>Ga0180433_10004444_pt1 | contig 19718 bp, 18 predicted proteins | sample SS_ome_8_FD_132980 | JGI IMG/M metagenome (GOLD analysis project Ga0180433, IMG submission 132980) | Hypersaline lake sediment archaeal communities from the Salton Sea, California, USA - SS_1_D_1 metaG | ecosystem: Environmental > Aquatic > Non-marine Saline and Alkaline > Hypersaline >... | reverse complement strand
TTTTATGTGCCGGAGCGATTATTGTCCAAACCGGTATCAGGAATATCAGCCAGATGAAAGGCATCGGCCTGAAAATGCCACTTACGATGTTCTTCTTTACAATTGCGTCATTAACCATGGTTGGTATTCCGCCGTTTAACGGTTTTATCAGTAAATGGCAGCTTTCCCTTGCTTCTCTCGAAGTAGGGCAGCCAATCTTTGTTGCCATTCTGATTGCCAGCAGCTTGCTCAATGCCGCCTACTATTTTCCGATTGTGATCACAGCGTTTTTCCCTGGTCAGCCCGATGCTCATCACGGAGCAGAGCCAGAATCAGTAGATGCTCATAGTGATCATCACGAAGAAACGCAGACTGACAATTTAGAGGATAGCGGAAATAAGCAAGGTCCATCTCACTACCGTTATTACGGGGGACGACTGGCTGCGGAAGCACCCTGGCACATGGTTCTTCCGATGGCTTTACTGGCAATAGGCTGTATCATTTTTGCCCTGCTGCCGTATAACTGGCCGTGGGAGTTGGTTTTATCGGCTACTCGCTCACTTTTTAATATGTAATAAACCACAAGGCCTTATACTTTCCAGTCTTTATTAAGATCATTATTAATAGGTATTAATTTATTATTATATTACTGTTCAACCTCAAAGGAGTTCGGGTCAGATGAGTGGCGTTCCTTCATCAGGTACCTTGTCCGGCATTCTGCCACTGGCTATAGTTTTGCTGCCGATTGGCGGGGCATTTTTATCAGCCCTGATTGGACGTATTTCCGAGCGATATCGAGATATTTTTGTCCTGGCGGTAACGGCTTTAACTGTTTTTCTATCGGCAATACTATTTATTATCAGCTGGGGTGATCTTGTTGTCAGTCGTTTTGTGGTGGGATATAGTGAGATTCCCCTTTATTTTAGTGTTGATCGATTAGGAGCTGTTTTTAACTTACTATCGGCTTTTGTCTGGTTTCTGGCTACTCTATTTTCTCTTTCTTACATGACCCACGAAAACCGAAGAAATCGCTACTATTCTTTCTATCTGCTGACCCTTGGGGGTTGCCTGGGCGTATTCTTAACAGGCGATCTGTTTAGTCTCTTTTTCTTTTTTGAGATGATGTCAATCGCTTCATATCTCTTAGTTGTTCATAACCAGTCAGAAGAAGCGATAAAAGCCGGACGTCTTTATATTTTCCTTGGTGTTTTTGGTGGGCTATGTTTATTGACAGCTATTATGCTCATCTATTGGTACACCGGTTCGGTTATGATTACACCGATGCTTGAAACGTTAATTCTGCTGCCCACCCGTTTTTTGATTTTGTTCTTATTGATTGTTGGTTTTGGCATTAAAGCCGGAATGGTTCCTTTGCATATTTGGTTGCCGAAGGCTCATCCGGTTGCGCCTGCCCCGGCTAGTGCTCTGCTTTCTGGCATTATGATTAAAACCGGGGCTTACGGAATTATCCGTGTGATGACCCTGATCTATACACCGGCTGCAGAGGAAGCCAAAAATCTTTGGGCTTTTTCAGAGCATTCCGGTCACATTCTGATCCTAATTGGTATCCTGACGATGTTTGTTGCTGCTGTTATGGCCCTTTTTCAGTTAAATGCCAAGAGGATCCTGGCATACAGTAGTATTAGCCAGATGGGGTATATTTTGATGGGGATCGGAGTATGTGCCTATCTGGGGTTGGATGGGGCTGTTGCTTTTGGAGGTTTTACTTTTCATGTCGTCAACCATGCATTTTTTAAAGCAGCCATGTTTATGATGGTTGGCGCGGTATTCTACCGGACCGGTGAAATTGAACTGCACCGCCTGGGCGGGCTTTGGCGTGATTTTCCGGTAACAACAATCGTCTTTTTGTTGGCTGCGATGGGCATTGCCGGTATACCCGGTTTAAACGGTTATACGAGCAAGGTCCTTCTGCACCATGCTATTGTTGAAGCTTATGAACATCATCATCTGATTTCATTGTACTGGGCCGAAAAAATATTTATGCTGACCGGGATTTTAACTACTTGCTATATAACCAGACTTTTTAGTTCCATTTTCTTAGGCAGCAAACCTGCACATTTAAAAGCGATTAAAAAAGAACCTTGGAATGAAAAGGTAGTATTTGTCACCATTGGCTTAATATTAGTATTTATCGGTACTAATCCATTTCTAGCACTGGAAAAATTTATTGTGCCGTTGACCAAGTCTTATCGCTTTAATATTTATTCTATCAAGCACCTGATGGAAGTAAATTTCTGGGATATTCACGACCTTGAAACAATGGCTTGGGTCGTGGGAATTGCTATATTTCTTTTTGGTGTTGGTTCTCTAACCGGTTTATTCAACCTAAAATTCCCTCCCTGGCTAAGCATTGAACAAATTGGATACCGCCCGGTTGTCAGTTCGCTGTTGTTTGTTTTTACCAGGAGCGGCAGGGGACTTGAATTGGCTGTTGATTGGGGATATATCAACAGCCCCCGTTTATTAACTTATTACTGCCAGGGAGGAAAGATGCTTGATGCGGCTGCCGATTATTTGCTTGTTGATACTTTAGGACCTCTCAAGAAGTTGGGCAGACGGATTTACGAGTTTGAAACTCAGGGCATCTGGTTCACCAGACTAATGCGGCAGCTTGGATGGATAATGTTAAATATCCACAAAGGGTGGGTTTATTACCTGCGGTACTTTTTCAACCGTTCCAGGATCTTTTTTCTGACCATCTTCTATTTTCTGTTTCATTTGGATTATAAGCCGCGGGGAAAATTTTTTATGCTGGTCAACACTTCAAATTTCGAGTACTATGTAATTATATTTTTTCTGGTTTTGATTATTATCATGTCACTACAGCTTTTTACTTAAAAAAATAGTAGGCAGGTTTCTTTAGGCAATTTGAAAATAGATAACCAATAGCGGAAACACAGTTATAGCTTAGAAAGAAAGAAGGGATTTAATAATGATTGAACAGGAACTGGCCAAATTTGCCAGGGAATTATCTTACGACATGCTGCCAAAAGAAGTGATCCAGCAGGCCAGGATTTGTCTCTTAGATCTTGTCGGCACCGCTTGTGCAGGAGCTATGGCCCTGCCGGGACATGTTGTTACAGATATCATTGAGGCAGCTGGCGGTAATCCTCAGGCCGTTTTAATCGGTCGCAAGGAAAAAGTGCCTGCGTTAAATGCTGCTCTTGGAAACGGACTATATGCGCATTCCCTTGAACTTGACGATTTACACCGTAGTTCTATTCTCAGGCCTGGTTCGCCAATTATCCCGGCAGCTCTTGCGGCTGCGGAAAAGGTGGGAGCTTCCGGTAAAGATCTGATTACGGCAATTGTTGCTGGTTATGAAGTAGGAATTAGAATAGCGGAAGCGATGACTCCAAGCCATTATAATTTTTGGCATACTACTGGAACCTGCGGAACTTTTGCCGCGGCGATTGCTGCCGGCAAAGTAATGAATCTTGATCAGGAACAATTAATCAATGCTCTCGGCCATGCCGGGACCCAGGCGGCCGGGTTGATGGAGCTACACTATAGCCCTGAAGGGATGATGAGCAAGCCTTTGCATGCCAGTAAAGCGGCCCAAAACGGTTTGTTTTCAGCTATGCTGGCAGCAGGAGGTTATTCCAGCACAAAAACCATCCTATCTGGAGAAAAAGGATTTTTAAGGGTATTTGCGCCAAAAGCAAAGATGGAAAAAATAATTGAGGGTTTAGGTGAAGACTATAAAATCATGCAAATTAGTTTCCGGATCTACGCTTCTACTCGACATACTCATGCCGGAATAGATCTTGCCCTCAGGTTACGCGAGAAGGGAATAAAGCCAGAAGATATTGAACTGTTAAGGATTCAAACTTATGGAGTAGCCCGTGACCTGGTTGGCGAACCTTTTCCGCTAACGGTTTACGAGGCTAAGTTCAGTTTGCCTTTCTGTGTTTCAACTGCTCTGGTTTACGGCCACGTCGGTGTAGAAGATTTTACTGAGGAACGTATCTCTGATCCGGTGCTTGAAGAGCTAATGAGCCATTGTACCGTGGAAATTGATCCATTGATTGATGCGCACTATCCCCAAAAATGGGGCGCCAAACTGAACGTGATTTTACGTAATGGCAATGTTGATCATGAGCAAACTGATTTTCCGAAAGGCGATCCGGAAAACAAACTGACCCTGGATCAGCTTCACGCAAAGTTTCGCAGACTTTCAGCCCTGCTTCTTCCATCTTCGAAAATTGAAGCCTGGCTGGGGCAATTTATGAAACTAGAATCGTTTGACAACATTGCTGATATGTGGCGAATTTAAGGTTGCAACGGGTTGCTGCTAATTAGTAAAATGGGAAGAGAGTATATTTACATCAAGTATTAAACCTATAGTACAAATAAAACCGGGATTAAATCCCGGTTTTTGGTGCGCCTGCGTGGTTTTGAACCACGGGCCTCCTGCGTGTCAAGCAGGCGCTCTCCCCCTGAGCTACAGGCGCAAGGATAAGATCGCTTCAATATTTTAGCATTTGCAAAGCAGCGCTGTCAAGGAAACGAAAACGCTGTCCAGCTATATAAATAATACTTTCTGTGCTATGATAACCTTATATTTTACTTAGCGGGGAGGGACTTGCTTGCCTGCCAATTTAACTCCTCAGTATTACGCTGTCGAAGAAAAATACCGTCAGGCCCAGACTAATGAAGAACGAATTAAGGTGCTTCAGGAAATGCTTGCTGTTATTCCCAAGCATAAAGGGACAGAACACCTGCAGGGTGATATTAAAAAAAAGATTGCCAAACTGAAGGAAGAAGGCAAGAAAAAAAAACAGAGCAAGGGTTTCAATCCCTTTGGAGTTGAGAAACAGGGTGCAGGGCAAGTTGTGCTGGCCGGTTATCCCAACAGTGGAAAATCTTCTCTGGTTGGTGCCCTTTCCAGGGCTAAAGTTAAGGTGGCAGACTATCCTTATTCAACAGCCTTACCGGTAAGCGGAATGATGCCTTATAAAGATACTTTTATACAGCTGGTTGATACTCCTCCTCTATCTGTTGATAATATTCCTTCTGGATTGATCGGCACTTTTAAAGAAGCTGACGCGATTTTAGTGGTAATAGATCTTTTCACCGCTGAATGTCTTGAACAATTGGCCGGTTTGATCCAGATATTGCAGGAGCGTGATGTAATTGATCTATCTGAGGATGGTACGATTATTGCTCCCCTGCCTTTCCTGGTCGTTGGTAATAAGTGCGACCACCCTGAAGCCGAAGAAAATCTGCAAATTTTAAAAGATTTATGGCCGGATTTAGAAATAATAGCGGTTTCCTGTACTGGATCAGGTCTGGAGACTTTGAAAGAAAGAATTTACAAGTTGCTTAATATCATTCGAATTTATGGCAAGCCCTTCGGTAAGGCTCCCGATATGGATCGCCCTTTTATTTTAAGAAAGGGTGGTACTGTATTGGATTTTGCCACCCAGGTTCATAAAGATTTTCCTGAAAAATTAAAAAGTGCTCTAGTTTGGGGCTCTGCCAAGTTTGACGGGCAAGCGGTGCCCCGTGATTATGTTTTGGAAGACGAGGATATCGTTGAGCTGCAGCTATAAATCGCCAGAAACTAATTAATTCAGTTTAAAGGTTTTTAATGCAGGAATCTTATTGCTTTCTTGCGAAATAACTTTAATTAAATTAATGAGATTTGTTTACACATTATTTCAAGGAGCTGATAGGTTGTGATTTGGATTATTTTAGGCATTATCGGTTTAATTGTTGTATCGCTTATCGGTATTTACAATCGTTTGGTAACCTTAAGACAGCGTATTAAAAATGCCTGGGCGCAGATCGAAGTGCAGTTAAAAAGGCGTTATGATTTAATTCCAAACCTGGTTAATACAGTCAAGGGTTATGCCGCCCATGAAAAAGAGACTTTTGAAAAAGTGACCCAGGCCCGTAATATGGCGATTCAGGCTAAAGATGTCAATGCTCAGGCGGGAGCAGAAAACATGCTTTCCGGAGCGCTTAAAACACTATTTGCCGTTGCCGAAAGTTACCCCGAGCTGAAGGCAGATGCCAATTTTCGGCAGCTCCAGGATGAGTTGGCCAATACTGAAGGAAAGATTGCTTTCGCCAGACAGTTTTACAATGATACTGTCATGAATTACAACACTACCATTCAGCGGTTCCCAACTGTGCTGATTGCCGGTATGTTTGGATTTACCAAAGAAGAATATTTTAATCTCGATGAAGAAGCAATAGCCAGGGAAGCTGTAAAAGTAGAGTTTTAGGAGCGCCGTTGATGATAGTCGTTTATCTCGATAAAAAAGTCCAGGAAATAAAAGATTGCTTTCTGAAGGTTATGATCATAGCAGCGATTGTCCTATTTTCTGCGAATTCTGCAGCGGCTCAGGATGATCGCTCATTTTATTTCCCCGCTGTGGTGATTGAAGCGGAAATCCTTAATGACGGCTCAATGCATGTTGTCGAAGAACGAACTTTTCGTTTTGACGGTCGCTATCGCGGGGCATGGGCTTATATACCATTAAAAAATAAGAGTGTCATCAGGGATGTTTTAGTCAGCGAAGCGGGAATCCCCTACAGGGAGGTTGCTATCGGAGTTCAGGACATTCCCGGTGTATATTATGTAGAGTACGAGGATGATCTGGTCTATATCGATTGGAGTTACGAGGCATACAACGAAGATCGCACCTTTACTATCAGTTATTGGGTGGACAATGCAGTCCTGGTGCACCAGGATCTGGCCGAATTGTATTGGCAATTCATTGGTAATGAGTGGGGAGAAAGGTCTGATTTCGTCAGGATTACCCTTAACCTGCCTCCGGGAGCAGAGCGGGAAGAGATTAGAGCCTGGGGCCACGGACCACTAAATGGTAACGTGGAAATTCTCGATGCCAGTACAATAATTTGGGAAGTTGACCGTTTGCCGGCCAATACTTTTGTTGAAGGTCGGGTCACTTTTCCCCTTTCGTTGGTGCCGCAGGCAACAAATATTAGTGGTAAAAATGGATTACCTGATATTTTAGCGGAAGAAGAAAGATGGGCTCGCCAGGCAAATTTAAAAAGAAAATTATTTCGCCTGGATTATTATATCGGACCTTTAATCTTTATTGCCATGCTAATGTTTTATTTTATTACACGGTATCAATCCAGAAGAGCCCCCGGTATGTTCAGAGGTGATTATTACCGTGAACTGCCGGGAGAATATTCCCCGGCGGAGGCAGGCTATCTTTTCCGTCTGGGAAAAATTAAGCCTGAAGATTTTACGGCAACGGTTATGGATTTAGCCCGCAGGGGTCACCTGCGTTTGGAAGAGTATCAGGGGGAGAGCGGCTGGATCCGCAAAAGAGCCTTTACTGACTATCGGTTATTTCCAACTAAGGGCAAGGATAATCTAAAAGTTCATGAACAGAAGCTCTATAATTTTATTTTCAAGCAGGTTAGTAACATGGATGCTGTAGGTGTAACTATGAAGGAGATTGAAAGATTCGGCAAGAAAAATAAAGAGAGCACCTACATATTTTACAAAAGCTGGTCTAAGGGTATTAAAAAAGAGGTAGACAGGCATAAATTCTTTAAAGGTACAGCTTGGCAGGGTATTATTGTTGGTGCAGTTCTTTTCATATTGGGATTTGCCTTATTTTTCTTAGAATTTTTTGTTACCGGGACTATTGCGCTTATGATCGGCCCAATTATGATTGCTCTTTTTGCCCTTCTAAAAAAGCTTACTCCCGTTGGTGCCGATCACTTTGCCAAGTGGCGTGCTTTTAAACAATTTCTAAAAGATTTTTCCAATCTTGATCGATCTACTATTCCTTCACTGGCCATCTGGGAGCATTACCTGGTCTATGCGGTAACACTTGGCGTGGCTAAAGAGGTGATGGAACAGCTGCAGCTTATTTATCCGGAAATGGGCCAAAATATTCAACATGTTTGGCCGGCTTACGGAGCGATGGCTGTAAACCCTGGGCGTTTTACCAGGATGAGTTCCACCATGGAAAGGTCGTTTAAAACTGCTTTCCGTTCAGCAACCTCTTCCGGTTCCGGAGGCGGAGGTGGCTTCTCCGGCGGAGGTGGCGGAGGAGGTGGTGGGGGCGGAGGCGGTGCCCGTTAATTGCGATAAAAATAAGTAATCCTTGGGGTTTTAGCTGATCAACTGGGCTAAAACCTTTTTATTTTTACGAGAATAAATGATTGAAAAACGCAAACGTCTATGATACTATATGTATATATACGAATATAAGATAATACAATGGAAGTGATACAAAGATGAATCAGTACCATTTGATCGCTAATTTCATGAAAGCTTTATCTCATCCAACTCGAATCCAAATCCTTGAACTTTTACGTTCTGGAGAACGCTGTGTCTGTGAAATATTTCCAGAGATCAATGTTGATCAATCAAGTGTTTCAAGGCATCTTGCCATACTCAAACGAGAAGGACTGCTCGATTCCCGCAAAGATGGTTTAAAAGTTATCTACTGGACAGCCGATCCCTTTATTTATGAAATTATCGATCGCAGTGCTGAAAAAGTAAAACATATCTTACAGGTTAAGGCCTCAATCATCAAGTAAGCAACTAGCTGTCATTGATAAAGGCTAATTTAATCTGGCGATTTTAACAATAAATATCTGGAAATAAAGGAGACTGGAATAGTGAAGATTAAAATTTTGGGAACAGGTTGCAGCAAATGTCAAGCCTTGGAGAAGGAAACGATTAATGCTCTGGCGGAGCTTAATGTTGCCGCTAACGTGCAGAAGATTACCAAGATGGACGAAATCATGCAGTATGACGTGATGTTGACCCCGGCTTTAGTGATCAATGATCAGGTGAAGTCTGCCGGTAAAGTTTTAAAACCGGAGGAAATAAAAGCGCTAATCAAACAGGAACTAGAGTCTTGAATCAGATTGTGGGTTTTAGCTGTTTATGCTAAGGAGATGCATTGTTAATGAAGGAATATCAAAAATTAGCGCTTATCGTTGCCGTATTCTTAGCTGCCTACTTCATACCCTTTGATAGTCCATTAGTAGGTGGAGCAATTATTGAAGCTTTTCACCTGTTACAGGAATATGCCCGGGAACACGTTCTGTTTTGCTTAATACCGGCCTTTTTTATTGCCGGGGCGATTGCCAATTTTGTATCGCAGGGGTCGGTCATTAAATACTTTGGCAGTGGGGCCAGTAGAATTGTTGCCTATTCAGTGGCATCTGTATCTGGAGTAATCCTCGCTGTCTGTTCCTGCACAGTTTTACCCCTGTTCAGCGGTATTTATCGAAGGGGTGCCGGTCTTGGACCGGCCTGTGCATTTCTTTACTCCGGGCCGGCCATCAATATATTAGCTATTGTCTTGACGGCCAGGGTGCTTGGCTGGGAACTTGGTCTGGCCAGGGCTGTCGGGGCGGTGATTTTTGCGGTGTTAATCGGTTTACTGATGGCTTTCTTTTACCGTAAAGACGATCAAAACCGGCTTGCAACACAGATGGCCGGTATGGATGAGGATCAAAGTGAAACCCGCAACCCGGGCCAGAATATCCTGTTTTTCCTCACCCTTGTTCTGATCCTCATCTTTGCCACCTGGAGTCAGCCTGCTGAACCGGTTGGTTTCTTTAACGCTCTTTATATTGTAAAATGGCCGGTGGTTTTCATTTTACTTGCCTTTCTTGCCTTTATCCTGGTTAAGTGGTTTAAACAGGAAGAACGTAAAGATTGGGTCAACACCACCTGGGATTTTGCCAAGCAGATTTTACCTTTGCTTTTTGCCGGTGTATTGGCAGCCGGTTTTCTGATGGGACGACCCGGGACTGATGCCGGTCTTATCCCAGTGCGCTACATTGAAGTTCTCGTTGGTGGCAATACTCTCAAGGCTAACCTGGTTGCCTCAGTGGTGGGCGCTTTCATGTATTTTGCCACCCTTACCGAAATCCCTATATTACAGGGTTTACTCGGAGCAGGTATGGGTAAAGGTCCGGCTTTGGCTCTGCTGTTAGCCGGACCAGCACTCAGTCTGCCGAATATGCTCGTCATCCGTTCAGTCCTGGGCACACAGAAAACAGCAGTTTTTGTTCTCCTGGTGGTGGTCATGGCTACAGCATCCGGAATGATATTTGGTAATTATGTTTTATAAAATAGCCACAATTTTTCTAGAGGAAGAATAATGCATTTGCGATTTGATAGACGAGTTAGAGTTATCGTAATCTGCAGTGTAATATCATCTTAAGATCCTCAAACCAGCCAACCTGGTTAATGATCGGCGAAAGGGAAAATGGACTTACTACTCACTTAACAAAGCAGGATTTGAGGACCATATTGAGAACTTTTATGATAAGTTTATCAAGCCAATTGGAAAATCCGAATATAAAGAAAAAGAAAATTAAAAGCCGGGATCGAGTTGTACTGAATGATTGATAAATTCTGTTAGCCAAAAAGTTGCAATCAGATCCCGGCAAAACATCATCATTATGCTGCATATGTAAGTAATTAAATAGGAGTAATTGCAATATTCCTGAGTTCACCAGGAGGGAAGCAGATCTATCAAGGTCAATTAAATCTATGCGCTGAATTGAACGGATAAAAAATATACGAGGTGGTTAGTAAATGGGTGTGCAAAAAGAGTACGAACTGGGATTTTTCCATAAGTATTTAACTGTGTGGGTAGCTCTCTGTATTATGATCGGGATTGGTTTGGGAGCTGTTTTTCCAGGAGCAGCGCAATTCTTAAATTCTCTCGCCATAGCCCAGGTTAATATTCCGGTGGCCATCTTTCTCTTTGCCATGATGTATCCGATCATGGTGCAAATTGATTTTCAAGAAGTTGTCAATGCCGTCAAAGCGCCAAAGCCGGTTATTCTTACTCTGATTGTGAACTGGGCGATCAAGCCTTTTACGATGTTTTTCTTTGCCTGGCTTTTTATGCGGGTCATCTTCGCTCCTTTTCTTGATGACACTTTAGCCGGTGAATATGTCGCCGGTATGATTTTACTGGGCATTGCCCCCTGCACGGCCATGGTATTGGTATGGAGTTACCTGGCTCGCGGGTTTATGGGGTTGACCCTGGTCATGGTAGCGATTAACTCGCTGACAATGCTGGTGCTCTACGCTCCGTTGGGTAATTTCCTGCTGGGAGTAGCTGAAATGTCAGTGCCGTTTATGACCATTTTCCTTAGCGTCATGCTTTACGTGGGAGTTTCTCTGGTGGCTGGTTATATTAGCCGGACCAGGTTGATCAAAACCCGCGGCTTAGACTGGTATGAGCGGGTATTCCTGAAGAATATGGGCACAATTTCGATTATTGCTTTATTAGCAACACTAATTTTTCTGTTTATGCTCCAGGGAGGAGTTATCTTAGAAGCGCCTTTGATTGTTGGGATGATTGCTGTACCGCTAATTATCCAAACGCTGGTCATTTTTATCATCGGCTATATTGCAGCGAAACTGATCGGCATTACCTATGAAGAAGCGGCACCATCGGCGATGATTGGCGCCAGCAATCACTTTGAAGTAGCTATTGCTACGGCAGTTACCGTGTTTGGCTTAACCTCTGGTGCTGCTTTATCCACCGTGGTTGGTGTCCTGATTGAAGTACCGATCATGCTAGTCTTAGTCCGGATCTCTCTGCGGACCCGTAACTGGTTCCCAGCAATGAAAAAGGTATCGTAAACAGATTAGTCAAAATGATTTTGGGAGGGACTTAAGTGGTTGAAACAAAGGAATCTAGAACAGTACTTTTCCTCTGTACCGGTAATTCTGCTCGCAGCCAGATGGCCGAGGGGTTTTTAAAAACAATAAATAAAGGGATGTTTAAGGTCTATAGTGCCGGAATCGCTCCGGTTGGATTAAATCCTAAGGCCGTTCAGGTTATGCAAGAAGTCGGCATTGATATCAGCAATCAGAGTTCGGATGCAATTAACAAGGAGCTTCTGGATCAGGTTGACCTATTAATCACTCTCTGCGGTGATGCTCGGGAAAGCTGCCCCCTAGTATCAACCCGCGTTGAGAAAAGACACTGGGCTCTTGAAGATCCAGCCCGGACTGAAGGCAGTGACGAAGCAGTTTTAATAAAATTCAGGGAAATCCGGGATTTGATAAAAGCTCATGTTGAGGAGCTCGTTTCAGAAGCGTAGATCGATCAGCAATTGTTTTTTAAAAAGCCTGTACCAAAAGGGTCCAGGCTTTTTGTGGTATAATTTCCGCAAGTAATAAATGGGGCAGTTTTTACCGGTTTTATTTCTAAGTTTGGGAGGAATGTCATTTGGATAAACTGAAAGCAGCCCTGGTGGTTAATCCCGCTTCCGGAAATGGAGCAACCGGCAAGCGATTCCCGGTGATGGCGGATATTATTAAACAGGAAGGCCTTTCTTTCGTTCACCGTTTTACTGAATCGCCCGGACACGCCACAGAAATCACCCGCCATTTTTTACAAGAAGGTCATGATCTAATCATTGCTGTTGGTGGAGATGGGACCACTAACGAGGTGCTTAATGGTTTTTTTGATCGATCAGGCGCTGCAATCAGACCCGGTGCAGCAATAAGTTTCATATCGGGAGGAACCGGTCGTGATTTAATTCGCACTGTTGGCATTCCTGTTGATACGGCTTCAGCTGTAAGGCATATCATTAATAGTGAAGTTCACCCGATTGATCTCGGCAGGGTTTCTTACTTAACTAAAGATGGTTTGCAGCAAAGCAGATACTATATTAATGTTGCCGGACTTGGTTTAGATGGTGCGACAGTCGATCGGGTTAACCGTACCAGCAAAGCATTGGGTGGTTTTATTTCTTTTTTATGGGCAACAATCGCTACTCTGGCTCTCTATAAGAATCAAAAAATGCAAATTATTGTTGATGAACAGGAGATTTGTAATGAGCCGGTTACTGTTGTGGTTTTTGGAAATGGACAATATTTTGGCGGCGGGATGCACATCGCTCCCAATGCTTCCATTGATGATGGATTACTGGATATTATTATCTTAAGAGATCTAAGCAAGCTTAATTTACTGCTTAGCTTGCCGCGCGTTTATAAGGGTAGCCACTTAACCCATGGCCGGATAACGAGTTTAAGAGGTAAGAAGGTTAGAGTGTTTGCTGATCAAACTGCACTACTTGATTTGGACGGAGAACAACCTGGCTCTGCTCCAATTGAACTGGAAATAATACCTCATGCAATCAATCTCAGGGGATGAGCTGGTAATCGCTGAAACAAATCCGGGGGGCGGGTTGACAGGAAAAGAGGCAAGTTTTATCATGATTCTTATTAGCGTTTAACTAAAAATATAACCCAGTTAGGCTCAGAGGAGGCGAACATTCGTTGACGGTTAAAGTAAAATTGAATACTGGAGAAGAGATTGTTTATCCTGAAGGTGCTACCTGTATGGATATCTACCGGGAGAAAACAGCTGAAAACAAGGATTTAATTGCTGTCTTAATTGATGGCAAAGAATGTGATCTCAACCGGCCTCTGACCGATAACGCTAAGGTTAGTCTTGTTGATTTTGATACACCCGAAGGCGCATCAGTATATCGTCACAGTGCCAGTCATATTTTAGCCCATGCGGTTAAAACCCTATATCCCACGGCAAAAATGGGCATTGGCCCGGCTATCGAAAATGGTTTTTATTACGATTTTGAATTTGAGGAGCCAATTTCTGCCGATGATCTGCCTGCCATTGAAGCAGAGATGAAAAAAATTATCAAGGCAAAGAAACCGATTCGCCGTCGTGAGATAAGTCGTAAAGAGGCCGAAGAAATTTTTCGGACCAAGAATGAAACCTACAAATTGGAGCTGATAGCTGATTTACCCGCAGATGTAGTTATAAGTTGCTATGAACAGGATAATTTCATTGATCTTTGTGCCGGGCCGCATTTAAATCATACCGGAATGGTAAAAGCATTTAAACTTACCGGGCTGGCCGGTGCCTACTGGCGTGGTGATGAACGAAATACGATGCTCCAGCGTATTTATGGTACTGCTTTTCCAAGCAAAGAACGCCTGGAGCAATATCTGCTTATGCTGGAAGAGGCAAAAAAGAGAGACCACCGCAAGCTGGGTCGGGAACTTGAATTATTCAGCCTACATGATGAAGGCCCCGGTTTCCCCTTTCTTCATAACAATGGAATGATTATCTGGCAGGAATTGGCTGATTATTGGCGTAGAGAGCACCGTCTTGCTGGATATGAAGAGATAAAAACTCCTTTGATTTTAAACCGGGAGCTCTGGGAACAGTCAGGTCATTGGGATCACTACCGGGAGAATATGTATTTTACGAAAATAGACGAACAGGATTTTATAGTCAAACCGATGAACTGCCCGGGGGCAATGCTTGTTTTCGGTTCAAAAATGCACAGTTATCGTGATTTGCCGCGCAGAATAGCTGAAATGGGTATAGTTCATCGCCATGAATTATCGGGAACATTGCACGGTTTAATGAGAGTCCGTACTTTTACCCAGGACGATGCTCATATCTTTATGTTGCCTGAACAGATTGAAGCTGAAGTATCCGGAATTATCGAACTGATGGACCGATTCTATCGGATTTTTGGTTTCGATTACCGGGTTGAGTTAAGTACCAGGCCGGAAAAAGCAATGGGTTCAATTGAGATGTGGGACAAGGCTACAGATATCCTGGAACAAGTTTTAATCAATAAAGAAATTCAATTTAAGGTCAACGAAGGAGACGGAGCATTTTATGGTCCCAAAATTGATTTCCACCTCGAGGATTGCCTGGGACGCAGTTGGCAGTGCGGAACAATTCAGCTGGATTTTCAGATGCCTGAGAAATTTGATCTTACCTACATCGGCGAAGATGGTGCTAAACACCGTCCGGTTGTTATCCACCGTGTAGTATATGGTTCGATGGAGCGTTTCTTTGCTCTGCTCATTGAGCATTACGGCGGTGTATTCCCGGCTTGGCTTGCACCGGTGCAAGCCTCGGTTATACCGGTTACCGACCGCACCCACGCTTATGCGCATGCCCTCTATGAAAAGCTTAGAGCGGAAGGTTTTCGGGTTAAAATAGACGACCGGAACGAAAAAGTTGGCTATAAGATCAGGGAAGCCCAGCTACAAAAAGTTCCTTACATGTTGATTTTAGGCGATAGGGAAGCAGAAGCTGGCACGATCACAATTCGACATCGCGAAAAAGGGGATCTTGGTGCAGGAAAACTTGATGAATTTATATCAAGTCTGGAAAAAGAGATTACAGAAAAAACAATTTGACCGGCAATGTGTTTTTTGATATATTATAATTTAGGATCGAAAGGTTCAAAGCAGAAGCCACCGCTTCTCACCCTGTGGCGAGTATTGCTTTCAGGGTTATCATAAGACAGAAGATGTTTAGAGCAGGTGGCAAAACCTGCTCTTATATTTTTATGGAGGTGAAACGATATTAGTAAAAATTTGTTCGTCAATGAACAAATTAACGCCCGGGAGGTTTTGGTAGTTGATGCTGATGGTACTCAACTAGGGGTGCTGAAAACTGATGAAGCTCTTAATCTGGCCCGGGAAAAGAAGCTGGATCTGGTCAATGTGGCTCCGAGCGCTCGACCTCCCGTGTGCCGCTTAATGGATTACGGTAAATACAAGTATGAACAGAGCAAACGGGACCGTGAAGCGCGAAAAAACCAAAAAGTCACTACGATTAAAGAGATTAAACTCCGTCCAAATATTGATAAACACGATTTTGAAGTCAAAGCCAAGCGTGGGCAAAAGTTCTTAGAAAACGGAGATAAAGTAAAAGTCACCGTTATGTTTCGCGGGAGAGAAATTACCCATCCCGAAAATGCCCAAAGACTTTGCGAACGGTTGGCTAAGGATTTAGCTGATTACGGAGTTGTGGAAAAACCTGCCAAGCAGGAAGGACGCAACATGATTATGATATTAACACCTAAACCATAGGACAGGAAGGATCTATTCAGAATGCCTAAAATGAAAACTCACCGTGGCGCGGCAAAACGCTTTAAAAAAACCGGAAGTGGTAAAATTAAACGTTTCCGTGCCTTTGCCAGTCACCTGACGGGAAAGAAAAGTAGTAGCCGGATCAGGCGTTTGAGAAAATCAACCCTTGTTAAACCAGCTGATACGAAAAGGGTAAAGTTGCTCATACCTTAAGATTGAGATGTTGATCAATAATTATTATTTTTATCGAATATTAACCGAATACAAGCACATCAGTAGGAGGATGATTAATTATGCCTCGCACTAAGAGAGGTTTTGTCGCCCGTAAAAGGCGGAAAAAAGTACTCAAGTTGGCTAAGGGTTACTATGGAGCCAAAAGTAAATTATTCAGGGTAGCCAATCAGCAGGTAATGAAGTCGCTATCTTATGCTTATCGCGATCGCAGGCAGCGCAAAAGAGATTTCCGAAAGCTTTGGATTGCCAGAATCAATGCCGAAGCCAGAAATGAAGGGATCTCTTACAGCCGCTTTATCAATGGTTTGAAAAAAGCGGATGTGCAGATTAACCGGAAAGTACTTGCTGATCTTGCTGTCAGGGATAAAGGGGCGTTTGCCCGCCTGGTTGAGGTGGCCAAGGCTAACAGTTAAGTTGTTTTTTGTTTGGATTTTTTGCGCTGAAATAACTCACTGGAGTTGATTTCTCCTAATGAAAAGGCCTAAGCCTATAAATCCGGCCCGGGTAATGGTGGTCGGTTTTATTGGGTTAATTATTGCCGGATCATTATTACTGAGCTTGCCTGCAGCACGGGTTGCGGGGGAGCTCAGTTATCTAGATGCCCTTTTTACAGCTGCTTCGGCTGTTTGTGTTACCGGTCTTGTTGTTGTAGATACCGGCACCTTTTATTCTATATTCGGCCAAACTATAATTATGATTCTGATCTTCTTTGGTGCTCTCGGTATTATGATTATGACCACCCTGATTTTTATTTTTCTGGGGAGACGCATTACTTTGCGGCGGAGCTTGATTATCAAGGAGATAACAGGACAGGATTCACTTGGCAGGATCTCGCAACTGGTTTTGAATGTTTTTTTAATGACCGTTTTTTTTGTTTTAATCGGGACTATTATGCTATCGCTCCGCTATATTCCTCTACTTGGTTTGCATCATGGTTTTTTTGTCGCTCTTTTTCATGCAATCTCTGCTTTTGGCAATGCCGGTTTTGATCTCCTCGGTAGTTACAACAGCCTTACGGTGCATCCTGCTGACTATTTAGTTAATGGGACTATACTGGTCCTTTTTGTCATCGGTGGGCTGGGTTTCACAGTGATTCTGGAGCTTGTCAATCATTTACAATTCAGGCACCGCATCTCTTTGCATTCTTATCTGGTTCTTTCTAGTTCCGTGGCCCTTCTTTTGGGTGGGACTTTATTAATCATGGTTTTAGAATATAATAACCCCGAAACTCTTGGGAACTTAACTTTTCTTGATAAGATATTTACTTCCCTTTTTTCAGCGGCCACACCGCGAACTGCAGGGTTTAGCGTATTAAAAACAGAATTGATGAATAACTCAACTTTACTATTAATTATGGTTCTAATGTTTATTGGTGCTTCTCCGACCTCTACTGGCGGAGGAGTAAAAACGACAACAGTTGGGGTGGTTTTGATCACCCTGATCAATATGATTCGGGGTCGTCGCGAGCCGTTTATTTATTATCGCCGCTTTCCGCTTGATCAGATCATGCGGGCGGTTTCTATTATCAGCGCTGCAATGATTTTAATTTTCATAGCCACTCTCTTGCTGACTATTTTCGAGAAAGGCGATTTTATATCACTACTATTTGAAGCGATATCAGCATTTGGAACGGTGGGTTTATCAACCGGGATCACTCCGCAATTAAGCGATCCGAGTAAAATGGTAATCATTTTTACGATGTTGGGGGGGCGGGTTGGCCCGCTGTCCTTGTTAATGGCTCTGGCCTGGAGAAAAGAAGCAGACGGATTGTTGCGCTATCCTGAAGAAAACATGATGATTGGTTAGGCATTAGTTTTGATTAGGAGGTAAAAAGATGGCCAAACAATTTTTGGTAATTGGTGCCGGCATTTTTGGCAGTAGTGTTGCAAAAACACTCTATAATTTGAATCATGACGTAATGGTGGTTGATAGTGATGAAGAGTTGGTCCAGAAAATCAGTACCGAGGTTACCAATGCTGTTCAGGCCGATGCATCGTCAGAAAGAGCTTTAAACGCCCTTGGTATTGAAAATTATGATGCTGTAGTGCTTGCAATCAGCAGTGATATGCACAGCAGCATCATGGCCGCAATCCTGCTAGTTGAGCTTCAAGCGAAGTATGTTGTAGCCAAGGCTCAAACCGAACTTCATGGCAGGGTGCTAAAAAAAATCGGAGTTAACCGGATTGTTTATCCTGAGCAGGATATGGGCAAAAAGCTGGCCCATAGTATCCTTGCGCCTTCGATCGTCGATCTGTTTGAACTATCCAACCAGTACAGTATCGTTGAAGTAAGAGCTACAGAAGATTTGGTTGGTAAAACCCTGGGTGAACTGGACTTAAGGGCCCGTCATGGGATTGCCATTATTGCCATTCGGAGCAGCGATGGCGATAAAACCAATATTTCGCCGGCTGCAGTTGATCCAATCGAAACAGACGACATTATTATTGCTGCCGGAACCAATAGCGATTTAAAGGAGCTAGGTTGGATCTAAATCTTTATGGAATCAGTTACCAGCTTGCATAATCCAACAATCAAGAAATACCTTCGTCTAGCCAAAAGCCGCCGTTTTAGGCAGCGCATGAATTGCTTGGCAATTGAAGGACCAAACCTGGTTCGGGAAGCGCTGCAGAGGAGAATTTTACCGGAAGTAGTTATCACTACCATGGATTACTCCAACGGTAAACACGGAAAATGGATTGCTTCAATTCCCGGTGCAGTTAAAAAAATAGTCGTGCCGGATACTCTCTATCGAGAAATCACCGGCACAGAAACACCACAGGCGGTTGCGGCAATTGTTCCCTATCTGTTTACGAATGACATTGAAAGTGTTAGGCACGATCTGGATCTGGTTCTGATCCTGGATCAGCTGCAGGATCCCGGCAACTTGGGAACGATTATCCGGACAGCCGCGGCAGCCGGTGTTGATTTGATCTGCTGCACAAAAGGATGTGCTGACCCTTATAGTCCAAAAGTGCTGCGTTCAACTGCCGGGCTAATATTTCAAGTTCAAGTGTTGCAAATTCCAGATACTGAGTTACTCATATCAACTCTCAAGCACAGAAACTTTCAATTGTTAGCCGCAGTGCCGGAAGGAGATTTACCGTATTGGTCTGTAGAACTGTCTCCGAAAGTTGCAATTATTGTCGGTAGTGAGGCAAGGGGCATTTCAGATTGTTTATCGGAGCAAGCAGACTTGTTTGTTTCCATTCCCACCAGAACGGATGTTGATTCACTGAATGCAGCTGTTGCTGCTGGTATAATTCTTTTTGATATCGAAAGGCGCCGCTTAATTCAGTGATTGCCTGATCTGTGATTGCGTGATCTTGAAGCATTTCATTCTTGATGCTATAATAATTTATCTTTTACTTGTGAAAGTGATGAAGGAGACAAGTACATCGGATCGGCAGCGTAAAGGGAGGATTGGCCGCGGACTGAAAGCCAACTCGGTGCTTACGATGGAAATTCACTCCGGAACCTCCCGCTGAAGGATTAACATAATCTGGTAGGCAGTGGACGCTCATCCCGTTAATGATGCCAAGTGAGCTTGTTTTGCTAAGCTGGGTGGTACCGCGGAAGTAAGCTTTCGTCCCTCTTTATGAGGGTTTTTTATTTATGGAGGTGGATATGTTGC
>Ga0180433_10004442_pt1 | contig 19723 bp, 16 predicted proteins | sample SS_ome_8_FD_132980 | JGI IMG/M metagenome (GOLD analysis project Ga0180433, IMG submission 132980) | Hypersaline lake sediment archaeal communities from the Salton Sea, California, USA - SS_1_D_1 metaG | ecosystem: Environmental > Aquatic > Non-marine Saline and Alkaline > Hypersaline >... | reverse complement strand
TCTGCGCCTGCCTGTGCCACGTTGCCCTTTGTGCCCCTGGCCCAGGCCTGGCACTACAAGGAACGAGCTTACAGCGCCATTTAGTAAACGTAATAAATACATTGCACAAAAGTCGCGCCTCCCGATCCCGTCGTGGTCTCGGGACGGAGAGGACAGGTTAAAATGTAACCATACCTTTTTTAAATATGCTTAGCGTTCAACCATTGCCCCTTTTCGGCTATTATTCGATAACAAAGCCACTTTTTTTAGACATTAATCTATCTATTGGTTATCAAATAGCCCTCATATATTGCTGATTATCACTTCGCCAGGCCTATTTCAGTCAAACAATCACATCGGAGCCAATGTTTTTGTTACCTTAAGGCCTTGAATTAATTGGCTCATGCTTTAACCCACCTTGAAAAACTAATCTCTTCTCACATTTGTTTATAAGCGGCGTTTTTTATTGATAAACAACCAATATAAATATATAAAACTATAAAAATCAGGTGAAAAATGAGAATACTTTTAACCAATGATGATGGAATATTAGCAGACGGCTTAGCGGCGCTGTTTGAGGAACTCAGGCATGATTTTGAGGTTTCAGTAGTTGCGCCAGAAACCGAAATGAGCGCTGTAGGTCACGCTATTACCCTGGCAAATCCACTCAGGATCAATAAATTTAAAAGAAACGGAGCATTCATAGGTTATGGAATAAGCGGGACCCCTGCTGATTGCGTAAAAATAGCCATGCAGGAAATTTTAGAACTTAGACCCGATATGATACTTTCGGGAATTAACCTTGGCTCTAATGTAGGGATAAATATACTGTATTCAGGGACTGCATCTGCAGCCACAGAAGGTGCGTTCTTTGGTATCCCATCCATAGCTATTTCCCTTGCTACAAAGACAAACCCGGACTTTTCCTTTGCTGCAAGATTTTCAAGAAGGCTGATTAAGTTTGTAAATACTAATGGTCTGAGGAAAGGCACCGCGTTGAACGTAAATATCCCGGCTATAAAGGAAAAAACGATAAAAGGCGTATCCTTTACTACCCAGGACCTTGTTTCGCAGAGAGATATATATGAAAAAAGGACAGACCCAAGGGGAAATGTCTACTATTGGCTGGCAAAGGAAATGCCCATTGAGGAGAGTTTGCCCCATACGGATTTAAAGGCACTCAAAGAAGGCTGGATAACTATAACCCCAATCACCTTTGATCTAACCGATTTGAAAGAAGCGGAGAGGTTAAATTCCATTGGCTTTGACTTATAGGTAGTAATTTTTATCATATGTTCCAAAGAATTTTTGTAATGGATATATTACGTCAACCCAGCTCTTTACATTACGGGTGATTAAAAAACTTACATATCCTGAACGTAAATAACAGTACAGCCCATCTGAAAAATAAAACTTTGCCTAATTAAGGCAAGTAATGAGCCTGATACTTCTTGAATAGCAGGCCATATAAGTGTATATATTGACGTATGCAATATTAAGCTAAAGGAGGTTTTTATGAAAGGTCCGATCAACCTTGTACGATCAAATGAAATTGCAGACTATATAAATATTAACCCCATATACGAATGGGCGGAAGGCAAGACATATCTTGTTATTGACCAGATTTCATATAAACAAAAACCAGGGGCTATACTTTGTTATTACAACCCTCCTGTTCACCAGGTAGGAAATCCAGGACTTGACGCTTATCTTGAGGGACTTGACAAGGTATATGAAAAAAGAGATGAGTTAGAATTCCTCATCCTTTATGGAGCAAATGATCAAGTACATGCGGGCGGTGATCTTAAAGAGAGCCTTAATAAGCTAGACGCCACCATCGAGGCTAAAAAAGAAAAAGAGGCAAAGGGTGCTGCTGCTGAGGAGATCGATGAACTCTATGACTGGGCTGATAATAGATTAAAAAAGGGCATCGCCCTGCACGGAAGCATAAGACGAATTGCCGAGCACATCAGGGTTGTAGCTGTATGCGGCGGCGGCACACGTTTTGGCGGCTCAGCAGAAATACCGCTAATGGCAGATTTTCTGGTGGGAGATTCTCGTAGCGCTATGTGTTTCAGTGAGGCAATGATAGGGCTAATACCTGGATGGTCAGGCATAGCCAGATCCTTGATCAAGGCAGGCGAGACTAATGTAGAATATATGACAAAGACATCAAAGGAAGTCAAGGCATCACAGCTAAGGGATAGTGGGATATATAACGCAGTTGTCGATGTATCTTTTCCCTTTCCGAGAATGAAAAAAACTGATGACCGTGAGGCAGATAAAAAGCAATACTCTGAAGAACTTGAAGTGCACAACCATCAAACAGGCCTTCTTTTGCTTCCAATGGGACTACAAATAGCCACATGCCGACCAGAAAAGATTTCGGTATTAAAAGAAAATGAAAGGGCAACCCTGGCGACAAAAGAGGACATTGCTGCTGAGGTGGAAAGGAGAAAAAATCCGGAGATCTATTCCGGCCTCTGGGGAAAACCCCTGCGCGAGGAAAAAGACGCAATGTCTCGTCTGGGAAGACCATTGGCACCACAATCTATAAAGGCATTGGAAGGTCTTCTTGATGAATATGAACCATCGACTTTTAACGAAATTGCCTTTGTTGAAAAAGAGATGAAGGCTGATGCCGGTCTTTACAGAGATCCGCGGTTTAGGGCTGGATTGATTGGAACACTGGAACAGAAAGTAGCAGACTTTAGATTATAGGAGGATATAGGGAATGAGACAGTATTTTGAAAAAATGACAGTTTTTGGCAAAGACCTAAAGGAAAGTGAGAAAAAACAAGGCCAAGAAAATGCCGATATTGTAGCAAAGGCTGAAAAAGAGGCAGAAGAGGCCGTAGGAGCCAGAATACAATCTGGTCTACCAGAGGAAAGAATCCACCAAAGGGGAGAAAAAACTGCTATGGAAAGGCTTGAACTCTTAGTCGATCCCGGTACATTTTTACCCTTGAACAGCCTCTATGATCCAGAATTTAACCAGGAGGGAACGACAGGTGTTATCTCAGGAATTGGTAAAATCTCCGGCAGGTATGCGTCAATAATCGCATCGGACAACAAGGTCTTAGCAGGGGCATGGATACCGGGCCAGCGAGAACACGTATTTCGTGCTCAAGATATAGCAGAGCAACTGCATATACCGCTTGTTTGGGTTCTTAACTGCAGCGGTGTAAAATTAACTGAGCAGGAAAAGGTATATGCGGGCAGGAGATCCGGGGGCAGAACCTTTTTTAGGCATGCTGAGCTGATCCAAAAGGGCATACCTGTAATAGTTGGCATGTATGGCACAAATCCAGCTGGTGGCGGATACCATGCCATAAGTCCGGCGATTATTTTTGCCCATGAAAAATCAAACATGGCAGTTGGCGGCGGAGGTATAGTCAGTGGAATGGCACCTAAAGGCGGTTTTGACCTTGAAGGCGCTGAAACCCTTATAGAGGCAACAAGAAAGTTTAAGCAGGAACCTCCCGGGGGAGTCAAGGTGCATCATGATGTAACAGGGTTTATGAGAGAGGTTTTTGACACAGAGGAAGGGGTTCTTGAGGCAATAAAAAAGTGTATGGCGGGCATGCCGCTCTATGACCCATCAACATTTAGGGTTGCAGAGCCTTGCGAGCCTATTTACTCCCCGGACGAACTTAATATGATCGTCCCAATGAATCAAAAAAGGACGTACAGTATTGAGCAGGTTATGGCAAGGCTTTTTGATGGAAGCGAACATATGGAATACAGACCAGATTATGGGCCTGAGGTTTATTGCGGAATCGCAAAGATAGACGGCTTTGCCGTTGGTGTTATTGCCAACCGCCAGGGCTTTTTAGGAAAAGACTACCCCGGCTATGCAAAAGGGGAGTACCTGGGTATTGGCGGCAAGCTTTACAGAGAAGGCCTGATAAAAATGAACGAAATGGTCATGTTCTGTGGCAGGGATAGGCTCCCGATTATATGGTTTCAAGATACCTCCGGCATAGATGTTGGGGATACCGCGGAAAAGGCCGAACTCCTTGGTTTGGGTCAATCACTAATATATTCCATAGAAAGCTCGGGTCTTCCAATGATGACCGTTGTTTTAAGAAAAGGATCGGCTGCTGCACATTACATCATGGGTGGGCCTCAAGCAACAAGAAACAATGCCTTTACCCTGGGCGTCCCAACAACTGAAATTTATGTGATGCACGGTGAAACAGCTGCTGTTGCAGCCTTTGCAAGAAGATTAGTTAAGGAAAAGGACAAAGAAAAATCACTGGATCCAGTTATTGATAAGATGAATGCCCTTGCACAGCAATACTATGACCAGTCAAGACCGATATTTTGCGCAAAGGCAGGCTTTGTGGATGAGATTACGCCTATAAGGCAATTAAGAGATTATTTTATCGCCTTCACAAGAAGCTCTTATCAAAACCCTAACAGCATTTGTCCTCATCATCAAATGCTGTTGCCGCGCTCTATCGTCGGCTAATATACGTGTTAGGTCCGCTCAAAATTCTATCAAATTTTGAGCGGATACAAATAACTGGTAAAATAAAGCCGCTATTTCTTTTTATCGGGAAGAACCTTGGGTATGTTTTTAACTGCTTCTGTTCCCTCAGAGATAATCTCCCCGATCTTTTTTGACTCACGTGAAAATTTTTTTCTCCATTCCTTGTATAGGCCTGGCGATATCAACCTTATCATTGACTGATAGGTAACAGTGACCATGTGCGCTGTCTTAGACTTAGTTATCAACGGGCTTTTAGAAGGCATAAAAAAGGTGAGAATCACGATCACTATATATGATACAATAACCGCCTTAACTATGGCTAAGCCTATGCCCAGACTCTTGTCTAACCATCCAATCAAAAGTTTTTTAAAAATAAACTTTAAAAAAACACCAAGCATGGTAAAGAATACAAGGACAGAAACAAAGATGAGGCCAAAACTTATAAGGGACAGGTATTTTTCTAACTGGATATAATCTTTTAGAAAGGTGTTCATATTTGGATAATATTGATTAGCTATCAATAATCCAAAAATTATCCCGAGAAGGGAGGAAATTTCCCTGAAAAAACCCCTAAAAAAACCTTTTACAACAAAAAAGGCTGCTAATCCAAGGATAATGAAATCAAGCATGTTCATTTGTAGGTTTTAACAGAGAAAAATTTTTTAAGTCAAGTTTATTTGTAAGCATAAAACAATATATCGTAAACCTTTTATAACTTAGTTTAATTAGCTTTAGTAAATAGAGGAGGCTAAATCTTTGGTAAATCCATTAGAAGGGGAGGTTCATAATTGAGGGTTAAAATCGCATGTGCTACAGATGATGAAAAGGAACTATCAAGAGACCATTTTGGCTCGGCAAAGGTTTATCTTATTTATGAGTTAGATTTTGAAACAGGGCAAACAAGTTTTTTAGAAAGGATAGAAAATACAACCGAGGAGGAAAGAGGGCATGGAGATCCTATAAAAGCAAAGGGTGTCTCAGAGTTGATGAAGGGAATTCACGTATTGGTAGGACTCACTATGGGACCAAATATAGCAAGGATAAGGAAAAATTTTGTCCCCGTAATTTCCAGAAAGAAGGATATCAAGGAAACCCTGAAACGATTAAATAAAAAGTTAGCAAATATAAAATCCGAGAGAGCGAAAGCAACAGGAGAAGACAGATCTAGTATAATAATAGAGTAACTTACTATCGGCTAAGGCCGATAGCTCGAGGGCCAGAGGCATAGACTGTTTGGAGACGCATTATTTCTTTTGTGTGCCCCTGGCTCAGGCCTGATACTCCAAGGAACGAGGACAGAGCGCCATTTAGTAAATGTAATAAACACATAAATACATTGCACAAAAGTCGCGTCTTTCGATTCCCGACGATACGTCGGGAGAAGGCGAGGGTTTTTCACAATCCACGAGTGGGGCAACATTAGAATAACCATCTATTTTAGCCCACAGGTTATAGTGCTCCATGAATGCCCATGCCATTCAGCATAGAAAGTCATTTGGTAGGTATAAAAATAGCTTTTTAGATAAAGGCATTCTCCTATTGAAAAGGAGTAACAGCGTTAATAACCTCCCCGACATCATCAACGTCTTCCAGGTTTTCAATCAACTGTATCAGCTTGTTAACATTAGCCTCGGGGATAGGCCTTTCAGAATGGTTAAGGCATTTTTTGAACTTATCTATGCACTGCCCCATGCTCATTGGTTTTTGAGGGTGTCCGGATACATATTCCATGTATGTTTCATACACCAATCCCTTTTTTGTTTTTATCTCAACCCTGTTAGGCGGAATAGTTGCTATTTTATCCAAATCCGGGTCTATAATTACCTTTACACGACGGGCAAGGCCTAAAACATCTTTATTCTTTATTGCCTCCTCAGTAAGATGTGCCAGCTCAAGGCCTCCCCTTATGGCCGCATTAGCAACCGCATACGGCACGCTAAAATGAGCATCTCTAACGTTTGTTGGGTTGTATTTATTTTCCCCCTTTCCGCATGCGTTATACACAAAGGCACTTGTATTAACAATAACCTCTTCAATGTCGTCCGCGCTTATGTTGTTGTCCTTCATTATCTTCATTGTTGCATCAATAGGGATATGGGTTCCCTTTCCGCTTGGATAAGGTTTGATGCTGACATACGCTGATTCAAATCTTTCGCCCACCTCGCTTATGACCATCTCAGCATCATATTCGTTTCTGTCATAAACAGGATAAAAGCCATAGGTCCCTTGCAAGATGTTCTTTGATCCGGTAAACCCCCTTTGGGCAAACATTAGTGCTAAAACCCCTGACCTTGCCCCAAAACCTTGCTGCACAGGAACAGTGGATGCCCCTTCTTCATAGCCCTGGGCACTTCCAGCACACTGGGTGTAGGCTATGCCCATGGCATTTGTTATCATATCCTCATCAAGGCCCAGCAGACTTGCCCCCGTGGCAACCACACCAAAAGGCGAATACGTCTCACCCTGCCACCCATGATATTTTGTCGCGGACATACGAAGACGGCAAGCGATATCTGAACCAAGAACATTAGCAAGAATAAACTCCTTGCCGCTGACCTGTCTTTCCGTGTATTCAGACAATGCAAGCGTTACCGGTACAAATGTAGCCCCAATATGACCGGCAACACCTTTCCCTTTGCCGCCTTCAAATACATCATCAAAGTCCATAGCTCTCGCCATTGTACAGTTTGCCAAAACTGCATGAAAGGCAGGAACCCTTCCGCCGTAGACCAGAACAGTGGCCTCCTTTTTGCCGCCATAATCAAGAACAAAATCTACTATGCCCTTTCCCTCTGGTGTAGAGCTGCCAAGTATAAGACATCCAAGGGTATCTAAAACAGATTTTTTGGAAACCTCTATGGCCAGGGCCGGCAAATCCTCATATCTGGTTTGCACCACATTCTTCACAAGTTTATTTATCAAATCCATTGTTATTCTCTCTTTCTAAATTTAAAATTTTTACTATCGGTTTTTCCTGTCACTAATCGTTAGTATGTTTTGGAAATCTAAATACAACACACCGTCCCTATCCTGCGAACGTAACAAGGTTTTGTACCTTTTCACGGTCAGTATTTACACGGGCAACGGGATGATCCCAGTCTGGATACCCTATAGCCAAGCCGATTATAATGCGTTTTGATTCAGGGATTAATGCAATTTTTCTAAGATTTTCCGGATAATCCACAATAGCCCGCATAATGCAGGTGCCGAGGCCAAGCTCTAGCGCGGTAAGGGCAATATTCTCTGTAACAAGGCCTACATCTAAAATTGGCCAGTCGCTTTGAAGCACCCTGTCTACAACTATTACAATAATAGCGGGCGCATAGTAAAACTGGACCATTCTTTCACTCCATTTTTCCTTCTTGTTTGCCTTGTTTATGTCCATTGTCCCGAATATCTGTTTGGCAAGAGCTACCTGTCTTTCCTTATAAACCCCCTCAAGCACTGGGGCAATATCCCTTGTTTGCCCTACCGGAATATCGGGATTTGGTAATTCGCCACGACGATAATCATGTAAATACGCTGCCCTTAGATCGCTCAGAACATTGCCCTTTATTACAAAAAATTCCCATGGTTGAAGATTAACGGCAGAAGGTGCATGTGTGGCTATCTCTAAAAGCTCAATTATAAGCTTCTCGGGAACCTCCTCAGGCTTAAACGCCCTTATAGACCTTCTTGACAAAATACCCTCGATCAGTTCCACGTAATACCTCCTATCAATTATTTTATGTCCTATTGACCATAAAAAATTGGCCCCCCCATGTCAATGTTAAATTAAAAATTTCCCACTAATGAAAAACCAAAGGGCAGAGGCTGCGGGAACAACTTAAGCTCACGGGTTTACCCGGGCAACCCTTGCATTTCTTGGCGCTGAAAGCAAAACCTGCTTTTAATTCCCGAAGCTATGTAGTCTAATTATCGGCAAGGCTATAGGCTTATAAAATTTTCATAAACAAATCCTGAGTTAATATGGTATATAACTCATATGAGCAGACAAAAACGCATATTATTGGCCGTGGGAATTCTCGTTTTCGATTCTATCACGTTTTTTATGCCATTAGCCGCCCTTTTCCTTGCCTATGTTTTAATATATAATCCCCCATGGGTAAAAAATTTTATCGACTCCCTCGATTGAATGAATAAGGCATTTATTGGAACGAAATAAACTTGATGGGGACTTTGATCTTACGTCCAGGCTGGACTATACGTGCCTTTAAAAATAATGCAGTAATCAGTATCAAAGCAACTAACAACAATGTTTATTAAGGAATTTAGTGAAAAGGCCTTCAAATTAGGCTTTATAGCTACAGGGTTTTCAAGGCCAAAAACCCCTTTGTATTTTGAGAAATTTACAAAATGGATCAATCAATTCGAAATGGGGGATTTAGGTTATTTAAAACGAAACCTGGATATTAGAAAAGAGCCTGAAAGACTTCTCAAGGACCTAAAGATAGTTATTTCTCTTGCGTACCCTTATCCGGCAAATAAGCCAACAACTAACGACGGATACAGCGCGGCAAGATACAGTAATCCCACGGAAAAGGATTACCATATAAAAATGAAGGCCCTGGGAAAACGATTATGTGGGCTTATACAGAGCCGTTTCCCGGAAAGCCGTTCCAGGGTATGCGTGGACTCAGCGCCCATTCTTGAGAGGTCATTTGCAGCTGCAAGTGGTATTGGCTTTATCGGAAAGAACAATATGCTTATCGTTCCTGAATATGGCTCCTACTGTTTCCTGGTAGAAATCCTAACTACTGCTGAATTCAGCATCCCTTCTTCTCACGCAATAGAAAACAGGTGTTACTCCTGTACCAAATGTATTGATAGCTGCCCTTCAGGTGCGTTGAAATCTCCCTTTTGCCTTGATCCATCAAAATGCTTCTCGTATTTGACTATTGAATATAAGGGCGACATCACCAAACAAACAGCAAAAAAAATGGGAAATGTTTTTTTTGGGTGCGATATATGCCAAGAGGTTTGTCCTTTCAATAAAAATGGTTCCCCTGTTGTTTGCCTTCCAGCTTCGGACGATATCATTTCAATGGATGAGGTTGATTTTGAAAGCAGCATGGGAGAGAGCGCATTTAAAAGGGCAGGCTTACAAAAACTGCAGCATAATATAAGCTTGATCAAGCAAACAAAGGAATAACGTATCGTTTTTATGTACTATTGAATCACCTTCCATTTAAAAAATTAACTCCTTTCTATTTTTTATTGATTATGTAATAATTTAATAATAATTATTTCGTGTTTTTTACTAATGATTTAACGTTAGGTTATCATAGTTCCGCAATGAGACTTAATTTCTAAAAAGGAGTTTTTACGATGAATAATCCATTGAGATATAATATTGCTGATGCAAGATTGACTTACAATGGTCATTACGAGCCAATGATAATGAATGAGAGCAAGGCCTCCTCCTTTAACCTTAGACATCAAGAGGTACTAAATTTTTATGGTCTCGAGCTTGTAGAGGGAGCTGTTTATATAATCGATGATACAGTTAATGGCCGCTCCAACCTTGGCGTGTTTAGGAGCAAACAGCTTCGCCAAGCCATCATCTTGGCTGCCGCGCTGCCGGCCGTTGCAGTTGCTATTGATGGCCTTGGTTCACTAAATAAAGTCCCAAAAGAGCTTCAAACAAAGGCCGTTATCAATGAACTAAAAAGGAACAATGATCGCGTTGCATCGCAGGTAATGAGCGAGGTGCTTCAAATCACCACAGAGACCTTTGATGTGGGAGAGGAAGTTGTTATAGAAAGTGCCATAACAGAGGGCGTAAGGGCTAAGCCTGGGCTTGAAGCCGGAGGAAACCCAACGATACCGGTTGGAGCACTTTTCGGAAAAGAAGAGCATTGCAGCCGATATGGTCATGGCCTTAGCGAGGAAATTTACAGACTTTCCATGGGTTCAGATGTTATAGATGGAACTGGGAAATCAATAAAGGGCCTTCATAGCTCACTTACCTCACTGTTTGTTACGGAGTCAGGCTTTAAAAGACACTTGCCCGATATTTACGTAGAACGTTGGATGACAGGATCACCCTTTCCAGAATTTAATCCAAGGGATACAACATTGGAGGAAGAGGCCGAGATTATAGCTGAGGCATGTGGGATAAAAAATTTATCTCAAATGACTGCATTTTTTATCGATAGGGCGCGGCATAGGCCCGCCATGGATAAGCTTAATAAAATAGGTATAGCTACACCCTTTGACAAGGATGGCGATCTTTTTCCTGCTTTGATCATGGGGTTAGAGGGGCTAAAATTCCCTGACGGTCGCCCCTTAGTGAGCATGGTAGGAGAAATAGGGGGAAGCGCTGAATGGACTGTAGGATCACTTCCGTTAGTTTGGCGCGGGGGTCAGAGCCTTGGTATGCTGACAAGTCAAAGTTCCCTTACTAAAAAGAATCTCTCGGACGAAGAGTTATGGAATGAACGCTTTCACTACACTGAGGATGAATTAATTTTATTGCAGGACGCCCGTTTTGAACAAAAGCCATTTTTTACCGTAGACGATATTATGGAAAAACCATTTGCCGGCGGAGTCAGTGCGTTTTGTGCCATATCTGATAATTACTTTCTTCCACAGCTAAAGGGAGTGACGATAGATCGTGAAAGTGGGATTATCAATACAGACACACTTATGATAAACTCCCTTGGGAACATAGAACAGTGGCATCTGTCGTTTAAAGCCATTGATAACATTGATTCAACCGCAAACAAAATGACGTCACCGAAGTCATTATTGATTAATGATAAAAAAGTTTCTTTGGAGAAGAAAATCCGCGACATGGCCTCTGATGAAGTTCAACGTTTAAGGCTCAGGCTCTTTTTCATAAGCGAATATTATCCAGCTATAATTCATACGTCTGGAAAGATGGCTGTTCTTGAAAAAACAATAGAATCCTTGATTGGTAGAGATGCCTTAAATGAGCAAGATCGAGAAATAGTTAGAGCCATAGTTAAGGCCGTCCCGGAATGGTTTATCAGCGCATCCTGATTACATATACATAGTCATAATCACCTATCCTAATGTTATATGGAAATCTTCAGAAGTCAGGGATCAGAGATCACCAGCCAGAGGCGAGGGGTTAGAGATAAATAATGATACACTGGGCTCAGGGTACGTCTCTTTTCTCTGCCGCAAAAGGTATGTATCATTTTCTATATACCTTTGGGTTTGTGCACTGAGGAACAGGCATTATAATTCGGATGTCTTAGCGAATATCACATCTCCGTCTCTACTATAAACCAGTATAGCTACTGTTAATGGTTTATCTGTTGTTTTACCTATTTTATAATCGCCCTCAATTATAGTAAATCTGCGGATAAAGAAGCGTACTCCCTTTTTGTAATTTTCCGGCATCCCATCTTTCAGTGAACAGTTAGGATATACCCATCTTTCTACCTTGTCTGATTCCTTTAGGCTGACGATTACAAAAATATATCCGCCCACAGGCTCATCATTGTTTAAAGTATTTAAAAGTTTAAATCTTAGGCTGATTAGGGCGTTCTCCCTCTTCACCTCTAAATCCTCTACGTCAACAAGTTTAGGTTTTGTAACATCTGTATTGCTTGGTTCATCTCTGACCTGGTCATCAGCAACAACACCTGAGATTGAAATATTGTTGATTTGATCTTCAATATATTTATTTAGAAAGGCAATGTCTTCTTTGTATTTTTCGATATTCTGATTTGCCATTTCAAGTTCCGTGTTGAGGCTATCTATTTTCCCTTTATACCTTTCCCCCCTTCGGTAGTTGTCAAGGTATTCATTGGTAATAAATAGTGTGGCTATAATATAGAGGGTCAAAAAAATTGCAGCGAATAACAAAAGTGTGGCCGATATCTTAAATGTAAAAACCTTTCCAACGTTTTTAAAAACCATAACTGTTAAACGTCTTTGGTTTTCAAAGCTTCTTCTTGTAGGTCTTTTACCGCTTTTATCCTTTTTTTTAGGTTTATCTCCCATATTCTTAACTTTTTATTCTACAGGGCAGGTATTGTAATCATTATGTATGCCTAACCGGAAAAATGCGGCCAACGTTTTCGTATTGAAGCATGGGCAGCAAAAAAAGAGTGTGTCAATCTTAAGAATAAGCTATTCGAAGACAATTCATGAAGTTCTTACATATAAAAATAGCTTAATTATTCCTTACTTCGCATATTCCGTTGCCCTTGTTTCCCTGATCACTGTCACCTTAATTTGGCCAGGATACGTTAGGTCCGTTTCAATCTTCTTTGCAATTTCTCTGCAAATGAGGGCTGCCTCGAAATCATCAAGTTTGTCGCTGCTTACTATTATTCTTAGTTCTCTTCCAGCTTGAATAGCGTAACATTTAGTAACGCCTTTAAAAGAGGATGCAACCTTTTCCATATCCTCCAGCCTTTTAACATAGGACTCAAACATCTCGCGCCTGGCGCCTGGCCTGGCGCCTGAAAGGGTGTCCGCAGCTTGAAGTAAAATATCATAAACAGAACTGACTGGGATATCCTCATGGTGAGCCGCTATGGGATGAACAACGGATTCCGGTTCGCCATATTTTTTGGCCAAATCAGCACCTATAATAGCATGTGGGCCCTCGACTTCATGGTCAACTGCCTTGCCTATGTCGTGCATGAGTCCTATTCTCTTTGCCAGCTTTGTATCCAGTTTAAGCTCAGACGCCATAATCCCGCAAATAAACGCTACCTCGATTGAATGTTGTAAAACATTCTGTGCATAGCTGGATCTGTATTTTAATCGCCCTATCAGCTTTATAAGCTCTGGATGTATTCCATAAACCCCCACGTCAAAAGTTGCCTGCTCACCCGCCTCTTTTATGCTGGCCTCAATCTCCTTGCTCGTCCGTTCAACAATCTCTTCAATCCTTGCAGGATGAATCCTGCCATCTTCAATCAGTTTCTCTAATGCTAACCTTGCTACCTCCCGCCTAACCGGGTTAAATCCAGATAAAACCACTGCTTCCGGGGTATCATCAATTATAAAATCTATGCCTGTGGCAGCCTCGAGCGCCCTGATATTCCGCCCTTCCCTGCCAATAATTCTCCCCTTCATCCCATCATTGGGCAGAGTAACTACCGAGACACATTCCTCGGCAATTCTGTCACTGGCATATCTTTTTATAGATAAGCTCAAAATTTCCTGTGCTTTTCTGTTAGATATTTCCCTGGTCTCTGCCTCTATTTTCTTAATGACCCTGGAGGCCTCGTGTCTTGCCTCTGATTCCATCGAGGAAACCAACATGTCTTTTGCCTCCGCAGCCGAAATGCCACCGACGGCCTCTAATTTATGTCTCTCCTCTTCTATGAGCTCCTCGAGCTCCCGTTTTTTTCTTTTCAGCTCAAGCTCGCTATTTGTTGATAAGGTTTCTTGTTTTGCAAGTTTCGATTCCCTGTTGCCAAGCTGCTCAATCTTCTTGCTCAAAGATTCTTCTTTTTGAAATAACTTTCTTTCCCTGTCTTGAAGCTCTTTGCTTCTTGATTTTGTCTCTTCCTCAAAGTTTACTTTTAACTGATAAAGCCTGTCCTTAGCGCGTAACTCCGCCTCTTTCTTAATTGTCTCAGCCTGCCTGCTCGCCTCAAGAATAATTTTCTTAGAATACTCTTCCGCGGAGCTAACCTTACTTTCCAGCATTTTTCTCCGAATTATAATGCCGGCCCCTATGCCTAATAAAATCCCTGCCATCGCAACAATAATCAACTGAGCGACCAACATATTAATCACCGCCTTTTATTCTAAATCTATTTTTGAAGGAATAAGGAAGGAATAGCAGAGGTTTGGGTATGCGTAAAACATTTTTTGCCAAAGCGACGTAATTCTCTATGGCACGTCATTTTTGCAAAGACAGGTATATGTAAAGGGCTGCTCTTTTAATACCCGTATAAAACCACACTTAGCATTGATCCGTTGTTGCACAACATTATAAGAATTACGTTGCTTTTCAGCCCTTCGCTTTCTTGTTTTAATTTCCCCCGCTGCAATGCCGTGTCAGCAGCGTTATTTGAACCTGACTTATATCAGGTGGGTACGCCATTGCCTCATTAGGTCCGTTGAGAAACATGCCCTGCTTATGCATAAGCAGACGCTCAACAGAAACACACAAAGGCAAGAGGGACAACCCTATTTCGAAAATGTTGGCTCAAAGCCGTCCACTAATCACGAACATAGCAGGGGAACCTTTTAATTCAATACCGTGCTTAACCTTTGCATCAGCCTCTGGGACCTTCTTTTAACCTCTTCTAATAATCCTTTTTTCTCTTCTAAAAGTTGAAAATAATCACCTGCTATATCAAGTGCTGTCAGAACTGCTATTTTATCGTCCGGCAATCCCGTTTTGATTTCGCTTATCTCTTTAATTTTGTTGTCAACATAAGCTGCTACTTTAATTATCCGGTCCCTTTTATCAGAACCTCTTATAACATATTCCTTGTCCTTTATTTTTATGGTAACCTTTTCATCCATGGGACATTTTATTATAATTATATGTTAAATGAATTTATTTTTTCTAACAATCTGTTAACTCGCTCCTGTGCTAAATTTTTTTTCTTCTCTAAAGTTTGTAAATCATTAATTATAGACTCTATTCTCTCCTCCTGAGCATTTACCTTCCTCTCCAAAGACACCTTATCTTCTTTTAGAGAGATTACCAGAGAGATAATAGCATCCACCTTTTTCTCTAATAAATCAAACTGATCTAAGTCATTTTGTCCCATACAATATTTACATTTGCCCGTTTAATTTATTATATTTTTTCTATAGGGAAAGTCAAGCGATAAGAATTTAAGAAATGGTGATATAAAAAAGGTTTGTAAAACAGAAGTGACTATCTATTGTATAACGTTAATAATTCGTAAAATGAGGAAAATAACCCCCACCACCATACAGAATATGGCGCAGATCTGGGCTATAAAGAAGATGTAAAAAAGCTTTGTTTTTATGTCCGTTTCTTGTCTGCTGTGCTTAATCCTCCTGCTTGGTTCAATTTTAATATTCATTATCTCCAGGAAATATATCCATAAATTAAAGCCTGCAATGGAAAACGATGATAAATACTTGCTTATTGCTGTTTTTTAGCCTGCAAAGAGGCCTTAATCTTTTTTAAACGTAAAAAGCTCTCTCTTTCTATTTCCTCCATTCTCATCTCTATGTGCTTTATCGTTGCTTGTAAACGAGGCACAACAATGTATTCCAGCGCATTAACCCTTCTCTTAGTCTTTTCTACTTCCCTTGCAATCCCCCTGACAGATTCTTCAACCTCTGCAAGCTTAACAATTGAAATAAGGGTCTCTTCGAAGTTTTTGGCCGTATCGTCGATTTTCCCATTTGTGCTAAGAAAACCGTAGCCTCTCTCGCTCATTTTCCGAACAACATTATCTGTTTTCATAATAGGGACGTATACGCCCATTATATTTTTTGTTTTAACATCAAAGTTTATGTCCCTAACTGCTATGCGGCTTATTTGATCAAGTTCCTTGGTTCCAATCAAAACCTCGGATAGGGATAAATTATAATACGCGCCTTTTAGCTTTTTCTCAACGTCAGCCTTGGCATCCTTGTATTTCTTTATAACAATCATAAATTCCGAGACAAGGGCGTCTCGTTTTTCCTTTAACAGCTTGTGGCCTTTCTCCGCCAGCTTCATTCTCTTTTTGAGCCTCAAAAGCTCCATTCTCGTTGGCTTCACGTTTTGCAAGATATCTGCCATTAATTATTCTCCTGTCTTGGCTGGAGAGGCTTTTTTATAATATTGGTCAATGTATTTAGCGTCTATCCTTTTAAGCTCACCCTCTGGAATCTCGGACAAAAGCTCCCATCCCAAATTAAGAGTTTGTTCTATAGCCCTGTTTTCATCTGGGCCCTGGGTGACAAATTGGCGCTCAAAGGCATCAGCAAATTTTAAATTAAGCCTATCTCTCTCACTTAACGCCTCCTCACCTACTACCGCAACAAGGCTTCTCACGTCCCGTCCCTCAGCATAATCAGAATAACACTGGTCTGACACTCCTAAATGGTCCGCCCTTGTTTTGCCTTCCCCTATTCCTTCGTTCATTAGGCGCGACAAGCTTGGGAGAACATCAACGGGCGGATAAACGCCTTTTCTGTGTAATTCACGGGAAAGAACAAACTGCCCTTCTGTAATATATCCTGTGAGGTCAGGCACCGGGTGTGTTATATCGTCATCCGGCATAGACAATATAGGCATCTGTGTTATTGAGCCCTTTCTTCCAACTATTCTCCCTGCCCTTTCATATATTGTTGACAGGTCTGTATACATGTATCCTGGATATCCTCTTCTTCCAGGAACTTCCTCCCGGGCTGAAGATATTTCTCGTAATGCCTCGCAGTAATTAGTCATATCGGTGAGTATTACCAAGACATGGGTATCATAATTAAATGCTAAAAACTCAGCAGTTGTAAGGGCCATTCTTGGCGTAATAATTCTCTCTATGGCAGGATCATCCGCAAGGTTTATAAAGGAAACTATTCTCTCTAATGCCCCAGAGGACTCAAAGCTGTTCATGAAAAAATTTGCCTCCTCATGCGTTATCCCCATTGCAGCGAATATTACCGAAAAAGGCTCGTTTGAACCTAAAACCGTCGCCTGTCTTGCTATTTGTGCTGCCAAGTCATTGTGGGGCAGCCCTGAACCCGAAAATATAGGAAGTTTCTGCCCGCGCACCAAGGTATTCATGCCATCAATAGTAGATATGCCTGTCTGGATAAACTCATCTGGATAAGCCCTGGCCGTCGGGTTAATAGCTGCTCCAGTTATGGGCAAGCTCACCTCTGGTATTATCTCGGGTCCTCCATCTATTGGCCTCCCCAGGCCATCAAATGATCGCCCTAGTATTTCCTTTGACAAAGAAATACGCATAATGTCTCCGGAAAAGCGAACCCTTGTCTCATCCGTATCTAAGCCTCTCGTGCCTTCAAAGACCTGAACGATAGCCAGATTCTCTTGTGACTCCAAAACCTGACCCATTCTTTCTTCGCCTCCGGGCGTTCTAATGTGAACAACCTCTCCGTATGCTACACCCTCTACTCCTTCAACAATCATAAGGGGGCCTGCAACCTGAGTAACAGATCTGTATTCCCTTGATTTTAAGTCTTTATCTTTCATTATTGGTTCCTCAAAGATTCAAATTCACTTTCAATAGATTGTATCAATTCCTCATATCTCTTTGAAAATTGCTGGTTTGGCTCATATTTCATACGAGCTATTTCATCTTTTACCCTTACACTTGTTATCCTGTTCGCGGATATGCCTAATTCAATAGCTTTTTTAACCTCTGTATAAAATTTAATAATTACTTTTAACATCAAAAACTGTTTTTCTTTAGGGCAATAGGAATCTACCTCATGATAGGCGTGTTGTTGTAGGTAATCTTCCCTGATCATTCTCGCTACCTCTAATAGTGCCCTGTCTGACTCCGGTAAAGCGTCTTGACCAACTAATTGAACAATTTCTTGTAACTCGGACTCCTTCTCCAAAATCGCCATCATGTCGCCCCTGATGACCATAAACTCCTTGTCGATATTTTTGTCATACCAGCTTCTAACAAAATCAAGATAAAGGGAGTAACTTGTCAGCCAGTTAATCGCAGGAAAATGTCTTCTGTCCGCCAAATTGGTATCTAATGCCCAAAATGAGCTTACAACCCGCAGTGTGTTTTGTGAAACCGGTTCGGAAAAATCGCCTCCAGGTGGTGACACAGCGCCTATAATAGAAACAGAACCCATTCTCTTTTCACTGCCTGCTGTCAATACACGCCCGGCCCTCTCATAAAAATCAGCGAGCTTAGTTCCCAAATAGGCTGGAAATCCCTCCTCCCCGGGCATCTCTTCCAGTCTACCCGAAATTTCTCTCAATGCCTCGGCCCACCTTGATGAAGAATCAGCCATCAAAGCCACATCGTATCCCATATCTCTGTAGTATTCAGCAATAGTCACTCCTGTGTAAATAGATGCCTCTCGTGCTGCAACAGGCATATTTGATGTGTTCGCTATCAAGGTAGACCTCTCCATCAATTTTTCGCCTGTGTTCGGATCATCTAATTGTGGAAATGTCATCAAAACCTCTGTCATTTCATTTCCCCTCTCACCACAGCCTACATAAACGACTACTTGTGAATCTGCCCATTTTGCCAACTGATGCTGGCTAACTGTTTTACCCGTTCCAAAGCCCCCGGGTATCGCGGCTGTGCCGCCTTTTGCTATGGGAAAAAACGTATCATATATTCTTTGCCCTGTCAGGAGAGGCTCTTCCGGGTCCAGCTTCTCCTTGAAGGGGCGGCCTATTCTCACAGGCCATTTCTGTTTCATTGTCAGCTCGATTTTATCCCCATTGTCATCAAGGACAGCTATAACCTCATTAACTGTAAAAGCACCATTTTTAATTTCCGCTACCTTTCCTTTTTTCCCAGGCGGCACCATTATCTTGTGGGCTATAACCTTCGATTCATCAACCTCTCCTAAAAAATCTCCGCCTTGCAATTTATCGCCTTCCTTTGCTATAGGCCTAAAGTCCCATTTTTTCTCTGGATCCAGGCTAGGCACATCAATTCCCCTGCCTATAAAGTCACCTGATTTATCTTTAATTCCAAGCAAAGGACGTTGAATGCCGTCATAGAAATTTGTTATAATCCCCGGTCCAAGTTCAACTGACAGCGGGGCGCCTGTCCTTATAACATCTTCGCCGGGCTTCAGCCCTGTAGTGTCTTCATATACCTGGATATAGGCTAAATCCCCGATTAATTTAATTGTCTCTCCCATTAAACCTTCATTGCCTACCCTAACAACCTCGTACATCTCACAGCCTCTCATGCCTTTGGCTATTACAAGGGGGCCGGCAACACTCTTAATTTTGCCTTTGTTATAGTCTGTCATAATTTCCTCGCTACGCTATTTCAAATCCAACGGTTCTTTTGATAAGCTCTCTCATAGGGTCAATCTTATCGGACAAAGGGCCCTTAACGTCTGGAATCTCCAAAATGATGGGCATTATGCCTTTCTTAAATTTATTCGCCTCTTCTAATTCATCCTTTAATTCCTGATAACCTCTTTCCGTAACCATTAAAATACCTATACCATCATTAAATAAACCTTTTATTTTCTCCCGTGCGGTCTTACCTTTAATCTCATTAATAAGAAAGGTTTTTCTAACACCTGCAAGCCTAAAGCCGTGTACAGTATGTATATCTCCGATAAGGGCTATTTCCATTATTTCCTCACTACTAATTC
>Ga0180433_10004440_pt1 | contig 19728 bp, 19 predicted proteins | sample SS_ome_8_FD_132980 | JGI IMG/M metagenome (GOLD analysis project Ga0180433, IMG submission 132980) | Hypersaline lake sediment archaeal communities from the Salton Sea, California, USA - SS_1_D_1 metaG | ecosystem: Environmental > Aquatic > Non-marine Saline and Alkaline > Hypersaline >... | reverse complement strand
AGATAGTTCATTATTTCATTCGTTCGCTCTAAAAGTAGATTTCTCCCTTTTTTATTATGCAATGTGTTTCTATTCAAAGCGTCTAACTTCTCTTGAACAAACTTTATTGCCTCGTTGTTGGTTTCCTTTTTTAATATGCTTGTTCTTAGAGCCAGCTCTGCGAAATTACCTCCGGGAATGCTTAATGAATATCTATAAGTGCGTGTGCCTTTGATCAAGCTTTTTACCAAAGCACGATCGAATATTTTAAGTGTATTAGAAATTGAACCTGCAGAAAATCCCGTTAATTCTCTCAATTGTTGCTGTGTCAAGCCATTTTCGTGAAATAACAAGTATGAAATTACGGTGGAAAAAGTATCCGTTTGCCCCTTCCCTTTTCCAAATTCTTTTACTATGTCTACCAATCTTTTTTCATATTCCCGAATCTTCCCTTCGAAAAGATAACTCTTTTTTTGGGCAAATTCCGAATACACCTCGATAATTTCTTCTTCTATGCTTTTCCATAAATAATCATCAAGTTTATCAAGAGCAGACATCTCTTTTCTAAGCTGATAAGTTAATTCGTCTGAAAATAGAGGATCTGATACAAATTCTTGTAGTTTTTTCTTTAAATCCGAAATATCATTATCAATGTTTTCGTTGAAGTAATTTTTAGTTATATCTCTTACTAAACATAGAATTTTACTTATTTTTTCTTGCTCTTCCATGATTATGTTAATGCTTGATGATGAACTATCGAATATGACTATAATTAATATAGGATTTTTATTATATAAACCTTTTCATTTATTTTGAAATTAATTATTACTGAAATTCATATAGAATGAAAACATTTAAATACCCATTTTTCCTTATTATTATTGAAATTGATATATTTCAAAAATAATGAAAAATAAATATAAAATTTAAACAAAAAAATAAAATTTCACAGATGTAAAAAAAATGAATGCCATTGAAGTGAAAAACCTGAAAAAGTACTACTCTAGGGGGACTGTCAAAGCCGTTGACGATATCTCTTTCGAAGTACCAGAAGGTTCCCGATTTGGTTTTTTGGGACCCAATGGTGCCGGTAAGACTACTACGATTCGCTGCCTCCTCGGTTTCCTAAACCCTGATGCGGGTGATATTACAATTTTAGGTGAAAACATTAATCCAAAGAAGGATGTAGAAATCAGGAACCGCATAGGCTATTTACCGGGCGAACTCGGAATTTACAAGACCACAACGGCGAGAAAACTCATTAAATACTTTTCAAAACTTTACGACATTGAAATCGACTGGGATTTTATCAATGACGTGTCAGGAAGGCTTCAAATTGCCATGGATCGAAAAATGGGTGTTTTAAGCAAGGGAAACAAGCAGAAAGTAGGTGTCCTGACGGCGCTAATGGGCAAGTTTGATGTATTAATTATGGACGAGCCTACATCTGGACTCGATCCGATAATGCAAACTGAGTTTTACCGTATAGTTTCTGAGAGACAGAAGGAATCTAACAGCACAGTGTTTGTTTCAAGCCATGTGCTTCCAGAGATTGAGAAATTCTGTGATAAGGTAGCAATAATAAAAGAAGGAAAGATTGCGGAGATATCTGATGTTCAAAACCTTAAGGCAAAAAGCCTCAAGCACATTGAACTCGAGTTCGAAACACTTGCAGGCAAGAAAGAATTTCTCAAGTATCTCCCAACCAAGTTTCCTGAGGCAAACATTAAATACCAATTTAACACCCAGTTGACTTTTCTCTTACCACCTATTCAAACCAGGGAACTTTTACACGACCTGAGCGAGCAGAAATGGGCTGGTGCACCCATAAAAGATTTGCTAATACAGCACTCGACGTTAGAAAACATCTTCATGGAGTATTACGAAGATAAAAGAAAAAACACAAGAGAAGGAGGTGTGGTTGCATGAGAAACAGGTTAAAAACTAGCATTGGAAAGGTAAGCAAGCACACGAAAATGTTTAGTGTATCCTGGAAAGAAATATACGAGAATCGCAAGGGAACATTGTTTTACGCGACGCTGATGTTTCTTTTCTGCTTGATGATGGCTACCATGTTTGACCCAACCTTGTTCGAGGGATTGGAAGAACTTTTTAAAAATTATCCCCCCGCAGTACAAGAGATGGTTGGTGGACAGATCGCATTGAGTCAAGTAGAGGGATTCATACACACATATCTCATCACATTTTCTTGGATGTACATCGGTATATATCTCATGTTGAAATCTTCACAGGATATTCCCAAGGAGATTGAAAATAAGACCATAGATTTAATGCTCTCCAAACCTATCAAGCGATGGGAATTTTTCACGGGAAAGTATTTCAAGCACGTGTCGAGTGCACTTATCATCGTGGTTTTTTTGGCTCTCGGCATCTTTCTAGGAATATTTATAGCCCCGGGCATCAATCTCGCTGAAGTCCACTTTGTCGAGATAACTTTCGTGCTCGTGTGGACTTTTGTTTTGTTGGTAGCTTTAATAAGCACGGCGTATTTCTTTTCGGCGTTTTTAAACCCGAGATTGTCGTTATCGTTGAGTTTTGGGATGCTAATAGTGTTCTACTTCCTAGGATCGTTTTCTGGTTTATTTCCCGAAGAAATACAGGGAATCAAGTATTTCAGCTTATTCGGCTATTTTCAGACCGCTGATTTACTCGTCGATCAAGTTTGGGATTTTGTGATGCTCCACTTTCTGGTTCTCATCGTCTATTCCGTGGTCATAACGACAGTTGCGGGCGTAATTTTTAACAAGCGGGACATTCCCGTCTAATCTAACTTTTTTTTCATCTTTTTTCTAAAGTTGTTCTCTTTTTAGTAAGCTGGTTTGAATCCAAATAATATGCAGATTCCTCCAACGGTAACTTGTATTCTAGGAATAAAGAGTAAATCTTTCCACATGACGCCTACGAATATTACAGTGTCCATCAGAACGGCCGATCCGAGAAAAATCGCGCCAAAAACGACAAGAATTGCTCGTTTCCTGATGTCTCCCGAAGTTTTTTTAAAGAAATTGAAGAACGCAATGCCTAACATGCCGCTGGTGAGACCTGTCATGCCTAAAAATATGAAATAAGGGATGGTCATGGGGATGAGCCAATCGTCGATGAGTTCACTACCACCTGTATTTGAAACTTCAGTGACTGCATAAATATCCCAATATAATACGATATAATAAAAAACCGAGATTAATATCATTATTAATAACATTGTTTTCTTGTACTTCTTTGAAGGCATAAACATGTCCCAACCCACTGCCATGATGGCTACTGATCCGACAGGGAGCGTTGAATAAGAAAAAAACCTTATGAATAAATAGTAGTATGGAAGATTTGCTCCCGTAAGCAATATGGAAAGGAATGATATAGTGATCCCCATCCATCCAAACCCTATCGCTAATGTCATGAAGATTCCGGTAATGAACGTCTTGTTCTTCGTTCTTTTGTACCAAATGAGAGTTAATATTACACTAAAGAAGGCAAAAATGACCGCTACTAAGGCGCTTCCACCATTTAATAGAGTATTAAGTTGAGTCATAAACCATCACCATTTATCCATACTAGGGGTATTTACCCTAATAAATTTGATTAAAATGTCAAAAATAATATAAATCATAATGAAAGATAGAGGAAAAAAAAGGAATTTATAGGGGAAAATCCTTACGAATTTTTAGTTCTCGTTCAAGGGCATGAATTTGATTGATAATGTAAACTAAAGCTTCTCTTTTTGTCAAGTGACCATAATTTTTAATGTGATCCTTAAGAATATTAATGTGAAGGTTTAAGTAAGTGATTCTCTCTCTTGAAGTCTTTATTTCGTGCGGATCAAACACTATTCTTTCTTTGCTTATCAAGTAGGATTCACGGTATAATTTATATTAATTGATACTTTAATGAAATTTCAGGTATTTATCTGAAAAGAGACAAGTAATTTTGTAAATCATATTCTTATTCTGACATTCATGTAAATTTTTTACCACTAATCAGAAAAAAAAAGATTAATGTTCTCAATTTATCAAGATTTAATGTTGATTTTTTGGTAAAAAAGATGTAAAAATAGAACAATTTGGTAAAAAATGCGAGTATTTATAAACAACAAAATCATATAATGATTAATTTTGTATAAAATTATTCAAAATTATTACTATAAATCTACTATCAGGGTTAAAAAATATAATCAATTTCTTAATCAATCATGGTAATTACAGATTCCTCCATAGAGAAAATAAATTTTACTCCAGAAAGTTTAGAGTTACTTATACATAAACTCAAAAAAGCAACTAATATTAATTTTGAGTGTTATAAACGGGAATTTGTTCAAAGACGGATTAAAGCCCGAATGTATCGTCTTAACATGATTTCTGCTGAAGATTATCTTGATTATATTTCAAAAAATAAATCTGAATTTAACGCGTTTTGCGAACTATTTACCATAAATTACACGTATTTTTTCAGGAATATCGAAATATTTGATTATTTATCACAGAATTTAAAAAAAGTTAGAAAGCAGAAAAAAAGTAAATTAAAAATATGGTCTTGTCCATGTGCGACAGGAGAAGAGCCCTATTCAATAGCAATGTTATTCGATACTCTAAAAAACACCTATAATCATGTCCCTAATGTTGAAATCGTGGCCTCTGATATTGATGGAAAGGTGCTTGATTTTGCTAGAGAGGGCGTGTATGGAGCATATTCTATTCACGATACACCAAAAACCTATCTCAATTCGTATTTCAAAAAAAAAAATACGCACTTAGGTCCCCAATATGTTATATCCGAAAGGGTGAAGGAAAGAGTTCAATTTATTGAGGAAGATCTGACAAACGGTCATTCACTACGCAATAAATATGATATAGTTTTCTGTCGAAATTTTCTTATTTATCTGAATAAAAAATCCCAAAAACGAGTTTTAAAAACGATCGCAAGTCATTTAGTATCGGGAGGGCTCTTGATTATTGGAAAAACAGAAATGGTTATGAATTCTAAAAGTGATTTATTTCAATTAAGTGATCCTAAATATCATTTCTATGTAAAAAGATGAATTTATCTCTTTATTTAGAGATTACCATGAGTTCTAATGAATATCTTACTAATTTAAAAATAATAATGGTTTAGATTTTTTTATGAAGAAAGCAATAATAGTTGATGATTCTCGATACTCTTCAGTTGCAATTAAGAATAAATTGAAAGAATTAGATGTGGATATTATTGATATCGCTTTTAGCGTCGTAGATTTTGAAGCATTTTTAAGCACTGTAGAGAAACCCGATTTTATAACAATGGACATGGTACTTCCCGATGGTGATGGAATTGAATGCTGTCAGATTCTTTGGAAAAAATGGCCTGGATTACCTGTAATTTTTATTTCAAGTTTAGCTCTAAAAGACGATCAAAAAGCACAACTTCCTCACGTGGTAGATTATATTATAAAGCCAGTTACTATCAACAACATGAAAGCAGCTGTCGAAAAACTCTAAGTTCTCACCAGAATAACGACACCTAAAACAATTTAAAAGTACTTATTCTTATTATTCTTATTGTTATATTAAGTAATAGTAGAAAAAAAATTAAGTTAGACTATATAACGCAATGCAAACTGCAATAAAGGTAGAAAATCTATCAAAAGTGTTTTACAATAAGAAAAAGGAAACGGAAAAAGAAAGAGAAGTTTGGGCTCTTAACAATGCTTCTTTTGAAGTAAAAAAGGGTGAAATTTTTGGATTACTTGGACCAAACGGTGCTGGTAAAACTACGGCAATTCGTTGCATAGCTGGGATTTTAAAACCCTATTCTGGTACCATTTATATCAATGAAGAAAACATTCAGCAAGATGCTCACTTATTTCGAAAGAAAATGGGATTTTTAACAGAAAATCACGGTCACTACGAACATCTTTCCGTGTACGATAATCTCAGCTTTTTTGGGAGTTTTTATGATATTGAAGATCTAGACCAAAGAATAGAGGCTGTCCTTACAAGAATGGGTTTGTATGATAGAAAAAATTTAAGAGCAGGTAAACTCTCAAAAGGTCAAAAACAACGACTAGCCATCGCAAGGGCAATTTTACACGATCCTCAGATTCTCTTTTTTGACGAACCTACTTCCGGTCTTGATCCAATTGCTTCAGTTAAAGTACGTGAGTTAATATTAGGATTAAAAGGGAAATCTAGAACCCTTTTTATAAACTCTCATAATTTAGAAGAGGTTCAGAAAACATGCGATAGAGTAGCCATACTAGATCTTGGAAAGATTAAAAGAATAGGGAGTCCAACTGAACTCAGAAAAGATCTATTTAAAACGCAAGAAATGATTTGTACTCTTAAAAATCCGGTAACTCCACAAATGAATGCTATGCTTGCAGGAATAGATCTCATTAAACAATATAGAGTGGAGGATAAAAAGATCTTCGTATACTCAGACGACATAGATGAAACAACCCCAATAATCGTAAAAAAATTGGTCTCTCTCGATGCAAAAATATTGCAAGTTAGTCGGACTGTCCATTCCTTGGAAGATATTTATATAAAATTAATGGAAGACGAGGAACTACCAAAATAGGAGGTTTATATATCATGAATTTTGATAATTGCGTTAATATTATGAAGAAAGACTGGAAAGGAACTATTCGAACAAAAGAGCTACTACTTACTATCATCTTATTTCCTATTTTATTCACGGTTGTAATGCCAATAATAATGATGGTTGGTATCCTCTTTGCTCCGTCAGAATTTGCACAAGCATTGGGCGACATAAATGTGTTAAAAGCGATGTTAAACATCCCAATACATTATAACGAATATCTAGTAGGTGCTGTATTAATGACAAAAATGATGGTCCTTCCAATGTTCTTATTCGTTCCTGGCATGATGTCAAGTATCATTTCTTCGGATTCTTTTGCCGGAGAAAAAGAGAGAAAAACAATGGAAAATGTGGCGTTATTGCCAATAACAAAAACAGAACTAATCGTTGGAAAAGTGCTTACATCCTTCATTCCTTCGGTTGTAATCACAATAACATGCTTTTTTGGCACTGGTTTGATCATAAATCTCATGTTTCTCCAATATTTAGAAGGAAATATATTGATATTTACAGATGTGGCTGATCTTTTAGTAGGTTTTCTTCTTGGACCTGTTTTAGCTTTTTTAAACATTCAAATCAGCGTGATAATAAGCTCCCGATCTAAGGATCTAAAAAGCGCTCAAGGAATTAGCGGGTCATTAATAACTCCGGTAATTGCAGTATTCTTCGTGCAAATGTTTAATCCTGCATTTCTTTCACCCATAATGGTGCTAATCATTTCGGGGATTATGGGTTTATTATGCGTGATATTTGTTAGAATAGCCAATAAACTATTAGACATTGAAAAATTAATTCTAACGCTGTAATAAACAATCTAAAGAAAAAAAAAAAATTTAAATTATTAAATAAATCTTCTGGATTAATTTAAAGGCAGGCGTAATATCCTTTTACTTTTTGCACGATTTCGTGGACTTCCTTGGGATGGGAAAATAAGGCACACGGAGAATCCTCTGTTTCTAGTAAGTGGTCTTGCTCCCTTATGAGCGTGAATAATTGACTCATCAATCCTTCCTTTAAAGTATTTTTCTTTAAATTATGCGTTGCGATGTTTGAAACGGGACATGGCGTTAAATCTCCTTTTGGAGTAACATATGCAAAGCTCCTCCCCGCTGATACGCAGCCTCCCTTTAATTCTTCGTCACCAGGAGAATGCAATATTATTATATTTTTAGATTGTCGGTAATCTAAGACTTTGTCCCTAAAAGCTTTTCTTTCGTCGTTTTTCAGCATCATTTCAGTATCGTTATTTACGGGCACATATTCCAAGAAGAATATGAATTTTATCCCTTTTGAAGCTAAATCGTCAACATTTTTATCTTCCATCCAATATCGATAATTTAATTTATTAATCGTTATTGATACTCCACTCAAGATCTTATGCTTCTTAAGATTTATTAACGTGTCAATTACTCTTTGATATACTCCTTGACCTCTTCTCTCGTTCGTTAGCACCTGGTCACCTTCAATGCTTGCCATTATCACAACGTTGTGCAATTTCTTTAGCTCTTCAAATTCTTTCCTTTTAATTGCCGTCCCATTTGTAAAAAAAGCAAAAATCCTATCTTTGAATGTCGAAGCAAGCGATAAAATATCTGGAACCATAAAAGGTTCTCCACCCGCAATGATGAATCCAAAAACTCCTAAATCATTTGCTTCTCGTACTACCTCTTTCCATTGGTTTAAAGTAAGGTTGTTTTTCACTTTTCTATTTGATAAAGTCCCAGTTGCAGCAGCATAACAACCTCCACAAGAAAGATTACATTTAGATGTAACGCCTAAAATGAGAATTGGAGGGACTTTTACTCCTTCTGCCAGAAGTTCTTCCCTTCTTTTCCGGGCTTGAAAATAAGATCTTGCCAGCCTTACCATTGAAGGATAACTACGAGGTTTCTTCAAAATTGACGAATACAACACATTAGAAATGTATGGATTTATCTTCTGAAAGAAACCTTTCAAATATGTTAAATCATTACCAGTCATTATTAAGTATGTAATCAAATAGAATGAATATAAAATTTCAAGAGTCCAATATTTATTATCTTAATAATTAACTGTTTTTGATAACATTGAGCTATACAATATCTATCAATGATTAGAATTGAAATAGAAACTCCTTAACTCCCCATGTTATTCCTTTAAAAAAAATGTGAAAAAATTCTTAAATTTCCAACATTCTTAATTTTCGTGAGATATCCTTCCTTCTCAAGATTTTTATGAAATTATCCTGGCTTTGTTGTAAGCGATTGAGAAAAGCATCTAACTTATCAAAATTATTGAAGAAGTGTTCTTGACCGCCAACGACAATTTTAACTCCTTTTCTTTCGGCACTATTTTCAATGATGGCCCAAATACCGCCAACTGATTCGTCGTGTTTGATAAAAACTTTTTCTCCAGATTCGCTCTTTTCATTTCCCTTTTTAGCCCAGAAATCGTTCTTGAGCAAGTAAGATCGATACATTGACATTGTTTTTCATGCACACCTTTTTTATTTTTTATGTTTCCCGTGAGTTATCTCGATATAATAATCGATACTATCGATGTTATTATCATCAAAGATATCTATATAATACTGCAAATGTGAAAATTTAATAAATCGTGTATGATCCAGACATCACCGTCATAATACACTTTATTTTCAATTTGAGTCACGTTTACTAACCACCTAAATCTACATTCTTAAGATGAAAGAATTCATTTATAAATGACAAAGTGAAATCTGGTGTACTAACAACCACATGCGATTTACCTACCCACTTTTGAGAAAAATTTCCACTGCCGACAAAAATGTATTAGAAACCCATTATACGACACTTTCAAAAACGGTGTTTTTTCAGAATAGAGCGCTTTAGGACACGAAATTCGCCTAATGTCTTTTTTTACCCCCGACAAAAAGGAAAATGACATGTTAATATGTTATTATAACACGAACAACTATCAAAAAAAAATCTATTTATTACTATAAGAATTTTACCTATACTCGTATTCTTTGCGAATATAGTTGGGGTAGTAAAAGTACTATATATTCCGCGTTGGGAGGTTATAAAAAAAAATGATAAAAGAACTTGACTATTACACAAGTATTTTTGATAACTTTTCAAAGATGGACGACATCCTCGACGACTCTGAAAAAGAATTTTTTATTAATAATTCTCTCAATGAATTAATTAAAGCCGCAGGAAATATTGAGAGCGAAGTTTTTCTTCAAAACGCTCTATTGATTTTATCGTGTTTGTATAACGATAGGGAAATCGAACGATACAATTACGAAAGTAAAGATCTTGAAGACCTAGACGATTCTGAACGGGAAATCTTGGGATCTCTGTTATGCGAAGAATTCACTTGAGTCAAGCATATTTAAGTAAAGCATCGGATGGCATGTAAAAAGAAAAAGTCAATACAATCTCAATAAGGTACTTTTATCAGTCTTTTCACGGGGGATTTGATAATTAATAATAGAAGAGGTGGTTTTAGAAATAAACTGCGTGATAAATTACTTAAACTCTTTAGCAAAATTCCACACGGAGTCTTTTATCGTGTGCAAGTTTTTAACAACCTTTCCTTTTTTTATTGACTCCATTTCTTGAGCGTTATACATTGTTTTTCCAACTGCTAACGTCTTATCGTGTGATTCGTCAGCGATCCTCACAATCTCGTCTTTCTTAATGCTCGGGTCAATTTTAGTAATTCCAGGGCGCATTATATCCGCACCATTAGTTACAAATCTAATAGCGCCCATGTCTACCACTATTGTCTTTAATTTTACTTGCTTACTTAATAAAAGAGTTAATACTGGAAGATATCCATGGTCTGATTTCCATAATTTCAACACGTTATTAATCGCATATAAGATATCTCCCGCCTCCGTGTAAATCACTTCAATCTTGCTTTTTCCTGGGAAAATTTGATCGATAAAGCCTTGATCGTATTGTTTCAAAATGTCCGCTTTAAGCGTTTTAATTTCCGATGATTTAATAAAATGTCTCTGCTTTATGTTCATGATAGTAATAATGCAATAAAAGAAATAAAAACCTTTATTATAAATAATCAATGACTAAGGTACACACATCAGCCGTCGTGATCATCCCGCCAGAGGATATTTGGGAGCCCATCCAAGATATTCGAAATACATACGATCGTCACGTTCATCGATGGATGCCCCACATCACGCTGTTGTATCCTTTTCGACCAAGAAGCGAATTTATTGAGCTTGAGACTGCTTTTTCAAATATTTGTAGCCAAATTGAGCCATTTGAGATTAATCTTAGAAAATTTTATAATTTCAATCATGGTCGTCAATTCTACACAATATGGCTTGCTCCAGAACCCAATAATTTACTAGTTAACCTCCAACATGAATTAAAACATATCGTACCTGATTGCAATGATGTGAATAAGATAAAAAGTGGATTCATTCCTCATTTGAGCGTCGGGCAAGTAAAGGGGAAAGGAAACTTAATTAAAGTAATGAACGAGCTCCAAGCTTCCTGGATTGAACTAACCTTCCTATTAAAGGAAATTGAATTCATCTCTCGTGAGAAAACAAAAAACTCAAGATTTCAAATTGAAAAAAGAATTGATTTGAAGGTTTGAAGATTAACTTATTAGACTCGTTGATCATTTATTTTTTTCTAATTCTCTTAATTTTTGAACTTCAGCGAGATATTTGTAAGGATCATGAATCCCTTCATACCATACATTTGGTAGTTGTTTTTCCTTCAATTCAATTCCCATTTTAAGATGTTTATCTGCTAAATCTAACTTATCTAACTCCATGTAACATTTACCCATTTTGGTGTGAGAATGATAAGAAAACCACTCATTTGGTTGAACTTTTAAAGCCGTTTCAAATTCTTTTATGGCACTATTATAGTCTCCAAAGTCCATCAAGATTTCACCGTATGTATCGTAAGCATTGCCCTCTTTAGGATAAAGTTCTATTTGCTTTTCTGCCATTGCTATGGCCTCCTCTTTTCTATCTGCCTCAGCTAGCATGATTGCGTAATTATTTATGATATTCATGTCTTCGGGATCTTTTTTCAATAATTCTTCTAGCAATTTAAATCCCACTTCAGGTTTTCCCATTTTAGAATAATTGGACGCCTTCATTTTAAGTATTTTTTTTCTCTTTTGGGGAAATTTCTCTAATAACATTTCCAATAATTCTAAGGCTTGGTCTCCATCATTATTCTGGATATAAATATTGTTTTTCGAATAAAACAAATCGATTCTCTTAGGATCATAGTTTATTGCCTCATCCAATGCCTCAATTGCCTCATCGAATAATTTCAATTTTGTTAAAATATAACTCTTGAATTGATAATATCGAGATTTGTTAGACTTGATCGGGTCAAGTTCGATGAGATTATCAATGGTTTCAAGAAAGATTTCAACGCTAACATCTTTTTGATTGAAATTGTAAAGAGTATTATATCCATATACTAGAGCACGAGTTAAAAGTGAATTAGGGTGTTCGGGATAATTTGCAATTACTTTATTGCTAAGTTCTAACGCTTTTTCATATTTTCCTCGTGCTATATTGCAAAACATCAAGATAAAATATGCTGCAATCTCCACTCTTGGATTTTTATTGAACATATTCACGCTCATTTCAGGACTCTTCAATAATTTTTTAGCCAGCTTGTATTTTTTTGATCTACATAATAGAATACTTCTTAGTATAATGAATTCAACCTCGGATATATCGTCAATATTGATATTTTGAAGCTTCTGGTTATCGCTGCATCCACAATCCCCATAGATGTGAAATATTATCTCAGATTTTTGTAAATAAATATCGAATGGATTCTTTTTTAAACCCTTGTCTATTAACTCTTTAGCGTCGTTAATCCTATTCATTTTTATTAATGTTTGTATCTTCTGGTATATTAGCAGTATGTTAGACGAGAACTTTAACCCTTGCTCTATAGAATCTAAAGATTTATCATCTTCGCTTAAAATAAAATAGGTCCACGATTGTAACAAGTAACCTATAAATGAATTGGGATATTTCTTGATTAAATTGGTCGTAATGGATAATGAATCATCAAACTCCCTTGATATAGTAGATACGATATCTTCTATAACCCATTTCTCGAATTCATTTAATTCAATGTCAGGATTCTCTATTAAATTTCTCACTTTATCAACTTTCCCTGTTTCGAGCATATTTTGAATCTTTCTAATGGTATCTTTATTTTTTCCTGAGAGATTTTCCTTGAATTGGTCAGTTTTTAAAAAATCCAATTTACATAGAAAATATATGTCCAACACTTCGAATATTTCTGCATCCATGCTCCAACTACCTTCGCTTTGATAATAATCCCGTTGAGCTTCCGAAAAATCGTAAGACCTAAACATTTCAGGTATTCCTTGCCATGCGATTCCTTCAAACTTCTCCATTGGTCCGTTTAATCTCTTTTCGGTCTCAATCTTATATGCCAAATATTTGATGTAGTCTGGTAAGAACTTTCTTAATGGATTATTTAATTCCTCATGTATTAAGGTGCCACACACTTCGTCGAGAATATAATCCATCATGAGAGCAATACTAAATGAAGGATCATATTTCGTAAGATCCATGTATAATTTATCTAAATAGGTGTATTTCGTGATGTAATCTTCCACGAGCGCGCTCAATATCTTTTCCAACTTTTCATCAACTTGAAAATAATACATTTTATCGTCTTCGGTCTCTAACTTGAAGAATTTTATAGGATAAATCTCCTTTTCCACGATTTCCATGATATAATATTCAAGCGTTCTTTCCTCAATATCGTATTTAACCGAAAAATCTCGAAAGGAAATATATTCAGGATATTGATTTGGATGATTAATAGAAAGGTATAATAAAATCTTGTAGAAGTCTTCTTTACTCGCAAGAGTGCTTTTAACTTTATCGTGATCCAGTTTTAATACGTGGTTTAAAAATCGGAATTTAATGTCTTCATCTTTAATTTCGTGATTCTCAAAAAAGGTTATGACATGTCGAGTTATCTCTTCAATCCTCTTGCTCTCTTCTTCTAATATTGATTGACGGTCTAAATCATATTGTTTTAACATGTTGAAATATTCTGATTTCCCTTTGGCCGTAATCTTGTATTGCTTGTTTTCATTTATTATGAATCCATTGTTAAGCAAAAAATCCTTGTTCTTGGATAACGATGATTGGTTTATCGCAAGGGGTTCATCCCGAAAATCTGACCATTTACAATAAGAATTGTTATACACCATCCAAAGTATCCAATGCTCGTAATTGCGCTTTCGAATTATTGCTTGAGGAGGGTATACCAATTCTCTCTTGCCTGTTTTTTTAATGTAGTTTAACTCGTTGAATCTCTCAATTCCACCCGGAGTAATACTATAATGGCCTTTTTTGATTTTCTCTACATATTCCTTATTTAATAGTTTTTTTAAATGACCCGATAAGGTTGATTCGCTGATAATTTCGGTAAAATCTGACCATTCACAAACGTTATTATTTGAAAGCATCCAAAGAATGATGTACTCGTAATTGGGTGCCCTTCCAAGCTTGGGATTAAGGATATCATCGGGGGGAAAATTAATGTTGTCTAAATCGCTCATGATAACTCGTTCTCGTTATTTGTTTTTTTTAAAATTGCTCCTAATTATTAAATATTCGTTCAATTATATAAACTTTCTACATCGAAATGAAGTATGAAGTCCGAGTGAAGTTCAAACATCAGCTTAAAGTACGATGTAGGAACCTATATATGGAGTCAATTCTATATAATAATTAAGTAAAAAAAGAAAAAAAGAATAAAAAACGAAAAGGAGTGATAAAAAAAATGTCAATTTTTAACTCAAGGACAGCTGGACTCCGTGTCAGAAGGCAAAACAAGCTAATCAGCAATGTGAGGAACAACAGGGAACTGATCTCTATTGATAATGTTAAGCATAATGCGCGCGTGAGGATCCCGCAATATTATTATATTTAAAATAAAAGTAAGGAGCGTGATGTAAGAATGACTCAAGAAATGACCCACGAATGTTTGAACGAATCGACCTCAATTGATTGTTGTGAAATCGAGGCAGATTTATTAGAAGCGCCAATTCTAAAGGGGGAAATCCCGCTTAAGCCCATTCAAGCGAGGAGAAGAAAAGCTATTCTTCGGCGTTTAGGAAGGATTTCAAGGTTGCTTAAGAAGCGCTCCGAGCGAGCGAGATTCGTGAAGAAAGGTGCGTTAAACATGCGATATCACCAGGAGCGAATTCCTATTGAGAGCGTGAAGCGTCGGGTGTACGATAGCGGGCCTTGTATATATTGAATTTCTCAAGATTGTGACCACTTAAAAACTTAAAACTTATTTATCCGATTTACGGCATCGATCGGTTCGATTAGGACGGATAGAGGCTTTTTTTTAAATTAAAAAACAAAGAAAAAAAAAATAGGATTTAGAAGTATTGCTTCCAATAAATAGGCAAGATTTATATTTCAAAAAGTATATATGCCATGTCGATGCGTGTTCGAACAGCAGCAGGACTCCATATTGGGTCCCACACAATCCACACAAATGGCCACCATCCAACATACCTGGGGCTATATCCTGAAATATATGCGTCTGATTCAACCACTAATTTAAATGTCACTTCTCCATCCTGATCGATATAATTTTTTATATTATCGTCCAGATTGGGGTGACCACTCAATGGTCCCTGAATCATATATGGAGTATCCCATGGCAAGTAAGAACAAAATGGTTCATATCCTTCATTCTCATTCCAAATGTAGATACAATTATACCTGGCGCTTGCACTCCCAAAGAGTACTTGTAAGTTCACGTGTACATCATTAATATCGTCTTTACTCAAGTCTGATTTAAATCCAATAATGGTTTCTACTCTAAATGAGAAATGGGGATTTCCTGCTAGCCAAAATCGTTCCCAGTGTAATTGATCGACATTAGTATTTGCCGCGTACCAGTTAGGATCAGTATGAGATATTGTTATCGAGACATCAAAGTTTGACATATCGCCAACGAGGAGACCCGCGTAGGATAACATCCAACTAGGATAACACGTTGTAAAAGAAGGTCCGACACTTGAATCCTTAATTTTTGGTGGAGATCCAATTCCAATGTTCACGGATCTAAACATAAACACTGCTGCTTCTGGAAAAGAAATTGCTATTAGTAAGAAGATGGATATTATTTTTTTATTTTTTTTTATCATATTATTTCTCCCTTTTTTTTTGGTAAAACCCCTTTAATTGTTTTTTCCAACAATTGAAGTATGGATATAATTATTTGTTATTATTTAAAAATGTAGATGAAATTATTTATCCGATTTACGGCGTCGGTCGGTTCGATCGGTGCGGATACGGTATTTAGGGATAGGTATTGTTGAAACTTTTTTTTATTTTTTGTAAAAAGGCATTCTGTATTAGCTTATTTAAAATTATGATATTTCCCTAAATCATTTAAAGTAAAAATGCCATAAATTTGTGTATCTTGGTTTACTTTATCTAAAAACATCTTTAAAAATGACTTATAATATGTTTGGGATTGATAGATTTCAAACCATTTATTTAATTTTTGTTTTGTTTGGTTGTTAATTTCAATCTGAATTTGTTTTTCTATTGAGTCCTCATTATATCTTCCATATACACTAAAAACCCAAAATTCAATATCTAGATCATATTTTTGTGCGATGAGAATAGCAATGTCGTGAGCTGCTTGGTGATCAACATGGAAATTGTTATTACTAGGTATTATTAATCTATCTGCGTCCATTACAATCTTTTCTATTTTCTGAATGCATTCTTCAAAGTGTTCATTAAGAGCCCCATCAGGATAATGCAACATCACGTGATTTTCTTTTTTTAAAGAGAGAAACTCTATCACGCGCTTAGATTCTGCTACTCTCATTTTTCCAAGTTCTTCGGGAGTTATTTTTATTCGTTTAATGTTTACATACATTTCCTCACCATCCGTAAATGTTATAACATGGATGTCGTGGTTTTCTTTTATCAAGTCAAATATTAGTGATCCCGCTCCAAATAATAAATCATCTGGATGTGGTTCGAATATAACAATTTTCATGAATTATTTACCTTCCTAAAGAATAGAATAATTACACTATAATTGACATATTCGTATAAAAATCTTTTTTTTTTAAGTTTTAACTATGTCTATAATATCATACAAATTCATTTTTCCGGTTCGATCGGAGCGGATATGGGATTTAAGGGCAAGAGAACTCTCAAAGATATGGTATTTGAGATGAAACAATATAATAATCACCAAACGATGCATTTTCTATTAAGATACTGCTAATAAAAATTGGACTCTTGAAGTAATTTATATACACTTTTTAATAGATGTATTAAGAAACAATAAAAAACGATTAAAAAACAAAAAAAATGGTAGCAAAAGTGAACCAAGAATACATGAAAGAAGAACTTCCAATGGAATTTCACATGATTGAGTCTACAACATTTGAAGTACCCGCTTTAGAGATCAAAAGGACTCTCAAGCAAATAAAAGCAGGAAGTTTTAAAGTTGCTGTCCGAGTTTTCGAAAGAATCTCGAGATTCTTTAAAAATCGCTCTGAACATGCGAGACTCGCTGAGAAGAGCAGATATAATCCTCGTTATCACCAAGAGAGGATTTCTATTGAGAGGATAAAAGACAAAACACACGACTACACGCCACGAATATATTAATAATCTCAATTATTATTTATTTTCTTTTTATCTTTATTTCCTTTTTCTGTTATTCTTCAGTGTATGTTTTTCCGAAAATCCCCGTATTATTTAACTTTTTTGTTGTCTAAACTATATATAAAATGAAAAATAATATAAAAGAAGAATCCAAATATTGATGTCTAAACTATGAATTTACAAATCATTTTGATATTTGGACGAAGAATCTGCCCACAAATGACAAAATAAAGTAAATTTTAAGTAGCTCTTTTGTAAACGAGATAAAATTTTCAATGGAAAGACTGTTTGGAAAATTCAATATATCAGTTTTTCACCATATTGGTTTAAATAATAGCTTGCAAGATCCTATTTTATCTCTTTACGAATTTCTAACAAAAAATTATAAATAAATCATTGAAAAAAAAAAAAGATATAAATAAAATAAATTAAAACATGAAAAAAACAAAACAAATGATTTAAATGATAAACAAAACAAAAAAAGGGATATTATACAGTATATTTGTCATAGCTCTCGTTGTACCTATGCTTTCGGCGTTGATCCCAATAGACAATGCAAATTTAAATATTACTTCACAGGATTCATTAAAAACTCGTACAAACTCTGCACCGTATTGGTTTCTAGGTGATTTAATCTCTGAATCCTTAGCGTGCAATCAATGGTACTCCTATTCAGGAGTAAATGATGAAGGTTGGGAAACCACGACTGATGAGTTGATAAAGCATTATGCCTATAGCGCAAACGTCTTTCAGGATTATATAGAAGTCGTTAGCACTTTGACTTATCAAATTGATATAGATTTAGAGAAGATTGGAGAAAATTTTGAAATAAGGGTTTATTCCAATGTTTATATACAAATGAATCCCAATCTTGGGGAAAGTCAAGCTCGAATATATAATTATAATACGAATAAATACGAAGTAAAACAAACTATTCCCTCTAGTTCAAACAATAAATGGGTGCTCATTGATTTCGACGTGGATTCTTTAGATTATATCAGCGACGCAGGACATGTTAAGATCGATCTTAGATCTATGAATTATAAATATACACCAATAATTGGTTGGTTTTGGGGTATAGCAGGATGGACTTGGGTGTGGCCAGGGTTCTGGATACCAATAATGGCCCAGTATCCTATATTTGGAGCAACGACTTGGCCTCAAATTGCCGTGACACTAGATTTTTCTGAAGTGAGCGTGATCTGCGACTACAATTACTTCGGATAGTAAAAACGCAGTAAAAAGAATTTTTAACTTCATTTTTTTTTTCATTATTGTTTTTATATAGAATTATTAACTCAATACTTCAATTTTATTCCAATTGGTTTTATAATGTCAACTTCACATCATTAAATTAAGAATATAATTAAAATATAGGAGTGATAATATAATGAGTTTTGACGAATTTGATGAAGAGTTAGAATTTAGCGAGGAAGAAGCCCATTCCGTGAGTTCAAAAACACCAGCAGCCAAAACACCAACAGGTGGAAAAAAACTTTCCGTCTATTTTATTTCTACCATTGGTCCAGGTGAAAAGAAACAAAAGCTTACTATTAATGATGGTAATGATGTTGGAGATATCAAGAGAACTGTTGGAAACATCTATGGGATGGATCCTGCCGACTTCCACTTGAGTAGCAATGGTGTGACCATGGACGAGAACTCGAATTTTGGAGACTATAACATCGATAATGGAGATGATGTTCTTCTTATTCCTGCAAGTACCGCAGGAGCGATTTAATTTGAAGGAAAAAGGATTTTATAATATATTATTTTTGTTTTTTTTTGTTCTTTTTGTTTTATTGTAAATATTAGTTTTTAATTAAACTACGATATCTTGTTCAATTAAAGGGCCAGTTGTAGATTCCAATTTTTTTGAAAGGCGCTCTCTTGTAGCGCCATGAAGCAGCCAAAATCCGACCATTGCGATAAGACAAAGAATTCCCGCAAAATACCACACCCAGTTTGGACCAATATACTCCATGACTAATGCGGCGAGTAACACGCCAAATAGGTTCGGGACCGCCCATTGAACACTAGATACTGCCATGTACCGTCCTCTTTTATCTTCAGGGGCAAACGACGCAACCAAACCTTGTGCTACTGGAAATACAATCATTTCCCCTACCGTGATAAATGCCATGGCGATAAAAAATATGTATGTTTCAGAGATAAATCCATGCATGCCGAAACCGATCATTAAAAATACTGTTCCGAACGACATCATCTTCATCGGAGTATATTTTGAGATTTTCTTGGATAACCAAAATTGGAATAGCACCACTATAAGCGCATTCATGCTTAACAACAAGCTGAAACTAAATTTTGTAAACCCATGATATTCGCATAAGAATATCGACAATGTGCTATTCATTTGCATATACACGAGTACCGTAATGGCTGAAATCAAGAGGAAAATTAAAAATACTTTATCCTTTAGCACTTCTTTGTATCCAATAATAGTATCAATAAAGGATTCT
>Ga0180433_10004439_pt1 | contig 19735 bp, 29 predicted proteins | sample SS_ome_8_FD_132980 | JGI IMG/M metagenome (GOLD analysis project Ga0180433, IMG submission 132980) | Hypersaline lake sediment archaeal communities from the Salton Sea, California, USA - SS_1_D_1 metaG | ecosystem: Environmental > Aquatic > Non-marine Saline and Alkaline > Hypersaline >... | reverse complement strand
TTTTTATCGGTCTTATTATATAAAGAAAGATAGCATTGCATCATATCTTTTTCTAATTCATTCAACTGCTTATCAATTTTTTCAATATCAATACCCTTTTTCTTTAAAATATCTTTTAATTGTTGAAGAGTTACTGTGTTTTCTTCTTGAAGCAATTTTATATAAGTTTTATTTTTATATTGAGTAGCTTCATTTTGTTCTTTTTGGTCGGGCATTCTTGCTCTATATACATTATTTTCGCATTGAAAATGTAATTTATTATCTTGAACTAATTCAGTATGAAGAACGTCTTTTTGCAATTCTTCAAGAACATCTTTAATATCTTTTTCTTTGTTATTTTTAACCATTTCATACCTCACATAGAAAAACCCATTCCTTATTCAGAAATAGGTTTATTAAATTGAACATTGATATTTACACCTTCACTAAACGTAGATATTTGGTCTTCTATATCTCGCATTGTGTTATAAGCATATTTTTTTATAGATTGTTTAATTAATTTTTCTTTTAAAGAATTATTTAAATCTTCTTTAAATAATGATTCAATTGTTTCGCACGAAGTTCCTACAAATGAATTAAATTTTTTTCTTAAAATAGACTTTATAATATTTTTATCAACTGTATACATGTAAACCTTACCTTTTCATACGTTTTTAATTGAGAGGAGCATTTAATTATGCTCCTCTCTTATATATAAAACTACAAATAACTTAATGAATTAAACTGTTAAATCGCCTTCAGTAGTTGAAATAGTTAAATTATCACTATTTAAATTTATAGTTGATGAACCAAATTCATTAGCTGAATATTCGGCAGGTGAGTCATCTGCTAATTCACAACCAGTAATTTTATATCCCATTTTAAATGAAGTTTTTGCACTTGTGTCATATACTTTAACAACTATAGCAACCTCGGACATACTAGAGTAATCAATAATTCCCCAGGACTGTCCTGCTTGTGTCATAAGAGCTTCTTGAATAGGATAATTTTTAACATATCCGCCAAGTGAAACTGTTACGTCATAACTTTCAACATCGTTAAATAAATTTTCACTTGTTCCAATAGCACCTTCTCCGATACGATTCAAAGTAGCTGATATAGACAAAGTAGTTAATTTATCTAATTCCACAGCACTATTTGTGCCATCGTCAATAGTAACCGTAACATTATCAGCAGACAAATAATAATCGTCAGCATCATTTAAAGCTTGAGGGTCGCCAGATGTTCCATAAGATGCGGCCGTATACCAGATACGATAATTATCACTGGCGCTTGCTGAAAGAATTGTTATTTCATTTGTTCCATTATTATAAGTATAATCCGTCGTCAAATCAAGTTCTGTAGCAACACCGCTTCGAATTCTATAAACTTTTAGAATATATACTCCAGAATTATTTGGGTCTTCTACAGGAGCAGGGTCGCTTACATCAATAACATAATTACCAGAAGTTCCTGATGGAGCATCATCAGATTTAAAAATAACATATTTATTTCCCTGTCTAGCTATCTTACAATAATTTCCACTTAATTCAAAAACTCGTTCTAATCTTTCATCAGCATTAATATTAATACTCAAGGAATCAAGAGATAATCTTTCTACCCATAATGTTTGTTCTAATGTTCCATTGTATTCTGTTTTACCTGGACTTATAAAGTCAGTACGTGCATCATCAAAATCAGATAATGTAATACCGCCCGATGGAAGTGCTGATAATCCAGCTATTTGCAAATAAGAATCTAAATTTCCATACTCATATTGAGTGATAGAAGCAGATACTTCAAGTTTATCTTTGTCGGTAGCCATTTTAGCTAAACGACCAAGTTCATAAAGCTTTTCTTGAGGTTGATTTATTGAAACAGAAAAATCTTGAACTCTATCCCAATTATCTTTAGATACTGCATCTCTCTCAGAAACCGATATCGGTTTAAAACCAGAGCTATGTCTAATTTCTGTGGCCATAATTTATTCTCCTTTTTTATTCTATAAAAATTATTATTTTTCTATTTATTAACTTAATTTTCCTTCTATTTTTGAAACACGATTACTCATTTTATTTATTTCTGTTTCTGATTTTTCTACTTTTTCTTTAATAGAAAGAATATCGTCTTTTAAATGTTTTAAATGGTTCGTGAATAATTTCCATCCAAAAAATCCAACTACGCATATTTGAACAGTGTCTAATCCGTAGTCTTTAAATATCATATAAATCAATTTTAACATTTATTTCTCCTTATGCACTAATCCAAACATTAATACTCACTCTATGTCGATGAGCATCAAGTTCATCTATATTTTGTGATAAATTAACTCTAGTATTTGATAAAAAATTAACATTAACCCATCCACCTTGTGTTTTAGTTGGAGATTCAGGTGTGCTAGGGTTTACAGTGTATGTGTAATATCTAAAGCCATCATTTATCGTGTCTATAAGCCATTTAGCAATGTCTAATCTTTCTCCCTCATTAGTGGCGTAAATGTCTATAATAATTAATTCTCTAGCATCTCTTTTATTTGAACCGATTTCTAATCTATCTAGTGTCTCTGATTCAACATATAAAGAAATACAAGGAAGTGTCCAATTATCATCATTTTTTCTTCCAACAATAACAGGAACATTTGTTCCATTTATATCTGTCACAGAATCATTATTAATTTCTGTGTCTAAAAAATCTTTTAAACTGTTTTCTAAATTTCTATATAATTTCCAAGATAACATTTATTTATCCTTTTAAAATTCTAGGAATTTGAATTTCCATTTTTTGTAATGTCGAAGCAATATAATTTAATGGTTGAATTGGAGATTGTGGTTGTATGCCTGAAAAACCTTTACTATCGACAACCCATCTTCCATCTAACCAATAGCCTTTCGGTAAGAAATGTTGCCAATTAGCTCCAATTCCTTCGCTTCCCTTATCAACATGATTCCAATATGGTAAATTTTTGTCTAATTCTTCAATGTCTCCTACTGCCCAACCGTCAATTATTTTATGAGCATAAAATCCAGACGCTAAATTGCCTGAAGGTTTATCTGCTTTTTCAAATATAGTTTCACGAATAACTTTTTCGCAAGCTTTAGCTAATCGTTCTGTGTCTTTTTCAGAAACACGTTCAATTCTACGTATTTCTTTTATAGTAAAATCTTTACCGACTTTATCCCTAAAAGCTACACGTATACGCATTATTTTCTCCTAAAGAGAACAATACGACTAAAATTAAAATCGCTTTTAAAAATTTGTAATCTATCGCCTAAAGCTTTGTTAAAAGGTGTATATTCTATATCATTATATTTAACTTTTTCACATATTTTAAATAAATTAGCGTCTTGTGTTTTAATCACAATTTCAATTGCACCTGATTCTCTTAATCCAAGCTCTCTAGCAACAAGGCTGTTTCCCTTAATTTGTCTAACATATGCTTTAACTGGCTCTGGACTTTGATTTGTTTTTGTGTAGCCAATATTACGATAAGGGTCATAATTTATTCCTTTAGAGTTTGTTTTCTTTAAATAAACCCATAAAGTTTCATTATAATCTTTAAAAATAGTGTCTTTTAATCTTTTGTGTATATTTCTATTCATTACTGTCCTTTATAACGATAGTTCAAAATTAGCAAAATGATAATTCCAAAAATATTTATTAAGATGGAGAAGTCCATGTTATCTTTTCATCCAACATTTTAATATTAGATTGTAAAATAGTTAATTTTTTGCCTGATGCATCTTCACGTTCAATTTCTAAAAAGGAATTATTCTCAAAAGATGTGGTTTCGCCTGATGGGCAAGTTATAGTAAAAATACCAGATGAAACATCGTCTATGCTTATTTGAGAATCAGAACCACCAGCATTTGTTGTTGCTAATTGGACTGAATTTCCTTCATTATCATAAAATTCAGCTCGAATTTTCCAACCTGTTATATCTGTATTAGCTGTTATTTCTAATTCTATAGTGTCGCCTTTTACAAATTCCATTTTATTTTCCTTGTTCTTCTATATTTATTTGATTATCTAAATCTCTTTTAATATTAATTTGATTTTCATCTATTTTTAAATTTATCTGCTTATCTGTAACATTATTTAAATTTAAAGTTAAACAATTTTTATCTATAATATCTAAATCAATACATGATTTATCTTTTATCTGAAGATTATATGGTAATACATATTTATTTATAATTGTTCTATTCGCATAACAAATCCATCCATGTGTCAATAAACTAATCATTAAGTCAACCTCTTTATTCCCATATTTTGCATCAAACCAGAACTATTATATGTTGCTGAGAATTGATATGTAGCAAATGTATTTATATCATTATCGAAATCAGATACTGATGAATATAATTTTACAGTGGCACTTGTTATATTTCCATTACTATCATGAACAGTATCTGTTATTCGTTTATTTTCATCTGATAATCCTAGCAATCTAGCTAAATCATCTGCTTTGGCAACTTCTTGCACTACATAAATGGTCTGAATTTCATCAGTATAATTGCTAGGTGTTGTATATTTAATATAGTATTGTCCTATTTCGGTAAATACATATGACGATTTATAGATACCATTTCCAATATCAGAAAGTGAACCTGAACTTATCACTGAATCATCAATAGATTTATATATAATAAATGATGTTGTTAAGCCACTTACAGGCTTTCCATCTGAACCTGTTATAAATAGTTCAATATAATAATTTGTGTTTACAACAACCTCACATGCATTCACTCTTTTACCTTTTTAATTATAATATTAAATATATAATTTATATATTATTTTCAACAATTGAATCTAAAATTGTTTTATCTTCCTGTGATAATTCTGTGTCATAATAAATATATAATGTTTCTTCATGCCATAAACAATAGTCAATATTTTTATTAGTCATTTCTGAATTTATTACATCATAATGAATACCAGAAATCATTTCTTCATTATCATTATAAGTCAATAAATCTGGTATTGGTATTATATTATTATAAGTATATTCCATTATGATACTCTCCAAATTTCTAATCTAGCATTATAAATAGAAGATGTAGCACCTGAATTTCCGCAATAATCTAAATCAATATTTATACTTTGTTCAGATGCAACTGAAAAATATAAAAAACCTGTACAATATCTTTCTTGGTTAGAATATTGGTCTTTCGGTTCTTCTTGATGTTCCATCATTACCTTATCATCATTAAATTGAATTCTTGCTTTAAAATCATTAGACGATAAACCATATTGCCATGAATAAGACCATCCTAGTCTATATTTTCCTACAGGTAAAGTTTCTGTGACCATTCTTAGTTTTTGTTGAAAAGATGTTGATGTTGTTTCAGATAAAGTTAAAGATGATTCTTCTTGAAAATTTTTACCAAAAACAGGAAACGATTTATATTTAAATTCTCCTGTATTCTGATTTATAGAAACTAGAGAATCATCGGTCGAAGAATTTTCAAACTTTAATTCATCTCTTGTGATTGTTGCATCCGTTATTTGGTCACCATCAATGCTAGTTCTTCTATCATTTGCCATTTTCTATACCTAATAATATATTTAAAATATCTAATGCACCGATATTTTTTAATAATTGTATATTTAAAGTTTGTAATTGTTCTTCTCTTAATTTTTTAGTTTCAATTAATTTTTTTCTATCTTCTTTAACTTGAACAATAAATTCTTCTGCTTTTTTTCGTAATCTAACAGAATCTTCATTTCTAGTCTCTTGCATATCTTTTAAAGTTTCTTCTTGTTTCTTACTTATTCTCTTTTTTGTTGATTTCTTTTTTGACCGTTTTGTTTTTGTCATATAATCCTCACTTGTTTAATGGGGTGGAGAGAAAATCTCTCCACCATATAATAAATTATCAATTATCGATAATATATGTCACATACAAGTCGCTATTAGTATGAGGTGCTTTAGAAAAAGATATAGTAGTTCCACTAATAGTATAATCTAGTCCAGAACCTGGAGCTTGGTACATGCCATTTAAGAAAACAGCAACAGTTCCAGAAACTGGTGTGTTGGCTAAAGTATAATCAGTATTACCAGAGTTAATTAATCCGCTAGGAATTTCATTAACTACAACGTCAGATTCTTGAACACCATCTGCATTTGGAGCAATCCACTCAAATTGGCTAGAGCCATTATTCCAACTTAAAACTTCACCATCATTAGGTGTATCTAAAGCATCTAATTTTGCTTCAGTAACAGCTTCATCAGCTAATTGTGTTGTATCAACACCATTATCAACGATATTAAGTGAACCGCCAGAAAATTCAATGGTTGAACCATCTACTTCACTTGTTTGAATATAGTCTTCAGCTAATTTACCATCAGCGATAGAGCCAGCTAACATGTCATTAGTAACACCACTAGCTTTTACATTTAAAGTTCCGCCATCAAACTCAATAGACGAATCATCAACTTCTGATGTTTTAATGTAATCTTCAGCTAATTTACCATCAGCGATAGAGCCAGCTAACATGTCATTAGTAACACCACTAGCTTTAATTTGCAATGTATCAGTAGATATTTCAATAGACGAATCATCAACCTTTACTTGTAAATTATCACTAACATCTTTTTCAAGTCCTGCTCCTAACGCAGTCGCATCAATTTGGTCACCAAAAATAGTAGTATGTCGGTCTGCCATTAGAAAGACCCTCCTTTATTAATAAAAATATGTAACTACAACTTCTTGTCCAACCTTCGGTGCTTTCTCAAAGGTGATTGTTGAATCAGAAAGATTATAGTCCTTATTTACTCCTGGAACTTGAACAATTCCACTTAATCGTACAATCAACGAATTACTCTGTGGAATATTATCAAGTTCAAAATCAGTATTTATTCCATCTATATTTCCAACAGGAAATTCATTAGCAACATAATTTGATATAGCTGTTGACGTTATATATTTGGAATGAACAGCCATATTATTCCTCTATTTCTAAAAAGTCTAAAGATATATAGCCTCTATCTGCTTGAGCAAAAACATCATTAATTAATTCACTTTTGCTTTTATTTTCAGTAGCTGAAAGTGAAAAATCTCGTGTTCTAATATCTATATTCTGAGGGTCAATATCTATAGAAGTTATAATTGCTATTAAATCGCCTTCTTCTCTCGTAGGATTTTCTCCATTATCAGTAACAACTTCATTACTATCATTCATATAAAATCTCTTTTTATAACGCTTTTGAGTAAAACGAACTAAATTAGACTTTATATAACTTGTAATTTCTGTGTCTGAATACTTCTCGTAAAAACTATATGTTATTATTATTGAATCTCCTGAAGTTAAAGAATATCCAGAAGATACAAAAGTAATAGTGACTTTATTAGTATCAGAATTATAGACCCATTCGGTACTTGGTAATTCTGAGCCATTTTGATAGACTTTAATCGTCGATGAACTCACTCTTGATTCGCTTAACTTAAATGAACTATCAGCATCATATTCAAAAGCATCTCTTCCTTCAGAATTTAATAAATCTTTTATTAAGCCACGTATTAAAGTGATAATACTAGCGGTTGTTACGTTTGCCATATCGTTTCCTTTTATCATTAGGATTGTAGTATAACAAAAATGTTTTATTTGTTTTATTAACTGTTCGAAATCCGTTTTCTTTTAAAACAAACCCCAATTTATTTGATTCATCTATTTTTGCATATACTTCTTTTTTCCAGTTCCAAAAAAATATCTTTAAAAGATTATTAGCTATCTTTTTAGATTTAGTTATCACATTCAAATAAGAATCATCTTGTTTTTCAATAAAAATTAATCCTTTAATTTTATCGTGTTCTTCAGATATAAATGCTAGAGTTTTTTGTTTAACAAAATCAGAAAATAAATATTTAGAAATATTATTTTGTTTTGCAAAATATTCAAAATTTATTTTATCTTTTGGTTTTAATTTACGTAGCATTTAATTTCCTTTTTGATTTTTGGGAGAGAAGAAAATTTCTTCTCTTCTCTCATATAAAAACTTCACATTAATATGAAGAAAACTTTCATAGTATTAATATGAGGATGCTTTTTTGTAGACTGCTACACAATAAGGATTAGTAACAACTGTACCAAATTGTTCCATAGCTGTGATGGCATATGCCCATTTAGCATTCGCACCTACTTGAATTCTAGGGCCAGCGGCCACTATGATTCTTTCTTTTTGACCTGGAGTTTCAAGAGCCTGAACTTTACGTCTTACGAAATGAACAGGTCTATTTCCTTTAGCGTCACTTGTAGCAACTAAAAGTGCTTTATCAGACGCAAATACAGTCTGAGATGTGCTATGAGTGTAAGTTAAAGCTTCAAGTTTAACCCACTTAGCTATACCAGCTTTAGCTAAAGAAACTTCACGATTCTTATCTTCACTATAATCCATCAAAATAACATCAGTTGTAACGTCAGCACCAGTAATAAAAACAAGTTTATTACCATATTTAGCAACGCTTCGAACCATATCAACTACTTTTTCAAAATCAATTACGCTATCGCCTGAATCATTAGCGAATGTGTTACTTTGACCTTCAGCGGCCGCAATAAGCAAATCAAGAACGTCTTTGATTTCTTTACGGTCTAAAGATTCCATCGCAACCTCAGCTTTAATAGCAATAGGGTCATACTTAGCTTCAAGTAATTTCTCAACGTATACATAGTATTCGTCAGAACTATAACTATTAAAAGTTAAATCATTTTCAGAACCAGGTGTTACATTAGTCTGATTTACAGAACCATTACTGATTGTATAAACAGTTTTAACTTCAGGTGATTGAGTAAAATACTCATAGTCTTCGCCTTTAGCAACACTTTCTACTTTTGCAACTTCCGCAATAACTTCAGGTATTGGAAATTCAGCATCGTAAGGCATGTTAGCTAACTTAGCTAATTCAAATGAATTACCTGCTGTTCCTTGTACCGCAATTTCTTGCAGTTTTGCTTTAAGCTCTTCTTGAGCTATTATCAATTTCTTTTCATCCATTTTTAATTTTCTCCTTTTCGTTTTTGAAAAAATTATTTTTTATTTCCGTAATTATTTTTAAGATACTGCTCAACTCTTTCATCAGCAGTTTCTTCTTCTTTTTGTTCTTTTTCTTCGTGACCAGTTTTTAAATCTTCATCTTTTTCTTCAGCTTCTGCATTTTCTTCTTTATCGTTAGCTGTTTCAATATTTTTATTTTCTAAATCATCAACACGTTTTTTCAAACGAGCATTTTCGATTTTAGTTTCGTCAAATAATTCTTCATCTGAAAAATCTTTTACGAAATCACCAAGTTCAGCTCTAATTTCAACTATTTTTTGAGCATTGTCTTTCAAAAATGCAATTTCTTTATCTTTCTCTTCAACAACTTTTTCAAGTTCTGCGTATTTGAATAAAACCTCATCAAGTTGTTTACGAACTTGTGTAATTTCATCATTTACTTTAACAGTAGATTCAGCTTCAGTTGTTCTTTTTTCTTCTTTAGTTTCACTATCATATTCATTAGTTGTTTTTACTTTAGTTTCTTCTTCAACTTTTACAACTTCAGCTTTTTCTTCAGAAGATTCATTTTCATCAGATTCAGCTTTTTCATCTTCTTTTTCTGATTCTTCTTTCTCTTCAGCTTTTTCTTCAGAAGATTCATTTTCATCAGATTCAGCTTTTTCATCTTCTTTTTCTGATTCTTCTTTCTCTTCAGCTTTTTCTTCAGAATCAGTTTCTTCATTAGCTTCCTCTTCCTTAGACTCTTCCGCTTCGCTTTTAGAAGCTTCAGTAGTCTCAGGTTCAGTCTTATCTTCAGCTTTAGCACGTTTTGTTAATTCAGCTTCCCACTGCTCTTCAGACCAATCTTTGACAGCTTCTTCACCAAGTTCAGCGATAACATCTTTTTTGAACTCAGCTAACAAAGCTTCTTGAGCCTTTTTATCCATCATACTATCTCCTTTTTCTTTGTTTTCCAGTGAATATTTATATAATTCTTGTTCAGATTTTTCTTTACTAGGTCTATCATATCTTCTCATTTCACCGCCACATTTAGAACATTTAATATCTTTACAATGCTCTGAAGAAGAAATAATATTTCCACATTCTACACATTCGCACTTATAACTTGCTTCTTCTTTTTCAATTAAAGCTTTCTCTATTAATTCGCCAATACGAGTCCATTTTTTAGTAATGTCTTTAGCACTAGCATAAACTAATTGTTTATCTTTTTGTTTAAATGCGTCTTCGATAATCTGCATAGCTGTTTCTAATACAAACGCATTTTTATAAGCTGGTTTTACAGCAAACAATAAACCAACACCGTCAAATTCTACACGTTTTAATCTTCTATTTCCACCCGAAAGATTTTCTACATCTTTATTAGCCACCATTAATTCAAAAGATACCGTTAATTTACCTTCTTTCATTAATTCTAAAGCCAATTCATATTCTTTAGAGTAAACGGTTTTAGCAAAGGTAAATACAATCTCTATTTCATCATCGTCTGTAATATAAGCATCAATAATAGAACCCATGATTGCCCCATATCTTTCATGATTATAGTTCATTTGCGTTCCAATAAGATACTTAACATCTTTTTTAACGCTATCAGCAAGAATAACTTTGTTTCCATTTGCTTCTTCAAATTTAGCATATGTGGCTTTAAAAAATGCTAAAGAATGATGTGGATAAGTAATTCCAGCTTTTTTAATAGCTTTTTTAATGTTGTTATCAATCTTTTCAACTTTTGCGTCTATGTAAAATTTTTGTTTCATAATATATTTCCTTTATTTCTTTACCCATTTTCCATCATCGTTCTTTTTCCATCCACGTTTAACCGCACTCCAGGCTTTCTTACGAGCAACATCTTCAGAATCGCCATTGGCAACACTATTATTGAAAACATTACGCCATACAGATTGTGCTTCAGATGGTAAAGGGTTTCTTACATTTTCTGGTAAATCTTTATTTTTTTTATATGGTGCTTCAATATATTCTTTAGTTATTTTCCATGCGTATTCAAAAGAAGCTTTTTCTCTAATATAATTGTCGTATTCTAATTCAGTAGCTTTATTAAAACAATTGTTAAAGGCACATTTAAAAATTCGTTGTTCATCTTTTGACAATTCTTCACGAATCTCGTTTGGAATGCTTCGAATAGTTTTCATTGGCTCAGTAATACACTCAGTTTCATCACAAGCATTCTTATAATTTTTTGACTCTGGTGTTCCTGGTTTTTTATCATCAGGTATATTTTCATTATCTGGCGTTAAATCCGCAGGACTTCTTTCTACATTTTGAACAATTCGTGGATATAATTTTTTATCCAAATCATTTTTATCTTCATAATCTCTTTCTCGAATTTGAGTTTCAAAATCTAATCCTGTTGTGCCTTCTAACGCACTCTTTTGACCAACAATACCTCTATCAAACCAAGAACGAATCAATGTTCGCATAGCGTCAGTTAAGAAAGTTTTAATCATACTAGCTTGTACTTCGACTTTATCATTAACTGTATATTTTCCACGATTTTTAAGTTTAATCTGATAAATTATTTCAGTTAATAATTCAACATAATCTTTTACACCATCTTCTACTTCTTCAACTAAAACTTTAGGATTTAAAATAGCTTCTTCTCTATTAGAAGAAAACCCTTTAAATTCAATCATTCCCAAAGCGTATAATATATTTTTATCAATTGGTTTTAAAATAGCTTCATCTAAAGCTTTTTTATAATCAGGAATTAATTCTTCTAAATTAACATCGCCTGCAAAAGCGCCAATTAATCCTTTTGAAAATACATGTTCATCAAAATCCTTTTTCTGTTCCTGAAATTTTTCTTTAATAGTATCTAAATCAGTTTGAGTAGGGCCCATTCCCTTTTTAATAGCTTCTTGAGTACCTACTTTAATTAATAATTGATAAGGAAAAGCTGTCTGAATAATTTCAGCTTGACGTTCTAAAGTTTTTATTTTAAATAACGAATGATACAACGCACCTTTTCTAACTAAATACGGTGTTGGATATTGGTCATACCAATGATTGTAAGGCTTTCTAATTAAAATAGTTTGATTTTCTGTATTTTTTAATTGTTCAGCTTCTTCATTATTAGGATTGCCTAAATAATAAGCATTTCCGTTTAAAAGTCGTTTATCATTTTTAACATAAATACTCGCACCATCCATAACATACATTCTGGTCGGCATCCAAAAACCATTAATTTTATGCCATCGTAAATTAACAGCAATAAAAGAACTTTTCCATCTTTCTCTAAAATACTGTTCTGTAAATCCTCTTAATCCTCTAGGAATATCGAGATTCAAATCTGCATTGACATTTTCTTTCCATGTATTAAATAACTTTGTTAAATTATCATTTTTAGTGTTAAAATTAACATCAACCGTACTTGCATGAACCATAAATTCTAAAATAGTAGAAACTAATCCTGTCTTATCATTTTCTAAAAGACCATTAATTTGACCCATCTGCCCATGAAAAGTGTCATTCACTTTTATTTTTCCAGTTGGAGATAACATTATATCAAATAATTTATCATAATATTGCTGGATTACCGAACTCATTTTTGTTTTCCTTTATGGTTGAATGAGCAAAATGCTCGTTTCTTTTTTGTGTATTGTCTTTTTAAAACATTAAATTTATTAAAAAATCTACAAATAGCAAAAACTTGAAACGCCTGAACCAAATGGTTTGGCCCTTTTGAATCAAATAATGTTTTTAATTTATTTCTTTTACAAATTATATTAGAAAACTGTTCTTCTAATTTTGCATCTGGAGCAGTTTCGAATTCACCACTATATAAAATTTTTTCTAACTCTGAATATGACCAAGACTCAGTGTGAGCTTGTTTCATTATTGGATTATTATTGTTGTCGCATAAAGGCTCACCATCTTTATCTCTCTCAAAGTCTACATCAATATTTTCGTTAAATTTAACTTTAAGAAGTTGTTCGTCTGGAATGCCTTTTTCTTTTAATCTGTCAATAATAACACCGCCATCATGAGTAGCATCAATGGCTATATAAGCTCCTTCTAATTTTTCCCAAATCCAATAAAATATTTCAGCTTGTTCGTCTTGAATTAATCTTTGAAGTGAAATATTGTATGCATATTTGTATTTTTTTCCATCAAAAAAGATAATAATAATTTCTGTTGGAGCAGAGCCTGTTCCAATATCCGCAGTAACATATATTTGGTCAGAACCTGCCATTCTTTCTATGTGTAATCTATTTTCAAAACCTACATATGTTTTTTGACCAACTTCAAAAGATTTAATTCTTCCTGATTTTCTAAAACTTTTTTCTTTAAATCTTCCCATGTCAAAAAAATTAAAAGCACCTTCAAGTGTTTCAGCTTCAACATTCAATTTATATCCAGCCGATTGTCTACCATTATATTGTCTTGCTTTTCTTTCTTCTACTTCCTCTGTCCAATCTTCTCGGCAATATTGGGGCAATCTCCAAATCCAATTTTTTAACTTTTTATCTTTTAAAATTTTACCTAATGGCGAATCAATATGTAAATCTGGAATTCCAGATGGTCTTTCAATATGACCGTAAGACATTTCAGCATCTTCGGCTTTTTCTTGACCTTGTTTAGTAGAATAACTATATTCTTCTGTCCATCTTATGTCGTAATGCTTACTATGAAATTGAACTCCTGGATTATCACCATCAACTTTTTCATTCACAGATAAAATTGAACAAGCATGTTCTGAATTTACAGTTAAAGGATTTCGTAAAACTGTTTTGCTTCTTGTTGTCTCTTTTCGTAAATGAAAAATTTTACAAAATTTATGTGATTCAATAAACTTACAAATAGGAGCTGTTACTTTTTTTAATTTTTCAGCCGTTACTGAAGCAACGCATCCTTCTTTACATGATTTAATAAAAGATAATACTACATCTATAATTAACCAAAGAGATTTACCTGTGTTTCTTGAACCAATACTATATAAATCTCCTGAAGCCTTTTTAAGCTTAAAATTTTCTAAATCTGAAAGAGCAGGGTCGTCAGCAATAAGATAAGAATAATTTTGCATTGCAAATTGATACGGTCTTAATGTTATACAATTGCAATCTGGCCATAATTGAGGTGCGTTTGTATTTTCAGGAATCAAACATTCAGTTAAAGAAGTTGGGTCTGAAAAAAATTCACAAAATTCTATTTCAGATTCTTTTATGCTAGACTGCATCGATTTATCCTATTGTTGGTAAACTATACACTAATGAAGTACGATTTGTCCAATTAGTAGAATAATTACTTCCGCCAACAGAAAATCTATATTCTGATTGTGCAGTATTTTCACGCATAATTGCCCATTCGCCATTAGCACGAATAAAACCGTAATAATTATATCCGCCTTCTGCTGAAGAAATATCAACAACCTTCATTCCATCTGTAATATTATTATATTTACTCATTATATTCTCCAAATAATTTATAATTATTTTGTTACACTTAAAACTTTTGCGATATTGCCTGTGGGAGTTGATAAAACTTCTCCACTGGCAGAGTGGTTTTCCTCTGTACCATTTCCACCACTATATAAAAAAGATACTTGACCTGCTGATAATGCCAATTGATAATATCTTATATCATCAATCTTGCCTGTGTATTTATTATCTGCACCGCCATTAAACGCCCTAGCTCCAATATATCCAGTGTCTAACGTACCATCAGAATCATCAAACCATGAAGTTGCATCGTTATCAACGTCGAATGCAGTTGTGTCTTGAGTGCCATCAATATAAAATTTGGGCGATGTGCCATTTTGAACAACAGCAAAATGATGCCAACCTTCAGATAATTCAGCGCTATACCATTGCCATTGAACTCCACTTCCCCAATATGTATAAATTATAATTTTGTTTGGTGATGCACCTGAACACCCAATAGCAAAAATATCCAAACCACCAGAACTACTGCTATCAGAAAAAGAGAAAAAATAACCTGATTGATTGTTAGTTATTTCAATCCATAATGAAATTGTTCCTATAGTATCTGAGTTAACAGCAGACGCTAAAGAATCAATTTCTATTACATTTGAACCATCTAAATCAAACGCTTCATTTATTTTTCCTGTCACAGACCATTGGTCGGTATTTTGACTGCAAGTTCCATCATGATTTCCTGCTCCATCATCTGTTACTGTTGTACTAGAAGCATCATCATTACATTTATAATGAGCATAAGGAACTAAACTATTAATAGAAATACTAGATACAGTAACAATACTCATTATGCAATCTCCACTTGAACTAGATTAGGATTAAAATATATTCTATCAGCGTGAGTTGCAACTCCCAAAATTTGAACAATATCTCCGCTTCCAGAAGGAGCAGTTTGAGTTATATCTCCAGAAGTAGTTGATAGAAAAACTGGACTTCCAACTGTCCAATTCCATGAATCATCTCTTACAATTCCAATAAGTAAAAATGTACCTGATGCATCTGCATTAATTGTTCCTAAAGCCATTGCTACAGTAAATGTAGTGGTTTCTGAATCTGCGTCGCCTTTCCACATTTTTCCGTCATTCTTTATATAACAAACATCTCCAAACGCTACATTTTCACCAGCAGTAAATGTTCCTTTTATACCATGCGCAGTTGTGTCTGAATCTGGAGTAGTATCTAGAATTAAAGTAGTATCAGTATTTTGTACATGTTCATTATTTACAGCATCTGTTGTGTCTAAATTTGGAACATTTCCTAAACTAACATCAGATTTATCAACACTATGAGGATTGTCTGTTCGAACATCATGGTCTCCGTCGCTAACTAAATCTAATTCTGATTTATTGCTATGAGAGTGTTCTTTAGAAATAGCATCTGCTATATCAACTTCAGTTTGTGTATAAGTATCTAATAAAGCCTTATTGCTATGTTCATGTTTTTTATCAACTGCGTCTTTAACATCAGATGCACTCACTTCATTAGCTCCGCCTTCATCTAATTTAGTGTCTGCATTTTGAGTGTGAGTGTCAGATACTGCGGTATCAATTTGTGCTGGTGTTGAAGATGGTTTACCAGTAATTGCACTCCAATCTACTGCGGTTGACTGCCCAATTTCTTTCCAATCAGTTAAAAGACCAGAGGAACTAGAAATTCCCCAAGTATACATTTTATCTGTATCTTTAGTTATTCGAACATCATTTTCTGTATTATCGATAAGTGGTAAATCATTATAAGTATCAACACCGTCTTTTAAATGAAAAGCCGAGTCAGCTCGAATTAATGTTAAATTTCCTGTAAAAGGATTAACTATCGCTTTATATGATGCCATGATTATTTTCCTTTATTTTTTAAAATTTTATCTGAAATTTTTTCTTTTTTTAAATATGAAGTAGAATTAATAAATTTTTCAATGTCTTTTTCTTCAACTTCATCTATTTTTACAATTTTATGTTCATTTTCAATACACCAATTAACATATTTAACAGATGTATGAAAAACAAATGCGTATTCTTCTTTTGTCCAAATGCCAGCTTTAACTAATTCTATTCCTCTACGATTATACCAAAATCTTCCACTAAAAAATGGATGTTTTAATATTTCAAAATTTTCTTTATTACATCTGCGTCTTATTAAAACTGGCTTAACATTAACGCTTCCGCAATCTTCACAAGGAATAGGGGCCCAAAAAGTAAATTCGTTGCGATTAAAAGCTATATATGTCTTAAATTTTTTCTCTTTTTCTTGTAAAGCAGTTAAATCGTCTTGTTCTTTTGTTCCAACAATGCCTGCTTTTTCTTTTAATTCATATATTTTTTGTTCAATTTTATGCAAAGAATCAATTAATCTATCAGGTACAAACTTAGTATTTTTATCAGCGTTTATTACTGATATTTGCTTTTGAATTTTTAATTTTGTTATTTCTTCAAAAACTAAATCTGCAACATTCTGAATATCGGTGTAAGTGTCAAAAGTATGAGCATTTAAATAATCTTCAAATATTTTTTTGGCTAAATTTTTATCTTCAGACGATTCAAATCTATCTGAAATATTAATTTGTTTTAGCCATAAATTTTTTTGAGCCATTTGCTCAATGATATATTTTTCTTTTGTTTTATTTTGCTTTAAATTGCTTAATCGAGCAATTTCTTTTTGTAAAGCACTTTTCATTGACCGAACCTTTTCAAATAAAAAAATCTACCCCTTTTGAGAGTAGAAACACTTTTATTGTTTGCTATTTTGAGTTAAATAGACAGAGTAATGCCATTTAGTTGTTTTTTGTGAATTGCAATTCATTGGGATGAAAGCATTTAGCTTTCATCATAAAAATATTGGGTCGAAGTTAAATGTGCTTCGACCTTATATCAGACTGTAAACTGATGCGTTATTATTTATACTTGAGTGCTACTCAAGACAGTTTTAAATAACTATTTTAAAATTTCGTAGGAAATCAAAAATAGAGTGATTTTCTATAAGTTATTGATATTAAAGAACTTAGAGTACAAATTAAAATAAAAGACATACTTTCTCTATCATGTCTACTATATAAGTATAACATATGAAAATGTGATTTGTCAAGCTCTGTAAGTTCTTTGTTTACAAATACTTATAAATAACGTATTTCTAAGTTATTGCGACTCTAGTAGTTATAATTAATTTAAATTTCTAAAATAATTGGTTTATTTCTTTTGATTGCGTTTTATAGAATTTAACGACTGTTCTATAAATCTACAATTTGTATATGTATAATGACCATCATTATCAATTCTATCAATACTAGGTTTCTTTAATTCACATGCTTTATCTCGAAACCAGAGCTTTTTAATCTCATCTCTAGTAATTAAGCACTTAATTCCACGACCACCATAATATTTATAATCGGATGCATTCGAATTATTACATCTATGCTTTATTGCTCTGTATGATTGCATCCAAGGATGTTGAATATAAAATTCACGTCTTTTTGCGTATATTCTTATTTTATTATTTTTTACATACTCTCTTTGTTGTTCGTTACGACAATATTTACATTGATTTCTATATTTATTTGAGTCTAAACGAAACGAAAAGTTCTCTAAAGTTTTCTCTTTTTTACATTTAGTACAGATTTTCATTTTCATAATCTATTATAATAGGTTCATTTTCTAACTTATAATAATCGTTCATTAATGAAGCATTAATATAAACAGTATGTGCATCTTGATAAATCCCCCTGGCACTATGAATATGTCCGCATACAAAATGCGTGGGTTGTATTTCTTTTATTTTTTCTCTAAGAGAAATACTTCCAACATTCTCTTTAAAATCTCCATTAGCAAAACATACTTGGTCTAAAATTCCATAAGATGGCCCATGAGTAATCACAATATCTGTATCTTTAGGAATTGTTGCCCAAATTTTAGCTAATTCATTATCAGGCAACATAAATGCCCAATTATGAAAAATAACACTATAAGGACTTCCCCAAATTTTTATTCCATTTATTGTAACGCTATTATTTTCTAAATAAGTAGCACAATTAACAATTTCATTGATACTATACTCATCTAACTTTTCACAATAAAAATCATGATTTCCTGCTATCCATACTATTTTTTTAGCTGGCTGATTATAAAACCAATCATTTAATTGTTCTAAATGGTCAAGAGTTCTTAAATCAAAATCGCCTGCATGAATTAAAAGGTCGCATTCTGGAATTTGGACTTTAGACTCTTCCATGTGAGTGTCTGAAATAGCAACAATTCTCATTGTCTTAACTCATACATATCTATTAATTTTAATGTTCGTGAATAATTTCCTATGCCAACTATTGTTCCATCACACCAAAAAATTTCTAAATCTTCAATTCCTATTTTATGTTGCATTTCTTTTTCAAGATTATCAATAGCATCATAATAGTTGCTTTGTATTTTTTGTATCTTCTTGTGAAAAGGTTTTAATTTTTTAATTAATTCTTTTCTATCATATTTTTTCATAGAGAAATCTCCAAATTTTATATAATAAAAAAATAATTGACATTATAAAAAAGAAACTTCCATAAAGAACAGTTAAACTAAATAAAATATTACTTAATGGAGTTTCGAAAATCATTGTTCATCCTCATTTTCAAAATCATAGCCACAAATAGGACACTCATCTAAATTTCCTACTTCTCCTAAAAATTCTTTACATCTTGGACAAATAATTCCATCTTTACTCATCTTTTGTCTCCTCTATGTCTATTAAAAGATTTTGTTTATTATGTTTACTGTAATATATTCCAAAATATTCTGTTACTAAATATAAAACGTCTTTCATTGCTTCTAATTTTGGACAATCAATATCTTTTTCTTCAATAATAATTTCTTGTACTAAATCAGAATCGTTAAATTTACCTTTTAAAACATATCCGTTTTGTGCTTTACGAATTTCTAATTTCCATTCATTCATTCGAAACCTCTCTTATTTTATTAATAATTGTTTTTCTTAAATTTTCTTGATTATAATTTATATTATCTAATTTATTAAAAAATTCTTCATAACTCAATTTTTCAAAAATATCAATTTTAGAATTTAATCCTACATTATAAATTTTTACATCACTATTTTTAAAAGGTAAAAAATCTAAATTAGCTCTATTTTTAACACCATTATAATATCTTAAATTCCCTGTTCCTTTATGCTTAAAATTATTCTGATAAAAATGAGTAATATTCTTTTTAAATGCTCCGTAATCATATCCAAGTAAATATATTTCTTTTGGTTGTAAATAAATGGCTAAAGATAAAGCATATATTCCACATAATGCAGATTTATAACATCCAGATTTTAA
>Ga0180433_10004433_pt1 | contig 19754 bp, 13 predicted proteins | sample SS_ome_8_FD_132980 | JGI IMG/M metagenome (GOLD analysis project Ga0180433, IMG submission 132980) | Hypersaline lake sediment archaeal communities from the Salton Sea, California, USA - SS_1_D_1 metaG | ecosystem: Environmental > Aquatic > Non-marine Saline and Alkaline > Hypersaline >... | reverse complement strand
GCTGGATATCATTCCATATTTTATCAGAAATACCTCGCGGTTCATTTAATATTTCATAATAAATAAGCTCAGAATAATTTTTATAATGTTCAGCCATTTGAGTCCACACCGGCAGCAGTACCTTATCAATATTGGGATCAGTATTCACAGCCGGATCAAAAGTGTGATTGTCAAGGATAAGATGCAGTTCAAGTTCTTCTGCCCAGGTTACCACCTGATCCAGAAAATAGTAGAAAAGAGGATCAACAGTGTAATCAGGTGCACCGCTGGTCATGGCATGCAGATTGATGGGCAGCCTGATAACATCACACCCCAGACTCTTGATATCAGCCAGATCTTCTCTGGTGAATTTAGTAAACTGAATAGCATGAGCACTTGATTCCTGAAACCAGCCGGTTACATTCACTCCTCTGCTGAAAGGCGGTTCACTGCTTCGGAGATTCATTGCCATTATCATACATAAAAACAGTATACGTCTCATTTTGTCAACCTTATTTTTAACGTTTTAATTTCATAGGGATCAACATCTAAAATAATTTCCCTCCCCTCAACCCTTACATCGGCAGCAGGTTCTTCCAACAGATTGGTTTCTTCTGCTTTTATTACATTGCTGCTGAATGTCAGACATAACGGAATTTTTCTTCCATAAGTTTCATAGAATCTTACAATAACATCATCACTGTCTTCAGCTTTTTTAATTGCTGAAATTATGATATTTTGCTGATCACTGGTTATAAAAGCAAGATCTTCTGGTAATGATTTTGTACTTTTCTGTATATGATCCAGATCTCCTGTTTTAGTTAATAAGGGGTAGTTTAACTCATAAGCTGCCTGATAGGTATTACCTGTTTTCCAGCTTCCTTCATGGGGGTATATTGAATAAGTGAAGTAATGCTTTCCCATATCAGCTTCCGGATCAGGATATTTTGCTGATTTTAAAAGCGTAATACGCATTCTGTTTTTCTTTACATCGAATCCGTACTTACAGTCATTAAGCAGACTGACACCATAAGTACTGTCATTTTCAGTCATATCTATCCATTTATGTCCGCTTACTTCAAATTTTGCAGAGTCGAAGGATGTTTTAGCAACAGTGGGTCTATTAATAATCCCAAAAGGAATTTCATAGGTGGCGAAGTCATTGAATACATTCAGATGAAATGCTGATTTGAGCAGTACATGGTCTTCATGCCAGTCAACTCTGTTTTCTATGTCCAGTCTGGGGATTCCATTATAAAGTACCAGATCCTGTATAAACTTCGATTTGCTGTATGTCCGGATAATACGTAAAGCTACCTTTTGGGGAGTATCATAGAGAATGGATATATCCTGAACATTATCTATATTACACTTCTTTTCAAAAGGATAGGCGATATTCCAGGCATCCCAGTCTTCTGGAATATCTTTAAATGCTTCAAGTACATTGCCTTCTTTACCAGATTCTAAAATCTCTCTCTTATTCTTCTTATCAAATATTCTGCTGATATTCCCGTTTTTCGGATTAATCTCAATATTAAGAAAGCTGTTTTCCAGAGATGTTTCGGAAATACTCAATCTGTCCGTCATCTTTTTATTACGTCCTCTCTTTAAATAAAAGGTCTTAAATCCACAGGCAGGAATTTCAACTCCGCTGAACTGCAGTTTTCCTTCCAGTATCTGATAGGGTATCTCATGTTCATTTCCATCATAAATCCCCATATCCTGAGTATAGTTTTCCGGGATTTCGACTGCCACTACATCCTTTCTTTTCCAGTTCAGAGGATTAAACACGATAACCGGGATTCCTGTATTTTGATAATCCACTGAATTCAGCAGTTTCTCTAATGACCAGTTGATCACTCTACCGGTGAGTTTCCGGATATTCTCATACTGCACATCAGCATCATCATATACTTCTGAAATGCTGCTGCCCGGAAGGATGTCATGAAACTGATTGAATAATGTCAGGTGCCACCCTTCAAACAATTCATCCCCGGGATATTCCAGTCCTGAGATAACAGCAAGTTTTTCTGCTCCCTCCATTCTGATCTCACTCAGCCGGTTATTCTTCTTGGTTTGTGCCTGGGAAGTGTAGGTGCCGCGGTGATACTCCAGATAAAGCTCATCATCCCATACCGGCAGATCATCATATTTTTTTCTGACAATATCAACAAAATTTTTCACAGATGACATCTCAGCCCGGGGATACGCATCAATTTTCTGGATTTGGTGAATATTATCAATATTCTCCTGAGTGGGGCCTCCTCCGTGATTGCCGACACCATAGAGCACTAACTGATCAGATGTACCAGATACTTGCTTATGTTTGATGAATTCTCGTGCGACCCGTTTTGGCTCCCCGGTATGTACATAGGTAAACGGGAATACTGCCAGGATCCGGGAACCGTCAGGTGACTCCCACCAGAAAATCTTATGTGGAAACTCATTGGTATCATTCCAGGTGATTTTCTGAGTAACAAAGGAATTGATCCCGGCCTTTTTGAAAATCTGAGGAAGAGTCCAGCAATATCCGAATGTATCCGGATTAAATCCTACTTTCACATCGATACCAAATTTTTTCCGGAAATATCGTTTTCCGTACAGAAGCTGTCGTACGATTGATTCTCCGTTAGGAATATTGAGATCCGGTTCCACCCACATTCCGCCGATAATTTCCCACTGCCCGGACTTTACCTTGTCCTGTATAGCCTTAAAATAATCCAGAAACCGGTTTTCCATCCACCAGTACGCCTGCGCTGATGACTGACAGTAAACAAAATTAGGATATTTTTCAGCAAAATTTAAAGCCGAGGCAAAGGTTTCATAACACACCTGAACTGTCTCCTCAAATTTCCACAGCCAGGCCATATCAATATGTGCATTGCCGGTGAAGTAAATTGTGTTTTCTTTTAATTCTGCAGCAATCATTCTGATCTTGTAATTAATTTTTTCAAAATAGCTTTTCACTTCATCCCAATCATCATTAAAATAGGAACTGATAACATTATAAATGACATCTCTTGGAATAACCAACTCTTCTTGTTCAAAGAATCTGGCCCATTCCAGATTTTTCCTTAAATAATCTCGTTCTTTTACAATATTTTCTGATGTCTGATCAAAAGATGAATTAAGAAGGATCTTCAGTATTTCCTCAGCATAAAAATCAAAACGGCTTGTTTGCTGTTGTTTTTCCCAGGTTGACTCAATACATAACTGTTTTCCTCTTTTAATAAAAGAGAGGATTTCATCCACCTCCAGGATAATTCTCTGTGGACGTTCGGTTTTCTTGATTTTCACTGATTGTACATAAACGTTTTCCTTCTTATCATCAGCAACCGTGACTGTACAGACAGCATCTTCTGCTTCCTTCAGTCCCAGATTTTTTATATCCACATTAAGTCCGAGTAAGTATACATCCTTCCCTTTAGAAAAAGAGTCATCAAAAAATACATCCCGGCACACAAGCCAGGGTGAGACCTCCGGATTAATGAATGTACTGTTACCAAAAGGATTATTGATTTTGTACAGGAGAGATTGTATTGGATTTCCTTTGGAGTCAGTAATCCTGGCTGAAAGAGCATGCCCTCCGGTGCCGTTCACCACTTTAATCAGTAAGCGATTCCAGCCTTTACCTAGGCGGGCCAGAACCTGATCATCATCAGCTTTCCATCCTCTGAATACCTGCTTGCAGAAAATCTGCTTACCGTTCAGCCAGACAGCGATGCCATCATCGCTTCCCAGATGAAAATATATATTTTTTTCTTTCGGGGAATAAAAATAGACATGACTGTAGACAGCACAATATTCACCGCTATAGTTTAAATCCACAAAATCAAGTTTACCATACTGATCAGCAGTTTCATGATGCCACATCTTATCAGCATATTTAGCACCCTGAGACGGAATAATCCCTGTTTCGTCCTTTATATAGCTTTTCTTTAAAAGAGATTCAGTATTGTTACCCTGAAAGGGACCGATAACAAGCCAGTCTTTAATAAACTCCTCCTGTGCGATCAAATTAAGAGTCAATAAAAAGCTTCCCAATAATATAGTAATTTTCTTCATAATATACCCCGTATTGTTCGTTAGTTAACTACTTTTCTTATATACTATTTATTTTTTTAATCAACAAGTGACCGCCGACCGCTTTTCAACTCGCCGTCTGCCGTCCGCGGTCTGCTGTCTTTTCTGATCCCTGACCACTGGCTTTTGCACGCTGACGTTCTAAAGCTCTAAAATTCTCAAGCTCTTTATTCTTTGTTCTTTAGTCTTTTGTATTTTGTATTTATATTTTTTCCTTTATTTTTTTTCCTTATAAAAATCATTTAATATCCAGCATCTTCTGGATCCCCTCCAGAGAAACTCCCTTGGTCTCAGGCATGATAAGAATAACCCAGATCAGCTGCCCTACCATGCAAAGAGCAAAAAAGGCAAAAGCATAACTTCCGGAAGCAGCTGCAATTACCGGAAATGTCCAGGATATCAAAGCACACATGAACCAGTGAGTAAAGGTCCCCAGAGCCTGTCCCCGTGCCCGTACCCGATTGGGAAATATTTCACTGATAAAGACCCATATCACTACTCCCTGTCCAAAAGCATGAGAGGCAATAAATACTATAAGAGCTAAAAGTACAAATAAACCTCCTAATTTGAGATGAAAAGCTGTTGCAGTTGCCCCTAAACTCAGAATGTATCCGACAGAACCAACAATCATAAGTTTTTTGCGCCCGAATGAATCAATCACTGAAAGAGCAGCCATAGTAAATATAAGATTTGTTATGCCAATGATGACCGACTGCAGCAAAGCAGATTGAGATCCATACCCTGCCATTTCAAAAATACTTCTGGTATAATAGATAATGACATTTATACCGGATAACTGATTAAAAGCAGCAATTGCCACTGCCAGCAGAATTGGTTTTCTGTATTTCTTGGAGAAAAATGGTTCCTTTAATGAGTGATGTTCTATATCCAGAGAAGTCTGAATTTCTTTGATCTCACTTTCAATGCTTCCGGTATCTGTTCCGCATTTCCGTAAGACTCTGCCTGCTTCTTCCACTTTGCCTTTTGCTATCAGCCAGCGTGGACTTCTGGGATTTATGTAAAGCAAACACAGAAAAATCAAAGCTGGAATAGCTTCCATACCGAACATCCAGCGCCATTCTGTTTGTCCCAGCTGGAAGCGCCCAATGATATAGTTTGAAAGATACGCCAGTAAAATTCCCAAAACAATATTGAACTGTACAAAAGCAACCAGTCTGCCCCGGTATTTAGCCGGTGATATTTCTGCAGTATACATGGGAGACACCACTGATGCACCGCCTACTCCTAATCCGCCTAAAAAACGGAACAGAAGAAAACTATACCAGTTCCAGGCACATGCACTTCCCAGTGCTGAAACAAGATAAAAGGAAGCCAAAATAAACAGCATTCCTCTTCTTCCTATGATATCTGTCGGACGACCGACCAAAAGTGCTCCGATGATAGTCCCGATCAGCGCACTGGCAACAGTAAAACCAAGAGTAAATTTGCTTAACTGAAATACCTGTTCCAGCCAGCCGGTGGTTCCGGATATGACTGCAGTGTCAAATCCGAAAAGCAGTCCACCCAGAGCTGCAATGACAGTTGCAATTATCAGTTTTGGTTTCAATTGATCCTCCTTTTATAATTGTATCTAAATTGTATGATTCCAAATGAAGATCAGAATATTATTTGTATCGATATCCCTGACAGGTTTGTCTGGCCTTCAGCTTCCTGTTAATCAAATCAATAACTTTCATCTTATTCTGTTTTTTACACCATTCTGGAGCTATAAGAAACTGTTCATCAGCATCAGCAGTGAGCCGCTGAATAACCATATTCTCCGGTAGTATTTCCAGCGCATCACAAATAATTTCAGCATAATCATCGACTTTCAACAGAAAAATCTGATTCTGCTTATACATCTTCTCCAGCAACGTGCCTTTCAGTACATGCAGGGGGTGAAATTTTATTCCCTCAATATCCAATTCAGCAACAGACTGGACAGTTTGCAAAAAATCATCTTTGGATTCTCCGGGCAGACCTGCGATAACGTGAGCACATATTGCGATATCCCTCTCTTTGGTTAATCTGACTGCTTTAACGAAGTCTTCATAGGTATGTCGCCGATTTATCTTTTTCAGGGTTCTGTTGTGTATGGATTGCAGACCATACTCCAGCCATACATCCAGCTTGTCAGTATACCTTTCAATGAGATCAAGTTTTTCTGTATCCACACAATCCGGACGGGTGCCAATGGAAAGGGCTACTATTTCCGGGTATTTTAAAACAGTGTCATATGTTCTATTCAGAGTGTCAACTGTAGCATAGGTATTGGTATAGGTTTGAAAGTAGGCAATAAATTTACTGACCTTTCTAATCTTTTTCATCCTTTGTATACTGCTGCGGATCTGTTCATCTAATGATTGACTGTTTCTTCCTGCCTGAATATTAAATGCTTTATTATTACAGTAAATACAGCCTGTATCACTTAAGGTTCCATCCAGATTCGGACAGCTGAACCCGGCATGAAGTGGTATCTTCCATACCTTCTCACCGTATTTTTTCTTTAAATAATTGCTGAAATTGTTATATCTCATATTTAAACTGTAATTTTTTTCAGGACGAAAACCCTATACCATATACCGTATACCTCATAACCAATTCACTTCTATTCTCCCTTTTCCATTATCCCTGCCCATTGTCTTCTGGTTTCTGAACGTTAACCTTATAAAGTTCTAAAGTTCTTAAGTTCTAATGATCTAAAGCTCTTGCATCTTGATTCTTATTTCTTTTCTCCATTCTCCGGTCTCCCTTTTCCTTTTTTGTCTATGCTATAGAGAACACTATTTAAGAAGCAAAAACCTCCTCACCTGTGAAAACGCCCCTGCCTGCACCTGATAATAATAAACCCCGCTGGACCAGTTATCACACCTGAGATTAAACTCATGAAATCCTTTGGTGAGGTCTTTTTTAGTAACAGCAGTCTTTAGTCTGCCGCAGACGTCAAAAACTTTTAAGGTGACGGCAGATGACACAGGAAGATAGAAGGGAATGGTAGTATAAGCATTAAAGGGATTAGGATAATTTTGACTTACTCTGAATTCCTCAGGACATCCAGAATCAAAATCACTGATATGCGTTACAGAATTCAGCCGGGCCCAGGAATTCATAGTTACCGGTACTCCCAGATTGTGGTGAATGGATAGCTGTAACAGATAATGACCCCCGGAAAATCCTGCTGTATTCCATAATCCAAGGGTATCATTGACCACAGGCTGAGTATGAAATCCGTCTATACTGTCCCAGAGCGGATCGTCGGTGTTTTTACTGTAAAAAACTTCATATCCGTCAAATTCAATAGGAATATCCGGACCGGACAGAATACGGGCTGTTCCGGTGACAGGTATAATGCTTTCTGTATTGCCCTCCACATAAGGAAGCTGAGCTTCAAAAATGACAGCTGAACCCTGTGCCTGCGGTTCAATTGATCTGGCAGTATTGGCCAAAAACATTATAGACGATTCATCTGCAGCTATATGAGATCCCCAGAAGGCTGACTCTGCTCCTACCAGCACTCCTCTATCCCGGGAAATTATTTGACTGCTGATAAGTGACCTAGTCACCATTAAAAATGAATTATTAAAAGCACCCAGATATCCGCCGGTTCCGTCACAAACAGAATTATCAATAATGACTTTAGAACTGTCCTGAGAAAGCAGTTCTCCGAAAACACAGTTATTTACTGCAACTTTGCTTTTTTGAGAAGCATAGAAACTCCAGGTGTGTACATCACAATCGAAAAGCCTGAGGATTCGATCCGGAACTGCAACCATATCATCATTATGACTGGATTCGTTGGTAATATTGCTTATTACTAGAGAATCCGGATCAGTGAACATTAAGCCGATAGTGCGGAATTCAGTATCACGGAAGATCGATTCCGAGCCGGTCATGGAAATAAGCCCCCACATGACATTAGTGCAGCTGTCAATCTTTAATGAATAGTGAATGTTTTCAATGTTTGGTTCTGCAGATGAAAACTGCCAGTCAGTTACCAGAGAATCATCCGGTAATGAGGTGTCTACATTACTGGAATCAGGGAGAACCAGCCACTGAAGCAGAAAATCCGAATGACTGAATTCAATACTGTTATTATCAAAACAGAGAAACTCCCCCGGAGTTTTGGTATTAGTAATGCGGGCACTGCTGTTCTCCAGTAAAGCGACAGTCATAAATCCATCTGATATTTCAGAATCTTCCAGAATATACTCGGAACTGCCGATCTGAGCTATACTCCAGCTCTGACCGCTGGACTGAAAGTCAATCTTTGATAAAGTGAGTTTGGCATTATCGGTCAAAATAGCCTGATGCTCATAAATATAAGCCTGAATTATGGTGAATGATCCTCCCTGAACCTTCAATTGACCCTGTTCGGAAATAAATATATCACCGTTCAAATGAAAATCCGCATTATCCAGGTGCAGGACACCCTGGTTGTAAATCTCAATATCCCCATTAAGGTAATAATCTCCTGATATGGTAACCTCTTCTTGCGGATCCTCCAGACCAATAATCAGGTCACCTTCCTGAGAAGATCCATGAGAAGTTTCTTTCTGTAAATACCGCAGTTGAGGAACGACACCTTTAAAACCGTATAGGAAGGGCTGGCTTTCCGTTCCGGACTGACTGAAAACTGGAGCTGTTATACACAGTATCAGAAAGAATATAAAATTCCGTGGTCTTACTGTATATTGCTGTCTCAATAATTTCATTTTTAATCCTGAATATAATTCATGCAGATTACTGTACAGATATTTATTTGTAATAGTATAATATACCTTTACACAGTTAAAATATCAACCGTTTCTTAGCATCCCTACCCTGACAAGGGGGACAGAGGGGGTTATTCACTGACAACGAACATTACTCCCGTATACGAAAAACAATAGAAGAAAATCCCCTACCCCCCCTTTTCAGGGGGACTTTAATTTGATAATATCTTCAAAATACAATAAAAATTCATATTTACTATAAAACATTCATTACAATTTGAATTAATATGCAAAATTCTTTACATTTATAATATCAATGTCAAAAAATATTTTTTAAATATATCGTAAAAGGATAAAATTTCATATGTATTCAAAGGATGTGAAAATGAAACCAATAAAATTTATGATTTTTCTAATCATAATATCTATGCTGACAAATATCACTTATAGTCAAAACAGAAAAAAAATCAGTGATTATGTAAATCCTTTTATCGGTACTAATGAGATGGGACATTGTTATCCGGGTGCTACTGTTCCCTTTGGCATGGTTCAGCTGAGTCCGGAAACAGATTCTGTGTCATTTTTTTTGGAAAATGGGAGTTACAATCCGGAAGTATATAATTACTGTGCCGGGTATCAGTATCAGGATAAAACCATAACCGGTTTCTCACATACTCATTTCAGCGGGACCGGACATTCTGATCTGGGTGATTTTCTCATTATGCCGACCACTGGCTCTCTGCAATTGAAGCCGGGAGCAGAAGAGAACCCTGAATCCGGATACAGATCACGGTTTTCACACCAGCAGGAAACAGCTTCTCCGGGATACTATGCTGTATTTCTGAAAGATTATCGGATACAGGCTGAACTGACTGCAACCTGTAGAGCCGGATTCCATAAGTATACGTTTCCCCGAACTGACAGCACCCACATCATACTGGATATGACTGCCGGTATTTACGATTATGACGGAAAAGTTGTCTGGTCTTCTCTCCGAATGGAGAATGATACCCTGGTAACCGGATACAGGCAGACAAACGGCTGGGCACGGACACGTTTTGTTTATTTTGCCATGGCTTTTTCAAAACCGGTTGAAAATTACGGGTTTATCAATCAGGAAAAACTAAAATATACAGGATTCTGGAGAAAATGGGATCAGGATGATAACTTTCCCCAAAGAGCTGGTGCAAAATTGAAAGCCTTCTTTGATTTTAAAACTCAGGAAGAAGAGGTCATAAAAATAAAAATAGCCCTTTCATCAGTCAGTACTGCCGGGGCCTTAAAGAATCTGAAGAAAGAAATTCCTCACTGGGATTTTGAAAAAATAAAAAATCAGGCTAAAGCGCTGTGGGAAAAAGAACTCAATAAAATTCACATAACTGCTTCAGAAAAGACCAAAGAAATTTTTTATACTGCTCTTTATCACACTTTTTTGAGTCCTATTGAATATATGGATGTGGACGGGAAATACCGCGGGATTGATAAAAATATTCACACAGCTGGCGATTTTACCAATTATACCATCTTTTCCCTCTGGGATACCTATCGGGCTCTTCATCCTCTGTTTACTATACTGCAGACAGAAAGGACTAATGATATTATCAGATCCATGCTTGCACATTATGATCAGAGTGTGCATCATATCCTTCCCATCTGGTCCCATTATGCCAATGAAAACTGGTGCATGATCGGATATCACAGTGTACCGGTCATTGTTGATGCCTATATGAAAAATATCCGTGATTATAGTGTCAATAAAGCTTTTGAAGCAGTTCTGTCAAGTTCAAATTATGATCAGTATGACGGTATCGGATTTTATAAAAAACTAGGTTATGTACCCTATGACAGAAATTCAAATTCAGCATCCAAAACTCTGGAATATGCCTATGACGACTGGACTATATCAGTTTTTGCTGATTCATTAGGAGAAAAAAAGACAGGAGAACAGTACAGGAAAAGAGCTTTAAGCTATCAGAACCTTTTTGATGCAGAATCAGGATTTATACGACCTAAGCATACTGAAGGATCCTGGAAATCTGACTTTAATCCTCTCGAAACTACCGGACAGGGATTTATTGAAGGAAATGCCTGGAATTATTCTTTATATATCCCTCATGATATTCAGGGATTTATAACTCTTCTTGGTTCTGAAAAGAAACTCGAAAAATGGCTGGATACATTGTTTACTATGCAGTTATCAGAAGAGAGCTATGCGTATTCAGAGGATATTCAGAAGTCCGGGATTATGGGCAACTATGTACACGGCAATGAGCCCAGTCACCATATACCCTACCTCTACAACTGGACTGACTCTCCCTGGAAAACCCAGGAAAAGGTACGTCTGATAATGGATACAATGTATGACAATACCACTGACGGTATAAGCGGCAATGATGACTGCGGACAGATGTCTGCCTGGTACATATTTAGCAGTATAGGATTGTATCCGGTGTGTCCGGGTTCTAATCAGTATACTATCGGAAGCCCCTGTGTAGAAAAAGCAAAAGTAATGCTGGAAAATGGGAAAATATTTACCGTAAGAGTAAAAAATTGCAGTCCGGAAAACAGATACATTAAATCAGTAATACTCAACGGAAAAAATTATAATAAAACCTATATAACACACCAGGATATTATATCAGGTTCTACACTTGAATTTATTATGAATAAAAATCCAGAAAGAAACTGGGGGACTGCTAAACCATCACAGCCTTTTTCATTAAGTGAATAATGTACGAAATTGAAAAAAAATTCTTTTGGAAAATGTAACAATACATGTATATTAACGTAATCTATATATGAAGTGAAAAAATAAAGGAGCGAGCTATGAAAGTAAAATCAACTAATTTTCTCTTTGGAGTTTTCTTGATCATACTCGGCTGTCTGTTCTTATTACATGCACTGGATGTTTTTTTTATTGATTCCTCAATTACAGTAGCTGCATTCTTTGTGGCCGCAGGACTGGTTTTTCTTCTGGCATACTTTTTTTTCAAAAGAGGATTATGGACGTTAATTGTGGGGGTTATTGGCCTCTTTATTGGTTTGGCGATATACATTGAACAAACTCATTATCTCAATGATGGTCTTATACCCATCAGTCTGTTTGTTCTCACAGGATTAACTTTTCTTAATGCCCTGCGCTATGGCAGAAAAAACTGGTGGGCAATTATTCCTGGTGGTTACTGTTTTATTTTTGCCGGTCATGTTGCTATTGATATGTTATGGCTGCGGTTCGATGATCTTCACGGTGTTATATTTTTTCTGGGTACAGGGCTGATCTTTGGAATAATCTATCTGCTCAAAAATGAAAAATTTGATTTGGACTGGGCAAAATATCCCAGTCTGATTTCCTTTTTGATCGGGATTATTGTACTACTTTCATCAAATATAAGTCGAGTATTCAACCGGTTTCTGTTCCCGGTAATTTTAATTGTTATCGGACTACTTCTATTATTCAAATCCCTTCCCAAAGGTCCCAAGAAGAAAAAACTACCCAAGAAAGATAAGAAAGTAAAAAAAGAGAAGAAGAAAAAAGAAAAGAAAAAGAAAGAAGAAAAAAAGGAAGAAAATAATAAATTCGATATACCCACTCCCCCTTCAGACAGAGTACCACCTCCTGATAATCTGGAATAATGTAGCAGGACATACAAACAGCAAGTCCCGGATTTCCCAGTCCGGGACTTTTTTTATATTACTCTATGATTTATTTGAAGATAATCTTCAAATTGAACTGGATATTTGTCCTGTTTTATCAAAGCTACTTTTTATCCACTTCATCTCACTCCGGTAACTACTCTTTCAATCTGATTTAAATCCTGAATTGAACGAATATTTTTATACCCCTGCTGTTTTAAAATCTTCTGCACTTCTCTGCTTTGTGTATACCCTACTTCAAAAAAAAGAGCTCCGCCAGAATGCAATAAAGACAATGCCTTTTTGCTGATCAGCCGGTAAAATGTAAGTCCGTCCGCTTCATCACATAAGGATTGACGGGGTTCATAAGACTGAACCTCTTCCGGTAATGTCTTCCATTCATCCCTGGAAATATAGGGCGGATTGGATACAACTGTATCAAATGTATTTGCAAACTGTTCTGAAAAATATTCTTTTGTAACATCAGAACAAATAAACTTTATTTTTTCCAGCACTCCGTTCATATCAGCATTTCTTTTAGCAATATTCAGGATATCCTCAGACACATCAACAGCTGTTATTGTAACATCATCAATATACTTTGCCAGACTGACAGCAATAACCCCGCTGCCGCATCCAATATCAAGTATGTTTGATTTCTGGGAATCAGTGCTCCATTCAATAACACTCTCTGCCAGGATTTCTGTTTCCGGACGGGGAATAAGAACCTCCGGATTCACATAAAACGGCATAGACATAAATTCGGTCTCTTCCATTATATACTGCAGCGGTTCATGTTCAGCTCTGCGAAATAAAAATTTCTTGTATTTCTCTCTTTCCGCTTTAGTTAACGGTTTTTTAAAATCAAGATAGAGATCCATACGAGATTTTCCCAGTGTATGGGCTAAAAGATGTTCTGCATTCAAACGGGAATTTTCGATATCCTTTGATTTCAGAAACGAAACCGCATGATTAAGAACCTCAAGTAAAGTCCACTGTTGCTTATCGCTGTTATTCATTAAAACCAGGTAGGAATCCTATTGCATATCTCTTATTCGAACTTCGATTTCTTCAACATCTTCTAAGAGTTTAACAAGTTCATCAGTATTTGTTCTTCCATAGTGATACGGATAAAGGATTTGGGGGTAAAACTTCTTAGCAGCATCTGCAGCCATTTCAGGGCTCATGGTATAGGGAAGATTCATAGGCAGGAAAGCAATATCAATATTTTCAAGATTTTCCATTTCCGGTATATTTTCTGTATCTGCAGCTATATACACTCTTTTATCTGCAAAATCCACTACATATCCGTTTCCGACTCCTTGAGGATGATACGGCTCTCCGCTGCTTCTTTTATGAACAATATTATAAGCAGGGACAGCTTTAATTGTCAATCCACACATCTCAATAGTATCTCCATTATGCATAACCGTCCCTTCAGCACCTCGTTTTTTACAGGTTTCAGTTATAATAACTTTAGTATCTTCATTGCTTATCATATCCAATACATCCAGATCAAGATGATCCCCGTGTTCATGTGTGATGAGAACAAGATCAGCCTGAGGCATATGTTTATAATTTGCTTCTCTGGATACAGGATCTACATGGATAATCTTGTCCTTAAATTCAAACATCAGGGTTCCGTGTCCGATAAAAGTGATTATTAAGTTGCCCTCCGAAGTTGATATCGTATCTTTCTCAAATTTTTCTCCTGCAGCTAAGGAACTGGAAACAACCAGCAGGAAAAAAATACTATAAACAATAATGTTCTTCATCATACATTCCTCCTTGTTCTTTTAATGACAATTTCAATGACGATCCCGATATCGATCTCAGACTTTGTCTAAAATCTTATCATCATTAGGATAAAAATGACTTCTATAAAAATAATAAACTCACTCCGATTATTGCAACCACTGCCCCGATTATTTCTCTTAATGTAACTTTTTCCTTGAAAAATAAAATTGCAAAGGGTATTATCAATACCGGAACCAGGGCCATGATAGTTGAAGCAATACCTGTCTCCGTATGCTGAATAGCAAGTAAGGAAAAGCCAACGCCCAGAAAGGGACCGAAAAAAGCTCCCACTGATATCAGACTCATTGCTCTTTTATTATAAAAGGTTTTAAAAACCATATTCCACCTTTTCATAAAAGTAAATATCAGAACAAACCCAAAAATTCCGGCAAAGATACGGATTTGAGTTGCAGCAAAAGCATTATAATCACCCATACCATACTTACTAAAAACTAATCCAATTGCCTGTCCTATTGCACCGCCTAATCCTAAAAGAACACCGGTTAACGGATGCTTAAAATTTGAAATTTCACTTTCCGGGCTTCTCTCGAATACCACTACTGCTACTCCTGTTATAGTGAGTATCATACCAAGTATCCCCAAGGAAGTTAACGTTTCTCCCATCAGAATCCAGCCGAAAACAGCTGTTATGGGAGGCACAAGTGACATAATCAGCATTGACATCCGGGCTCCGATTACTACAAAAGCCTGAAACAGGCACAAATCTCCTATACAAAAACCTATTAATCCGGAAACAAGAAGCCAGGTCCAGTTATGCACAGTTGCATCTGAGGGAAAAGGAAATCCCCGCACTATCCAGTTATAACCCATAAAAAGAAAAACTGCCATAACTAACCGAATAAGATTAACTGAAAGAGAACCTACTTTTTTGCCGGCTGCTTCAAAGGATACTGCTGTAAAAGACCAGCAAAAAGCTGTGATAAGGGCAATTATCTCTCCAAATTTTGCTTCCAGCATATTCTTTACTCCACTGTTTCTTTTGCAAGATTTTCCGGATTATATAATTTATATACAGGATAATTTCCCAGCCCTCTTCCCCACTGCCGTGTTAAATACCGGTCGAAAAAATTCCACACTGCAAACCCGTCATCACTTTCAGGCTCAAGTAAATACGCTATCACATTCCCCAGACGTTGAGCTGTAGAAACAAATAAACTTCCTTTAGGAAAATGTTTTTCAACCATTCGGTATTCTCCTTTCAGGGAATTCATATAATGACCCTGATAAGGTCGTTCTATAGTATCCAACTCTTTGATCAGAAATTCTTCAACTTCCAGAGTAACTGATTCGGTTAATTTTTCAACTGTAATTCCATGCTGCTGAAGTTTATCTACAATTTTATCCCCATACTCATTAAGTATATAAGCAAAAGGGAACCGCACTGAACGTTTTGGTGTATAATGACAGTAATACGGCAGTTCATACACCCTTTCTTTATCCAGCTTTTTAATCTCCGGCCATCTGTTTTCTCTGGGAGTGATTTGCATTTCATACCCACGCAAAGTAATCTTTTCTTCGTAAGGCAACTGATTATATTCCACAGCAAATGAATCTGTTGGTTGAGGATGTAATCCCCGCTCTATAGTCTTTTTATCAGCTTCCCGGAGTAATGTCTGAATCTCTTCTCTGTTTTCCGAACAATATTCCAGCACTGACAGGAGAAATGCATAACAACCCTCTACTCTGGTTTTAAAATCAGCATAGGCATAATTTTCATCTAAAAGAGCCAGACGATTTCTTAAGCCAATATAATTGGTAATATAACGCACCTGAGGACCGGCAGGCTGCCACCCCTTTTCAAGATCTTCATAACTCATAAAATGACCGTATTCAACTGCAAGGACATCATATTCTTCTTTCATATTCTTTTTTATAAAAGGAGTAACTTTTTTATGCATATACTCAATCAGGGTATTATCTCCATTAGGATTAAATCCCCATACAAAGGTTACCGGCTCCTGATGATAAGACCCGTTTGTGGTATGACAGTCAACCAGCATTACCGGATCCCATCTGTTCAACACTTTCTCAACCATGTTCCTTACCTCAGGGCTTTCCAGTTTGACAGCATCTCTGTTCAGATCCAGATTCTGGCCGTTATATCGTATTCCTACTTTTTCAGGATATTTTTGGTTTCTTCTGTTATCAGCACTTATTCTCTCATTTCCATCCGGATTAAAATTTGGAGTAATCAGTATCACAAGATCATCAAGAAATGGAAGATCTTTATCCTGAAGAATATCCCGCACCAGCATTAAAGAAGCTTCCTTACCTTCAACTTCTCCAGCATGAATATTAGCCTGGATATACACAACCGCTCTGTTATCATAATATAAATCCTGATACGAAGCCGGCAAAGAATTTCCAACGATTAATAAAGGTATTTCCCTTCCTTCTGTACTCTTTCCTAACGTTTCAACTCTGATATGATTAGTTTGTTTTTGTAATTGCTGAATAAATGACATAACATCACTGTATAAAGAAGTCCTTGTATAGTTACTTGATTCAGCAACAGTTAAAAGTTTTTCCTGACTGTTTACTGAAGCATTGAAGTAAAACAGTAAGACAAGAATACTTACCATAAATAAAAATTTTCGCAACATAACTGATACTCCATTTTTTATATACTATTTTTTATAATTATCATAAAAATTCTCTATCTAAATATAAGCTTTTTAAGATTATAATCAATAACTTCCGGATTAAATATTAACCAACGAGTAAGATCAAACCAGTAGTAATTATCATGCCAAAACCAATACCAAACGAAACAAGATTTGCAGCCAATTCTGTATCAAGTTCTGCCAGAGATGAAAAAATCAAGGTATTCATAATAATACTTGCTATGATTAGCACACCAAATTTTTCTGGTGACTTTTTATAGGGATGAAATAAAAAGAAAGAAATAACAGTAATTGTTAAAAAAGTCACTATTGCTATCACAGGCAGGAAAAAAAACTCAATGGATATTGAAACATTGGTGACAGACAAAAAGATTGAAGCCGGAAGAGTGAAATAAAAAATTAATTTTAATAATCTTGTCCCATCTTCCTTTTCCAGTATTCCTCGGTTCCTGACAAATATACCAACAAAAAAACTAATAACAATTGGAATAATGCCCTGTATCGCATGAATCAATATTCGCTTTCCTTATTCGCTTTCCTTAAAAAACTGTAATGCAGAAACAATCAGAAACTTAAAAATTATATACACCTCATATTTATTCAGATTGAGTCTCGTTTACAAATTTGATGTCTCTTTTTTCCAGATAATCAATAATAGTATGGAAACACTCCTTATCAGCACCCACAAATTCAGGTGGAGATACTCCCTTTCTGTTGAATGTACCATTTAATATAAGCCGTGCTGTAGCGCAGCAGGGATATCCTGTAGTTCTGGCCATAGAGGAAATATTTGTTTCTTTATTAAATCTATTAAAAAGATTATACGTGACCACTGTATTTTTTCCATTTTGCAGACCTTTAATAACAATACGCATGATAGTAAATTCCTCTTCATGTTCATCATATTTCCATAGAGGAAACAGGAGCTTTGAGGTGAATTCTACAGGTGAAATTTCAGTGTTATTGATTTTTAAAGGTTTTTTAGAAAAAAATCCGGATTCTCTGAATATTCGCATCAGCTCAATATGTCCGGGATAGCGAAGGGTTTTCTCTTTCATTTCAGGAATATCCATGGTGTGTATTAATGTTCTTAAACCATCCGTATTAAATGACTCCAGAGTTCCTAGCTCATCAAAATCTATGAGTTCCGGATCTGATAAAGCCGGTTTGGTTACCACTTTGCTGTTCTCAACCATCCGGGCTGGTCGTATATACTCTTCCAGCACATCAATAGGAGAGAAAGGAGCTTTATATTCATACGGCCAGTGTCTTTTAACAGGCAGACCGCCAACCAGACATTCAAATGATTTAACAGTCATCAATTTATTATGATATCCTAGTATCATATTACTCATACCCGGGGCTACTCCGCAGTCCATCACAGCAGTAACCTGATTCTTCTGAGCTAATGTATCCAGTTCAAAAGGATCCTCATTATAAAAAGCAATATCCACAGTATTTTTTTTGCTTTCAATTACTGTTCTCATGGTTTCAAAACCCATATATCCGGGAAGCGCGTTTATAACAAGATCATAATCTTTTACTATTGATGCAATCTTTTCTTTTTTGGATAGATCGGCTTCCATGGTATCGATCGGATAATCAGTCTTCATCTTATCCAGATGGCTTTTATTCATATCTACAGCAGTGACCTTATAATCTTTGCATAGATCTTTTGCAATTGCACTTCCAACAATTCCTGAACCTAAGACAACAATTTTTTTCATTGTCTGTACTCTCCTAAACTATTGATACTGGTTATTCATCTAAAAAATTATATACAGATTAAAAATTGGTTAGTAATAATGATGAGCTAATTTTTCTGGGAATTCAGCTTATCCTTTAATTCATTAATCTTATCTCTGATTCTGGCTGCATCTTCGAATCTTTCTTCTTTAACAGCCGTTTGTAACTGACTATGTAATTCATTTAATTCTTCTTCCTTGCTGTGCTCACTCTCTATTATTTCATCCTTTATAGCTGCTTTTTTAAGCACTTCATCTTCAACAAAGATTGATGAATCTTTTCGCAGAGCGATAGCTATGGCATCACTGGGACGGGCATCTATTTCTAGTTTCTTATTATCTTTTTCAAGCTCAATTTTTGCATAATAGGTGTTTTCATGGAGCTTTGTAACAACTACTTTAACGATATTTATGTCCAGATCATTAAGAATATTTTTCATTAAATCATGAGTCATAGGTCTGGGAGGCTGTACATTTTCCATTTGCAGCGCAATTGCCTGAGCCTCTGCAGGACCTACTACTATAGGAAGCCAGCGTTTGTAAGCATCATCCCTGAGTATTACTACAAATCTGTTACTGGCAGTATCTAAAGTTACTCTTTCTACCCGTACTGAAATTATCATTTATACTCCGTTTGTTACTATTCAACCATTTAAGAATAGAAATAATAATTAATAAAATCAAGTAAAAAATGTAACTTTTTTGGTATTACCAATGCAGATGATGTATAGAAATTTGTAAGATGTTTTCTCGTTAATTTTTCTTTTTTACATACTTGACATTATTTCTATTAATCATTAAATTAATATTATTAATCTATCAATTATAAAATTACCAGATCAGAATGAAAAATTTTATTCTAAAATCAATTACAGTCTTACTTTCAAGTCTGATGATTTTAAGTATCTATTGCAAAAATCCTTCAGAGACCTCCGATTCAGATAATTCTGTACCAATTTTGATAGTCCCCTTTATTAATGACAATGACATAACCTATATTCAGCCTTTCGGTATCCCACTTGATTTCGGAGAAGGGGATATCAGACCGCATGCTGCGGTAGATTTCGGATGTGGAGACGGAGTGGAGTTTATTGCCAGCGCCTCAGGAACTCTGGGAGACATTTGGCTAAATTATCCTCACTCCTATCAGTTCAATATAG
>Ga0180433_10004432_pt1 | contig 19755 bp, 11 predicted proteins | sample SS_ome_8_FD_132980 | JGI IMG/M metagenome (GOLD analysis project Ga0180433, IMG submission 132980) | Hypersaline lake sediment archaeal communities from the Salton Sea, California, USA - SS_1_D_1 metaG | ecosystem: Environmental > Aquatic > Non-marine Saline and Alkaline > Hypersaline >... | reverse complement strand
TGAAGACCGAAGAGGGAATCAATGTTGGAAAAATTGAAATTAATGGAGGTACACTTGCACCAAGAAGCAAGCTAAATCTTGATACATCAGGCAATATACTTTTCAAGGCTCTAGATGCTAAAAGAATTGACATTGATTTGATTGGAAAAGCTACGGCAAATATTGCAGGAATTTCACAATCGCTTAATCTATCGGCATCAGCAGCTTTAAATGTTCCTAATTTAGAGGATTTGCTGAATTTAAAAAATGAATCCTTTGATTTCTCTTTATTTGGTGAATTTAAGTTACGCTTATTAAGAGGAATAATTGCAACTGTCACTTTTGACATACACAATCCAAGTAAAATACCACTTGTGGCCAAAGATCTTGTATGTCATATTTATGGAATTACAGATGAAAATAGAAAATTAGTTGCTGAAGAAATAATGGAAGATTGTGAAGTCGAAGCTGAAAATGATGTTTGTGTTGTAGCAAAACTAAACATTCCATACATCAAATTATTAACCTCAGGTACAGGCCGTATTGCTCCTCAATGGATTGCCATAGTTCTAGACGGATATTTGGCATTTGAAGGCACAAATCAGACTATTCCAATTTCCATCAATGGTAATCTTGATCCCCATATATTTAAATAAAAATTTGGAATTATTTACTTATTTCATTATTAATATTTTTTATAAATTTGGCAGTTAAAATAGGAAATTATATTAACTATTCTAATAAATATCTTATATATAATATAAAAATAAAAGGAATTCGTAAAGATGTTTTCAGCGATAGGCAGGTTAATTGAAAAAATACCATGGGTAATTATTGCTTTAGTAATAATTGTTACAATAGTACTTTCTTCATTTACAACTGGTTTAGAATTTGAAACTAATTTCGAAGATTTTACCCCAGACGATCCTCTTGTTAAAGCAAATATCAGAATCGGCGAATATTTTGGTAGCAATCAAGAAACAATGATTATCTTAGCAGAATCCTCAAATGAAGAATCTATTTTATCTCCTACTTCATTAAGAGATTTACATAATTTTCAACAGCAATTTTTGGATAATAAATATGTATTAAGCACGGGATCTTTTACAAATATTATAGATTCAATATGTTTTCTTGAGTTTTTTGATTCAATAAATAACTGTACCGATGAGCAAATTGAGATTGCTACAAATGATTTATTAAAATTTGAAGAGAAAAACAGATTAAAAGTCCTTGACTCTGACGATAGTAATGAATTGAATAATAGTAAAAGTTCTGATATCAAAAATTGTCAGATTATAAAAAATGAAGATGAATTTATTTTTAAGATAGGAATATATGATTTAGAAAATATTGAATCAGAATATGTGTCTTCATTCCCATCAATAAACATAACAGAGTGGTATATCAGTTTTGAAAATGAAATTGGTAGTTATTTACCAGTGAAACTTAAGTATAGAATTTATTCTCAATTGATTACAAAAACAGATATTGAACAGTTTTATTGGAAATTAGGCGGAGGGCCTTTAAGAAATGTACTAAATTATATCAAATTATCCAAATCACCTAAAACTAAAATTGATATCAGCTTTAAGCCTTATCTTGGCATAAGTTTATCAGATGATAAAACTGAATTTTCTATTCCTCTGGAAAAATCTGATTTATCTATTGATAGTTCAACAAATGAAATTGTAATAAAAGTTCCTAGAAGTGTTTTAAGTGCATATGGCATTGCTCCTAGTTTTGATATTTATGAACTACCTGCAAAATTGACAAATTTTACTATTGGAAGTAGATATTATAACACAAATGAGAATTTATTTAATTTTGAGAGAAAATTTGAAAATCTACAAAACTCATTTGCTACGAATTTTCTAAATTCATTTAGTATTGAAAATATAACAAACCAAGAATTTGATGATTTAAATGTCGCCTCATTCAACAATTATTCTTTCATGTTTGAAAGAGAATGGGTAGATTTGGATAATGCCCCTGACAATGGAGTTTCATTAAATGTTTTTGAGATATTTCCATCATTTTTTGATGAACTTGGGGAAAATGCGCTATCATTTTTGTCAAAAGAATACCAAGATACTGGCCGCTCGAATTCTACAATTGTTATTGCAGGGATAAAACAAGTTGAAGAGCTTGGTGAAAGCACTGAACAGTATAAGCAAATTCTTCAAACTATTGATGATTTAGATAGAAATGTCAGTTCTTTAAGTTTTAATGCAACAGGTGGGGGTGTTTTAAATGTTGAAATTGATGAGGTTACGGGTGATGCGAATTTAATTATTGGCCCTTCTATTTTTATTATCATAGTTTTAGTTTTATTCTTCAGCTTTAGAAGCCCATCTTATGTATTAATAGCCATGTTAGCTCTTGTTGTTTCATCGATTTGGTTATTTGGAACAATGGCATTATTAAAAATTCCATTTAATGTAATTGCAGTAGCAATTTTTCCAATTGTATTGGGTTTAGGTGTTGATTATTCTGTACATCTTTTCCATAATTATAGAACTGAATTAATTAAAGGAAAAACTCCAGGTGAAGCTATAAGAGTTTCTATCGACGAGATTGGCACAGCAATGTTTCTTGCAATGATCACCACAGTTATTGCCTTTGTATCTTTTTTAACAGCACAGGTTCCGCCCATTAGAGATTTTGGAGTTGTACTTGCATTAGGTGTTATATACACTTTTATTACATCGATTACATTTTCAGCCCCAGTTAGATATTTAGTTGATAAACGTAAACTAAAAACAATTAAGCAGCCAAAAAGTCGTTTTACAATTTCAAATATTATGAATGTTATTTCTAGAGTTGTTATATCCAATAAGAAAAAAATTTTAGCAATTATGATTTTGACATCGATAGTAATGCTTGCAGGTGCAACTCAAATAGAAACTGGTTTTGATTTTAATCAATTTGTACCCGGCAATACACAATCAAGAGATATTCAGGATAAAATTGCTGAAAGCTTTCCATTTTCTAGCCAAAATCAAGAATACATACTAATAGAAGGAGATATTGCATCAATAGAATGTCTTAGAGGGATTGCTCAGACACATCAAAATTTGGAAGATAATTCCTATTTAAGCAAAGAAGTAGATGGTACAATTAAGGCAATTAGTATATTTACAATAATTCATGAAGCAGTTGAAAATAATCAGTCTTTATATTCATTATTTAACATCGACCAACAAACATTTCTACCTAAAACAAATAATGATGTTAAACAACTGTTTGATTATTTAATCGAAAGTAATAGTTATAGTGGTTTAACAAAATCTGTTCTTAATAAAAATGGTTCAAGCTATGATGCAACAATAATAAGAGTCTATATTGACAGTACATTAGAAACAAAAGAGGGAACTATAAATGAAGAATTAAAACAGATAAAAAACGAATTAAATGAAGATATTGAAGACTACGGAAATGCAACTGGACTTGCTACAGGCGGCCTCATTGTTACACTAACTATTACCGATTCTCTCACAGTCAGTCAAATTACTTCAACATTATTATCAATTGTTCTTGCAGCCTTTGTTGTTATAATTGTCTATAGAAACCCAGTTTTGGGATTAATTGCAATGATCCCTGTTGGAATATCAATTATATGGATTTTGGGTACAATGTTTTATATTGGTTATACTCTGAATATTCTTACAATAACAGTAACAAGTATTACAATTGGTATTGGTATTGATTATGCAATTCATGCAACACAAAGATTTAGATATACAGCAGATAGAACTGGTGATTTTTTAACATCTGTATGTCTAACAATCTCTCAAACTGGAGGTGCGTTACTAATTGCAGCATTGACAACAACTCTTGGCTTTGGAATCTTAGTTTTTGCACCCATTCCACCACAGCAACAATTTGGTTTAATATTGTCCATTACTATAGTATTTTCTTTTTTAACATCTGTATTTCTACTGCCAATTATTCTTTATATTTGGGGTAAAAAACAAAAACAACGAAAAGGTTATATCATTTCTCCAAAACAATATGAAATTTCGGAAGACTACTCAAACTCATGTTTCATAGAGAAAGATAAAGACTCTTAATAAATATTAATCAGGAGAATTGCTTTTTAATTTTTATTTGATTTTTAAAAATATTGAAAAATTTAAAAAATAGTAAAAAGTTACACCAACAATATTACTTAAAAAATGAAGGTTAGTTCAAAGGGAGAAATAATTATTTAATCTTTAGGATAATAGTCAGCTATCATTGGATAGTTAAATTTAAGGAGAAATCATCAAGTATATGAACAAAGAAAATCAGTCAAAAATAAATAAAAACGGTTATCAAATCGTACTGACTGCTTCTCGTGCAGAGGCAAACCACTATGATAACAATCCCTTCGCAGCTTTTATTTGTACATTTCCAAAAAAGCTTTCGGGATATTTTTTAAAAGATCATTTAAATTCACTTGAAAATAAAAAAGATGGATCTGCAAAATTTACCATATATGGATTGAGAAAGATTGAATCTTTATTAGTTGATGAATTTGGCAAAGAAAATGTTATTGTAACCCATTATGATAATCTGGAAAAATTTATAGGAGAAAAAACCAAAGTTGTTGGTATTTCTACAATGGATCCATTGGGTCTTGCATATGTATCTACTACATACAATTCATTAATAGGTTTTGGTGGGGAAGCACTAAATGCCTCAGAATTTAAAAAGATGGTTAACCATCCTTCAATAAAAAAATATCGACCTAAGATTATAGTAGGAGGAGCAGGTTCATGGCAGATTTCTGAGGCAAAATTACAGGATGAATTGGGGGTAGATGTTCTTTTTCAGGGAGAAGCAGAAAGTGATCTCATAGCATTAATAAAAAAGGTCATGAAAAATGAAAAAATTCCTTCTTATTTTACTGGACAAAAGTCCGTAATGCAACAGGTGCCTATTATTAAAAACGCAGCAGCATATGGTATGGTTGAGATAACAAGAGGCTGCGGTCGTGGTTGTCAATTTTGTAGTCCAACAATGAGAACAAAATATTCCTTTCCGCTGGAACATATTATGAAGGAAGTAGAGGTTAATATTAAAAATGGATCTAAGAGTATTTTCACTGTAACTGAAGATATTTTTTTATATAAATCAAAACCAAGATTCAAACCAAATAGACACGAAATTGTAAATTTGTATAAAACAATATCCTCTTACCCGGGTGTTGAAAACATTTTATTATCTCACGCGTCTTTGGCTCCAATTATTTATGATAAAAAAATTTTAGAAGAACTAACACCTTATTTAATAGAGAAAACAAAATGGCATCCTGGTACTAGCAAATTGTACAAAAAACCCTTTGTATCTGTTGAAGTCGGTATTGAAACTGGCAGTGTACGTCTTATGCAGAAATATATGAAAGGTAAAGCATTACCTTACAGTGTTGATAACTGGCCAGAGATTGTTCTTGAAGGAATAGGTCATATGAATGATCATGATTGGTGGCCATTGTGTACAATAATGACGGGGCAACCCGATGAAACAGAGGAAGATGTTAGGGCAACTCTTGAACTTATAGATGATTTAAGAAACCACAATGCAAAAATGTTTTACACACCTGTACTGTTTATTCCTTTAAAAGAAGCAGTTCTTGGCAACCAACAGCGAACTAATTTAAACAACCTTTCTGAGCTGCAATGGGAGGTTTTGTCTCGTTGTTGGAAAAATAATATCGATTTTTGGACTCCCGATATGAAATGGATTTATGGCCCTTTGTTTTTCTTAAGTCATTGGTTTTATGCACGTTGGCGTCATGGGAAAAAAGCAACAGGTCCTATGATGCGTTTAGCAGGTATTCCAATTTCATCAAAATTTGATAAAGAATGTGATCCAGAATATTGTCAAAATGGATTTAAAGATATTATTGGACAGATAAAGGATAAATTTTTTTGATGGAAAATTTCTTTCATAATTCTAATTTTGTACAAATTAATGATAATAAATCTTAAGTACAGAAATTCAGATTATTCAAAGTAGGTGTATTGAATGAGTGATTTTGTTGTTGGAATACCTATAGGTATTGCAATTGGAATTGCAATTGGTATTTCCATTGGAATTTCGATGGGAAAAAATCAAAAGCCTTGGTCAGAATTAACTGATAGAGAGAAAAAAATGAAACTTGCATTAATAGCATTTGGTTTTATTTTGTTTATTATTGGGGTTATTACTTTATTCTGGAGAGGGGATTTTTTTTAGAATTATAGTATAGTAAATAATTTTTACAAATCTGAAAATATTTAAACAAGATAATTGTTCTAGGTGGCATGAATTCAAAAAGAAAATATCTTATATTAGCTGCTATAGGCATTATTTCAATGCTTATATTTAGTACAAACGTACCTGCAGAATCCTATAGTGATAATTCTGGTGATGTTGCACATTGGGCAGGATCAACAACAGGTTGGGGCTGGACAGATATTAATATTGCTGATCGGCCAAATATTGACATCAAAGAAATTAGACAAAATGTTGTTGGAGATTCAATGATTATAGAGCTAGAAGTCCAAGGTTCTATCCAAGATTCAGAGAAATTCTTTTATTGGATTGCATTCAATTCTTCTGATGCTTATTATTGGGTTTCATGGGCAAATGGTGAAGGTGCAGGAATAGGAATGAAATTGGGTGATATGACAGAGATGTCTCAACCTACTGTTACTAAAGAAGGGGGAACAATCACTGCAACTTTTGATATAGTAGGAGAAGATACAATATCAGAAGAATTTTGGGGATACGCTTGGGAATATACTACTTTGGGAGATGTAGTTACCTCAGAATGGTGGGGTGATTGGGCTCCAAATGGTTATACTCCATTTGATGAAGGAGATATAATTGATGAAGACGAACCAGATGATGATCAAGAAGAAAAGGATCCTGGAGATGATGAAACTGATGGCGAAGAAGATGAAGGTGAGGGGGCCAATGGAGAAGATTCAACAAACGGCGGTTCAAGTCCAGGTTTTGAATTAATATTATTACTTGCTGCATTTGCAATTATTATCATTGTCTATCGAAAAAAGAAATAATCGTCTGAACCTTTTTTTTATTTTTTTCTTTTTAAATAATTAGATTAATTTGGAAAATAGGAGGAGGTGAGGAGAGGAGGAATGTGCTACACCTCCTTTTTATCCCCCGTGTGTTTAGATGGGATGCAATTCTTAGGTGATAAAGGTGAATGATTTTTCAAGTATTTAAATCCAAAAATGGGATTGGTGAAAGTATTGAAAACCTTGAAAAATAATATTAATTTGGGAGGAAGGTAAAAATTAAAAATAATTTACCGGGGGTACCTTCCTATCCTCCAAATATAAAAGCTTAAAAGGACTATTTAACAATTTACTAAGATTTACACGTCAAATGTCGAATATTGATTTAATATTTATATAATTTATAATGGAATTTGCAATGTTTAGACTGAGATATTGCAATCAAGTATAAACGCTGCTTTAATTAGGGGTTATTATTATGTTATTTGGTTAACTATTGGATTTGCAGTAGGATAAAATAAATTAAAATAATCATTGTTGAGATAAATAATGACGCAGCTGTTCTTATTGCAAATCTTGTTGCTTTTGATGCTTCGATAGGTTTTTTTAAACATATGTAAGTTGAAAAAATTGATGGAATAAGTGAAAGTAAAGTTATTAACCAGAAATTTATTAATTCACTATACCAATTAAATGCTGCAAGGAGTAAATATATAGCTGATGTAAGCCAAAAAATAAAACAAATTAATATAAAACTTGTTTTCCTTCCTTTTTTCACAATTATATTTTTTTTACCCCCCTGAATATCTGCTTCGAAGTCAGGTATCTCAAATATTAAAATAACATTCAGAAGATGAAGTGAAAGAGGGATTGCAAAAATAATTACTGAGATGTCAATTGTTCCAGATATTATTAAGTAGCCCCAAAATGTATTCATAATTCCTGCAATGAAATGTGGAAACTCGCTCATACCTCTATAGGAAAAACGTATTGGGGGAGCTGAATAAAACCATGAAAAAAATGCACCAATAAGTATAATGCCTATTGACCAAACAGGAATATAAGTAATCCAAGATAATACAAATGTAAGTAATAATGAGACAATAATAAATGCTAATGCGGACCGTTTTGTAACGTTTTTAAGATTAGGATACTTTTGTAAAACCCCGCTTCCACCAGAAAATCCAAATTGTCTATTATATTGATCTGCTTCAAAATCATAATAGTCATTAATGTAAGAAGCAGCCGCATAAATAAGAAAAATTATAAAAAATCCACATAGAAAAATGGGAAGGTTAAACTCAAATCCTAACAACATAGCAAATAAAGAACCTAGCCAAAAAGATGGTAGAACTACAATACCAATATGTGCTCTTGTTAATTTTAACATCTGAATGAAATAATTACCTAATATCGAATAACCCCCACAATTTAATTAATAATTTTTAATTTTTGATAATCATTCTATTATATAAATTAATCCATGAACAAAAAAAATTATGCTCCCGTCGGGAATTAGCACTCACAGTTACAAATCCCCAAGATCTAATATAGGATCAAAGGAGATTTTGACACTTATTTTTTTACATATTTATGACGAAAAAAGAAGGACGTAAATTTCTATTCGACATATAACAAAGTAGTTAATTTCACTTTTCTCGTTAAAAATCTCCGCGTTCCTTAGTTGGGATATCAATACTGTGGCTATACACAATCATCGATAGTAGCCCCATTTCTTTCGATACTTGATATTTGGACTTACCTAAGAGAGCTTTATTACATATTTTTTGAATAATCTCTTTAGATAATGGTTTTGACTTTATTTTTTTCTAAGAAACTTGTATAAAAAAGTATATGAAAATAGATTTTAAAGTATTTGAAAGGAGAAAGAAGATTGTTGCTTATTATTTAGTCATAACCACCTACTAATTTTTTATTAGCCCAATATCCACATACTTCATCGCTTAGTGGTTGAATCACAAGGTCATAGATTGAAATAGGTGGATCTTAACCGAGGAGTTCTTCTATTTTTGAAGAAATAGTAATCGTATATATATCTGTTGTATGAGGTGGATTTTCAAGCATGTAATAACCAATTTGTGCATCGCTGGATTCCATCCATCCTCTTTCATCTATATATAAGGTGTGATGTGGTGTAACCTCTAAGTTATAGTTAACAATTAGATAGAAATCAGGTAGATCTACAGTAAATTCATACACCTCGATAATCTCTGCAGTTGTTACCACTTGATTTAATGGATCATATGAAGTGATGTAGTCTACAATTCTAACCTCTTCAATATTTTTCGTCTCTGGCATACTAGTAGAGGATATAGTGATTTGAGTACCCTGAAGGCAACCTTGAACTTTGTTAACAGGCATTGAAACTGGCAGTGAGTCAGACCATTTACTTTCAAAATCATGAACATCTTTAGCTTTTACTTGGATATTATAATCGCCTTTTTTATCCCAAGAATGACTCGCAGTAGTAATCTCACTAGGGTTTTGTGGTCCAATCCAATCGCTAAAGGTTCCATCGCCCCAATCCCACAGATAGTACACCTGATCTTCATTTTAATCTATAGTACTTGTCCGGTATGAATAATTCTCCCCAGCTTTACCAGATTCTGTTCCTTGAGGTGTCTCAGGTTCATTTGGACGAACATTTTTCGTAGGGGCCATTAATGGATACTGATCCTGATTATTGTTACCACTTATATTATATGGTGTGTCACCAATGCGGTCAGGTTTTGGTTCAGTTTGATTTTCACCTGAATAATTGTCCTCCCCTGTATAATCAGACCAGAAATTTCCACCTAAAGGATAACCATTGTCCCACTGGTTCGTGCAATCATCCCATCCATTTGGATCATTGTTTAGTAAGTTATTATGATAAAACAGATTGGAAACAGAGGGAGGATCGCTTCCTTCATAAATGTAGATACCTTCCAAAGGATTGCCATCAATTAAACAATTATGAATTTCGTTATTGCTTGAAGTTACCACAACTACAATACCCCATTTGGTATTGTCGTGAATATAACAATCTGAAACTGTGTTATAATCAGAGGTAAATAACCTTAAACCCATTGGTATGTTTCCATAGCATTCGCAACCTATTATAGTATTATTGTTAGAGTTGAATAGTTCTATTCCTGCCCACCATTCTATGTCATACGTAGTTACATTTTTAAGAGTATTTCTATATGATTCTTGTTCCAACAAAACTCCAACATAGGTACTGTTACTAGCAGTACAATTTCTTATAATATTATCTTTAGCTTTTATTAGAAATATACCGATTAAATCATTATTATCGAAATTACAGTTTTCAATGATGCTATTATCGGTATCTGCAAACAAAATACCATAACAATTATCTGATAATTCAATATTTTTTACAGTTATGTTTGAACATTTATATAAAGAAAGATATCCAATGTCCATAGTCTCATCAAATACTAAATCAGTTTCCCCAACCATATAATAGATTGGTTTTCCATCAATTGTATTTGATGTATCAATATCGTTCTCATAATTTGATAAATATGGTGATCCCACACAAAAATTCTCATAGCCATCACAGATGGTGTTATTTCTCAATATATTTAAGTAAGAAGAAGTCAAAATGATTCCTGAATTACAACCCTTAACTAAACATCCACTAATTTGATTATTTGCAGTCTGTTCAAAATAGATAGCAGGTAACCAAGCAGTATGCAAAAAATTACAGTTTTGAATTATATTTGAACTACTAGCATATTCAAACCAAATACCTCCTATAGTATGATGAATAATGCAGTTTTCAATCGTATTATGATGCGATTTAAATGAAAAAATAGATGGCCACAGGTTCTCGGTGAGTTCGCAGTGTGATACCGTACAATAGTATACCTCTGAGAAGTATATTCCAACGTTCCATGTAGAATGTATTTCACAATTTGATATAGTGACTGAATTACCTCTATTAAAAATATGAGCTTTTTTCGGAATTTGTGACGATAATGAACCATACGTCTTAGATTGATTCCCATCATCTGGATATTCAAGTGGTGTATCAATCTCCTCTAGAAAAGATGGTATATTACCATCATAATTACCTGTAATTGTAAAACTGGAGATACTTACCCCATTTGCAATTACCTCAATGGTATTTGGACCAGTTTCCTCTACATCCTCTGAATTATAAATAAAAGTGGCATATCGATCTTCACCTATTAGTTCTACGGTCTTGTCTATACAAAGGTTGTTTTCTTCATAAATTCCACTATATACATAAATAGTGTCACCATCACTAGCATTTTCAATAGCATACTGAATTTTGCAGTAAGGTCATTCTTGGGCACCATTGCCAGGGCACTCTGAGTCATTATCAACATAAATAGTTCTTCTATCTGAACCACTGGTACTTGGAACAATACCTGATATAACAAATAATAATATTATTATAAAACACCATTTTTTTTTAATTCTTCCCTCTCTCATATTTTTTTTCAACCTCCCAATATATTAATATTTTATAAAATTAAAATTCAGATATGCTGTCTTCATTTAAATGTTTTGTAACAATCTCCTGTAGTTATTGGATATAATGCAACATCTAACACGATATTTAAAATAATAACATATCAAGAAAGGGTCAATATAAAGGGAAAGAACGAATGACTTTTAACTATAAAATTTATCTCTCTTTAAAGGAGTTAGTACTTGTTCCGCTCTATATTAATCGAATTTATTATCTGAAATAAGTTATTGAAAACATGTCTTATTCTCTGGAATAGTTTGATCTTTTAATTAAAAAAAATATTTAGAATCAGGCAGTTTCAGCCTGAATTATTTCAAGATTTATAAAAGTCCAGTTTTATTTGTCGACCTCAAACTCGTACCATGAAACCATATCTTTCTCATCATTGGTCTGGAGTATGTTGCCATCTGGATCCCTGAACGCTGCGTAAACACGATACGTACCATCACCATGTGTTAGATCATCGGTGTTCACCAGCCCGTTGAAGATCAGGTCAAGTGCAAGCTCCTCGCTGCTGTTGATAACTCGGGGTGTTGTATCATCTATGGCAACACAATCATTAGCCCAATCGGATGATGCATTTAAGTATTCTATATTCATCAGTAGGTACCCTTTGATGTCAGTGGAACCGCTGTTGTTGATCTTCGACTGGTTCCTGTACTCGATTACCAGCTTGGGACTACCGCCCGTTGGATATTCGCTTGAATGTACCGTGACGTATTCATCCCCTGTTGGAGCATTGCTGTTTATGTCCCTGCTGCTTCTGATACATAGCTTTGTAGTTCCACTGGTGTTAATCCAGCTGAAGTTAGTTAAAGTGATATTGTTGTATCCATTGGAAAAACTTGCCGTATTCATATAACCGCCATTGCCTGAATAATGGTTTTTATTGTAGTCCCCTGGAACCAGATAGGAATGCGGATAGGTCGGTTGACCATTCTGAATCACGATGTCAAAATCAGTTGTTGAAAAATCATATTCCTTGTATAAGGATAAAGTAACCGAATCAATCAGGTCATTTGACGGAATTGATGATGTGTCAAAGTATGCAAAGCCTCGCCAGATGAAGTATCTTGGAGGCCCCCCGGTCTCGCTTTTTTGCCCGATTGTGATGAACGGGTAGAAGTCATATGGCAACCCTTCTGATGCATCATGTGCCGTGGAATATGAAGAACTATCACTGGTTATTTCACCGTCGTAGTTGCTTGAATAAACAGTCAATGTCGGGTCTATTACAACCGGAAATGTCATCTCGTTCAAATCAGAAACTTTCAAGCCGGACAGCAAGTAATAGTTGCCATTGTATTGTATAACACGGTAAGTCAAATCCTGTCGAGATGATATATTGTTCATCTCATGAGCCTCGCCCATAGGCAAGGCACATTTGAGTTCACCCACAGTATCTTTGAAATCAATCTGCCCATCGGATGCTGTGAAGTTGCCGGGGAGAATGCCCGAAGAATTGTACAGATTGATATTTTGATAGTCAAGTTTGGTTATGAAGACAAGGTAAGAATCCTGGTTGCTCAGACCATAATCTGATGGAGGATGTTCCTGCAATGCGGATTTTGCGGTACTGTCCATTATAATTTCCTCTTTCAGACCATTGTTTCCATAGGACCATATCACATCGGTTCCCGTAAAAACATTTTCATAGATAGCAGAATTTCCTGAGATTTGCCCCTGGCCGTTTTGGATATTTTGCAGATATTCATAAGCCCAATTCTGTGAGGGGTCGAGATATCCCACACCAATAAGCTTGCTTCTTACTACATGCGTATCTGGATTTGTTGATTTATTGTATGCAAATGCAATAGGCCAGCTGTCCTGGGCATTCGGTTTGAAATAAACATTATACAAACCATGTTCATTGCCCGCCCTGTATCCATAGTTATAAGCAGGATGGTTGCTACTAATTACTGATATATTATGCTCGATTGGCAACCAGTTGCCATTTTCATCCTGGTAGTTAATTGGGTTGGTGTATATTTCACGGATGTTTTTGCCAGAGGAAGCGTTGTAATATTCATTCCATGTGAGACCTCGACCAACGAGGCAATAATCATCAGACGGCATAGGCGGGTCTGTAATATTGATGTATTCGTCAGCTTCATAACTGTTTTTAAGGGTGGCAATGCTAACGGTTGCCTGAGCTGAAATATTGAAACTATATCCAGAGCTGCTGATGCTGTTCCCTGCATAGTCAACACACCAGATTGAATAGTTATATTGCCCTACCAGCCAGGTATCAGAAAATTCGTATTCGTATGTGTTATTTTCTGTAAGGTTCATGGTAAAGTTTTTGTAATTATCATCCGGATATGTAACATTGACTTTGACGGTCGCAACACCGCTTGCATTGTCTGTTACATTGACAGTAATATTAACATTAAATCCAAATCCAACAGTCCCAGGAGTATTCGAGATATTTTCAATCATCGGTGAGCTGTTGTCTGGTGTGTACTTGCAATATATGGAGTATCTTCTGGTCTCGTGGTCGAAGTTGTTGATTTCGGGTGTGTAGTTATACACTCCCTCAAAGTAATGCCCTTGGAGTGTGCTTGATCCGTCATTATAGTATTCTTCTTCCTCGTTACTATCATTATAATACATCTTTACAGTATAGTTATCCGACCAGCAGCATAATACATACTCGGTATCGTTTATTAACACCGGTTTTGGGACTGAAAAATTAAATATCTTCCATCCCTTCCCGCTGAAAATATTCTTCTCTTCTGAGATACCCATCAGCTTTGAATCATTATGGCGGTATATTGCACATTGATAATGGTAATCTGATGTGGCATTACCGGGATCCAAATAGACTGACACATTATCGGCAACACCTTTCAAATTTACTTTGTATTTAGAGCCTGTAATCGTATCCCATATGCTCTGATTCGAGTTGCCTATATTCCGGTAACCGAAGCTTCGGATAACAGTGAACTCCTTCTGGGAAGAGCTTTCGAGGTTCTCCGCGTAATCACCCACCCAAACCTTATAGCTGTAGGCCCCTAACTGACTGGTATCATTAAATACATACTCATAGATACTCCCATTTGTATTGTTCATCGAGAAGTTACCAGTGGTATTATCCGGGTATGTGACATTGATTGTAGCGGTTTTTACTCCGCTTACAAGATCGGAAAGGTTTGCAGTGATGTTTATACTATAACCATATCCAATCTCATTAAGGTCGCTTGAAAAGGATTCTATCTCGGGATCGCCCGTATCGATGTAAATCGTTTGATATGAAACATTGTAATTTGATTCCCCATCGGTAACATTTAGCGACACATTATATATACCTTCGGATGCATATGCATGGCTTGTATTTCGGTTGTTTGAGGTGTTACCATCTCCAAAATCCCAGCTCCAACTCGTGATATTGTAATACCCATTAGATAAATCATGGAAAGAAATCTCTCCATCTGGAACTCCATGGTCAGAGGATGTGTTAATATCGGATTTTAATATCACCACATCAACAACTTTTGTAACGTTTGATGTTATATTTTGAGCATCAGTTACAGTCATTGTAACATTATAAGTCCCAATTTCACCATAAGTATGTTTAGTGTTTTGCTGATCACTATAATTCCCATCACCAAAGCAATAATTCCAAGTTGACACAGGAAGTGAGGCACCTTGATAAGTCTCTCCATAAAACTGAATTTCCTCTCCCAATACTACAGGTGATGTTACTATTTCAATGTCAGAGCTAAATGAGACAGTTACCGGAGTTGTATTTGACCATTCACTTTCAGCCCAAAAAATATCTCTTGCTTTGACTTGAATACTATGATTTCCAGATTCAATTAACAAAGTTTTTTTTGCAATTTCACCAGACTTATAGTACTTTGTCCAGTTTGATACATTAACTCCATCCACTCTCCAAATATAACTAACATTGTCACTTTCCGGATCGGTAGTACTTATGGAAAATGTATATAACGAGAGTAAGTGGGAAGAAACATCAGGCGCATCTGGCTTGATGGGAGGAGTATTATTTTCACCAGGCAGCCTGATAGCAACCGTCGGATCACCAAGCAGATTTAATTCATAAACACATTGACGCATTCTTTGAAGTGGAGAAATAGAACCGAGTATATCATTTGAAACAATGTCTTTTGATTCATAAGTTGCATTTCCCAATCTCATATAACTTTTATTAAACACTGCATCAAAAAACATTCGATCTAATTTCGATGATTCAGAAGGAAAACCAGGACCAGAGTTCATTAAAACAGCAAAAGCACCATTACCTCTATTAATTAAATTTTCAGCAAGACTGTTCTGCTTATCGAATCCACCAACATTACATGCCATGGAATACATAAACCAAAATTTTTTATTAACGAGGTCTTTGGCATCTTCAGATTTGAAACTATAATACCAATATTTTTTACCACCCACGTAATAGGGTCTGCCGATCCTGTCTGTACCACCATGGGCAACTAGATTAATTATATTATATCCTTTATTTAGTTTTTTCATTAACTTAGGTTTCAGCCATAATTTAATTGGTTTTTGATCACGATCATATAGTTTATCAATATTATATTTATTACTAGGTATTCCCGTTGTATTATATTCACTTGTATTCTCATCTATTATCATATCCTTTAAGTCTCCGCCCCAAGTGTACGGTCCGCCTTCTTTATAAAGAAATTCTCCAACCATTAATGCATCCATTAGATAAGGATCATGATCATCTGTTTTTTCATAAGCTAGTGTTTTTTTAACAAAATTTGAAACTTCTCTACTATTTTTAACAAGAGCTCTCCCTACATAGACATCGGCAATAAGATCAACTTGAACTCGATAATATTCCTTTCTCCAAAAATTTCCCTCATCATTATTTCCCAGAGGTGACGCGCCGTTTCCACTTATATTATAGTTTTTAACGGTCCAATTCAAAGGTGGAAAATTGTTTCCTTCAAAACCTTCGGTAAGGATACAACTATCTCCTAACCAGCAGCTGACATTATCAATGTTAAAAGAAGCAAGTGTACTATTAACTAAATCGGTGTAGTTAAATTGTATATAAACTTTACTTGGATCATAATAATTAGATGCATTAAATTCTTTCTCAAAAGTTCCAGAACTTGCTGTATTCTTACTCCAAATTGTCTCTTCAAATTGACTTGTTGATGCGTTTAATCCTCCAGAAAAAATAGTTACATTTGAATAAGCATCGGAATTTTTGATATAATCAAATTTTAAGGTTACATTAGCATCTCCTGTTAAATTTAAAGCGGGGGTGAATAGACCTGTTCCAAAATTATAGGCATAGTCCCCCCATGAATCAGCTTCTGCATAACTTTCTCCTTCATGAATTTTAGGTTCATAAAAATCTCCACCATGGCCACCATCTCCAATTTCGCCCCAATATTCATCATAATCTCCATTGAAGGATCCATTTAGACAAGCATAATAAAAATCAGAGGGCAAATTTGAATCTTTATGCCGTGCTGTTGATGATCCTAAATTATACCATAAAAAACGTGTAGGAATTAGTTCTGCCCCATTTTCATCAACGAGATGACCACCAAGTAAGACATATTTGATACCCCAATTCTTAAATGCATCAATAATAAAATTACGTATTTGTGCTTGTGTATCATTGAACATCTGGCTCGTGGTATTCCAATAAAATGGATTACTTTTAATATCACTAATATTTATTATAGTAGTATTAATTCCCTTAAGGTTCTTATAATTTGCCAAATCTTGAAAAGTATACCATTCCCGAACATCTGGTGGATATGGAGAAGCATTTGCTAGATTCGATTCAGTAATAATAACATAATCATATGAATATGAGGAGTTGACAATAGACGAATTTTCCATAGAATCAAGCACAGAAGTATATGTAAAATTCATACTGTGGTCATCGACTTTCTGTTTCATAATCGTCTCATCTGAAACCAATCCTCTAAATAAAGGGCTTATAGAACCTGATTGATTTGTACTGATGATTATTGTCATATTCTTATAATAATAAATTTCACCTGTCATACCTATGTAATAGATTGGGTGCAAATTAAACACCAAAATTGTGTAGCCTCTAAAATCAAATACGCCCATATTACTATATGGTTCTGTGGGATAAGGAATACTAGAATTATAATCAGAACCTGATTCGTTTTGTATTTCAGAGTTGTTTAAATCGGTTCCAATTTGAATATTATACCCCTCCCCTAAAGAGGTATTTCCACTATATGTAATGCTAATAGATTCTATAACTCCTTTTTGTGGCAAAAGAATTTTCAGTGGTTTCACGGGTAGTAAAGGATAACCGATACTGTATTGGGGATATGTTTCATTCATTCTGACTATGTGATATGTAATGTTTGAAATATTTTCTTCTGTTATTAGCGGTTCCTGAAATGAAAAACTAAGCACAATATCTCCTTCGCTTCCACCTTCTGCAATCGTAGGATGAATAATCGAAATTATTAAGATTGTAGTAGTTATAACCAGAATAGTTGCTTCAATTTCCTTCCAAAATTTAATTCCTTCCTTCATTTTAAACCTCCTAAATATATTTTTTACTTTATATGAAAAATGGAATATAGAAATACATTAAAAATATTTCTATAGATTATAGAAAATTAATGTAACAAAAATAACATTAAATATAAAATACAATATATTAATAGAAAATTTTAAATATATTTAGTGCATTCATATTTTTATAGAGCAAAATGAATCCTATATCTAAAACTATTTTGTCTTGTGTAGTAATATTCATACTAATAATTACCTTCACTCCATTAGCCGTAAATATAGAAGGTAACAGAGATTATACGCTAGAAAAACAACATTTGAAATATAATATAACAGAGTACAATGACACGAATCCACCTAGAATTGAACAAGTAGCATATGAATTGTATAAAAAAGATGGAAAATGGTGGTATATGGATTTTGAAGTACTTTGTAATGATGATGAAAGTGGTATGAATAGAGTGGAATTCTATTTAAATGATATGTTAAAGGAGGTCGCAAAAGGTTCTGGTCCATGGTACTCTTGGGATACTTCGTGGAATAAATATCTTATTAGTGGAATTATTTGTAAATCTGAGATTACTGACGAATATATGGAATTCTATGCAATTACGGTTAAGGTCAGAACAATTAACATTTATTCCAGTAGTAGACCACTTTTTGTTAATATCATCGCTTATGATAATGCCAATAATTCAGCAAATGAAGAAGTGATACATATCCCTCAGGATAATAATAATTATCCTTCAAATTTCTATTCTTTTCAATATTTTAAATTATTAAATAACTATAATGGATTTTTTGGAAAATTCTTAATATTTGCTATTTTTAAGGATGCACCAGCAGATTTTCTATAATTACCAATAGTACAATCTTATATTCATCATTACTTTTCGTGTTTTATTATCTAACTTTAGGAATACCATGAATTACTAAAGAAAGTCGCCTATAATCATTTATCTTTACTATTAAAATCAAATTGATCTAACATATTATTTGAATATTGAATTACGATAATAAGAATTACATTTTTTGATACTTAATCTCCTCCTATAATTTATCCAAAATATAAATTATTTAATTCATTCAAGATTCGCTTTTCTTATACTATTAACAAATAAATGATTAAAGATTCTTAATTTTCAACTGTTCTAGTTTGTTTTCAATGCGAGCCTGTATTTCTGGATCTTTCAATAAATCCTTCAGCAGTATTGTCATGATATTGTCCATTTCCTTTCTTTTTTCTTCAGTTTCCATTGCTGTTCCTTGGTCAAGGGGCAAGCCACATTGCTGGCAGAACTTGCCTGTGGATGGATTCATCTTTTCACAACGGGGACATTTGCTTACGGTTGATTCCTTTTCTTTTTCATTTTCCTCTACTTTCAAACCGTTGAGTTTCAGGATCGCACCATCCAGATCCCTGCCAGACAGATGTACATACGTGCTCGGCATATCTGACCCCTGTGTCCAGCCGAAATACTGGTTCATTTGCGCTTCTGTTAAATGATTCGCTAGTTGGGTTGCCCTCGTATTATGAAAAGTCTTCTACATAAACTTATAAAAAATAGGATCCGTCCATATTACCTATATCAATGTGATTTATCTGAGGGTCTTACACATTTTAGAACACCTGTGGGAAAAGGAATAGAAATAATGGAACATTTAATTGGTCATACTAGTGGTTTTGCTATTCCTAGATATGTTATTGATGCACCTGGCGGTGGTGGA
>Ga0180433_10004430_pt1 | contig 19758 bp, 13 predicted proteins | sample SS_ome_8_FD_132980 | JGI IMG/M metagenome (GOLD analysis project Ga0180433, IMG submission 132980) | Hypersaline lake sediment archaeal communities from the Salton Sea, California, USA - SS_1_D_1 metaG | ecosystem: Environmental > Aquatic > Non-marine Saline and Alkaline > Hypersaline >... | reverse complement strand
GCAGAAATTTTTCGGTACCCTGCACCGTTGCGGTATCAATTATTTTTTCGTCCATTTTAGTACCCAGTGTTACTGAGCACAAAGCCTGGGTTTCACCCCGGGTGAAAAGAGCGGATCCATGAGCACCGGGAAGAAAGTCCACTTCACCCCAGATAGTCCTGATCTCGTCAGTCTTTCTGCCATCCAGTCGTATGCTTTCGTCAAGTATCATGCGACGCATAGCTTCTTTTTCCACATCATGGAAATATCTTTTTATAAGGGTTTCCTGAAGTTCCAAATCAATATCTTCATCATCTTTATTATCTTCTAAATAAGCCTCAATAAATTCATCACGAAGAGTTTCAAAAGCTTCCATTCGTGCTTGTTTGTCAGCTATTTGTTGTTTTGCCAGTTCGTAACATTTAGAATACAAACCGGTTTTAACCTTTTCTCTTAACTCTTCATCATTCGTTTCATGACAGTATTCCCTTTTGGTAACTTCAAGCTCACGAGCCATTTCCTCCTGCACTTTGCAGTGTTTTTTAATTTCCTCATGCCCGAATTTAATTGCTTCAAGCATATCTGATTCAGAAACCTCATCCATTTCACCTTCCACCATCATAATATTATCATAAGAAGCCCCTACAATTATGTCAATGTCAGAATCTTTCAATTGCGAATGAGTGGGATTTATAATGAATTCACCATTTACCCTTCCGACCCGGACCTCTGATATGGGAGTTTCAAATGGCACGTCAGAGACGCTGATAGCAGATGATGCTGCCAATCCTGCCAGCGCATCAGGCAAATCTTCTTTATCGGCAGATATTAATGATATCATTACCGCAGTTTCAGCATGGTAATCTTCAGGGAACAGAGGACGTAAAGCTCTGTCTACTAATCGTGCTGCCAAAATTTCATCGTCAGAGGGCCGACCTTCCCTTTTAAGAAATCCGCCGGGAAAACGGCCGGCAGCAGAGAATTTTTCACGGTAGTCGACCGATAAGGGCATGAAATCAACATCCTCTTTAGGTTCTTTTGCCGAAACAACTGTTGCTAATACCATGGTATCACCCATTCTTACTACTACCGAGCCATCTGCTTGTTTTGCCAGCCTGCCGGTTTCTAAGGTAATCTTCCTGCCATCGGCAAGTTCGACTTTTTTCGTTATAGCTTTTACCATAATTTTTTAATAAATATAAAATTGACTAAATACAATGGGTGGTGAGGATTTTTTATTGTATTAAAATGTGAGGCAGAGAACAAACATTTTTTGTGCTCCACCTCACATTCTGTTTTATTATTTTCTTAATTTCAATTGATCGATAAGTGTACGGTATCGTTCAATATCTTTTCTTTTCAGGTAATCGAGGAGTCTTCTCCTTTTACCGACCAGTTTTATCAAAGCACGGCGTGTACTGTGATCTTTTTTGTTGTTTTTAAGGTGTTGTGTCAGGTGGTTGATACGATAAGAGAATAAAGCAATTTGGCCTTCAGTATTGCCTGTGTCTTTTTCATCTTTGCCAAAACGTGCAAAAAATTCCTGTTTTTTTTCCGGTGTTAAATACATTTTAAAACAATTTATGTGATACAATATTTACGCCGCAGCATCGCTTTCGATAATACCTTTTTACTCTACATGCTACATTTAAAAATTTTTTAAAAGCGGCTAAAGGTATTATACCATTTATGAAATGAATTCCGGTAAAACCGTTCAAATTAATAAGTGGTATAACAACGGCTTAAAATTAACGCTGCAAAATTAACTAAAAGTTTTTGATTATCAAACGATATGATTTTATTTTAGTTGACAAATGGCGGCAGAATCCCGTAATTGAATTTGCCGGATATATATAACCGGCACTGTGTTTATAATTTATCAATCCAAAAATTCAGTATAGATTTTTTACAGTGATCGTGAAAATAGTTTTTTATTTTGTGATAATGATTAGTATTTTTTTATTTTTACTTTTTGTTAATTAATACAATTGTTTTTTTAATTATTACCTGATTATATTATTGAGTTCAGTATAAAAAAATAAAAAATTAAAATTTTTATCTGTTATATCTTTGTGTTTTTTAATAACTAACTGAATATTAACTTAAAAAATTATATTAATTTGTTTAAAAAGGCGTTTCGTGCCCTTTTTGGACCAGACTTATTATTTTATTATGAAAACTAATAAATTTCAGTATGCCAAGCTTTTACCTGTTTTATTCTCTTTTGTTGTTATGGGATTTGTCGATATAATCGGTGTTGCTACCGGGTATATCAAGAGAGATTTTGAAGTAACAAATTTTATAGCACAATTTTTACCGATGATGGTTTTGTTATGGTTTTTTGTTCTTTCTGTGCCGGCAGGACTTCTACAGGATAAATACGGCAAGCGAAATATGCTGAACATCGGGATGGTTTTACAGGCCATAGGTTTAGGATTGCCGTTTGTTAGTTATTCCTTCGGGATGATGTTTGCTTCATTCATTCTTCTCGGTATTGGGAACACTATCATACAGGTTTCTGCAAATCCCTTGCTTCAAGATGTTTCCCCTCCTGAAAAACTAGCAAGTTATCTAAGCACCTCACAATTCATTAAAGCTATAATATCATTTTCAGGTCCCCTTATTGCAACTTTTTTTGCAACTTCTTTCGGCGATTGGCGGTTGGTGCTGGCTACCTACGGTATTACGTCTTTACTCGCGTCTGTATGGCTTTTTGCAACCCCCGTCAAAGAATCCGAACCTGCGAGGGAGCCTGCTACTTTCAGATCTTGCTTCAGTTTGTTGAGCAATCGTTTTGTGACTTTCATGGCATTATCAATATTTTTGATTGTAGGTTCGGAAGTAGCTATAAATACTAATATTGCGAATATTATTGTTTCAAGGTATGAAGTGTCCCTTGAGACGGCAGCAATAGGTATAAGCATATTTTTTGCAGGGGAAACAATAGCCCGTTTCCTCGGGGCAATAATTCTGAATATTATAAGGCCGAGGTTATTCCTTATGTTGATTGCTTTCCTGTCGCTTGCAGGAGTTGTGGGCGTATTCCTTGCTCCTTCAGTTACTATGGCCTTTGTGGCAATTTTTATAATAGGTTTAGGTACAGGAAGTATGTTTCCTGTAATTTTTTCAATCGCTTTAAAAAAGATACCTGATCGTGCCAATGAAATATCAGGCCTGCTGATCATGTCCGTGTCGGGAGGGGCGGTAATACCTCCTGTAATGGGTTTTGTCAGTACCACCCTGGGGTCTCTTGTGAGTTTATCCGTAATTGGTTTATGTATGCTCTATATTTTGTGGGTTTCTTTTTACCTTCGTAAGTGAACGAAGCATATATAATATATGATTAATATATGTGAATTGCAATCGCATGAATGAACTGTTATTTAATGATTTCCGTTGGTTAAATAAACCGGGGAAATATAATGTGGATAATAATGAGGTTGTCATTGTTACAGAAGCCCAAACTGATTTATGGCAGCGTACTTATTATGGATTCCGGCATGATAATGCACCTGCTTTCCTTATAAAGAAAGAAGGTGATTTCACCTTTCATGCTAAAGTTGTTTATAAGGCAAATAGTTTATATGATCAGTGCGGGTTGTTGATGTACCATGATAAGGATAATTGGGTAAAGGCATCTGTTGAATATGAGAATGAAATGATCTCTCGTTTGGGTTCTGTTGTGACCAACCTTGGTTATTCCGACTGGGCAACTACCGATATCCTCTCTTCCGTTTCTGAGATATGGTATCGTTTCAGCAGGCGCGGTCATGATTTTTATATTGAATACTCAATAGATGGCAAGGTTTATAAACAAATGCGAATGCTCCATATGCATATTATTATGAATGCTGTCCGGATTGGAGTTTATGCCTGTAGTCCTTTGGAATCAAGCTTCAGGGCGATTTTTTCTGAAATAAGTGTCGGCGAATGTTTGTGGCAATAATAAAATAATAAGTTTTCTCCGGAAAGTGAAAAATATATTTTGAGTTCAGTGTAAAAACTAAAATTTTTATGTTATTTGTATATAAGAGAAAATTAGTTTGATAAATTTTACTAATTTGTCTGGAAGGAGTGCGAAGCGCCTTTTTAGACTGGCTTATATTCTAAATTAAAAAATATGAGAATATAAAACAATTTGAATATCAATGTTTTAAATCAATGTTATTAATTGGTTTTAATCTTTTGTGAAAAAATATTAGTAGGAGCAGATTCAATAGTAAATAATAAATTGCAAATAGTAAATGGACAAGTATTTTATAGGAATAGATATTGGTGGTACCAAATGTGCTGTGGTTATTGGCGATGATAATTTTAAAATTTACCGTAAGGTTCAGTTTGAGACAAGGACTGAAAGGGGGGTGGATGCTATCCTCAGGGAATTTCATGAGAACATAGAAAAATTATTCGGGGAATTCCCAAAAGATAAATTGAAACGGATAGGTATTAGCTGCGGGGGTCCTCTTGACTCAAACAAAGGTATTATTTATTCGCCTCCGAATCTGCCGGGATGGGATAATGTTCCAATAGTTGATATTTTCAGCAAAAAATACGGTGTTCCCACAGCTATTCAGAATGATGCCAATGCATGTGCTTTGGCAGAATGGCTGATGGGTGCCGGCAAGGGTACACAAAATATGATATTTCTTACCTTCGGAACAGGAATGGGTGCCGGACTGGTCTTAAACGGCCGGCTGTATACAGGTACAAATGATCTGGGTGGTGAAGTGGGACACATACGTCTCGCCGATGACGGTCCTGTTGGTTTCGGAAAGGCAGGCTCATTTGAAGGTTTTTGCAGCGGGGGAGGTATTGCACAGTTGGCAAAGACCATTGTAACTGAAAAATTATTAAAAGGAGAAAAAGTCGGCTTTTGCAGTGATATGTCAGGGGTAAAATATTTAACTGCTAAAAAAGTTGCACAAGCTGCAACCGTTGGGGATTCAGTGGCTAATGAAATAATAAGGATCTCAGGAGAATATCTTGGCAGGGGATTGTCTGTACTGATTGATATAATAAATCCGGAATGCATTGTAATCGGCAGTATTTATGCAAGGAATGAATCTTTGTTTAAGCCTCACATTGACAGGGTGTTAGGACTGGAAGCCATTCCTTCGGCCGTTGAAGTATGCCGGATAAAACCTGCCATGCTAGGGGAGTCGATCGGAGATCATGCGGCATTGTGTGTGGCTCTTTACAGGGATGGGCTTTAAACAGATAACTATGTAATGTCAGCACATATATTCAAGAGTCAGGAATAAAATTATAGGTGGTCGTACTGCAAATGTGAGTTTTTAACAACGCTTGAATTAGTGAATGCTATTCCTGAAGGGTTAATTCCGGTGGCTAGCATAATGGGGATGTAAAATATACCTAATATGAACAAAAATTGAATTGCATATGGAACAGGAAAAAATTTTAGAGAGTTTATTAAGGAGGTATAATAACTTAATGCCTTTAAAAAAACAAATAAGGGATGCGGCTGATATAATAATCAGCTCATATGAGAATGGAGGTAAAGTTCTTGTTTGCGGGAACGGAGGCAGTAGTTCGGATTCAGGCCATATTGTAGGAGAACTGATGAAGGGGTTTGAGATGAAACGGCCACTTGATAATGACATTAAACAGAAGCTTAAAGAACTATCTCCGGAAAGGGGAAATATTTTGGCGGAGAACCTTCAGCAGGGATTACCGGCGATCTCCCTGTCAGCGCATTCTGATTTGATGACGGCCATTGTAAATGATATTAGCGGTGATCTGATATTTGCACAGCAGTTGACAGGTTACGGTAAAAAAGGGGACGTTCTTTTCGCTATAAGCAGCTCGGGTAATTCACAGGATGTCTTGGATGCTTTGATTGTTGCAAAAGCAAAAGATATGAAAACGATTGGTATGACCGGTGAAGGGGGAGGAAAGATAAAAGAATATTGTGATGTCCTTATAGATGTTCCCGGCAAACGGACAGCCTGGATACAGGAGTTGCACCTCCCTGTTTATCATACATTATGCCTTATGGTAGAGGATCATTTTTTTAGTGATAGTAAAAAAAACAGTAGTTTATTATGGAGAAAGAAAATCTTAAAAGGATAATAAGTGAGATAGAAGAAAATGTAAAAATAGCTGTTATTGGCGATTTTTGTCTGGACTCCTATTGGTTTATCGATGAGTCAAAAAGTGAGATATCCGTGGAAACAGGACAACCCACAAGGCCGGTAAGTGAGCAGAGATATTCTTTGGGAGGAGCTGGTAACGTTACCAACAATCTTGCAGCTATGGGGGTCAGGGATGTTCGTGCATTCGGTGTTATCGGATCTGATCCTTTTGGAAATGAAATGGTTAAAATAATGACACAAAGTGGCATTAATCCCGAGAACCTGATTGTACAGGAAGAAAGATGGTCTACTCATGTTTACTCCAAGCCTTATATTGGTGATGAGGAGCAAAACAGAATAGATTTTGGCAATTTCAATCGTTTGTCAGAAGAAACCGCTGACCGGCTTATTGAGAATCTCAGAAATGAGGTACCTGAGGTTGACCTCGTGATCATTAATCAACAGGTACTCTCAGGCATACATACGGAATATTTCAGAGACAGGATCGTAGAAGTTATAAACGATTTTCCTGAAAAGGCATTCATCGTTGACAGCCGCAATTACAGCGATTATTACGACGGGGCCTACCGGAAGATGAATGATACGGAGGCGGCTGTTCTCTGCGGATATGACAAGGAGCCGGATGATGTTGTTCTGTATTCTGAAGTTCAGGAGGCGGCAATGCTGCTTTATGAGAAATACGGGAAACCTTTATTTATAACACGCGGTGAACGTGGTTCTTTGGTTGTTGATGAAGAGGGGATAACTGAGATATGCGGACTGATGATCATTTCGCAGGTAGATACGGTTGGTGCGGGTGACAGTTATCTTGCGGGTGCGGCTGCTGCTTTAGCGGCAGGTTATAATATGAAAATTGCTGCAGAGATCGGATCATATGTTGCCGGTGTTACTGTTCAGAAATTGTTTCAGACGGGAACTGCGACGCCCGGGGAGATCATGCAGATTGGTGTTGATCCGGATTTTATTTATAATCCTGAGCTTGCAGAGGACATCAGGCGTGCAGAATATCAGGGAGATACAGAGATTGAGATTATCAGGGAGTGGCCGGAGAATCCCGGCATCACCCATGCTATATTTGATCATGACGGCACAATTTCAACTCTTCGTCAGGGTTGGGAGGAAATAATGGCTCCAATGATGATCAAGGCAGTGCTTGGTAAAAAGTATAAAGAAGTCAATGAAGCGCTTTATCATAAAGTACAGCAAAGAGTATACAATTTTATTGATAAGACAACGGGTATCCAGACTCTGGTGCAGATGAAGGGATTAGTAGAACTTGTCCGCGAGTTCGGGTTTGTGCCTGAAGAGGAGATTTTAGATGAGTTCGGTTATAAGGAAATATATAATAATGAACTGTTGGAGATGGTTGTTAAGCGACAGGAAAAGCTCACCCGTGGGGAACTAGCCGTTGAGGATTATACTTTAAAGAATGCGGTTCTTTTTGTTCAAAAATTATATAATGCGGGCATAAAATTATATCTTGCCAGTGGTACAGATGAGGAGGATGTAAAGAATGAAGCGGCAATTTTAGGTTATGACAATCTGTTTGAAGGAGGAATTTACGGGGCAGTCGGCGATGTAAAAAAAGAGGCAAAAAAGATAGTACTGGATCGTATACTTTCTATTATCGGAGATTCTAACACCGGTAATATTGCAACTTTTGGTGATGGTCCTGTTGAAATAAGGGAAACACGGAAAAAGGGAGGATTAACCATAGGAGTTGCGAGCAATGAGATAAAAAGGTTCAGTCTCAATGAAAGCAAGCGAACAAGGCTTATTAAGGCCGGAGCAGATGTGATTGTTCCTGATTTTTCCCAGTCGGACAGCCTGCTACAACTATTGAATATCCGTGGATAATCAATGAAATACGTATGTCTGTAGGAATATATCTGACAGTTTTAATATTTTTTATAAGATTTGATAACGAAATATTAATTGGAGCGGACTCAAATGAATATTATAATAACAATTGATTATGCCATATTCAAAATTTGACAGGAACGGACTTTACATTAAAAGTCTGTTGAACAGAAAAAATAAAGTTTATATTGAAAGGGATCATATACCGGTTGACCGGGATACGGGGGAATTATCGGAATCATGCAGTAAAATAATTCAAAAGTCAGTATCAAAAATTAAAAAGGCCCGTGAACTTAACAGATCAGTTATATTGGCTTTCGGAGCCCATACTATTAAAAATGGCATGGCGCCAACCCTTATTGCTTTGATAAAGGACGGCTGGGTTACACATTTGGCTACAAACGGAGCAGGGATCATACATGACTGGGAGTTTGCATATCAGGGAAAATCCAGCGAGGATGTACGTGAAAATGTAAAGCACGGACAGTTCGGAATATGGGAAGAGACGGATTTTTATATTAATCTGGCGTTGATAGTGGGAGCTTATGAAGGATTGGGATATGGTGAGTCAGTTGGCAAAATGATCTATGAAGAAGGATTATATATCCCTGAATTATCTTTCCTTTATGAAGAAGCACGTAATAATATGAAAACAAACTCTGACAGGGCATCTGCGGCAATCGACCTTGCAGGTACTATTAAACATTTTGATTTACGTCCCGGTTTCATGAAGATTGCCTATCCTTTTAAAAAATATTCGGTACAGTCAGCCGCTTATAAATTAGGAGTGCCTTTTACCGGCCATCCTATGATCGGTCATGATATCATATATAATCATCCTGTTAACCATGGGGCTGCTATTGGCCGCACAGGATTGAACGATTTTTTATCGTATGCTGACAGTGTTAGCCGTCTGGATAATGGAGTCTATTTGTCTGTCGGCTCGGCAGTGATGTCTCCGATGATTTTTGAAAAATCCTTGTCGATGTCGCAAAATATTGAAATACAGAATAACAGCCACATTGATAATCATTATATCCTGGTAGTTGATCTTGCTGAATCGGAATGGGACTGGGCAAAGGACGGTGAACCTCCCGCAGATAATCCTGCCTATTATCTGAGATACTGCAAAACTTTCAGCCGCATGGGAGGTGAAATGGATTATTTAACGGCAGACAACCGGGATTTTTTACTGGCGCTTTATCAAAAACTTAGCTCCGGGTGATAATTCAAAAACTAAATATCTAAAGTGGATTGATTTAGAAATGTAATAGATTTTCAGATAAAATATAAAACCGGTCAGAGACGGATTCATAATACGGTAATATAAATATTAGCTGAAACAGATTTCCATGTTGAATTTGATCATGGGAGTCAATGAACATTAATAAAGAAATTTAATTATAAACAGATGAACAAAAAAGAACTATTGCAATTTAAATCCCAGGCGGAAAATCATCTCAGAAATGAATTGTTGCCTTTCTGGACCGCCAGGATGATTGACAAAAAAAACGGAGGGTATATCACTCATTTTGATAGTGAAGGTAACGACACGGGGGAAGATGAGAAGTCGCTAATAGCCCAGACTCGCTGTCTTTATACCGTTTCCTCGGCACACAGGGCAGGATATGGTGAAGGAATACTTGCCGGAATGGCTAAGCACGGTATAGATTTTTTACTGGAGAGAATGTGGGACAATGAAAGCGGGGGTTTTTTCTGGATGGCAGATCGTAAGGGAAATGTAAAAATCGATAAGAAAATAATTTACGGTCACAGTTTTGCCATTTATTCGTTAAGTGAATATACACTGGCAACAGGTGATCCACGTGGTGTGGAATATGCCGAAAAGGTGTTTGACCTGCTCCAGAAATATTGTGTTGATTCCATGTACGGTGGTTACTGGGAAATGTTCCATCGCGACTGGACACTGTGTGGTCCGGGCAGCCAGGGAGGAGACAGAAAGACCCTGGATGTTCATATGCATTTAATGGAAGCCTTTACAACTCTTTATGAATGTACCGGAAAAGATGTTCACCGGCGGAAATTACTTGAAATAATCGATCTTCTTTTGTACCGGATTATACACCCTGTTTATAAAACGGGTATACCGCAATTTTATAAAGACTGGTCTGTAGCACCTCAGATCAAGTTCGATATTATCTGGGGGTGGGACAGGTTTTCAGAAGAAGGACAAAAAGGTAATGCTACCGATAACACATGCTATGGACATAATGCCGAGTTTGTGTGGCTGTTGAGGCATGCCCTGGAATTACTTAAGCTCGATGAAGGAGAATATTCGGGATTGTTTAAAACCATTTATGATCATACAGTGGATAATGGCATCGATAATGAGTATGGTGGCGTATTTGTAGAAGGATCACATTCAGGGGGAGTCTATGACAGAGAAAAAGAATTCTGGCAACAGGCAGAGGTATTGATCGGCATGCTTGATGCTGTCATAATATCCGGCAATGACAAATATTGGGAAGCATACAAGAATGTCCACCGTTTTGTATTCGACAAAGTAATAAACAAGAAAGCAGGGGAATGGTATCCTTTACTTACCCGTAAAGGTGAGCCGATATGGACTCATATGAGTCATTCATGGAAAATAAATTATCATACAGTCAGGGCAATGATACAAAGCATAAATCGACTGAATAAAATATTAGCCGGAATGGATTATAATATATCATAATTTCTGATCGTAATATGGATTTATCTTTAACAATACTTGACTGGATAATTGTGGCCTTCGTAATGACAGGAAGCCTTTCTTTTGGTTTATATATGGCTTACAGCAAAAGAGCAGGTCAAAGCAGCAGTAATTTTTTTCTGGGTGGAAGATCTATAAAGTGGCCGGTTATCGGTGCATCTTTGTTTGCAACCAATATCGGAGCTGAACACCTGGTGGGACTATCAGGAGATTCATATCGTTATGGTCTCTCTGCGGGTTCAGTAGAGCTAACCACAGCAATTACGCTGGGATTTGCCTGTGCAATATTATTCCCTTATTATCTGAAGAATAAGATCTTTACTATACCTGAATTCCTGGAACTGAGATATGATAAAAGAGCCCGTACTTTCTTTTCCGGATTAATGCTGGTGATAAGTATAATGACAAAGATCGCTTTTACACTTTTTGCAGGAGCCCTTGTTCTGAACAGCCTATTGGGATGGAGTGTGATGACAACAGTATTTTATATTGGAATGGTAGTAGCTGTTTTTACTATCATCGGCGGATTTACCGCTGTTGCGTATTCAGATGTAATTCAGGTGGTGCTAATGATAGGAGGATCAGTAATAATGCTTTTTATCGGTCTGGATAAGGTAGGTGGATGGAGCGGACTCATGGAAAAGGTTCCTGATATGATGGTCGTTGCCAGTTCTTATGATGATCCGGTATACCCATTTTGGGGCATTCTGGCTACTGCTTTCTATGCCGGCATATTTTACTGGGGAATTGATCAGGTTAATGTGCAGAGGGTTCTCTCCGCTCCTGATTTAAAGCAGGCAAGATGGGGAGCTATGTTCGGGACTTTTTTAAAGCTTTTCCCATTATTTATTTTTGCTCTGCCCGGTGTGATTGCATTTGCTCTTTTTCCCGGCGAATTGGAAGGGGAAGCAACCCAGCAAACATTTGTACTGCTTATGAACAGGTTATTGCCTGACGGATTACGGGGATTGCTTCTGGCATCTCTTATGGCTGCTTTGGTTACCTCTTTGATAGCAGCACTGAATTCAGTTTCTACATTGGTAGTCCGTGATTTTATTGTTGAATTTAAGAAGGATATTCCGGAAAAGAGACAGGTAACTCTGGGCAGGTTTGTTATTCTGATTGTCTCTTTTCTGGGAATCGGGGCTGCATATCTTATATATATGAATAAGGAAGGATTATTTAAATATTTGCAAACTATTACCGCATACCTTGTCATTCCTGTTTTTCCAGCTATCTTTTTTGGTATTATCAGTAAGAAAGTAACTTTCAAGGGGGCGACTGCTTCAGTTTTTGCCGGAGTGGTGCTGGCTACGATTTTCGTTATTGATCAGTTGGTAGGACCGGATACCGGCAAGCAGATCTTTCCTTTCCTTCATCATACACTTACCTTGAATTTTGGATACAGGGGACTCTGGGCTGAAATAATAATAACGGCAATATTATTTGGCGTATCTGCCTTTACCACGAAAACAGCTCCCGAGAAACTTGAAAAGACGACTATTAACTATAAAACAAAAATTTCAAGGTTTCAGGGCATAACTGACTGGAGATTGCATCTTGCAATAATTTCCGTGATCACCATATTTTTGTATGTATGGCTGAGTTGAATTATAAAATTTTAAACATATGAGAATATTTTTTATATCATTATTTATTCTTTCTAATTTATACATTATGGGAGATAATCCTTACAAAGGAGATAAAGCATTAATAAATGCAGAATTTATTTATAGCTCTGAAGATGTGTCCTTTCCGAGTTGTCATGCTTCCACTATTTGTGAAACTTCAGACGGATTATTGGCTGCATGGTTTGGGGGAACACACGAAAAACACAAAGATGTAGGTATCTGGGTAAGCCGCTTTGTTAAAGGCAACTGGACTATTCCTGTGGAGGTAGCCAATGGTGTTCAGCATTCCAAACTACGCTATCCTACATGGAATCCTGTACTTTTTAATTATGGGGATGAGATTTTTCTGTTTTATAAAGCAGGGCCTGATCCGAAGCGATGGTGGGGAGAATATATTATCTCGGCGGACGATGGGAAAACATGGTCGCGTTCCTGCAGGCTGCCGGAGGAAATTTACGGTCCTGTAAAAAATAAACCCGAACTTATATCAACGGGTGAGCTGATATGTCCATCCAGTACCGAGGATAAAGGATGGCGTGTTCATATGGAGTTTACTGACGACAGAGGCAGAAACTGGGAGCGGACAAATGCAATTAATGATGGGAATAAGGTAGGTGCAATACAACCTTGTATTCTTAAACATCCTGAGCATAAATTGCAGATTTTAAGCAGAAGCAGAAATAGGGAGATACTTTCTGCCTGGTCTTCCGATAATGGAAGAACATGGACTAAGCTTGTATCTGTCGGTTTGCCCAACCCCAATTCGGGTATTGATGCCGTCACCCTGCAGGACGGAAGGCATGTCCTTGTTTATAATCATATTAATCCGGGCAGCGAGTGGGGTGACAGAAATATTCTTAACATAGCAGTTTCCTATGAGGGTGTCGACTGGCATGCCGCTGTTTTGTTGGAAAACGATGCTGACCGGGATGGGGAATATTCTTATCCGGCAGTTATTCAGACAAATGACGGGATGGTACATGTTGTTTATACATGGAACCGGAAACTTATTAAACATGTAGTTGTGGATCCGTCAAAATTTGATTTGAAACCTATAAATAACGGACAATGGCCTGTTGTTAAAAATCATTATGATTAATATAATTTATCTTTTATCTTTATATTAAAATCATTGATGTCCGGTTAAAAGTGGATAGTTGACCAAAGTTCTTATGTGATGCATGTTCTTTTAAAAGCTTATCCATAGCTGCGGTAAAAAAATTTGTAATAAAAATTGACAATAATGGTGAGCAATTCAGAACTGCAACAGATTTTTATTTTAGATTATTAGTTCAAATAATATTTTGTAAAAATGTACACAATAAAGATATATTTTTTCTTAATAATTGGTGCGTATCTGTCTTTAATATCAGGTGTTATTTCTGTAATTGCCGGAGATAGTGTAAAACCTGTTTATAATGATGTACCTTTCACACAGGATTACAGTGTTAAATATTATTTCGATCAATCCGGTGTGTCGCTCAAAAAAGTCGGAACTGATCGCAACGGAAAAATTCAGGTGCTGTCATCTCTTGGACTTCTTCAGCCTTATGCAGGAGCTTTTCTGTATCCCGGTACTTTGGAAACGGACAATACATACCGACCTTTGACCCGTAAAAATATTTCCGGTCTTTCGGTTTACAAAGATCAGTTTGTTTATCTCGATGATGTGGCAGTTTTTAGCAATGCATGGGCCGGTGAACTTTATTTAAAGCATCAGATGCCCGAAGTAAAAATTTTTGCGGGTGGAAAAGATTTTGTGTTTCTCATTTCTGATGGGAAATTTCTGAAATGTATAAACAATTCAGGACTATTATGGGAAGAAGAATTTCCCGAAAAAGTAATAGACATTAAATTTTCCCCTGAAGAAAAAATATTCAGGATTTTGACGCCAACATCCCTTAGCTCTTTTTCGGTAGAATCGGGAAAATTGGAAAAGATATTGGAGGGAACCGGATTTACAGCTTTCGATGTAATTACTTATAGCGACATCACAATTATTGGCACAAGAGACGGATATATTGAGATTGATAATATCACCGGGAATAAGGCAGGAGAGATAAGGCGGAATATACCCAGCACTGAAATTTCAGTTGTAAGGGAAGTGAATGATAAGGTATGGTTTGGGTCTGCACAAGGCGCTTTCATGCTGAGAGATGACGGTAAGTTCAATTATTATTACGGTGAACGTTGGCTCCCGGGGAACAGGGTAGTTGATATCACGGCGGGACCGGATGGTTCAGTGCTAATATTAACGAAAAAAGGATTGGGACAAATATGTTTCAGGGAAATGACACTAAAAGAAAAAGCTGATATTTTTGATCAACAGGTGCGCCTTCGTCATATACGCTATGGTTTTAATTCAACACTTGGCGGATTGAAAGAGGGTAACCTGTCAACCGGATATTTAAGCGATTCCGATAACGACGGACTTTGGACATCCATGTATCTTGGCAGTCAGATTTTCAGATATGCAGTGACAAAATCGGGTGAGGCTTTAAAAAACTGTATTAGTTCACTTGATGCCATAGAGCGTTTGTACACAATAAATCCTGTTGAAGGCTTCCCATCCCGTTCATTTGAGCGAAGCGGCTTTATTAAAGTGCTTTCTAATCCGGAACGATGGCAGCATTCCTCTGATTCTGAATGGGACTGGAAAGCTACCACAAGCAGTGATGAAGCTATCGGTCATATTTTTGCGCTGGGAGCCATGGCCGAACTTGTAGATGTGGATTCCTTGCGCACCATGGCGGTAAATTTGATTGACAAGCTAATGCAACATATAGTGGATAACGATCTTTATCTGGTGGATTACGATGGAAAACCCACCATGTGGGGAAGATGGAATCCCGAGTATGTTAATGCCCGTCCCACTATGGTTGGCGACCGGAAACTAAACAGTTCCAATATTATTTCAATGTTGCAAACAGCGTATCATTTCACTGGTAGAGAAATATACAGGGAAAAAGCTTTTGAACTGATAAATGAACATGGGTACCTGGAAAATCTTATGCGGCCTATATCAGAAATTGGAAGAGCACCTGAAGATGCTGATATGAGGAGCAGATTGTTATCCGGATCATGGAACCACTCTGATGATGAAATGTATTTCCTCGGTTACTGGGGACTTTACCGCTATGCATTTAATGATACTCTTAAGGCTATGTACAGGAAGAGTATCATAGATCATTGGCAAATCGAACGTCCTGAGAAAGACGGATTGTGGAATTTATTTACTGCGATGGTCAGTGACGAATTTGATCTTGATAATGCCATCTGGTATCTGCAGGAACATCCTATAGACCTGATACGGTGGGACATTAAGAATAGCCACCGTAAAGATATCAAATTTATCGGGGAGAATTTCAGGAACCAGACAATTGCAGAAGTGCTGCCTCCCGATGAGCGGCCTGTACAACGTCATAATGCAAATATGTTCCGGCTCGACGGTACAGGGAGTAACGGAACATCAGAACTTAGCGCCGGAGATATCTGGCTGCTGCCATATTGGCTGGGCCGTTATCTCGGAGTTATTAAAGATTAAATTATTTTAAAAAATACAGTCATGAAGAAATTTAATATCCAGCTACTTTTAGTAAAGGCATGTCTGGCAGTATGCCGGCATTTTTTTATTTTAACCATTTTATTTTTATCTACCTTACCGTTAATGTCCTATTCACAATTAAATTCTCAAAATTTATTTAAGTCTGAATATATCTTTCCGGAACAGGAGAAACATGTTCACAGCAGTTGTATTGTGGAATTGCCAAATGGCGATTTGCTGTGTTGCTGGTTTGAAGGTTCGGGAGAACGCACTGCTAATGATGTTTTAATTAAAGGAGCAAGGTTAAAAAAAGGGCAAACCGCATGGAGCCGGCCATTTTTAATGGCTGATACCCCCGGTAATCCTGACTGTAATCCGGTACTTTTCCTGGATGAAAAAGAACGGTTGCATATGACATGGATTGCTGTTGTTGCCAATCGCTGGGAATCGTCATTGCTCAGAACACGCATTTCTACAGATTATATGAGGGAAGGACCGCCCCGTTGGGATTGGCAGGACCTTATACTTTTAAAACCTGGAGATGAGTTTGCAAGGGCTATTGAGGAAGGCTTCAGAAAAATGGATCCTCCTGCTTTAGCATGGGCCGAATATGCTCCCAGATATGAAAAAATGATTATAGAGGCAGCTAAAGATCCTGTTAAACGTGAAGTTGGCTGGATGGGACGTATAAAGCCGTTGACACTACCTGGAGGAAGAATGCTTCTACCATTATACTCAGATGGTTTCAATGTCTCTCTGGTGGCAATTTCAGATGATGGGGGAGATCTATGGAAGCCAAGTCTGCCGATTGTAGGACGCGGAAACATTCAACCTGCCCTGTTGAAGAAAAATAACGGTACTATTATGGCCTATATGCGCGATAATGGTGGTGCACCAGGCAGAATCATACGAAGCAGTTCGGATGATAATGGTTATACATGGAATATATCAAAGAAGACAGATATTCCCAATCCGGGTTCAAGTGTGGAAGCATTTGCTTTGAATAACGGTCAGTGGCTGATGATTTGCAACGACCTTGAAGACGGCAGATACCGGTTGTCAGTTTACCTTTCTGAAGATGAGGGAGCTACATGGAAAAGGAAAAGATATCTCGAGTATGTTCCCAAAGGGGAGGGTAGCTTTTCTTATCCTTCTGCTGTTCAAACCCAAGATGGTTTGGTTCACCTGACTTATTCATATAGTACACCTAAGGGGAAAACTATAAAACATGTCTCCTTCCATCCTTCATGGGTTAAAGCTGCTGATGCAGGCAAAACCAATGCTGAAAAACTTGGATTTCCCAGGGGAAAGAAAGTATTATTGATGCATATGGATGATCTGGGAATGTGTGCCGAGGCCAATGCGGCAGGGAAACACTATATAGAAAATGAATTAATTATGTCCGGTGCAGTTATGATGCCATGTCCTTTTGCGGAAGAATTTGTTGAATGGGCAAAATCGCAATCCGGGGCGGATATAGGAGTTCATTTGACGTTAACCAGCGAATGGAAAGATTACCGCTGGGGACCGGTGACTGAGGATTCCATGGTGCCGGGACTGATTGATCCCGAAGGCAAGATGTGGCATGATGTGCCGGAAGTGGTTATGAATGCAACTCCCCGGGAAGTTGATACTGAAATAAGAGCACAAATTGACCAAATGATGAATATGGGTCTCAAACCCACACATATTGATACACATATGGGCACATTGTATGGTTCTTACGAGTTTTTAAAGGTTTTTCTTAAAGTGGCTGAAGAATATAAGATTCCTGCCAATGCAATTGATTTGTCCAATCCGGAAGTTGCAGCAGTATATATGAAGGAAGGCTATCCGGTTAATAAACAGGTTATCAGTTTGCTTAATGATTATCCGCTTACCAGGGTTGACAATTTTGGAAGCGTTCCCAAAGGAAGTACATATGAGGAGAAGAAAGAGAATTTTTTTAAGCTTGTGAATATGCTGAAGCCGGGACTCACCGAGATCATTTTTCATCCTTCTGTTGAAACTGAAAATCTCAAGACCATTACAGGCTCATGGCAGCAAAGAGTTTGGGAAGCAAAAATGTTTGAAGATCCTGAGGTAATCAGGTTCTTTGAGGAAAACGATATTATAATGACAACATGGAGGGAGATCATGGAACGATTTGAGAGATAAGATGAAAAGATTTTTAAAAATATTTTTGATTATCCTTATACTGGTGTTTGTCTGTGTTGTTTTTTGGGGTTTATTCAATATGAAAGACCGACATCCCGGATATAGTGCGGATATAGAGATAATAAGCAACAGACCGGGAAGATTGAATGCCGGATTTTCTGCTGTCAGCATCACTCCGGAAGTGCCTGACAGGTGGATAGATAAGAACAACGATGCAAAGTATGATCCGGCTGATGGTGATACCTATACCGACAGGAACGGGAATGGAAAGTTTGATGCGGTCTGGATAGCCGGATTTGGTAATAAGAGAGCGGCCAACGGAATTCATGACGATATATGGGCCAGAACAATGATAATTGATGACGGTAAAACAAGATTAGCCATTGTGATTCTGGATGCAATAGGTTTCATGCATGACGATATTGTTGACGTAAGAAAAATGATAAGGGATGACCTTGGTATAACCTACACCATAATAGCCTCGACTCATACTCACGAAGGGACCGATTTACTGGGAATGTGGGGAAGATCTTATTTTAGAAACGGTGTTGACGGGGAATATATGAAGTATGTAAAGAACCGGATTATCGAGTCGATACATATTGCTGTTGAAAATATTTGTCCGGTAAGACTTGAGATTTCGGAAGATATGACCGGTGCAATTCCACTTGTTAAGGATACCCGCGAACCGGAAGTTTTTGATTCGGGATTGCGGATTATAAGGGCGGCGGACAAAAATAAAGATCAAACTATGGGTTCCCTGATAGCCTGGGGCAATCACCCCGAAACGCTATGGAGTGACAATTTATTAATTTCTTCCGATTTCCCTCATTTTGTCCGTGAGGGAGTCGAGAGAGGTGTATTCAATGGTGACAGTCTTGTAAAACCCGGTGTTGGTGGAATTGCCGTTTATCTTAATGGCGCTGTCGGGGGATTAATGACCACCCATCCGAGTCTTGCAGTTAAGGATCCTTTTTCAGATAAGGAAATTAAGGAAGCTACGTTTGAAAAAGCATCTTTACAGGGAGATCATCTTTCTCTGTTGGTTCTGGAAGCAATGGAAAATCCGGTTGAAAAAATCGATTCTGCGGCGATATCTTTAATTGTCCGTACTATTTCATTACCGGTAGATAATACTCTCTATAAACTGGCAACCGCTATTGGGGTTATGGACAGGGGAACTTCCGGCTGGATGAAAGTTCGTACCGAACTTGCAGTATTCCGTATTGGTCCTGCTACATTCGTTACCGTTCCGGGAGAAATATATCCTGAAATTATCAATGGCGGAATAGAAGCTCCCGAAGGCCGGGATTTTAATGTTGAGCCTGTGGAAATTCCTCCGGTCAGAGAGATGATGCCCGGTAAATATAAATTTGTAATTGGCCTGGCAAATGATGAGATCGGATATATTATTCCTAAGAGTCATTGGGATGTGAAATCTCCATACACATATGGAAGAAAAAATTCTCCCTACGGTGAGGAAAATTCACTGGGACCCGAGACAGCTCCTGTTATTCATAAAAATTTAATTGAAATGCTGGAAATATTGAAATATAAATAGAGCAACTATATATGATGACCATTTATTCACTTTTTGGTTGAGGAATTATTTTGAAAGGAATTATTTCATAAACTTTATTTGTTTATATTACATGAGACGCTGATCTTGTATGATTTAAAAATCTTTTAATAGATAAAGTAATTAAATAATTTTAAACCGATGAGGGACTTTTTAAAATGCATATTTAAAATATTACT
>Ga0180433_10004429_pt1 | contig 19760 bp, 13 predicted proteins | sample SS_ome_8_FD_132980 | JGI IMG/M metagenome (GOLD analysis project Ga0180433, IMG submission 132980) | Hypersaline lake sediment archaeal communities from the Salton Sea, California, USA - SS_1_D_1 metaG | ecosystem: Environmental > Aquatic > Non-marine Saline and Alkaline > Hypersaline >... | reverse complement strand
TCACTTCGTTCAGCACACTTCAGGGTTAGTTCGACTATAGATTTATAGTAGTCGGAATTTTTATTCAACAGACCCTGAAGTAGAGCTTCACTTCGTTCAGCACACTTCAGGGTTAGTTCGACTTAATAATTTCCCCGCAGGGATTCCTTCGGGGAAATTATAGTCTCACTAAAACCTAAAGTCAGGCACAAATCCATTTGTATGCCTTGTACTTATTGCCGTATATATGAAAGATAGTTCAAAAGCTCCCAGTGTGCTTGTTGCTACACTTAACTTTGACAATGTACAATCATAGCTGAACCGAAGTGCTGATTTCCTGAAATTCATCCCCAGACCAAAGATCAAAGCGTCAAAATTCCTTTTATGTCCATCCCTGATATATAAAGAAAATAAAATTGAATTTATTTTATTATCTTCCATACTGTTTTCTTTTATAATATTATGCTTCCAGATCGCGCCTGCTATCACCTCATTTGCACTCCCCTGCCCCATATATCCGAAACAGGGTATTAAAGAATATCTTTCATTTATCATACATTCGGTTTTCCCGTGAACAACCTTTCTTATTTGTATCTCTTTTTCACTTTTACCGGCTCCTGATGTTGATGTAAAATCCTCTCCAAACAACACTGACGGATAATTAATATGATACAGGGCTATACCGATCTCAGGACGTATCCTGCCGTAATTCCTGTTCCATAAGATCCCTGTATTAACGTCCCAGTGTGAGGCTGAAATGTCCATGGCAGGTTCGCTGCTTGGGAGCTGGCTGTTAAAATACCCCGTACTCATATCAAATTGTTCAGGATACGTAAAATTACCTGCGGAGATCCTTCTCCTGGTATATCCCAGTTGAAAGCCCAGATGTGTTACATGTTTACCGATCTTTTTCTGATATGCCTGTGTAATACAGAACCGGTTTGTAGTAAGTCCCAAAGCTCCTGACCTGTCTCCCATGAATATTATCCCGCTGCTGAGGACATCATTATGGAAATAAAACTGATGGTCATAAGCCATTGTTATTGTCATATATGGTTTTGGTATGGCAAACCACTGCGACCTGTATGTATTAACAAACCGCCAGTCCCCGATATAATTCCCTGTATGTGCAGGATTCATGGTGTTAGGTGAGGCATCGAACTGTGAAAAATGAGCATCCTGTGCGAATAAAATATTACAGTCTATTAAGATAAATATCAACGCTAATACCAGTTTCGCACATATATCTTTACAATTCATGGAGACATCTTGTTTTATTAAGTGCTAATCTACGACATAATATACGAAACTCAAGGCCGATGAAAAAGCGTATTTTTCATCTATGTAAAAACTGTTATATTAACTACGTGTTTTTACCTTATATGCTATGATATAATAAAAAAAGGGGCTCACACAGCCCCTTTTTTTTATGATTCCGCGGCTCTTTCGAGGCGTTTCATCACTCCGAAAATAAATGATGCGGATATTATACATATTATAGTAAACACAGCCCACACATGCCACAGACTGCCTACATTATCCCAAAGAAGAGTTCCCACGAACAGGAACAGGTTACCAATAGCAGTGGCGCCCAGCCACATTCCCTGGGCAAGTCCCTTGAATTTTGGCGGAGCCACTTTCGAGAAGAATGATATTCCCATAGGACTAAGGAAAAGCTCAGCAATAGTGAGTATCAGGTACGTATCAATAAGCCAGTATGGAGACACCCTGGTATAATCACCTGATGTTGATATAAGATCAGGTGTAATTATCCCCTGTGAACCGATTATCATAACCACAAATGCCACAGCAGTAAGAATCATTCCGATACCTATCTTACGAGGTGTTGACGGTTCCCTCTTCATCCTGTGTAGCCAGGCAAAGAAGACAACTATAACCGGAGTCAGGAATACGATAAATATAGGATTAAAATGCTGGAATGTTTCGGGCTCTATCTGATTATGCTCACCAAAACCAGTGTAGAAGTAATAACTGAGATATCCGAATCCTACTATCATTGCAAGGCCTATCAAACGTGTAGTTAATTCCGATGCTTTTCTTATCAGTAATACAATCCCTATAATTACACCGATAACCGAAAGCAGTGCATATATATCAAATAACATAAATGTTACAGGGCCGACCTCTTTAATAACATAATCACGTGCAAACATTGATAATGTAAGACCGTTCTGGTGGAATGACATCCAGAAGAACATAACAACGACCATAACCAGGATCATGGCAACAAACCTTTGTTTGCTCTGTTCTTTTGTAAGATCTTCAACAACAGTTGCACCACCAGTTTTATCAGCATCAATAGTTTCATCACCTTTCTTAATAATAAGATCCCCTGCTTTAAGCTGCCCACGGAAGAACAGGTAGACTACCAATGATACCAGCATTGCAACACCGGCAATACCGAATGCATAATGATAACCGGTTGAAAAAGCATCAATATAATTATTTGAAAATTGTGCCAGTTCAGTAACGTGAATGCCGGAAACTGTATCAGCAAGATCCTGGAATTTATCCATATCTACTGTTTCACCGTCAAGAAAATTATTGCATAATTCCGGCAACTCCATATCATATTTATACCCCTGCTGCCTCAGGTACCAGGTACGAATGCCTCTTGCTGCATTCGGAGCAAAAAAAGCTCCGACATTAATACCCATATAGAAAATACTGAATGCTCTGTCCCTCAAATGGGCATATTTTGGGCTTTCGTATAAATTACCAACCATTGCCTGGAGGTTACCTTTAAACAGCCCGTTACCGAATGCAATAACAAATAATCCGATAATAGTGATCACCAATCCGAAAGTTTTTTTGTCAGCAATTGGTATTGCCATAACAACATAGCCAAGCAGCATAATTATAATACCGATAAAGATAGTCTGACCAAGGCCGCGTTTTCCTTTTCTTGTAAGATAATCAGCTATTATCCCTCCCATTATGGATAAACCATATATGGAAAAATAAAAAGCTGAATAAATATATCCTGCATTAGTTCCGCCCAGTCCATATTTGGCTTGTAGAAAATAAACCAGAATACCCATCATGGTATAAAAACCAAACCTCTCTCCCATATTGGTAAGAAAAGCTACTACAAGTCCTTTAGGATGACCTTTAAACATATTTTTTAATTTTAATTAAATTTTAAATATAAATTATTGAAGAAGACAAAAATAGAAATCTTTTTCATGTCTCCAACTTAATTTATAAAATTGTTATTAATTTTATAGCAAACTTCAATTCTTTAATTTTAAACTTTGTACTATTAAAATGAAGATTTTCAGCACAGACAAGGTACGCGAGATAGACGCATACACTATAAAGAACGAGCCGATCGCATCCATTGACCTTATGGAAAGAGCAGCCACAAATATTTATAAATGGCTTGCAGAGAATGTAGAAAAGGATCATAAAATAAAAGTATTTGCAGGGCCAGGCAATAACGGAGGTGACTCGCTTGTTGTTTCCAGGCTTATGGCAGGTGATGGTTATGATGTAACAGTTTACATGGTAAAAATATCAGACAGGTTATCAGGTGATGCACAGGCAAATTATGAGAGGATTAAAAAACAAAACAAGGTTAATATCATCTATGTCAGCGAAGACAGTGAACTTCCTGTTATAGAAGCTGAAGATATTGTGCTTGACGGTATTTTCGGATCCGGACTTAACCGTCCCCTGGATGGTTTTGCAGCAAAAGCGGTAAATCATATTAACAAATCCGGAGCCATTGTTGTTGCCATTGATATCCCTTCAGGCCTTTTCGGAGAGGACAATACAGGCAATATTCCCGACAATATCATTAAAGCTGACCTGACAATTACATTGCAATTCCCGAATCTTTCTTTTGTTTTTCCTGAGAATTATCAATATATCGGTGACTGGATAGTACTACCCATAGGTCTCCACCCGGAGATCATAAAGCAAATGGAAACGAATACCTATCTTATAACAGATGCTGATATCGGATTAAAGATCAGGATCAGGGACAAATTTGATCATAAGGGACATTTTGGTCACGGGCTGCTTATATCCGGCAGTTATGGCAAGATGGGTGCTGCGGTGCTGGCTACCGAGGCCTGTCTGAGAACCGGCATCGGACTGCTTACCGTTCATATTCCGGGATCAGGATACGGCATTATCCAGACTGCTGTTCCGGAAGCGATGGTAAATATTGACAAGTCGGATAAGCTATTTTCCGGCATTCAGGATATATCGCTCTATAATGCTATTGGCATTGGTCCCGGAATAGGAACAGACAAACCCACACAGGCAGCATTAAAGGATCTTTTGGAAAAATGTAAAGTTCCTGTTGTTCTGGATGCAGATGCAATTAATATACTTGGAGAAAACAAAGACTGGTTTGAGATAATGCCTGAGAACAGTATCTTAACTCCTCACCCTAAAGAATTTGAACGCATAGCAGGCACTTTTGACAATGATTATAAAAGATACCTCGGACAGGTTGAATTTGCAAAGAAGTATAATGTCACTGTCGTTCTTAAGGTTGCTCATACATCTGTTGCATGTCCGGACGGCTCATGCTGGTTTAATACCAGCGGTAATCCGGGTATGGCAACTGCAGGAAGCGGAGATGTGCTTACAGGCATCATACTGTCCCTGCTTGCACAGGGATATACAGCTAAAGATGCTGCCCTGGCAGGAGTGTTCATTCACGGGCTTGCAGGGGATATTGCTGCTGAAGAACTTGGTGAAGAAGCCCTGATAGCAGGCGATATCACAGGATCACTCGGGTATGCGTTTGAGGCGGTGAAATATCCGGAGGTTTGATTGATTGATTGATTGATTGATTGAAAGTAGAAAACAGAAAACAAAAAAAGCCCTGTAAGGGCAATAGCAATAGCATAGGGCAACGCCATATGATTTGGTTCATGGAAGGCAATGAAACAATCGAACAATGAAACAATTTAACAATAGATATTAAATTATGAATTTTTTAAAAAGTTTTATTTGCATTACACTAATCTTTCTCTGCGGTTGTACAACCGTAAAGGTGGTTAATATCAACGAATCAGATAATCTGAAAAAAAATGCCCTTGTCTATTGCCTGCCCCGGAATATCATAAGAATAAATATTGAAGTAACAAAAACAACATACAAACCGGGCCCTTACTATGAATATGCAGAAAAATACCTGGGGATCAAAGAAGTTATTAAAACAGGAAAAAAAGTTTTCAGGATCACAAACATTGATATAAAAACGTATGCAGAACCGGATTCTTCATTATATTATCTTATTTTTTCCAAAGGTAAAAATATTGCTGAACTGTTGACCCTTACTGAAGAAGGGATGCTGCTGGCTGTAAACAGTGATATTGATAATAACAAGTATCAGCCTGTTGTAAATCTGAATGAGTTAAGCAGGGGAGAAAAACAAATTAAATACACCGATCTTTCAGTAAAGAGAAATTTCAGGGAAGAAAGCTCAACAATGACCAAGCGGGTAAAAAAAGACACTTCATATATTAAAATACCTGTTCAGAAAACCAGTATCATTAAAAAAAGCATACAGGAAAAAGCTGAAGAAGCGGCAAATTTCATGATCAAACTAAGAAAAAGAAGATTTAAACTGATTGCCGGCATATACGAAAAATTTCCTGAAAGCGAAGCGCTTAACACAATGATCTGCGAACTTGACAGTCTTGAAAATGAATATCTTTCGCTGTTTACCGGGAAAACAATTACAGAAGTAATGAACTATTCGTATGATCATGTTCCGGGGCAAAACAACTCACCTGTCAGTCTGTGCTACTTCTCTGAAGAAAATGGCATATCCGCAGATAATACAAACAAAGGCAAACCTGTTCTGATCGAGGTTATAAACGAATGCAAAACAGATTCTCTGCATGCTTACCAGGACAGGCTTATGAGTAATAAAAAGGGAAATAACGGTATTTTCTACCGAATTCCGGATCATGCGATCATTAATATTTTTGCAGGTAATAGTATCATTGCCTCATCCAGGCTGCTAATTGCCCAGTACGGATCTGTTGTATCTCTTCCTGCATGTATTTTAAAGAAAAGATCCGTTGAATTCTATCCTGAATACGGAAGTATCCGAAAGATCAGCATTAAGGAATGAGAAACAGCAGTTAGCTATTAGCTGTTAGCTTTTAGCTGTTAGCTTTTAGCGATTTGAAGTTGAACTTTGGATTATCTGTTGGTTTGTTTAAAAGAGAAAGGTATTGGTTTCAGTATCAATCCTTTTTGTCTTAAAAGATATATTATACCTTCCTTGCCCCCCAGATGTGCTGCTCCGACTGCACAGAATGCAGGTTGTTCCTTTATGATACGTGCAATACTCAAAGCCATATTTTTATTCCTGTCGGTATTTAATGCTTTATGGAACTGATCGGGGTATATAGTATCATTTGTCATAACAGCCATTTTTTCCAGATCTGCTGAAATATATGCATCCAGCATTTCTTCAAATGACTCATCTGAGAAAACAGTGTCTTTTATTCCTTTCATAAGCATTTCCACCTGCTGTTCAAGAGGTATCTTATCAACAGCTTTCACCTGGTCCATCAATTTCTCTATGCCCAGTGTTATTTTTCCTGCTTTCTTTGCCAGTCTTAAAAAATGCATATCAAGTGGTATTGATCGCTCTCCTTCAGCAGCGCCCTGCATAAGTTCGGCTGCAATAAAAAAAGGCTTTACTTTATTCAAAAGCATAACACTTACACCTAATTTTTCTTTAAACACAGAGTCAAGGAATGCAAAATCCTCTTCACTGATAAGCTGATCCAATGAATTATCCTCCATAATAGTAGCCTTTTTCAGTGTTTCCGCATCTATATTATCCATCAGGATCTCCATAGCATAAGCATCACATTCATACAGCTTCTGTTCTACTATGCTGTCATAGGCAAAAACACACCTATCGGATAAATGAATAGTACCATACAGGTAAGACGGCTGTTTTATATTTTTCCCGGATATCTCCCAAAGTAATGAGGTTTGGGTTGTGTCTCTTTCCTGTGACACCAGACTATTGGAAAAAAGGGCAAAAGCAAGAGCTATAGAGAAATATGGGAAAACAAATTTCATCATTCATGCATATTAATGGCATTACAATTTATTTGTTGTACAAATATAATAAAAACACTTGCCATTATAAGTATGGATACTATTTTTGGATATTTGGCAGTTCCAGTCCATACCCTTTTCTGCGATCCTCTGCTTTAAGAAGGAATGCAAAAACCAATGCCAGAATAGTACAGGAAATGAAAACTATCCAGGTAGAGGAATAGTCAAAAATAGGAACTTCTCCTGCTTTACGCATATCTTCCATTTGTATAGCTATCTGGTCAGGGGTTAATCCCTGTTCTGCAAGGCCTTTGCTTATCCCGTCAATAGTGTCAGCCTTCCCCGGATTTGTTTTATCCAGTACATATCCCAGCAAGAGTGGGATCCCTGATAAGCCGATATTCTGGATATAGAAGATAAGCGCATAAGCTGATCCAAGTTGTTTTTCAGGTATTATCTTTGGTACCGAGGGCCACATAGCGGATGGCACAAGGGAAAATGCAATACCTAAAAATACAACTGCCACGATAGCAACAAAAAGGGCGTTAAGTCCGGGGATCCAAAGCACAAAATGCACAGCTATCAGCATAATTGCTCCCAGTATCAGTATTGATGCACCTTTACCTTTATTATCATAGTAAGCGCCGAAAACAGGTGTTAAAAACAAGGTACCGAACGGCAGGATGCTCGGAATAAACCCTGCCCAGTCTGCAGATACGCCGAATTTATTCACCATCAGTCCTGTGCCGAATTTGTAGAACGGGAAGACCGCAGAATAGAATAATACGCACATAATTGCAATATACCAGAAGCCCCGGTTGGATAATATCATTCCCAGATCCTTTATTCTGAAAGGCTCCTCATCCTCTTCTTCCATGGTCTCTTTCATCTGCCTGTCGAATTTAATATCCATGAAAGTATAGATAAGGAATAAAATAAAACCTACCAAAAGTAGCAGCAATCCAAATAAAACCGGTGCACTGATTGTGATATACTTCGCTATCATAGGAGCGAATGCCAATGAGCCGAATGAGCCCAGACGGGCGCTTGCCATTTCAAGCCCCATAGCCAGTGCCATCTCTTTGCCCTTAAACCATTTTACAATTATTTTTGAAACGGTAATACCTGCAGCTTCTGCGCCTACACAGAATATCGCAAATCCACCGGCAGCGACAAATACCTGACTTCTGATCCCGAATATTTCCGAAGCAGGATCAAATTCACCTATAAAAGCATAATACTTTATTACTGCACCAACAATCATTACGATAGCGGATCCTATTGCAGTAAACCTTATCCCCATTTTATCCAGAACAATACCGCTGATTATCAGCATGAACAGTCCCACATTCAGGTACCCCTGCGCCCCGGTTACAAAACCCCAGTTCGAATTGTCCCATCCGTATGCATTCTGGATCATTGTTTGCAGTGGAGATATAGTCTCCATGAACAGATATGCGGTCAGCATTGCAAAAGATACGATAACAAGTACCAGCCATCTTGCACCTTTTCTGTCCATAATCGTTTTTCGTACTTTTTCAACCATCATATTGCGGATTTAATAGCCCGCTAAATTAATATAATTACGCTGATTAGCAAATTTTGTACCCTTAAATAAGGTATAAGGGTATAAGGTTTATAAGGGTATAAGGGTATAAGGGTATAAGGGTATAGGGTTTATAAGGTTTATAAGGGTATAAGGGTATAAGGGTATAGGGTTTATAAGGGTATAAGGTTTATAAGGGTATAAGGGTATAAGGGTATAAGGGTATAAGGGTATAAGGGTATAGGGTTTATAAGGGTATAAGGGTATAAGGGTATAAGGGTATAAGGGTATATACCTCTATACCTCTATACCTCTATACCTCTATACCTCTATACCTCTATACCTCTATACCTCTATACCTCTATACCTCTATACCCTTATACCTCTATTTGGAAGGTATATTTTTAAGTGTTTCCAGCAGGAAATCCCAGAATTTCCCGACAGTTTCAATATTAACCTTTTCATCGGGTGAATGAGGAAAACGGATTGTCGGACCAAAGGATATCAGATCCATATCAGGATAAACATCCCCTATTATTCCGCATTCCAGACCGGCATGTATAACCTTTACTTCAGGAGTGACACTGTACATTTTTTCATACACACTCTTCATGGTCTTCAGAACAGGTGAATCAACATTTGGTTTCCAGCCGGGATATGAACCTGTATGCTCCACTTCTGCTCCTGCAAGCTCAAACACGCACTGTATCATATTAGCAAGATCGTCTTTAAGAGTATCAACTGAACTTCTAAGTAATGAACATACATCAATGATCCCGTTTTCGGCCTTCACAATTGCCAGATTTGTGGATGTCTCAACAACCTCGGGCATATCTGCTATTTTACCGATCACCCCGTTCGGACAGGCATATACTGACCTTATAAGGTTTTCCTGTGTCTTTTTATCAATAACTGATGACGGCATACCTGCCGGAGAGGCTGTTAAAGTAAGGCCCGGTTCGGGAGTGTTATATTCCGATCTGTACAGCTCCTCATACTTCTTTACTCCGTTAAGGAATTCTTCTTTTTGTGCTGCCGGCACCACAACAGTTGCAAATGCTTCTCTTGGTATGGCATTTCTCAGATCGCCGCCCTTGAAACTTGCCAGTCTTATTCCAAAATTGTCCTGCGCATAGCTTAAAAATCTGTTCATCAGTTTGTTTGCATTTCCTCTTCCCAGGTCAATATCAAGTCCGGAATGTCCACCCTTTAAACCACTTATCTTTAGCTCAAAAGCTTCCATGCCGTCAGGTACACTTTCTTCGTTGTATCTGAACCTTACATTAGTGTCCACACCACCTGCACATCCGATATATAACTCACCTTCATCTTCGGAATCCATATTTATAAGTATATCTCCATCCAGTAATCCCGGTTTTAATGCAAAAGCACCGGTCATACCCGTTTCCTCATCTATAGTAAATAGCGCTTCAACAGGACCGTGTTGTATCTCCTTTGACTGCAATACAGCCATTGCTGCAGCAACACCCATACCATTATCTGCACCTAAAGTTGTACCCCTGGCAGTAACCCATTCACCATCAATATAAGGCTGTATCGGGTCTTTTATAAAATCATGTTCAACATCCGAATTTTTCTGCGGAACCATATCGAGATGGCCCTGAAGAACTACACCCATACGATCCTGCATTCCCGGTGTAGCAGGCTTTTTGATGATCACATTGCCTACTTCATCAACAATGGTCTTTAAACCCAGACCTTCTCCAAAATTTTTAACGAATTCCGTGACCTTTTCTTCATGCTTTGAAGGACGCGGAATACCGCACAGATCATTAAAATTTTTCCATAATGTGTCCGGATAAAGACTGTTAATTTCATTACTCATTTTTTATCCTCCTTATTTATAAATTATGTTAATAGAATGAGACATATTCCGGCTAAAGTCCAAAATTCCAAATTCCAAACTTCAAACTTCAAACTTCAAACTTCAAACTTCAAAAGAACCTCAAACTTCAAACCTCAAACCTCAAAAGAACCTCAAATTCCAAACTTCAAACTTCAAACCTCAAACCTCAAACTTCAAATTCCAAACTTCAAACTTCAAAAGAACCTCAAATTCCAAACCTCAAACCTCAAACCTCAAACCTCTGCCGAAGGCATCCCTACGGGAAAACCTCAAATTCCAAGTCCCAAATTAAAAATCCCAAATATTTCTGATTTGTTATTTATTGCTTTTTTTCTAAACAGGATAAAGATACATTATTTATAATAAAATTTTTATTATTTATATGCTAAAACAAAAACGGCATCAAAATTGTATATATATTACAAGATTTTTCTGTTATAAAACATAAATTAATTATCTTTGAGACATGAAATATATCTCAGCAATTACATTGATTACCGCATTGGTCATTACCGGCACGATATTTATTAAGGCACAGGATTCCGGTGAAACTGACAGTAAGATAAAATGGTACACCATCCAGGAAGCTCTGGAACTCAATAAAAAGAAACCTAAAAAAATATTTATTGATGTATATACAAGCTGGTGCGGCTGGTGCAAAGTAATGGATAAAAATACTTTTTCCAATCCTGTAATAGCTGAATATATGAATGAAAACTACTATCCTGTAAAGTTCAATGCAGAAGGCACCGACACTATTGAATATGAAGGTAAAACATTTATTAACAAGGGTATGGGAAGACGTGGCACTCATGAATTTGCCATTGCCATTCTTCAGGGAAGGCTAGGGTATCCTTCAATAGTTTTTATGGATGAAGACAGCAAGCTCCTTACAAAACAGCCGGGTTACCATACACCGGAAAAACTTGAGCCCCTTCTTGCATTTATTGCTGAAGATGCTTACAAAAAGACTAACTACGATGAATTTATTAAGACCTTTAAGAGTAAGCTATAAAAAAGTCAAAAGCATGCCATGAAGTGTGCGAAGCTCTACTTCATGGTCAAAAGCCAAAATCTTTGTAGGGAATATCAATATTTTTTATTGTCTGAAAAGGAAAAGTTTTTAAATTGCACAGCTTTTTTCTAATTCAAACAATGTATTATATGAAGATTGATGTTTTACTTGGGCTACAATGGGGTGATGAAGGAAAAGGAAAAGTAGTTGACGTTATCACTCCTGATTATGATATTATAGCGCGGTTCCAGGGCGGGCCCAATGCAGGTCATTCCCTTGAGATCAATGATATCAAACATATCGTTCATAACATCCCCTCCGGGATTTTCCGGAAAAATGCTTTAAATATCATTGGTAACGGAGTGGTTATTGATCCGGTGATATTCAAAAAAGAGATTGATTCATTATCCGGATTAGGAGTTGATCTTAAAGGTAAGCTTCTGATATCAAAAAAAGCCCACCTTATCCTGCCTACTCACAGGGTCCTTGATGAAGCTTCCGAAGCGGCAAAGGGTAAGGACAAGATTGGTTCCACTCTGAAAGGAATAGGACCGGCATATATGGATAAAACAGGCAGGAACGGGCTTAGAGTTGGAAATATTATTGAGAACGATTTTTCCGAAAAATATAATTTTCTGGTAAACAAACACCGGAACCTGTTAAAGCAATATGATTATTCCTATGATATTTCGGAAGCGGAGAATGAATGGCTTCGGGGTATTGATACAATAAGGTCTTTTGATCTGATTGACAGTGAATATTTTATTAACAAAGCGCTAAAAGAAAATAAAACGATCCTTGCTGAAGGTGCTCAGGGGACAATGCTTGATATTGATTTTGGCACATATCCTTTTGTAACATCATCAAATACAGTATGTGCAGGTGTATGCAACGGTCTTGGAGTATCACCGGATAAGACAGGTAAAGTATTTGGGATAAGCAAAGCTTATTGTACACGTGTAGGAAGTGGTCCGTTCCCCACGGAGCTGTATGATGAAACAGGAGAAGCTCTCAGAAAACACGGGCATGAATTCGGCGCCACCACCGGGCGACCAAGAAGATGTGGCTGGCTCGACCTTACAGCACTCAAATATGCTATAATGCTAAATGGTGTTACGCAACTTATCATCACAAAGACAGATGTTCTTGATCATTTTGACACAATAAAGATCGCCACAGGATATAAGATCGGCAACGAATTAGTTGATCAACTGCCATTTGAGGTATCTGAAAACCTTGAGCCGGTTTACAGAGAATTTAAAGGCTGGAAAAAGGATCTTTCAGGCATAACAGATTATAATGACCTGCCGGATGAAACAAAGGATTATATTCGGTTCATTGAAGATGAAACGTGCATTCCTGTAAAAATGATCTCAGTCGGACCGAATCGTGATCAGATAATCTTCAGGTAATTACTGATCATCACTTTTCTTAAGGGGCACGCATGGATTATTACCATCCCCTGTGCATGAACCGTAGATGTATAACGTATGGTGGGATGGAGTAAAATTATAATGCTCACATGCAGACATGATTATCTCATTTATCCTCGGATCGCAAAACTCGAATACACTACCTGTTTCCGTGCAGATCAGGTGATCATGTTGTTTTAAATGCAAAGCCTTTTCATACTGGGCAATATTCTTCTCAAATCTGTGCCGGATCACAAGCTTACATTCTATCAGGATCTCCATTGTATTGTAAAGCGTGGCTCTGCTTACCCGGTAATTTTTATTCTTCATGGAAATATAAAGGGATTCAATGTCAATATGCTCATCTCTTGAATATATCTCATCAAGAATGGCGAATCTTTCAGGTGTTTTTCTATATCCCTTGTTCTTTAAATAACTGGTAAATATCTTTTTAGCCTGGGCATTAATATCTTCATTACACATAGCAGTAAAATATTTTTACACAAAAATAAGCTTATTTAGAACAAATAAAAATATAAAAGGAGGTTAATCGTCTTTGCTTTCATCACGAACTACCGACCTGACGCCTTTTATTTTTTTCAGGTCATGAATAAGATTATCGAGGTCGTTGGTATTATGAATATACAATCCTATTGCTCCCTCAAATACACCATCATGAGTATCAAGTAATATAGACTGTATATTAACGTCAAGTTCTTTTGAGATCAGTGTTGAAATATCATTAAATATCCCCATTCTGTCAATACCTTTCAGCTTTATTTTGGCAAGGAAGGATAATAATTTATGCGTTTCCCAGGTAGCTGATAATATTTTATCCCCAAAGCTTGACATAAGCCTGATAGCATCTTCACAGCTCCTTTTATGAATAATTACAGAATCATCATCTGCAATAAATCCCATAACATCATCACCCGGGATCGGGTTACAGCATTTTGCTATTGTAAAATTCAATCCTTCGATATTTTCAGTAAGCAACAATGGTTTTTTCTTATTAATGACCTGTGGTTTGGAACCTGTTTTCGATTCGCGTCTCCTGATATTCTTATTCATTCTGTATGTAGTTTTCGAAAACTGCAGTCTCCAGTACCTGATAAGTTTATTTTTTGGCTTTTTTGTAACTATTTTCTGAAGGTTGGCAAGGTCAATTATCCCAAGCCCGATATTTGAATACAGTTCATCTTTAGACGATATCTTATATGTTGTCAGTAATTTCCTGAAGATATCGGATGATACATGTAAGCCAAGAGCTTTCAGTTTATCATCAAGTATTTCTTTACCCCTGTTTATACTATCCTTTTTTTCTTTTTTCAATGCATTTTTAATACTTGTCTTTGCTTTGGCAGTAATGATAAAATCAAGCCATTCGCGTTGGGGGCTCTGTTTATCAGATGTCAGTATTTCCACCTGGTCACCACTATGTAATACATGGCTTAACGGCACGAGCTTATGATTTACTTTAGCTCCGATAGACTGGTTACCTATTTCGGAGTGTATCTCATAAGCAAAATCAAGTGCAGTAACGCCTTTTGGCATACGTATAAGCAGTCCTTTGGGTGTAAAAATGAATATCTCGGATGAGAACAGGTTCATCTTAAAATCGTCAATAAACTCAAGTGCGTCAGCTTCAGGATTTTCCAGCATTTCCCTTACTTTCCTGATCCAGTTATCAAGTTGTCCGGCTTCTCCTGTTTCACCCTTATATTTCCAGTGGGCAGCAAATCCTCTTTCTGCTATTTCATCCATCCTGTCTGACCGTATCTGTATTTCAACCCATCTTCCTTCCGGCCCCATGACTGTAGTATGCAATGCCTCATAGCCATTGGCCTTTGGTGTACTGATCCAGTCCCTCAACCTGTCGGGTTTCGGTTTATAAATATCCGTTATTATCGAATAAATATTCCAGCACTGGTTTTTGTCCTGTACTTTCTGATCATGGTTGAAGATAAGCCTTATTGCAAATACATCATACACCTCTTCAAATGGGATGTTCTTTGCCTGCATCTTGTTCCATATCGAATATATTGATTTAGGTCTGCCCGTTATCTTGAAATCAATACCTTTCTCATCCAGTTTCTTCATTATAGGAAAGCTGAACTTATTGATATAATGGGTCCTTTTTTTCTCGCTTTCCTCAACTTTTTGCCATAACTCGTTGTATATCCTCGGATGTTCGTATTTCAGGCTCAGGTCTTCCAGTTCTGTTTTTATAGCGTACAGTCCGAGCCTGTGAGCCAGAGGTGCATAAATAAACAATGTCTCACCAGAGATCTTGATCTGCTTATTGGAAGGCAGGGAGTCAAGTGTGCGCATATTATGGAGTCTGTCCGCAAGCTTAATAAGTATTACCCTAACATCGTCAGATAGAGTAAGGAGCATTTTCCTGAAATTTTCCGCCTGTAAAGACCCCTGATCAAACACACCTGATATTTTTGTCAGTCCGTCAATGATCGAGGCTATCTTTTCACCGAACATCCCTTTAATATCCTCAAGAGTATATTCCGTGTCCTCAACAACATCATGTAAGAGCGAACAAACCACTGATGTTGTCCCCAATCCTATCTCTGATGCCACTATTTTTGCTACTTCGATAGGATGAATAATATACGGTTCGCCTGATCTGCGGCGCATCCCTTTATGTGCAACACATGCAAGATCAAAAGCTTTACGCACAAGCTCTTTATTCTCGGGAGTACGGCATCTTGTGCATATATTCAATAACTCGCTGAATTTCTGCTCAATCTCCTGCTTTTCTATGTTTGTTTTTGTTGTCACTTACCTGATCACGTGATTTTCAGATTATTAAAAGCACAAATACCCGGCATGAATACCGTTATTTATCAGTGGGTTACCTATCACTGACACAAGGAAAATACAAAGTTAATGATTTTTGTTTTATTACTTCGAGTAGAATACATTAAAGTATCCTGCATCTTTATAAATATAATTCTCAGAAGTTGAGAATTTCAAATAGTATGTATAAGTTCCCATCTGTACAAATTTATTACCCATTTTTCCATCCCAGCCCTGCAGTGCATCATTTGTCTCAAATATTATTTCACCCCATCTGTTATAAATAATAAACTGGTAATCATGCGGTGAAGCAAAGGAAACAACAGGTCTGAATATCTGATTCTCCTCAACAATGCTCAGGGGATTAAATGCATTAGGCATATAAACGATCGGAGGTTGTGAAGCACAGGCGATATTGGATTTACTTATACCAGTGATCCCATAAGGATTATTATCGCCTTCGACTGCTTCGATATAATAACAAAAATCGCCTTCCACATTTGCATAGGAATTCAATGCATCATCTTCAGGTGTGATATTGTCTGAATATGTTGTCTGGTCAGGGCCTACAGTAGCGATCAACTCCGGCGCCCCACCGTCTGTCATCCTGTAAATATCATATCTGTCCACTTCTCCCAGCCAACTATTATAATCATTCCATGTTAAAATATGCATCATGTTAAAATTCGTGGATGGTATAAGGTTATTGCTCAAATACACATCCAGTAGTATATTATTAGCCAGGTTTGTTGTGTCAATATCTATTCCGCATGTATTAACTGCAATAAGCTTATAATAATATGATTCATAAAATATTTCCACGTCATCAATATATACAAGCGGAGATGATTCATTGCCGTCAAAACGGTATATAATATCATAGGGACCGGTAATATAAGGTGCTCTCAGAAGTTTATATTCAACAATATCCGCTTCAGGATCAATAGTAAAAGACAGTTCGACCTTATTGTAATCAGTTACAGTGGCATAATCGGCATTTAATACTTCCGGCATTACAGGCATGATGGTGGAAATGCAGTTATAATTTGAGGTTGATGTGCGTTCAACACTATCTATACCGAATGCTCTTACAAAGTAACAATATGTAACATCGTTGGTAAGGTTGTGATGAATATAGTATGTCTGATCACCCGGGACTGTAGCCAGGTAGTTGTAATTCCCCAGTTCAATCTTACAATATATTTCATAATATGATACTGTCTGCCAGCCAAGATAGCTGTTCCAGTTCACGCTATCACGCCCGTAACATGCATCCATTTCAGAAAAGTAAGTAAACACGTAAATAGTGTTATGTGGCTCACACATAGCGCTAACAACCGGATCAGGGTCATAATAAAAGGACGATACCCTGTATCTCTCGCTCTGTCCCTGTGCATTTGAGGTCATATCAATATACAGTGTTGCAAGCGGGTCATAAACAGTGTCAACCCTCTGCCATTCCAGGCTTTCTTCGCGATAAATAATATACCCGTCAATATCGGGAGTCGGGCTGGGATACCAGCTAACATAAACACACCCGTTAATTAAATCATAGCTAACACTGTCAATAACAGGAGGTTCGGGCTGGGCTACTGACACAGCCATACCCGTAATAAAAAATATTATTAATATAAAAAATCTGCTATACACTTTAATAACCCTCTGTTAACAATTACAAATCAGTTAAAAATAAAATTCCAAATCCCAAGTACCAGATTCCAAACAGATTATAAATCTACAATCGTTGATTGATATTCTCAAATCATTTTTTTATTCTCCTGCAACCACTTCATATATGTCCGATCTGTCAAGATACTTTTGTGCAAGATGCATTAGCTCATACGATGAAATGGTTTTAACAGTTTCAATAAAAGTGTTAAAAAAGTCATAATCCAGGCCATATTCCAGTATTGACCTGAAGCTCTCCGCCAGGGCAAACGGACCGTCAAATGTCCTGACAATCTCCCCTAAAATATAGTTTCTGACCAGCTTAAGTTCATCTTCAGGTACAGGCTCATTTTGTAACCTGTTCAGTTCGTAGTACACCTCTTTAAGAGCATCTGCACACACATCTTTACCTACTTCGGACATTATTACAAAATGGCCTGAATTTTTATAAGACACAAGCATTGAACCGATACCGTAAGTATATCCCTTATCTTCGCGGATATTTGTCATTAACCTCGAGCCGAAATACCCTCCAAGTATCGTATTCAGCACTTTCATTCCCATATAATCAGGATGTGTCTTATTGAAAAGAAGCCTTCCTACCCTGATCGCCGACTGGATTGATTTGTCTTTTTTCACAAAATGAGTTTTTTGTTTATCAGGATCAACATCAATTTTTTTGACGGCAATATCTCCCGGTTTGCCCCAATCATCTTTGCCAAAGAACCTTTCTGTTAATTCAGTAACCTTATCATTAACCTTACCGGATATTATTATTTTACATCTCTTTATATTATATAGACGATTATAGTAGTCTAAAAGTTGCCTTGAATTCAATTTATTAAAGTCATCTTTCTCCGGCACACTACCATAAGGATGATCTCTTCCGAACAGTACATTAACAAATTTTCTTTGTGCCAGTATCCTGACTTTATTAATCTCAATGAAGAACTCCTGTTCTCTTCTCCTGATATAAGTCTCAAACTCAACAGGCGGGAATACAGATCTTTTTGTGATCTCTTCAAGCACCTGTATTGTCTCCGGCAGATGTTTCAGCAATGAGATCAGTGTAATACAGGCAAAATCCTTATCAGAGCTTAAAAATAATAATGCACCATAAAAATCGAGTTTTTCGGCTATTTCGAATGAAGATAATTTTTCAGTGCCTTCATTGAGCATGCTGTTAGTAGCTGAAGCGACAAGCCGGGCATCCTGAAACCATGATCCTGCCTCAAATAAAAGATCGATCTTTACCACATCCTGTTTGCCTGCATTTATTGTATATAGAGGGATACCATTAGGCATTATACGTGAATCCGCCATTATTATACTGATCTTATCAATATCTTTGAATCCCGGTTGTATCTTTCTGTTAATTGTATTAGTCATTAGATAATTAGATAATTAGATAATTAGTCATTATTTCGCCTTATAGTATAAAGTCGAGCAATTATTTGGCACAAACAATTTTTTTGTCATTTCCATAATCTGATCTGCAGATACTTTTCTGTATTTATCAACCTCTTTATTTATATTTTCAGCACCACCCAGAAGTTCATGAAAAGCCAGGTTCATAGCTTTATTCAATATATTCATTTTAGACAGAACGAGATTTGACTCGATTTTATTCTTTACTTTATTAAGTTCATAATCACTAACAATATTATTTTTCATAATTTTCAGCTCTTCAAGAACAGCATTTTCGCCTTCAGGAATACTTTTACCCCCGAACAGTTTCCCTGAGATTATGAATAATCCGTTCTCAACGTTACCTGTCAGGTATGCATCAATTGTGCTGAATATCTTTTTCTTTTTTACCACTGACTGGAACAACCGGGCGGACTTGCCGCTTGACAGTATGTCGGAGATCAGGTCAATAGTATAAAAGTCCTTATGTGCTCTATCACACATGTGAAATGCCTTATATATGCAGTCGTATGGCACATCTCGTGTAACGGATTTTTTATTCTCCTCTTTCTGATCCGGTTCCGCAGGAAGCTTTCTAACAGGAACATTTCTTCTTTCAATAGGGCCGAACCATTTCTCTGCCAGTGATCTTATTTTTTCAGTTTTCACATCACCTGCAATAACCATTATTGCATTATTCGGTGCATAATATTTAAAGAAAAAATCCTTAACATCCTCCAAAGTGGCATTTTCAATATGCGAAATATCTTTCCCTATCGTTGCCCACCTGTATGGGTGCTTTTTATATGTAAGAGGGCGCAACAATAACCAGATATCGCCATAAGGTTGGTTCAGATATCTTTGCTTAAACTCTTCGATAACCACATTCCTTTGTACATCAAGGCTCTGAGGAGTAAACGCGAGGCTGAGCATACGGTCGGACTCAAGCCAGAATGCTGTTTCGATATTTTCTTTGGGTATGGTGAG
>Ga0180433_10004428_pt1 | contig 19765 bp, 16 predicted proteins | sample SS_ome_8_FD_132980 | JGI IMG/M metagenome (GOLD analysis project Ga0180433, IMG submission 132980) | Hypersaline lake sediment archaeal communities from the Salton Sea, California, USA - SS_1_D_1 metaG | ecosystem: Environmental > Aquatic > Non-marine Saline and Alkaline > Hypersaline >... | reverse complement strand
TCAAGGGCAGTGATGAGGTCGACCGACTTCGCGCTCACAACTTCCTCGCTGCCGCCGGGTCTGGCTGTCAAATTTTGGCCACCGATCCTGCCCCTTTCATGCTCGCTCCCAGGAATAAGCGCATCATATAGACCACAAGCGTTGGAGTCTGGAGTAAGACCGAAGTCTGTAGCATTATCACAGTAATACGCCTCGGCTAACTGTGCAACCAGAAGTGTTCTATAGCCACAGGGATCCTGGTCGGGGTCGCTGTGTCCGTAGCTCACAGCCTTATTCCTGAGCACATCATACCACGTGCGGTTGCCACTTGTTATATTATCAGAACCCGGTGCATTGTCGCGGTAGCAAAGCACCATCGTGTTTCTTGCGAAGGCGATATACCAGTCAGCGTAGCCACCCTCATACATCCTCTCGGGAATTAGCTTGTAATCGGCGGATGCGATTATGTCGGGTGGGTTTTCTCCGGCATCTTCTTGTGCTATAGCGTTGCTTATCATCGTAGCACTTCCTCCTGATTGACGCACGACCTCAACATTGGGATGTGATCCCTCAAATTCGGCTGCCAAATCCTCAAACGGCACAGCCAAGCTTCCCGCGTGAAAAATCGTCAACGTTTCTCCTTCTTGCGGGCTACAGCCAAGAACCGTTACGAGCAATGCCGAAACCAAAACGGTTAAAAATATCTTAGGTAAAATTCCTTTCATTAAAAACCTCCTTTTATCTCTAGAAACCTCTTTAAAAGGCATGAATTGCTGAAGCCTTAAATGTAATCCATACTTCAACCCCCTTTCTCAATTTAAGTTCATCAAAAGCCTGGCGGGTAATGATGCAGACGAAATCTGGCGGCAGACTCACGGTGATATAAATTACAGATCCCCTGTCGGTAATGTCACTGATAACGCCCAGGAAGGAATTTCTGGCGGTAGACTGGAGGGGCTCTTTAGAAATGAAAATATCTTCAGGCCGGAGGGAAAGTCGCACCTCACCCTTTGCCTCCGTCGTCGCCCTGAGTTTTGTGCCACCGATATCAACGAGAGTACAGCCATCTTCTACTCCTATAACCCTGCCCGAGAAGATATTTCTTGTGAGCGCGAATCGAGCCACAAATTCCGAACTTGGCCGGCGTAGAAATTCATCAGGTGTTCCTATCTGAGCTATACAGCCGTCGTTCAGCACAGCAACCCGATGCCCCAGAGCGATGGCTTCTTCGAAGTCATGGGTAACATGAATAATGCTTAACTCAATCCTGCGATGTATTTCCCTCAACTCCCCTTGCATCCTCTCTCTGGTCTCGGGATCAAGCGCACTTAAGGGTTCATCCAGCAGGAGCACCCTTGGTTCAGTGACAAGTGCCCGGGCTAGAGCCACCTTCTGCTTTTCCCCACCACTCAAAGTAGCCGGGCTCCTCATAAGTAAATGAGAAATTCCCACTACCTCAACGATAGCGTCTAGCTTTGCTTTTATCTCATTCTTAGGGCACTTTCTCATCTTCAAGCCGAAAGCGATGTTCTTTTCCACGGAAAGATGGGGAAACAGCACCTGGTCTTGATAGACAATCCCGATTTCCCTTTTCTCGGGGCTCAGGCCAGTGATTTTCCTTCCGCCAATCCAGACTTCTCCTTCAAGGACTGGATAGAGACCAGCAATAGACTCAAGTAGCACTGTCTTCCCTGCTCCCGTAGGGCCAAGGACTATAAAGTATTCTCCTGGCTCAATATCGAGGTTGATGTTATGAAGGAGAAAATCCCCTAAATTAACCTTCAGGTTCCTTATGGCAATCATGCCTTTTCACCTCTATATGCTATTGACCTGAGCACGATGAAGGCGATAAGGGAGATAAGGATTGCTATAGCAGCTACTGGCCGGGCGTAATCTAAGCCAAAATCGAAGCGATTAGCGACCAGGACAGGGAGGACCTTAGGGTTCCAGCCCAGAAAGGAGGCGCTATACGCTATGATAATTATGGCGCCAAACTCAGATAGTCCCCGAGCCCACATGAGCACTGAACCAGAAAAGATACTTCTCCAGGCCAGAGGCAATGAAATTTGAAAGAACGACTTCCAGGGAGAAGCACCTAATGTTCTGGCTACCTTCTCTAATCTGACGTCCACTGCTTTGAAGCCTTCCTTAGCCGCATCAATAAGAAAGGGAACGCTTACAAACATCATGGCTATGACCACTCCGGTAAAAGTTCTAAAAAAGCCAAGGCCTAGACTATTCAAGATCCTGCCGAAGAAAAAATTACTGCCAAATACAAACAATAGGGCAATACCAGCAGCGGAGTGAGGGATTACTATAGGTACATCTATAATCGCCTCTACAAACCTCTTCCCACGAAATTGATGCCGTGCCAGAAGATAAGCTAAAGGAATGCCAAGAAGAAGACCTATCAGTGTAGCTACCAGGGCAGCACAGATGGTGAGTAGCACAGAGGAATAGACATCCTCTGCGAGTAGAGTGTTCCACAAAGTCGCGGGAGAGGAAGAAAACACTGTCTTAAGCGGAGGAGCAAAAATGAAAAGCAGCATAAGTACGCCAAGCAGGATGAAAACTATACTCATACTATCCGGCTTTCCCAAACGACTTATTTTAGTCATATTCTTCCTCCTTCCAGCAGCAAAACTACAAAATAGATACACATAATTTGTTGCCACTCGTCTTACATACTAATGCCTGCACACTTCATTTCAAGGTGGTCTCTTGCCCCGTCACAAACAAATACGACACGCTAGTTAGAATGGCGTAGACTACTAAAACGGAAAAGAGAATAAAAAAGCACCGTTACCAAAACGGCGCTGTCCAAAAACCAAGCTTCATATTCCCTCCTTTCCAAGCACGGGAGGCACGGACATTTCTATCTGTGCCCTCGAGGCTTTTCAGCCCACCGGCTGCTTACCATGGACTCTCTTTAGGCAAGGCAGCTCGGAGAGAGTTAACATTTAATTTTGGGTATTATAGCAGGCATTTGCCAGTCAAGCAAATCCAGTATATTTGTATGGATACAGAAGCCATTACCGGGTAAATCAGATGATTATTTTTCCTCCGATTTCTCTTTATCCCGCGTAGCTTCTTCAGGAGCTTCAACTTTCTTCTCTGCCACTTCTACTAGCTCCTCTGCCACTTCCTCTGCCACTTTCTCTTCTACCCTTTCTACAGGTCTCCAACTAATTTTCACCACAACCAATTCTGGATCGTTAAGCACACTGATATCCTTATCTAGAACGATATCCTTGACTCTTATCGCTTGCCCCGGCTCCGTAAAGGAACTGATGTCCACCTCTAGATTAGCGGGTATTTTTGCCGGTAAACACTCGATAGTCAAAGTGTCAAGCTCATGCTCCAGCATGTTGTCTTTAGACTTCAGGGCTGGCGCTTCGCCGACTAAGTGAACAGGAACCTCTAACTTAAGTTTTTCCCTCAGTTTTATCTGATAAAAATCCACATGGAGCAATTTGTCCTTCCGCCAATCCCTATCGAGTGCGCGAACCATGACGTTCCTTGACTTTTTCTCGTTCTCCAGCTTGAGACTAATGAGTCCTGTCTGTTCAGCTTGAGCTAATACTCGCTCAAGCTGGACAGTATCGCACTGTAGTGCTAGAGACTCGATACCGTGCCCGAAAAGATGCACCGGAGTAATTCCTTGGCGGCGCAAATGCTTGACCCTTTTACCGAGAATCTCTCGGTTAGCAACCTTTAACTTTAGTTTGTCCATCCTGTTTCCACAATCATATCAAACAAAGGCTTCTCCTGGCAAGAAACTGTTGTTCGGCGTCCAAGACATACTATACAGTTTGTGAACTACGGGTATACTGAGTACACTAGGGAAACATTAGAACTTCTTGACATCAACGTTAATAATCTGGAGATGAAAGAATATGAAAACTGGACTCCGTACTTGCCAACCGATGTGAGGGGGAATTCGGCACTAAATTACAGCACACCGTTCTCTGTTCTGAAGGCCCAACTACCTGATATCGATGATAAAATAACGCTTGTTATTCCAATACTCCTTGATTAAGTATCTGTGCAATTAGGTCCCTGGAGTGGACACAATGTCTTGTCACATCACCTCCATCTACAGACCAGTCAACCTCTACAACCTATGCCATCATAGTTTGTATCTTTGTCAGCAGTCAACATTGTAGTAAAAATCAGCAACACAGGTAGAGGTTTGAACATTCAAGCTTTGGGGTATATAAGGAAAACGGACTGTGAAATTACCAGAACACTGGACCAAGCCCGAAGATTTTGCCACACTCCTTCAATACTGCTGGCACCGTGATTTCCAAATTAACCAAAAGGAAGCCACTGGTGCAAAGCAGATTGATTAAACGATATATATATCGGCATAATTATCCGTAATATCGCGGACCTTATGGGATAAATTACCAAATTTTAGCGAGGAGGTGAGGTCAATAGTGAAATCAAAGCAGTGGTTGATTAGCCTGGGAATGGGTGTGGTTCTGGTGGTGGCTTTTGCCCTTCCTGCCTGTGAGCCAATGCCGATGGCATGTATGCACAGTCCGTACACAGACTAATCAACCACTGCTTTGATTTCACCTTTCGCGTTTCTTCCTTTCCTGAATCTCTTTATCCGTCCTCTTTAATAGCCACCCAGTCTTTTTTCCCCATAAAACATCACCTTCTTTTTTAGCCCCCAAGAAATTGCTTAGTTTTGGTTTTCCAGTGCATCTTTCTTTTTTACTTCAACTGTTGATCTAAGTAATAACTCATAATCAACCATCACAACTGATTATACTAAACTATCTTAGTTTTGTCAAGCCCAGTTTCTGGGCGTCTCTAACACTGCTTTACCCACCTGATAAGGTTTGAGAAACTTATAAAACCACTCTATTACATTGTTTATCACTCACCAACATAATAATACATTCTTTAATTATCTACTCCAGCATGATACATAGCGCCCTCCTCCTAAAATTTTAACTTTATTTTAGTTTCTGAGGTACACTATGCTTGCATAATACATGTCATTTAATTTGCGCTCTGGGATTCTTCCCGCTTCACTTTTTTCACCCAAAGGTTTCCACAAATTCTAAAATACAACTGCTGTCGCAGCTCAACCTTTCAGGCCAACACCACAACAACATTGCTCCATAAGTGGGCTTTCGATATATAAAAAGGCATAATCCTCAAGTAATCAGGATTATCACGGCCTGGCAGCTATGAGGTTGGGCTAAAACCAGCAAGAACTTCAGACGTAATAATTCTATTTAGCCACCAGTGGTTTCACCCAGTCTGGTATGTGTCGACCACGTCGGTATCGAACTGCCATGACATAAAGGGCCAATATCAATGCCACTGCCAATCCCATGCCGCTTAAGATAACCCAAATAGATGCTATGTCAAATCCGATAACCGATTTGTCTGCGAGAGTATCTATCAACTTAATAATAGAACCTATGCCCACTATTAGAATTAAAATAGCCAGAATAAATCTCGCCGCCACTCCTCGTATATACCGAGTTGCCAACACACCCAATTGTACACCGACTCCAGATGCAGCTATCATTATCAAAGATACGAATATTACAACATTGCCGCTCATGAAATGCCGAGCGGCGCCATAACTAGCAGAGAAGGTAACCTGGAACAAATTTGTGCCCGCTGCCATTAGAGAAGGTATTCCCACAAGATAGGTCAAGGCAGGTACCATAAGAAACCCACCGCTAGCGCCAATAAGTCCGGATAACAATCCGATGAAGAAACCAATGGCTAATATAATCCAGAGGGATTCTGAGATTTGTGATTTAGCAAAATGTAACCTCGGGGCTATATTAATAATGGCGAACCTCTGTGATATAGAGGCTGCTCTCATAACCGGAGGCGATTCGCTCTTTTCAGCAAGCATGTCGCCAATCTCTTTCCTTCTTGCAAGGGTTTCTCGAAGGGTGTAGGTACCAACTATAAATAAGACACATATATAGATAGATAGCACTAGCTCATTTGAGAAGCCAATATTGCTGATCCAGTTGAGTATTCTCACTCCCGCTTCTATTCCACCCATAGCAGACATCGAAAGAATCACCCCTAATTTCATATCAACATTACCGAGTTTTCTGTGCGCTATCATAGCAATAATTGTGTTGCCTGCTACCCAGGTGAAAGCAGTCCCAACGGCAAGACGAGCCGGGAAGTTAAGTGAAATCAGCGCCGGAGTTACAAAGAAGGCTCCACCAACTCCGGTAAAACCGCTGACAACTCCAGCACCAAGAGCAATGAAAACCAGTGAAACTACATTAACATCTACGCCGGGCATTTCTGGAAACATTATCACTTCAGTTATTTCCTATAGAGTCAGCGGCTAGTTTGAAATTAGTTATGTTATTTTCCAGCCACGATATATGCCAACTGCAGCCAATAGAGCAGTAGATGGCAAGTTTGAGATTGCCCAATCCGCTCTTCAGAAATGGGCCAGTTGAAATCAATCCACTGAACATAGCTACTATAAGCCCTGTTCCTCTGATTATCAGACTGTCAATGGGGGTGAAGGCCAGCATAAGGGGTGTGAACAAGACACCGCCGCCAATTCCAGCTATAACTGCTATAATAGCAATGGCAAAGCTGAGTAAAAAAAACCCAAAAGTTAAAAGAGCCAAATTATTTAGAGACATCCCCCCGGGAGGAGTCTCGGCTCCCTTTGATATGAACACTAAAGCTATATACGAAAGGGCGACAACCACACACAGTGTGGTTAATTCAAGCCAGGGAGATTTAAGTAGCTTCTTTATATTATGTTTTCCTTATTATTACATATAACCTAGCTTGCGCAGCCTAGCCATCATTTGTTCCTTGTCCTGTCTTCTTCCTGCTCTTTCCTTGGTATGCTCCAGATCTTGTTTCCAAGCCGGAACTCCAGGCTCAGCTATTGCGCTGGTGCTCTTGGCACCTAGGGAACGATATCCCTGTTCATATAGTTTACAGTAAGGAATCCCATATACTTGATAGGTATTCCAAAGAGCTCTTTCTGTAAAATGCAATATTGGTTTAATTCGAACGTGTTCCGGTATTAGATGAGCTGCCTCTTTCTTTTCAACGTAATCATCTTGGACTCTGGCTTCCTGCTCATCCCTCCGCAGCCCCTGGAATATACCTTTAACCTTATGCCGTTCAATATACATATTGAACATGACTGTCTTCATCAGGTGATTACCAGTATATGATTCAGCCTCAAACGGGAAAGACTCTTCATCAAAACTAATGCGCTTGAGTTCAGCTCGATTTCGTTCGTTGAGGTCCTTTACTTTAACTGGAGCGTTAAGTTTTCCTCCAGCGGCTTTAATCACGTCATCGTTGCGACACCATTCAATGTCCAAGCTCCATTCTTTTGTATACTTATTAATGAAATCATGAATTTCGTCGAATGAGTCAAACTCATCAATAGTCATAACCTTGGGTACCTTGATACCATCCTCTTGACAAACCTGGCGGATGATCCACAAGCCTAAAGTGCTATCCTTCCCTCCAGTCCAGGTAATAGCCAGATCATCTACTTTAAACTTCTTAAATGCCTCCCGTATCACCTCCTTTGATTTTTCAACCAGTTCAGCACATTCTTTTTCCTTGTCGGTCATTTTTTATTCTCCTTTCTTGTCTGTTTACTAAGCCACCTTCGGATCCGAGGCCTCAATTTATTTTTCAGCTCCTCAGCTTGAGGCAAAGTCTCAACAATATTCTTCAACTCACCCGGATCTTCTCTGAGATTGTATATTTCCCAGCTATCGCGATTAGCGCGATGTATTATTTTGAGGTCTCTTTCTCGGTAAAAATAGATATCTTTCTCTATATCACCCCCTCGTTGGCTGTGCTGGTCAATAGCTTCACCAAAAACACCATTCCCGTGATAATTGTCGAGGGGAAGGAGGGAATGCCCAACAAACTCCTCCACCGGTTCAAGACCAAACAAGTGCATTATTGTCGGTGGCAGATCAATATTGCTGACCACAGTATCACAAATATCCCCCTTATCTTTATCAGGATCGTAGATAAGGAGTGGCACATCTATAAGCTCTGAATACATCTTGTCATCGTGGGAAAGTCCGCCGTGCTCACCAAACTCGTCGCCGTGGTCGCTGGTTATAATAACTATAGTGTCTTTCAAGATGCCAAGTTTTTCCAGTGTACCAAAGAATTCCTGAACGTAAGTATCTACTTCCCGGACGTGTATATCGTAGAGTCTCTTTAACATGGATATCTTTGCTGGGTCGGAGGCATCCCGCTTGAGTAGCGTATTCTTAAACAGGCTATACATTTCATCCTGCCCAATCGTAATAGATGGGTCTACCATCTCGACAAATTTCCTTTCAGGAACATATGGTTCATGGATATCCATATAGTGAAGCCATAAGAAGAAAGGTTTGTATCCTTTCTCACGGCTATATGACGATAGCCACCCAGCCACTTTGCTATTAATTACATCACCCTTTACATACGGAATTTTTTCGTCAACCTCTTCCTCTATGGAATCATAAAAGACATCCCAACCCCGGTTCCAGCCAAAAAAACCACTAACATATGGGTTTGAGTGGAATGCCGCGGTTATGATTCCAGCTTCCTTAAGTGGTTCAGAAATTAAAGTCCTGTTCGGTGAAAGGCCCTTAGGTTTGCCATATTCCAGAAAATAAGAAGAGGTGAGTATCCCCGGAAATGATGCTTGCGTGTATGGCCCAACGGCTTGCCCATTAGTAAACTTGAGACATCTATTCTGCAAGGAGTCTATAAACGGCGTTAATCCTCTTTCGTTACCATAGCAGCCCAGGGCGTCCTTCCTGCATGCATCAATTGTCAATAAGATAACATTTTTCATTTACCGCTCTCTCTTTCGCTTCGATAATACCTGACTAGAACATCCATCACTTCTCTCCTGCTGAACTGCTCAGGTGGTCTTTCTCCCTTAGAGAGCATTTCGCGGAGCTTGGTGCCGCTAATCAGTAAATGGTCTCTATCACTATGAGGACATGTCTTGAAGGAAGTCACAGAACCACACTTATTGCACCAGAAAGCCACATCCAACTTGAGCACTTGTATATGCAGGTCCCCCGGATTTAATTGGTCAAAAATTTTCTGAGCATCAAAAGGTCCGTAATAATCGCCTACCCCAGCATGATCACGCCCCACAATTAGGTGGCTGCAACCGTAATTCTGGCGGATGATAGCATGTAATATCGCCTCCCTCGGACCAGCATAGCGCATCTCCATAGGATAGACCTTCAACACTACTCTGTCCTTAGGATAATAATTATCCAAGAGGATCTTGTAGCATTCCATTCTTACCTCTGCGGGTATATCACCAACTTTTAACCTACCCACTATGGGGTGGATGAGAAGGCCATCGCAAATCTCTAGGGCAATCTTTGTTAGATATTCATGAGATCGGTGCATTGGATTCCGAGTCTGAAATGCAGCTACGGTTGCCCATCCTTTATCGGTGAATATTTTCCGTGTCTCCGCAGGTCTGGCAAATTCAGGGAATCTCTCGGCATACTCGCCCTCACTAAATGCACTTACAGGTCCCCCTAGATAAACATCACCTTGTTTATATATCTTCTCGACTCCAGGATGCCGCTCATCATCTGTGCCAAAGATTTCGAGGGCTTCCATTCTTTTGTCATAAGAATACTTCTCCTCAACAATCATACTAGCCATGATTTCATCATTGCCTGAATTCATCAACGCGATTCTCTGGCCCTCCTTAATCTCAGCAGCCTTCTCCTTGGGAAGGGAGAGGGTAATGGGAATAGGCCAGACCAACCCATTCTTTAAACGCATCCCAGCCACAACACTTTCGTAATCTTGCTTTTTTAAAAAACCATCTAGTGGACTAAACGCCCCCATCGCCAGCATAATCAGATCAGATGTCTCTTTGGAGCTCAATCTAATCCTGGGTATTATCTTAGCTTTCTCAAGGCCTTTTTGGAGCTCCTCTCCAATAACCAATAACGGCAGTAATCTGCCCCCGTGAGGAGGAACTAAATTACCCCCCATCAGTAGCCCAGGCTATCGATTCGTCTACGTACAGCTTGTTCAGTTCTTGAAGCATCAACACCCTCAACGTGAGGTTCATCTTCCTCTCGGAATTTAATGTTCCCCTTTAAACCTGCATAATCAGAGCCATAGCGATATGCTCGGGCAATATAGTTATTCCGCCCATAAATAGACGACTGATGGAAAAATGGACTGTTGAATTCCCAGACTATATCACGCTTCGGACTAACCTCGAAAATTCGCCCCGTTGTGGTTTCACAAATCAGGGTATTCCCATTTGGCAAGCGCTGACAGCTACCCATAATTGATGAGTAGAAATTAGTACGAAGTTCATCCTCATATGACCATACCATTTCATTGGTTTTTGGATTAACCTCCAATATTCGGGAGAAGCCCATGGAGTACGGAGTAGCGTGCACATCATTATCGAATATCAAAATATTGCCACTCCTCAAAACTATAGCATCATTTTGGTGTGCGATCTCACCACGGCCCCATCTCCATCTCACTTCACCGGTGTTCCTATCAATAATGGCAACAGTATGAGTTTTTGAGAAACTCGCCAGAATATTTCCGTCAGACATGACAACACAAGCACTAGCATGTGTCCACTCATCCCTCTCGCAGAGAGGACATATGTAATCCACCTCAGGATCTAAGTGTTCATATGCCAGCCACTCCCATGCCACCTTGCCTTCAACTGTAACCTCTTGAAAGGCATCAGCCCACATACCTCCCTTCATCTCGGTTCCAGGGAGACCTCCCTTAACCTTAGCTGCGATGTTATCGGGGACAGGCACCCATTTTACAATCATAGTGTTACCATTCTTCATGCGGTAAAAAGCATGATGCATGTATCTATCTTCATACTTCCACACAGGATTTCCATCCCAATCGACCTCAAGCAGGATCCCTCCACCACCTTCAAAATCCACCAGGGGGCTGTCGTTAACCTTACCAGCATAAAGTAAGTTGCCGCTCTCCAAAAGTACCCCGTACAGCCTTGGCGGATATGCCATGCTCCATTGGTGAACAACACGACCTCGCATGTCGATCAACCATACATCTTTTCCTCCCAGGGGAGCAAAAAGTGTGTATCCACTATAACTTGTTGGGTGTTTGCTAATAGTTACTGACTCCTGAGTTATTGTTTGTGCACTCACTATACAACCTCCTTTCTAAAAGCATCAGGCCCATATACCCGGTTTACCCAATCGAACTTTTTTGGATCTAAATCTCGTCCCTGCAAACCTGCATAATCAGGAGCGTAGCGGTGAGCCCGAAATAGAGCATTTATCCATTCGCCATGATATTGGTGAGGAAATTCAAACCAGTGGTAGAAAGGCACAACGTACTCCCACACCATCTCACCTTCAGGAGTCACCTCAAAGACCCTCCCCTTCATTGATTCAGTAATCAAGGTGTTCCCGTTAGGTAAGCGCTCACAACCTCCCATAGTTGCAGTATAGAAGTCAGTCGGGGGATTACTCTTATACTCCCACTCAATCTTTCCAGTGGCCGGATTGACTTCCACCACCCGACTGTAGGTCGGACCATAGCCACGACGCTGGCACCCATTGTCAAATAGCAGGACATTACCGTTATCCAGCAGACTGGCATCATGTTGATGTCCGATCTCCCCAGGACCCCACCTCCACTTGACGTCGCCAGTAGCTTTGTCAATTATACCCACAGTATCGGTATGCCGCATGCTGATTAGAACATCCCCATCAGGCATGCCGAAAACTGAGTTTATACAAGGGTAAAGGCCACGGTTTGACAAGGGGCATAGAATATCTATCTCAGGGTCTAAATGCTCATATGCCAGCCATTTCCACACTTCTTCACCAGCCGGATTAACTTCTCGAACGACGTCTCCCCACATCACTCCTTTATGGTCAGTCCCGGGCATACCACCTTTAATTTTAGCTGCGATATCAGGAGGAACATGCCCTTCCGGGTCCCAGGAAATATACAGGGTATTTCCATTGTCCATACGATAAAAATCGTGTTCCTGATACGGAGCTTTGTGCTCCCATAGTGTATTACCTTCCCAATCTACTTCCACTAGTAGTCCGCCCAGACCTGAAAACTGTCCTGACAACCCCAGCTCTCTCTTAGTTTTAACGAGAACAGAACTAACCAGGTTGCCGTCGCGCAAAAGCCGCCCGTGTAAACCCGGTGAGCCCGGCATCCTCCAACGGTGGACAATATAGCCTCGCATATCAATTAGCCATGCGTCTTTTGACATCTCCACCCAAATTATGGTATACCCATTATATGCCTTGGATGGATTATAAAGAGTTACACATTGTTCGCTTCGTCGTCTGACACCCATTTAATTATACTCCTTTCTATTATATAAGCAGCAAAGTGGTCTCCCCCTGTGTGGAGAAACTAAGTTATCCATCAGTACCCGAGAGCTCCAAGCCTTGCTCTCACAGCCTGTTCCTCTGTCTCCGATAGAGTACCTGGCGCAGACTGTCTCTCTATAGATATGGGAACAGCTCTCTTCAATCCAGAGTAATCCATCCCATATCTATAAGCAGAACAAACCATATGGCTTCTGGTTTGATTAGGGGGTGGCTCATATAAAGGTAAATTATTAGCGAACTCCCAAACAAGCTCAGATGCGGGAGTTACTTCAAAGACTCTCCCCGTTGTTCCCTCACAAATTAAGGTGTTCCCATTGGGTAGTCGCTGACAGCTCGCTAGTGTTGATGAATAGAAATCAAGACACTCCTCACCACCACCTCCATATTCCCAAACTATCTCGTTAGTTTTCGGATTCACTTCAATAACTCTCGAAAAACCCCACGCAAACCCGCTTGGATGCATGCCATTATCAAACACTAAGATATTGCCGTTGTCTAATACAGTAGGGCAATGTTGATGTGCTAATTCACCTGGTCCCCATTGCCATTTAATATCACCAGTCCTTTTTTCAATAATAGCGATAACATCACTTTTCGCAAAGCTAACTAGAATATTACCGTCGGGCATTTCACTAACAGCGTTAGCATGAATCCATGTACTCCGTGGGCACACTGGGCAGCGGAGGTGGAGATTTGGCTCAAGGTGCTCATGAGCAATCCACTCCCAAACCAGCTTACCATCGGTTGCGATTTCCTGAATAGTATCACCCCACATCACACCATCGATTTCAGTTCCGGGATCACCACCCTTAACTCTACCTGCGATATTATCAGGTACTTTCACCCATTTGAGAATCAAAGTAGTCCCATTTTGGGTGCGATCAAAGGTATGATGCAAATATGGATCTTTATATTCCCAGACCATATTGCCATCCCAATCTAGCTCCAGCAGGACTCCACCTGCACCTTCAAGACCAGATAGCGGGCCGCCAGCAACTTTGCCAGCATAGAGTAGATTTCCGTTAGGAAGAAGTGTGGCATCACAACCAGGCTGATAAGGTGTCCTCCAATGATTGACAAGTTTACCCATCATATTGATGAGCCAGACATCCCTTCCTTCCATTGGAGTAAAGAGCGTAACACCGTTATACGCCTTTACAGAATCATAGAACATTACACCTTTAAGATTAGTTCTAGCGTAACTCATTTTATTTCTTCTTAATCAAGTAATAATAAGCAAACTCAACATTAAAATAGGCAAGGTTTTATATCTCTAGGTAAAGCATCAGGTCCCCAAATTCGATTTACCCAAGCTAGCTTATCAGGGTTTAATTCCTTCCCTTTAAGCCCAGGATAGTCGTGAGAGTAACGATGAACTCGCCATATTTGATTCGAGGGCCTGCCACGATAAGAAGTATAATGGGGGTTAACATACTCCCATACTATTTCACCCCCAGACGTCACTTCAAACATCCTCCCTTTGGCTGTCTCAATTATAACTGTATTACCGTTAGGTTGCCGCTCGCACCCACTAGAATGAGATGAGAAGAAATCAGAGGGTGGATTAGCTTTATATTCCCATACTATCTCATCTATCTTGGGATCAATCTCGACTACCCTGGAATACTCGGGTTCATACTCGTGACGATGCGTGCCATTATCAAAAAGAAGGATGTTTCCGTTATCTAACTCCCTGCAATCATGTTGATGGAAAATTTTACCTTTCCCATATCTCCCTATTACTTTACCCGTTTTGTAATCTACCTTCGTAATCTGGTTCAAATAACGCGTGCTCAGTAGAACATTCCCGTCGCGGCAAATCCAAACAGCATTTAGATAAGGCCATTGTGAGCGATTTTCTAACGGACATAGAGCATCGACTTCAGGATCAAGGTGCTCATACGCAAGCCACTCCCATACCTTGTTGCCATCGCGGTCAATTTCAATTAGGACATCACCCCATATTTTCCCGTTCAACTCAGTTCCAGGACGACCGCCTTTTACTCTGGCAGCGATTTCATCTGGCACGATTCCTTTTGGATCCCATGCAATATACATTATATGACCATTTTCCATCATAGTGAAATCGTGCCCTTGACATGGCACCTCTGCTTGCCAAACTAAATTACCATCCCAGTCGATTTCAAGAAGTATACCACCAAGACCACTAAACTCCTCTGTCCAGCCTAATCCCAATTCTTCAATCGTTTTTAATCTACCCGCATAGAGCAGGTTACCGTTGGGTAGAAGTATACCATGACATCCCGGAGGATAAGGCACCCGCCATCGGTGAACAAATCTACCCTCCATATCCATGAGCCAACAGTATTTAACCTCACTATAGAGTGGCTCCCAAAAGGGACAGAAAAGATTGTAGCCATTGTAAGATTTTATAGTATCATAAATGATGAGGCCTTTTGGCCCCGTTTTTACAACACTCATTTCGAATCCCTCGTGTGCAATTTTCTAATCCATTCTTGCATTTTTTATTCCTCGTGCGTTACCTTACATAAATGTTTCATCCTTATCCACACTGAAGCTGATATCATCCACAACCCGATTCTTTCCAGGGAAATAGTATATCTTCCTATTTTCAACTCCTAGTAACGTCATCTCTTATTATAACCCCCGCGCTTCCCTGTATCCTGGCTTCATGATGTCGCTCACCGCGGTCCCCAGAAAAGTAAAGGCAAGTATCAATAGAACGATACACGCTATCGGTGGTATCACCCACCAGGGAGCTCTCGTTAAATACCCTGATGTATATGCGAGATTAAGCATCTTCCCCCAGCTCATGACATTGGGGTCTCCCAGGCCAAGAAAAGCAAGCGTAGCCTCTGCATAAATTGCCCAAGTACACAGCACAATACCTTGAGCGAATACTAGAGGCACCACATTGGGCATGATTTCACCAAAAATCAATAAGCGGTCGCCTGCTCCTACGCTTCTTGATGCTTCCACAAATGCTCTTTCTCTAAGAGATAAAACCTGGGATCTTATTATCCTGGCGGTGCCAGTCCAAGCCAGAACGCCTATCAATAGAACGACATTCCATATATTTTGTCCCATCACTGCTGTAAAGACTAACATTAATGGTAGAAATGGCAGCATCATAAAGTATTCCACAATCCGCATAACCACCTCCTCGATTTTCCCCCGAAAATAGCCCGCTATCAATCCTAACAGAGTGCCGATACCTACCGTAACAAATGCTGCTATGAATCCGATGGTCAACGAAATCCTGGTGCCATATACGGTCTGGCTCCATACATCTCTAGCCAGATTGTCGGTGCCCAACCAGAATTGAGACGAGGGAGGCTCAAGTATATTGACAGGCAATCCTCCTCTCATTGGGTCGACAGTACGTAGAAAGGGAGCAAAAATAGCTATAAAGCCGAAAATCGCAAATAAAATTATTCCCGCTATTCCCATTCTATGTTGCATTACCAGTCGCGAGAATTCCTTAAAACTTTGCAATCCTTTGAGAAGCTTGAACACCTTCTTACCCCCCTCCAACCTTTATCCTCGGGTCCAACAAGCCATATACTAGGTCAACCAGTAAATTAGCCACTATAATCACAATACCCATTACCAAGAATGCGCCCTGAAGGACGGGATAATCACGTCTTATTATCGACTCATACATTAGTAGGCCTAAGCCAGGCCATGCAAAGACTACTTCAGCCTGAACTGCTCCGCCTAGAGCATGAGCCAGATACAGCCCGGTAGCCGTAGTCACAGGTAATAAGGCATTTCTAAGGCCATGTTTGCGTATAACAGTAGATTCCTTTAACCCCTTTGCCCTGGCTAACACAATATAATCCTGGTCCAGTACATCATGTATGGAATTTCGTGTAATCAAAATATATGCTCCAATATACCATAAGGTTACTGCCAATGCCGGCAGAACCAGGTGACGTGCCACATCTAGCAAATATGCAAACCCGGTCAGTCCTGATACAGGCGAACTGTACCCTCCTATAGGAAAAACTTTAAGGTAGACACCGAAGACTAATAGCAGTATTATGCCCATGCAAAATGTGGGGATACCATACATCGTTAGCGCCCCAGTTATTACGGCTGTGTCAAATCTTGATCCCGTCCTCCACCCAGCTATAGTACCCAGCGATATACCTATAAGCAAAGCTACAATGATAGCCACTACCATTAACAGTACTGTTTGAGGTATCCTGGAAACAAGAACATCCATAACAGGTCTTTGTTGCATAAACGACATACCTAAGTCTCCATGAAGCAATAGCTGTCGTAGATAAGCGACGAATTGTTCCCACATACTGCCAGTCAGCCCAAAGCGCTCATACAATAGTTCCATGTCCTGCCTGCTCAGCCTAGGGTCGTTAAACATCAGTTGCACCGGGTCACCAGGCATCATACGGAAAATCACAAAGGTCGAACTTATTATTGCAAAAAGAATGATAAGTGACGCTGTAATTTTTCTAACGACAAATCCCCAATATCCCTTTAGAGCCAATTGATACCTTCACAAATTATACTCATTAGATAGCACAATCTCCTCTTGCTTTAGACCTACAAGGGTGGTGATGATAGCTATTCGTCTCAGCGCCACTGCCACCATCACCACCCAGAATCCCAATGTTGCCTCAGGAGATACCTGTTATTCTACAATTGCCTTCTTTCTTTAGTTTATGCCCGATAGTATCCGGCATCGAGCAAAATAGTTTCAAACGTGTCCACAGAGAATTCGTACTGAGGCAAAGCGTCGTTGTGGCCTGTAACACCATCTGGTATAAAAGCATCAGGTATGGACGAATATCCCTCATACAGAATCTCATTCAGGTATTCACGGTCTATCGCATATGCCAGGGCCTCCCTAAAGGCTTTATCCTGCCACACCTTTCCATCCATGTAAAAATTAAATCCCAAATAATAGATCACCGCCCCTGGATATATATTGACTGAGATGTTCTCCTTCTCTTCAAATTCGGAAATACGTCCAACAGGAAGGCTATGCTGGGCGATATCTACGTCGCCTACTTCCAACGCCATAAGCTGAGTCTCTAGAGAGGAGTAGACCTTGAACAGAACCTCCTGTGCCTCTGGCACGAGTTCCTCCCAGGGATCATCTCTGAGCTCCAATAACATATGTGTGCCTTGTATATACTCACTTAGCTCGAATGGGCCTGCGCCGATTGCTTCAGTGTTGGGATAGTTTCTCCAGTCCCCTTCGTATTCTTCCCAGCCTGACTCCTCACGGATAATTGCTCCATAAATATGATCGGGAACAATGTAGCCATCCATCCACCAACTGGGAATATTAGCAGTGGATATTGGATCGATATAGGTAAATGTGAGTGTCTTGTCATTAATAATGTCTATCAACATATGCTCCGGTTGAACACCCACACCATCTTCTTCCACCGCCGTCCAGTTAATCGGCTTTGAGGGATTATTCCGGGGACATACGTATCTTAGCGACGTTTCCACATCAGCTGCAGTTACGTTTTCGCCGTCATGCCATGTTGCATCCTCATCCAGGTGTATTGTCCATACCTGTTGGTCCCCTATCATACCCACTTCATAAGAAGAGCATAAACGGGGCACAAACTCAAAGGGCTCTTCTGTCGTGAAAAAATGTGCCAGATTAGCGTAGACAAGTTCATAGAACTGTATGCCCGCAAAAGTTGTCCCTATGCCTGACATCTCCATAATAAGGTTATCCGGTATCACACCGACAGCAACATTCAACCTGGTTGCATCATCTACCGGGGTCACGTTATAAAAGCTCCAGGGATTAAACCATACCAGTAGACCACCGAGAGTGTTGTACCAGTTGGTCCAAGTATCATCTCGATACGCATGTATATTATCCGGCTGGGACAAGAAAATCATTGGTAAATCTTCGGCTATTATGGCCTGCATACCCTCCAGTATGGAAATCTTTTCACTCAAGTTGGCAGCAAATGGGAGTTGTTCTTGTAGGGCATCGTATTCTGGTGTAGAATAGTACGTTGGGTTCCAACCTGTATCGATTCCTTGCGAACTACATTGTTCCCAGGCCCAGTCCGATAGTGGGGGAGGTCCTGGGGTAAGCCAACTAAGCTCCACCTCCCATTCTTCGTCTTGTGGATTATATCTCATACTTTCAAACGTGGCTTGGTCGACTGACTTGAGCGTAACATCCAGTCCGACATCCTCAAGCATGTCAGTGATAAGTTGTCCCATGTTGGCTATATGCGTTGGTGAACTTGACACCGTAAACTCAAAGGAAATCTTTTCACCCTCCGGGGTATACCAATAAGTTTGGGGCTCTCCACATGCGGGGAGAACCAAAGCCACTAACAAAACAACAGCCAACCCTGAACTAATTAACCATTTTTTTGATTTCACCCTTAGTGTTTCCTCCTTCTCTTAATCTTTTCACCAGTCTTCCCTGGTAGCTACTCAGTCTTTCCTGAGAGCCAATGCACCATAAATATCACCTCCCTCTTTAGCCAGTAACCGATTTATGTCAAAAGCCGGAGTTTTAAAACTAAAACTCCGGCTTGTTAATTCACCCCACTTATATTCACCTTCAAATATTTGTTAAGTCATTAATATACAACCGACCATCACAAATGATAGCAGCCCATTTTAATTTTTGTCAAGAGGCCTATTACCTGACTACTTTACCTCCCTTCATTACAGATTTAATGTTTTCTCTTTCTATCAGGATGCCTATATTTTCCAGTGGATTACCCTCAACCAAAATAATATCAGCTAATTTCCCCTTTTCTATAGTTCCAACCTTATCTGCAATCCCTGAAGCCTCAGCACCTGTTTTTGTGGCTGCTACAATAGCGTCCATAGGGCTAAACCCTAAAACATTTACCAGTTTCTCAACTTCCACAACGCTATACCTCCCATATGGAGCGGCTATCTCGGCAACTGTGTCACTACCCGCTGCAAACTTCACACCCATTTCAATAGCCAGTTTATAACCATCTAATACGTTTTTAGGGAGAGTCTCTGCGCCCTCACCACGTGTTAAACACCCAACCGTTGGCACAAGTATAATGTTTTTCTCCACCATACTGCTACATGCCTCCTCGTCCAATCCTGGCTTGCCTTCGGAATCATCTGCATGTTCGATAGTATTTACGCCTGCTGCTATTGCCAGTTTAGTCGCCCTGAGGTTTTCTGTATGCGCCATTACTCTAAAACGAAGCATATGCGACTCGTTTACAAGGGTTTCCATCTCTTCCTTAGTAAAATGTACATCACCACATCTATCTATTTCCCAGGCGCCACCTCCCGAAAGCCAGACTTTTATGTGGTCAACCCCATGATTGATCAGCTTGCGAACTCCTTTGCGAATTTCTTCAACACCGTCACATATCATACACCTTGGATGGTTTTCCCGTATTAAC
>Ga0180433_10004427_pt1 | contig 19768 bp, 14 predicted proteins | sample SS_ome_8_FD_132980 | JGI IMG/M metagenome (GOLD analysis project Ga0180433, IMG submission 132980) | Hypersaline lake sediment archaeal communities from the Salton Sea, California, USA - SS_1_D_1 metaG | ecosystem: Environmental > Aquatic > Non-marine Saline and Alkaline > Hypersaline >... | reverse complement strand
CAAGGACAACCTGATCCAGCCCAACGAGCCTGCTGCGCTTTCGACTTTGCTACCTATTATCAACTGAAATACATGATCAACAACAGCAGGTACATCGACCTACGAGCCATTACGTGGAAGGACGGCACTTGTGATGGCCTGATCGCCATTAACAAGAACAAATCCGTCACTTTTATTGAGAACCACGACACAGGCTTTCCTCAGCATCAGTTCGATTCCTTCGAGAACAACGACAAACTCATGCAAGCCTATGCCTTTATCCTGACGCATCCGGGCATACCTTGTGTTTACTGGAAACATTACTTTGAATGGAATCGGGGCGATCAGATCAAGCCGCTCATTCGAGCCAGGAAATACGCGGGGATACACAGCGGCAGCTACATCAAGACCGAGATCCACGGCGAGGACTATGTCGCCATCTTAGGTGACAAACCTGCCGACAGCAGCACATTGATTGTCAAAATAGGCTACGGCTTTGGCTTCAATCCCGACCCCCCAATCTGGGAACTGGAAGCCCACGGACAAGGCTACGCCGTCTGGATCCGCAGGACGAAGAAGCTGGAAACGAAACAGGCCGTAGACAGCCCCAAACCCCCCTTTGAAAAACCCACCCCTCCATAAGGCACCAAAGAAGGGTTCAACTCAGTGGCCATAGGTCATCGCATCCCTAAGGCGGGTCGCCTTTTTATGCCCGCAACCCAAGCGTTTCACCCGTCGATAGGATGATCGCGTAAGTGCCATTTAAATGACACCTTTTCTGGCCACGTCGAAACGGGGGTGCGGCACGCAATCCACTCAGTTAACGCAATCCACTCAGTTAACATAGCCGATCGAACGCAGCTTTTGCACGAGTCCCTGGCTGAGCTGCGCCGTCTCGTCATGATCTGGCCTACGGCTGACGACTTCGGCATACCAGACCTCGAGCCAGTTGGTCGCGCGTTCGACCAAGCCGCGTTTTTGACTGGCAAGGTCGCGAGTTTCGCAGGGATCCGTGGACAAGTCATACAGTTCGGCTTGGCCCGTAACGACCGACTGGGTAATCACCTTCATGCCCTCATTCTCATAGAGCGCCCGTGATACCCACCCCCCCTGCGACCGCCCGAAACGATCTTTGAAGGGCCGCACCTCCGCCATCACGCGGTTGCGCTTGGGGACTCTGGCCAGCCAGGTTGGATCCGGATGTTCAATCTGGAGATAGTCCAAGACGGTCGGCATGATGTTGGCAAGAGAGGTTGCTTCCGCTTTGCTGCCGTTCATCCGCCCACCCGGGTAACGAATAATTAGCGGCACGTGCACCTCTTCTTCGTACGGTGCGTTCCCGTGATCAACCATGCCGTGCTCGCCAAATGATTCGCCGTGATCGGACGTCACGATGATTAGCGAATGGTCGTAAAGATCTCGCTCCTTGAGGCAGGCGAAAAGCTTGCCAAGGTAGGCGTCGATGTAAGCGATTTCGGAGTCGTATCGATCAATGTCTTGCTGCATGCCGGGATCCGGCTTGCCAGGGGACTTACCCGCAGGTGGCTGGGCCGGTTCGCTACGAACGGAAGATCCCGAAATTCCCAGCTGCTGATCGAATTCCGGATGCGCTCTGTAGGGAGTATGGGCATCCATATAGTTCACAAAGAGAAACAATGGGCGACCTACGTCACGGCCCATCCATGCCATTGCACTGTCAGTTACATCGTCGGCTGCACGGCGCCAGTTCCAGTCGCCATGGACGATCCTCTTATAGAGCTCGCACCACCACAGGGCTGGCGAAAAGACGCCCGGCATGGCAGTCGAAATCACAGCCCGATCGCGATCGTCGTAATAGAAGAAGCCCTGAGCGAAGCCGAGTTCACGTTTGAGGAAGCCACTGTTGCCAACGACCGAACCCGTGTAGTAGCCGTTGTCGGCAAGGATTTCCGCCAGTGTCATGTTGTGCTCGGCCAGCGGCTGATAGAGTCCGTCGGCCTCGGTTTGAGCTTCGGTTCGGCGATGGGCTCCATGCTCCGAAGGCATTAGGCCGGTGAAAAGGGACCCATGTGTCGGCACCGTCCATGACGAGGTCGCAATCGCATGCTCATAGCGGACAGCTTCATCCGCGAAAGCTTTGAGGTTCGGCGTCGTGTTTCGGGGGTAGCCGTAGCATGAGAGGTGGTCGGCACGAACCGTGTCCAACACGATGAGAATCACGTTCGGGTTGTCCAGTGTGTCGATGTCGGCCGCTTCGGCCCATTCGCGGTAGGGCTGGTCGATGGGCTTGTCTTTTACACACCAAAGGACGCACGACGACACCATCAAACCGATCGCACCCACCAAGGCCGTCCCACTGCAACATGGCCCGACCCTTTCGACAGGTAACAGGCTCGGCAAATGGATCGCGATCGCCCGGACGACAAGCATCAGCGTAAGAGCCAGGACCCAATAAGCAAGGTTCGCCAGCAAAGACGTTGTGCTCAGCACCGGGGCCTTGTACAGCCGGTTAACGGGTTCCCAGAGAATACAAAACGACATGAGCCAGATGACCGGCCAAACAGCGCCGCCGGCAAGGAACCACTTAAACTCCAGCCGGCTCGCAAGCAAGATCGCGACGACCCATCCGATGCCCGCGACAGTAAGTGCGGCGGGACCGAAGCCTTCACCCAACTGCTTGAGCGATGGAGTTGATACTCGCTCGACGAAGATGGCAACGATCACGACACAGCATGTAGCCAGCACCGTGCGACGAATCATGGCTCGGACGTGGTCGGCCTCCGTCGCCCGAGGACCACGGCCCGCTAGTAGAGGCGTCACTACGGCTAGAAATCCGCCGCCAACGACACCCAAAACGTAATAGGATCCCACAACCAGGAACGGAAGCTTCCAAGGAATATTTGTGCCACAGGCGGTCAGGGCAATCGCATCGAGGACGGCAGCAAGAGTGGCCACCAAGCCTCCAAAAGCCAATCCGTACAAGAACCGACCGAAGAATCCCATTCTCGGATTTTCTCGCTGTGGGGTCCCCAACATGGGCTCCCTCTCTGGCGTTGCCGCCAATCCGTCCGATAACCGTACATCACGCCGGCCCACGCCGGGAATGCCGCACAAAATGGTGCTTTCCTGTAGATATCGGACAATGTCGCACAACGCTGAACAACCGCCCCCGATGGGTTCACCTGCCTGCCTGAAGAGGCTCGATTTGCACAAGCGGCGTAGTAATTCGTACTCGCTGACGAACTATTCTGGCAACACTCAATAAGGGCAGGGTGTAGCAAGACGCTATGCACCCTGCCATTTTGGCATGTATCCTGCGAGGTAATCCAACTTCATGACCACAATGACGCAGGAGGCGCAGCATGTCCATCGATTACTGCACGGAAGAAGGAACGACGGATGGCTGAACCGGCGATCGCGGCCTATCGAGAGGCTCACCGCACGATGCTATCAGCACCCCACAGCCACGGGATGGCGGTTACGGCGATGGCGGTGCTGACGCACGGCCACAAATTTTTGCATCAGATAACCGAGCCTCACCCCTAAAGGCGGGCCACCTTTTTATGCCCGCAACCCAAGCGTTTCAGTCGTCGGAAACATGCGCGCAAAAGACCCGCATCTTCCGCCGTAAGAATCTAAAATGCCCTAAACCACAACAGGCTCGATGCCAAACAACGTGCAATAATGCAGTAACTCTCTTTTGAAATCGCCACAAACGAAAAGTTGATGAAAACCAGGATAGTCAAGCGTGCTTTCAACACCATCCAACTTGACGGTCACCGCGACAACACAGCCGCCAGATGGAGGCACGCTAATATTTTCCACCACCTCACCCGACGATACGATAAACTTCGGTAAAACATCTTCCTTGAGACCTTCCACACCAACAACGGTCATTCGCTGCCCCACGGGCCATACCGTCCGGGGTACCGCGTCGCGATTGCCGTGGTGATGCGACAAGTAGAAGGGCTCAGCCGGTTCCGAAAAACCCTTGATGCGGGTTGGACACGAACAGTGCGAACCAATCAAGCACCCCCTTGACGTTTCAGGCACAGGGTCCTGCTGGAAACCCGGTCGGTCGAAAAGGTACTGAACCAACGCGTGCGGCACACAAGCCCGCCAGTCTGCCTCACAAGCGGCCGGCACACCACGGTCGAGCATCCGCGACCATGCAATACAAGGCAAGCTCACCTTACTCTTGCCCAACGCCCCCAGACAATCCATGGTAATGCCGTCGCCCTCTTCACGTTCCATGATCGTCCTGGCCACAACATAACTCTTGACACCATTGAGGATGTCGCGCTTCGTCGGACCGTGAATGTGAGTCGCCTGCCGCAGATAATCGCGGGTAATCGCTTCGATTTCCTTGGTGTCAGGCGTTCGTTTGTACTCTTCGAGAAACGCAGCAGCCGGAACGTAACGCATCCTCGTCCCAAAACGCGGAATACGCGTATCGTATCGCTTGTCGCCCTTCAATACGATGTAGCGCATCTCGCGGAGTTTCGCGCCGGTAGCAAGCATTTTTATACCGAGAGCCGCCTCTTGAAAATCATCGGTTGAGCAAATAAAGAGACCGGTACGGCCCGCGAGCCTCCGCGTATTCGTCGTGAATGCAGTCCCCACCGGCGCAAAAACCACCGTAGGAATGTCGCTATCCACTGCCTTAGTCGCGGTAGGCCATGAATGTTCATGTCGATCCAACAAAACAACGAGAAGGCCATCCGACTTCGCGCTCTTGGCTTGGGCCACCCATTCGTCCGCTTCAGCCTCCGAGTAAACCGGCTCGGGACGAATGACAACTTTTACACCGTATTCTTTTGCCGTCGCTTCGATTTTCTGACGATAAAGCTTCAAAGCCGCCTCGCCATCATAGATCGCGCCCGGCCAACGCATCCCATAATCTTCTTTTCGCCGAACAAAGGTGACTTGGATCACCGGTGTATACTTGGAAGCAGGGCCAACTGACTTGACAATGCGTTCGTCGGCACCAACACCACCTTGATCACCCAAACGAAACAAGTTCGTTCGGCCCGCGCCACAACCTAGCATCTGAAAACCCAAGATAGCTGACCCGGCCGTCGCCAAAACACTCCGACGAGAACAGCCCATCGACACCTGATCATTGTCACGAGAACTTGTAACCATCGAGCATCTCCTTACCGCAACAGGCTCGTCTTGCTCCGCGCACAGCAAACCGATAACGCCTTATTAAACGTATTTCAGCTTCCAGAAAGGGGTAATCCATGACCCCCCTGGTACCTATTTTATTGACGATAACCGGAACAATATCAGCAGTCAATCACGTCCCTGCAGGGCACACACGAAAAAAGGAGCTAAAAATTCATCCTAACAGGCTCTGTAGAAAACCCCTTTTTATTGGGGGGATTGCGTTGGTTATTCTCGTTTCTTGCCTCGTTCCGCGGCTTGCTTTTGAAGTTCCGGCACCAGACGGCGGACTTCTTGTTCAGGGGTTCTTATCGCGGCTGCAGCACCGGAACAGTTCGTCACAACCGCTTCAAAAACACGATTGCCGATAAGGGTATATCCTAGATCGTTGGCGTGAACGGTGTCAGCGGATATGACCCACGGTGCCCCTCCTTCAGCCGCCCAGATGTCGGCCACGACTGCATCGTATTTCTCAGCGATTTGACGAATGACCAAGTTATAGACTTCGGTCGCCGGGACGCTGCCCTTGTCGTAAGGCGGGAACACGTTATAGGCGGACATATTATACACCGTCGTAAGGACGATGACGGCATCCAGTGCCTTTTTTGTTTCTTCCACGATATACGACAGCTCCTCACGGAAATCTTCGGCGGGCATACCGGCCCGCACATCATTGAGGCCGTATGAAATGATGACCAGGTCGGGCTGATGTGCGATGACGTCTTCGCGGAATCGCTCCACCGCGCTGGGCTTGCCAGATCGCCGGTAACCCGGGCTTCGGCGTGAAACAACACTTCCCCCGATACCGGCCTTGATCATTTTAGGCTTTTGTCCCTGAAATTTTGTCAACAGTTCGGCAAAAACCTTTTGCCATTTGCCGGCGGCAACGTGGCTTTCGCCAAGCACCGCAACACAACGAAATGGTTCAGAACGATAATCGCGTTTGTGGACATAATCCGTCAGCGGCAACAAGTCCGGGATAGGCTCATCACTCTGGTGGGGCTTGCCGCCAACATATCCGCGCTGTTCGATAACGGGCTTTGTACCAGAATCTGTAGCAGCCATAGCAGTCGTTGCCGCAAGAACCGGAAGCAGTCCTAACAAACGAAGTCTCTTGCAACGGTAAGGGAAACCTTTTACTTGTGTTTTCGCTTCGTTATAAAAGCGGCCCCAATTCATGTCCTGAATCTCCTTCCTACCGGTCATTCCCGATATAAAGCACTCCGCTATGCGGCCAGGATAAGAATCTTAAGGCAAAAGACGCGCGCCGTCTGCGCACATGAACTTCCCGAGAGTTCGACGTTTCGGTTGCGGACCACAAAAAGGCGTCTGGATGGCCCAAGTCTTTTCGTTGGACTTGGGAACTCGATTTTCTTGGCGGCCAGTCGATCAGTAGAATAAGCGATAACCACTGCTAGCGCTGACGCATGCCCTATTGTGCTCCGTTCCACTTTCTTTCATCGCAACGGAACACCGCCCGTGTTCTCAATCAATGGCTCTTTGACATCCAGATACACACCGCCATCACCACGCGCTTGTGGCCGAACGATCCCATCACACCTTCCGTACGACACCCAGTGCCCTTGAAGCGCGGGTGCCATGCCCGCTCGTCGGGCATGCTAGAACACAGCACTCGACACCGTTGAAGCACGCGGCCTCAAAAAACATGCCCTGACGAAACGAAGCCACGGCTGGCAAACCATAAACCCCAAAAAGTCCGCATTTCTGACCCAAAAACATAGACAATCCGTTCGGCAGTACCCCGCCACAACCACGTATCCTAAGCCAAACGAAGCCACCGGAACACGCATCGCAAGCTGAACAAACCCATCGGTGGCCATCCAGCCGCGTCACCGGCAACCCGATCCCGAAGTGCCACAATCACGGCACATCACTACAGGATCTCAACAAACCGGTCGCCTTTACGAATCTTACCAATACGCAGAGCATCGATACCATGACGCCGAAAATGGCCAATGATCGCATCGCCGAAAGCGGCACGGACGATCAGCACATAACCGATTCCCATATTGAAAACATTGAACATCTCGTCGCGATTGACACCGATCGACTGCAAGTACTTGAAGATGGGCGGGATCGGCCACGTCTTGGAATCGATGACGGCTGCGCAGCCTTCCGGAAGCACACGAACCACGTTGCCGGGCAAACCGCCACCGGTAATATGAGCCATACCGCGTACGACACGTTTGACGCGATAATGGTGAAGAACGCCGAGGACAGGCTTGACATAGATGCGTGTCGGCTTCAGCAATTCATCACCGATCGGACAACCGATGGCCGGCACGACGGACGGGTATTTGAGCTTGGCCTCCTTGAAGACCAACCGACGAGCTAACGAATACCCGTTGGAATGCAGGCCACTCGAGGGCAATCCAATCACAACGTCACCCGGCTCGATCTCCGCACCGTCGATCACGCGCGTCCGTTCGACGGCCCCGACGGCAAACCCCGCCAAGTCGAAATCCTCCGGCGCATAAACGTCGGGCATTTCCGCGGTTTCGCCGCCGAGAAGCGAACAGCCGGCCTCCTGGCACCCCGCTGCAATGCCCTCGACAACCGTGGCCACGCGCGCAGGATCAAGCTTATGAAGGGCGACATAATCGAGAAAGAACAACGGCTCCGCACCGACGGTGAGCATGTCGTTCACGCTCATCGCGACCAGATCGATGCCAACCGTGTCGTAGTGACCCGATTCGCGGGCCAGCAGGACTTTGCTGCCCACGCCGTCGGTACAGGCAACCAGCATCGGGTCCTTGTAGTTCCGCTTGAAAAGCCCTTCGCAATAGTCGAGGCGAAACATGCCGGCGAAACCGCCGTGACCGCCAACAACCCGTGGGCCGTAGGTACGACGAACGATCGGCTTGATCAGCTCGACCAAACGGTCATTGGCCGAAATGTCCACACCGGCATCCTTGTAGGTGATTTTCTGACGTTTTGCCATGGCTGCAATCTAGTGGCGTAGCACGATTCTGGCAACCTCAGCATGGCGTCGGTGGCGAAACCGACAAATGCGATGGCGACGGACGAATCCACATCGTCACCCGGTCCCAACGACCCGCTGGGGGGCCTCGGGGCCTCGCAATCGGCCAGCCCGTTGACGCCACCCAATTAACGCCGAATAATTGGATCGGCCACCTTGGTTACGCAACCAAGGACACTGTGCGACGTCCCGAGCGAAGAGGTACTACCTGGAATGCAACGTATTAAACATGCCGGCCATGGAGCCATCCTGCTCTCGATTCTGGTAGCGGCCACGATCGGCCTAAACGCGGGCTGTGCAGGACCGCCGCCCAGGCTTTTCCCGATCGTGCCATTGTGCACGCAGGATACCCCCAGCGGTGGCACCGATCGCGTGTATGACACGAACGGCGACGGCAAACCCGACTACCACGAGCGGCTATCGAGTGACGGCATCATCACGACAATCGGCTACGACACGAACGGCGACGGCGAGATCGACGAGGAAATCGACATTGCAGCCATTCCCGAGAAAGAACACCGGCATCTGATTCTCGTGCTGGATAGCATCCCCTTTGCGATGGTGCAGGAGGCCTGGTTCCAGGGACGGCTTCGGTTCTTTGGTCCCCCCACGCGTGTGGTGAGCACATTCCCCGTGATGACGGATCTCGCGCTTGCCGAACTGTTTAATATCTCCCCCACGCCGGGGATCGAGTCGGAGTATTTTGACGGGCAGCAGTTGAGCAATGGCTACCTCGTCTATGCGAACAAGGGCAACGCGCCATGGCATGATTACGTCGATTGGCGGTTGGAACCGATCATGCACGCAAGCGCGTACCTCTCGCCACAGGCATGGTATGACCATGAATTACGGATCGTGCAGGATACCTTCAACGCTAGCACCCGCGACAAATTCACCGCATACTTCGTCGGCACATCAGCGATCGGCGCGCGCATCGGGCGTACCGGGCACCACATGGGGCTGGTTCGGCTGGATCGGTTCTGCCAGGAGTTGATGCACAAAACCCGTGGCCGCGTTCGCTTTACGCTGCTGTCGGACCACGGACACAACATGGCGATCAGTCAGCGTGTGCCGTTGTCGGATGTGCTTCGCCAGTTGAGCTATCGCACGAGTCGCACATTGGAAAAGCCCTATGATGTGGTCGTGCCCGAGTTTGGCATGGTCACCTGTGCCGCCATCCACACCGATACACCGGATACCGTGGCCCGCGATGTCGTCAGTATCGAGGGAATCGAGCTGAGTGCCTATCTGGACGCGCGCCACGATGAAGTCGTCGTGTTGAGCCGAGACGGTCGGGCACGCATATCACATTCATCCAGCGGACTCCGATACCAACCGGAGTTTGGCGATCCGCTTGCGATGCTGCCCATCCTCGACAAACTCGCCCAAGCCGGATCGATCGACCCTCAAGGCTTCGCCGACGATCATGCCCTGTTTCAGGCAACCGTCGATCACGCGTACCCCGATGCGGTGTATCGGCTTTGGCGTGCGTTTCACGGTCTTGTCGTCAACACGCCGCAGATATTGGTTTCCGTACAAGATGGATATCACTGCGGAAGCCCGACACAGTCGAGTCTCATCCGGCTAACCGCAGCCCATGGCAACCTCCGCCCGATGAGCAGCCTCGGTTTCGCGATGACCATGGCAGGACAACTGCCGCCGGCCATACGCATGGCGAACCTTGGTAAAGCACTTCAAGACATGGGCGTCCCGCTTAATCGCAAAATCAGTGGCGAGAACACGCCACCCCACGCACAACCCCAAACATCGCGTCATTGAAGAGACAGGGTTTCGGTCGATATTCTTTACCCATTCAGTAAATCAGAATCGGCTTAGCCGCCATGGGTGCTGTTACTACGTCCCCAGCCTCGGGCGGCAGCATAGTCGAACAGCATGGAAATGCGCTCTTGATCGAGAACCGGAAAGGTGATACCGGCGGCCTCGACGATGCTTTGCGTGTTCGACGTATCAAACTGCGGCGTATGGACGACGCGCTGTGTCCATGGGTGATACTGATCCCACAGTATGGACTCGGCTTGCGAACACTTACCAATCACCTCCTCCGGGTCGGCGAAGTAACCGCCATGCAAGCCGAAATACTGTTCATAGCAACGCTTCATCATATCGTTGGTGGGTGGTTCCGGGTTGGTCAGGTGATAGATGCGCCCGTGGAATGGAGGACGAGTGATCACCTCAGCAATCACACGCGAAACGTAGTCCACCGAGACGACGTTCTGACGATCCTCAGGCCGGCCGGGAATACGCAACGGAATGTAGGTACTCTCACCGTTGTCGGAGGTGCGGTACTGCTGCTTCAAAACGCTTACCAAGCGAGCAAACTGATAGAAGCCGGCAAACTGCGTGGTGTAGCCCGTTTCGGAATCCCCGACGAGAAAACTGGGGCGAAACACGGTGAGGGTATTGCCCGCCTCTTGGCCCCATTGCTTGAGCAGCCCCTCAGCAAGCCACTTGCTCTTTTCGTAATCAGTTTGAAATGCTGGCTCGGGGTCGTGGAACTCCTCCTTGATGACACCCGCATTCCAACCGCACGTGTAAGCTGTGCTAATGGCATGAAAGCCCCGGACACCATGGCGGCGGGCCCATTCAATCAACGCCTCCGTGCCGACCGTGTTGGTTGTGAATGGGTCACCGTTGCCATTGGCAAAAAGACCCAGGCTGGCGGCACAGTTAACAATCGCATCAGTCCGGCCCCAGTGGCTGTCAGGAATCCGGTCGGGCAGCGCGCCTTCGACCAGCACCATTTGGCCGGTATCCATGCAGGATTTCACCTCCAAACCGATTTCGTTCAGCATGCCACAGAGGCGCTGGCTGGACTTGCCCGATGGCGGTCGAACCATGACCTGAACGCGGTGCCCCCCTCTTAGGAGATCCCGCAAAACGTACTGCCCAAGAAAACCGGTTGCACCGGTCATCAGTATGGTATGGGGTTGCTCAACCTTCATGGCACCTCATGCACTGGTTTGGTCAAAAAAGCTACTTCGGTCAATCAGTCCAGAGACCCGTCATTTTAACGTGAAGACCGTCTCACGCCAACAAATCAACGTGGACTGCGAAACGGCGGCCCCGTGAGGTAGAGGTCCGTCTGGATCACCTGGTTGGCGATCTGGCGGATTCCGAAGAGCCGATCGCGCTGACGGCGAAGGGCATCCAATCGATTGTGCTCCAATCCGAGCGTCCGGAAAATCTCATCATTCACGAATTGCCGCCACCACCGGCGCGCTTGCCTCCATTGAGCCGGGGTCGAGGCGACTTCCTGGAACACATGCTGTGCCGGAGCAGCCAATGCATTCATGACCGGGCCGGCAAGCGGTTCCAACACTTGCCGGGCCTCATGCTGGACCGGTCCCACCTGGCTACTGGCTGCCGCAAATAGCAGGTCGGCAGCACGAGCATCGCCGGATTGAAAACGACGCACTGAACGCGCCAACTGGTCCGGACTTATGCTGTCATCCGAACCCTCATGCACGTGCTGGTCCGCTGGGGCTACGGGCTCGGAGCCCCAGAAATGGACGCGGGCGGCTCCGCACTGACGGGTCGTCACGTAGAAGCAATAGCGGCTACTGGCCAGCGGCTCGTGAAAAGTGAACATCAGCTCCCTGACGCCATCCTCGTCCGCACGAAGAATCTCCACGTCGAAAAGCCGACCTTGAGTGGTCTCCCCGGTGCGCATTCGCCCCCCCGTACGCATGGACTCGATCAAGAATCGGCCAAGCGCACCGGAAAAATAAGGCCGCCCGTCGATCGCGACTTTGAAGCGGTAGGCATCAAGCTGTGTCAGATAGCACGGCGATTCCACGCGCAGCAAACCGGGCGAATAGGTTAACACGTGGCAACGGAAAGGATTTGCCTGAAGTATGGCGTCGGTGGCCGATACCTGGTTTGGCATTGAGCCCATTTGTACGGTTGAACGTGTTTGCGGATCAGGCACCGATCGCGGATCGAGAACCTCGGCTAAATGCAGCTGTGCATAGATGTTGGCAAACGGCAAGTTGATGAAAAACAAGTCCGTCGCTTCCGATTGAGGTGGCGAGGCGGCCACGGATGCTACCGTAAGCCGTTCAGCGGCGAAAAACGAATTCCACATCGCTCGGTAGATTGGCATGTAGATGATCGTGGCAACAAGAAACCATGTAGCGACCACGGGACTCCATCGCCCTATCGAGACAGGACGAATCTTGTCGCGCAGCGCGGGTCCAAGAATCATGGCCACGGCAAAGCCAATACTGGGCATGTACCCTGTATGCGGGGCCGCGACAATCGGGACCGCCGGCAACAGTGCCAAGAAAATCCATAGCGGCCAAATCCAATACCCCGGTGCGCGCCGACACGCCAAATAGTACCCGGCACTCATGATCGCCAGAATCGCGAACATCAATGCACAATCGCCGGGGACCTCATGAAACGGATCAAACCTTCCGCTGGGCCCGACGGACATCGGCGATAGCCACACAACAGCTGTCGTATAGTGCATCAGCTTGGCTAAACACCACAGTAAATAACCGAAACCGTCGGGACGACGCACGTAAAACTCGGGCATCGGATGATAGAAATAGATGAGCCGCCAAACAAGAAACGCGGCACCAATGATTGCGACAATCGCATACGCGCCGAAACGTTTTCGTACATGCTGCCAACCGCCAAACGCCCAATCAAAGGCCACGATGAACACGGGAAATACGATCGCGTTCTCGCGCGAGAGCAACGCCAACGACCAAAAACCGATGGTTGCTGTGTAGGCCGGCCAATGCATGGACGAACGGGTTCGCGGCAAGGACGGCGAGTCGGATTGTTGTTCGTCTTGTTTGTCGTCTGCCCATGGGTATAGCTGCAGGCGTGAAGCCCGGACGTAACAGAGTAACGCGGCGAGCGTCAGCGCTGTCTGCAAAACGGCGTTCTGTGCCGCCAACCACCCCAGGGCGTAGACGCTATGGGAGTGAACGACGAAGAGAAGCGCGCCGACGACGGACCATCGTCGTCGGTGCGTCAACTGCCAGCACAGGGAGTAGACCATGAAAGTGCTGACCAAATGGAGTGACAAACTGATCGCATGCCAGGCTTTGACGCTTCCGCCGGACAAATGGTGGACGACCTTGGCGACAAAAATGGAAAATGGCCGGGCATACCACCATTGGATCGACTTCTCTTGCCACCAGGTTTCGATGAAGCGTTCGGGGATGATGGTCGTGGCATCCAGCATGGCCGACAACGACCAGTCGTCGTTCTGCAGTTGCAGTCGATGCCAATGGTCGTCGAGAAACATCCCATCCCACAGGGACCAACCATGGGCGGCAACGGTCGCACCGATGAGAACCGCAGCTACAGTAATCCTGATCTTTTTCGGCGTCATCCACACTCTCGTCTTTGACGGAACCGTAAGGCGGGCCGCCTTTTTATGCCCGCAACCCAAGCGTTTCAGCCGTCGGAAACATGCGCGCAAAACGCACGCATCTTCCACCGTAAGAACCGGCTCAACGAAACAGCGGTTGAAATCGCCACGATGAAAGGCACATAGTCTAACGGCCAGCGGCTAGTCCGTCATGGGGGCTCTCGATTCTCCAAACGGCAGCGGGGCGAAGGGCTTGCATTTTATCCAGTGTGTATTAACTTATAGGGTGAATCGGGTTGCTTGCCGCTCTGGGCAACATGTCAGCCGAGGGCATACAAAGCGTCTGTCGGGCGTCTCGTGCGATCACTTTTTCCGGGAGAACCAGGATGGACACCATCACCACGATCGAAGCACGCCGGTCGAATCGGCACTATGACCCGACACGTAACGTGCACCGCTCGACAATCGAGGAGTTAATCCGGCTCGCTTCACTGGCGCCCTCGTCGTTTAACATGCAGCATTGGAAAATGGTGGTCGTCAGCGATCCTGAACGCAAGAAACTGCTCCACAAGCTGGCCATGAACCAGCCCCAAGTGTTGGATGCTGCCGCCACGCTGATTGTGGTGGGCGATCCGACGGCTTACCAGGACGCAGAAATACATTTTCAAGAGTGGGTACGTAGCGGCGTCATCGACGAAACGCGGAAAGAAAAGTACGTCAAATGGGCCTTCGAAATGTACGATCCGCCAACCAGTCAGATGGCGCGAGACGAAGCGATACGATCGGCGAGCTTGTGGGCGATGGCGTTCATGTTGGCGGCCAAAACCAAGGGGTTGGCCACTGGTCCCATGATCGGATTTGACCCGGCAGGCGTACAACAGCAATTCCATATTCCCGCGCCCCTGTTTCCGGTGATGTTGCTAACGCTGGGCTACGCTGCCGGAGAGCCCAAGCCTCGACTCGCCCGTAAGCCGGCCAATCAAATCGCGCACTGGAACGACTGGTAAGCCGACTTCTGACGTAAAGGGCGTTTTTTCATCGAATCAAGCGGACATCGCCCCAGTTTGCATGATCTCCTACGTCAAGTTGCTCGCCGAAATCGACGATGAGCTCGAGGTTTTGGCTGCCGTTGAGGGGTACGAGAATCGGACGGGGTGAATCTTCGCCGGTCACAGGGCCACTGTTGAAGACCTCCGCCCTCTCCGCCATGACGCGAAACACCACATGCCCGAGCGATCCGACGGCCTCATCAATCCCAATAACAGCCGCTAACTGGGAGAATGGCTCCGTCAACGCATAAACCAGTTTCGATTGTGCGTGCATGCCAATACCGCAATCAAACACCTGATTGCCGATGCGCATCGGACGGTTGGCAACGGAACGGTTTTTGCGGTAAGGCCACCGCGTTATGCCGAAGGGCTCAAACTCGTACCGCACCGGGTCGAGGTCGCTCAGAAACACCATGCGATCACTTTGGAATTGCACCTCGCGCAACTGTTTCACCGGCAACGTGATCGTCGTTCCGGTAACGAGCTCCAGCTTGACGATCGTTGTGTCTCCGCCCACGATGCGGCCGCTCCAGACCGATCCATCGCGAAGGTGGTAGCGTGAAGGAGGTACGGGGATTCTATTAACGCTGGAAGCCAATACGATTCCGTAAACACGGTCGCGATCGATTGGCACCTGCCGATCTCGCCAACGAAATGTTCCACCATCGTGCGTCAACGATTCGACGATGCCGTGCAGTGCAGTGAGCCTATCTTTTTGGACAACGAACAATATGTCCTGCGCGGCGTCGTGCTGGGCCAGGGCGTGATCGAACGCCACCTGTGCATCAGCTGTCGTGTTGTGCTGAAAACGCACAGCCGTTAGAGCTGAAAAAGGTAACTGCAAACGGGCGACTGGAGCGGTCGTCAGTTCGATATGTCTGGCATTGGCGGTAAGAATGTGGGCGCGGAACATGCTTCCGTCGCGCAGGAATACCGTCGTCGGCAGAAGTAGAACATCGGAAGGTGTGGTCGCGGGCTCGATTGCACTGGGCGCACTCGTCGGAGAAGGAATCGGCCAGTACAAACGCATGAGGGCTGATGGGGCAAACGTGTGAGCTTGCCCCTCCTGCACGAGAACGATGTTACCTGCCTCGTCGACTCCTGACCATGTGCCGTCGATCTGTCGTCCCTCAAGGGTGACCGCGCGGACGGACGTCTCTGCTTTTGCCTGCGGCACAAAACAAAGCCACATCGCCACCACGACGAAAACTGAGACAGACCTACTGCCACCCACGGTCAATCAATGCTCCTTTGCCAATTGCTTGTAATACTGTTCGACAAGCTGACGGTAGCGACTGGGGAAATTTTTGCGAAGCGATTGAAGGATTTTGTCGCGTTCTTCCGGACGCATTTTGCCCCATTCTTCGCCCGGCCTGGCTCGTTGGGAACGTTCGAGTTCACCGACCCCTCCCACGCCACCGGGCAACATCGATTTTTTCATCGGCGAATTGGGATTCAGTGAAAAAGCGGCTTGGGCCCCTTTGCATGTGCGGCACCCTTTGCCCCTGCATTTCTTACACGAGCTGCTGGATTGCTGCTGCTCTTGTTGCTCGGCCTGTTCGATCAACTGGGTGAGTAATTCGATAACGCGACGCTGCTGGTGCTGTACAGGTTCGCCCGTTTCTCCCTTGCGCAGTTGGCCAGCGGCACAATCCATCATGCCCAAAGCCTTACCCAAGGGGGATACCGGTTGAATCGCACCCAATCGCTTGTCAGGCCATGAGACAGGAGGCGTTGGGTCAGGCGGTGGCGTACTCTGTGTCGTCGCCGGCTTTGTGACGCGATTCGGCACCGGGGCCGTATCCTTTGCACCCACAACGACGGCTGCAGCCATCAACACTAGGGGCGATAGCACAGCATAGCGGTTCATTGGTCGTCCCCCTGCAACGGATGTCGAGCCAATGATTCGTTCAGTGTCCGGGTCATCTCTGCCACGTTCTGCTGTCGTTCGGCAATGCGTTCCAGTTGCTGTTGTTCATCTGCGGATGGTTTTGCTGAAAGTCGATCGGTCAAACGCTCGCGAGCTGTATGGAACGTTTTCGTCTGACGGTTGACCCGCTCTTGGCAGGATCGCAACATCTTCAATTCAGCCGACTTGGGCAACAATGGCGGCGTACCTCCCCCACTGCCACCTTCGCCGCTCCCCCCCCTTCCGCTACCGCTGGGCGGGTTCGTTTCTTTCAACGCCTCAATCAGTGCGCTCAGGGTGGCAGCAATCTCCGCTTCATGTTGTTGCGTCACAGCATTCGTTTCTCTCTGGCGCAAGAGCTGAACCACTTCAAACATGTCCTCCTCGAGTTGCTTGATGATCTTCGGGAAAATAACACTCGTACCGTCTTCGATCACGATCCGCCGCGACTTGGCTGCGTCATTCGCCAAGGTCGTTTCGTCGCGAACCAATCCGGCCAGCGTCAGTTCGTCACTGCGTGTCCACGTGGCGGCGTTTTTGGCGGCAAGCGTTTCCGTATTCTTATTGATCGCCAGCTGTCGGTCCAACATGTCACGAAATCGCGCTTCGAGCCGGTGAAGCGTGTCTTGCTGCTTTTCTTGTTGCAACTGTTGGAGCGCTTGTTCGAGTGCTTGCCTGGCTTGCTCCAATTCATCGATCGCCTTGCGCTGATCCGCACCGGCCTGACCCGTCGCTTGCCGCTCGAGGTTATTGCCGGCGTCGTTCATGTGTTCACTCGACTTTTGTACGTTCTGTGTACCTGGAGCGTTTGCCTGCTGAGATTGCTGACTTTTCGACGCATCCCCTGCCGGTTGGTCCTCACCCGGTTGGCCTTCGCTTTGCTGATTCTTGTTCTTTGGGCTTGCCTCCTCTTGGCTCGTACTCTGCCCCTCTTGGCCCTGCAGACCTCCTCGCATATCGTTGGCCAGCCTCGCTGCTTGCTTTTGTAGCTGACGTTGTTGCTGAGCGGCCTCCGCCTTCGCCTCCAGGCGTCGCTGTTCTTTAAGCAACGTCTCCACTTGCGTCTGAAACGCTTTAAGGCGACTGATCTGCTCTTGAAGCTCTTGGCTTCGGTCGGGTTCGGCCAGGAGAATCTTGAGCACCTGCTCGAGTGACTGCTTAATACTCGCTTGGCGGTCCGTCGCGGTGGCAAGTTCCAGTTGCTGCAGCAACGCGATCGTCTCATCCATGTTGCGACGAATAAGCATTTCGCGTGATTGTCTTAGTGCCTGCTCCAGCCGTTTTGCTTGTTGTGGCTCCGCGGTGGCTAACTTTTCAGCTAGCCGAAACATTCGATCTTCGAGCTGGGTCACCCGGTCGCGGACAATCTGTTGCCGTACGGCAAGGGGATTTCGTGCGTTTGCTGCCTCAGGCTCTGACGTCGCATCTTGAGCGTGTGCCTTGGGTACAGCCTGAAGCGATACCGATAGGCCAATCGTCAGGCAACATAACCATATCATCCAGACTGTTCGATGACTTGTTCGCATTACGTCTGTTCGCTCACCAGCGGCCCGTTGTTCAACGAAGGATGGAATCGAATCCAGCCAAGTCCACACATCCACCTTGATCCAACGTTCAGGGTTGTTTCGATGTGTCATTTTTCCGTCGCCGGTTTCGTTCCAAAAATTTCCGTCTCGATACGTTTTTCGGTTTCCTCGCTCACATCCTCTTGCATCTCGAGGACCTCTCGCAGTAGCTGTAGCGCCTCTTGGAAGCCTTCCCATTGTATCAAGTTGGCCAGAATTTGGTTCATCTCCTGCAAGACAGCTTCTTGACCCACTTGCGCCTGTTGTTGCGTCTCCGCGTTGATGTCCTGCGCCAGACGGGTCAGTACATCGGCGGCATCGGGCATCTTCGTTTTCGCCAACGCACCCATAGGCTGAGCAATGCGACGGGCGAGCCGTTCTTCAACCGTCGCATCAGACAACTGATTGGCACGCAATTCAGCAAGCACTTGTTCAAACTGGAGCCTCAATATATTCATCTGACCCGCCAAATCGCGTTGGCGCCGGGCTAACTGTGCCAGTCGTTGCTTGCGCGTGTTCGTTCGGACCAGCGTTTCATCCTGTTGCTGGGATCTGTCGACGGCTGACAATAATTGGGCGTAAAGCTCCTCCTGACGACGAAGAATGCGCTCGAAATCTTGACGGTAGCCGTGTTCGCGGCGATTGAGTTCACTCAAGAGCGCTTCGCGACTGACGACGCGAAAGGAAACCGGCGTCGAGGTGCCCACATTCGGGCCGGCGATGTCATCGAAATCGCTGGCGCGGGCATAAAGCTTGAGATGGTCCCCTTCTGCGAGCTTGTGGGTTGATACCGGCCAATCGAAGGTCCGAGCAAAACTTTTGGTGCCGGGAATAAAACCTTGCCTCGACTCCGTTACCGGCGCAAGTTTCGTGCCGTCGCGTGTCACTTCGGTCACGAGACCGGCGGTCGCCAGTCCGTACGTATCGGCGAAGTCCACGGCGATCCGGAGGATGGCGTCCACCACAATCATTCCGCCAACATCTTCAATGCGCATTTTCACTCTGGGCGGTTTGTCCGCGACAAGCCGAACCGACAGGCGAACCGGCGATGCCCGTCCGCTCAGGTTATCCACCCCAAAATCGTCCACAAGACGAAAATAGTAAGTGGTCGATGTTAAGGGCGTATCCGTGGCGATAAACTCGCTCTCGCTAAGACGCTCAACTTTTGTAGCCTCTCCAGTCGTATCTGTCGTCTGACACAAAAGCGTTGATTCGCACACCGGCTTGTTGGTCTTGACCGATAAACGGATTTCGCTCCCCTGCAAGACATCGATAACCGTCTGCCCCGCTCGCAAATCATACCCTTCCATTTGCGTATAGGCGGGCGGCGTCACATGCATCGTTACACGGCTGATACGAGGCCGGTCAACGACCTCAATGGCAAAAACCTCGGTTTGTGCATCGCCCCCGACAATCTGGCAACGTAGCGACTCGGTCACGCGTTCGAACGTGTGCGAGAAACGAACTTGCTCACCGATGACGGCCGGCATCTGCTGACGTGAACGACGGCCTGCTGCGTTTTTATACACAATATACGTTTGTCGAGGTGCTTCATAACCTTTGGCTACAACTGCGAAGACGATCGCATCTTCGCCACGCGGCACGATGATCTTCTCCTCTACCAAGCCTTCGACGACAAGCTGGTTGCGTAACGGCCAATTCACGTTCTGGAGGAGCACGTTGCGTTGGAACCAAAGTCCCATCGTCTCCGCCAACAGGAGCGTCAACAACACGACGATGCCAAGGCATGCCACGATGAGCATGGCGCGCATT
>Ga0180433_10004425_pt1 | contig 19770 bp, 22 predicted proteins | sample SS_ome_8_FD_132980 | JGI IMG/M metagenome (GOLD analysis project Ga0180433, IMG submission 132980) | Hypersaline lake sediment archaeal communities from the Salton Sea, California, USA - SS_1_D_1 metaG | ecosystem: Environmental > Aquatic > Non-marine Saline and Alkaline > Hypersaline >... | reverse complement strand
GAAGAAGAAGAAGGTACTCCTCCAGGATTTAAAGAACAAACATTTGATGATAGAGTAGAGTCTGATGAAGATGTAGAAGGTGATGATGAGAGATTGAAAAAATTTAAAACCAAAAAACAGGAAGATAGTTTTGAACAAACAAGAGAGGAATATTCAAAAGAAGAGAAACAATATAATGAATCTAAGTCAACAAAATGGGTAGAGAAATATTTTATAAATAATAATTTTGATGAAGTTGATAATGAAGGTGGAGGAGATTGTTTATTTGCTGTTGTGAGAGATGGATTAGAAACAAAAAATATTAATAAGACTGTTAAAGAATTAAGAATAAAGTTATCAACAGAGGTAACACAAGAATTATTTCAAAATTATAAAGAACAATATGATATGTATAAATCAGCTATTGATGTTACTAATAGTGAATTACAAGTATTAGTTAAAAGAAATAAAGAATTAAAATTACTATTATCTGGAACACAAGATAGAAGTGAACATAAAAAAATATTAAAAGAAGCTGGAATAGTTAAAAAAGATTTTGAACGATTAAAAGAAGATTTAGCTTTACAAAAAGGTTTATTAGAAGAATTTAAATTTATGAAAAATATAAAAACTTTAAGTGATTTTAAAGATTTTATTCAGACACCCGACTATTGGGCAGATACATGGGCAATATCAACTATTGAAAGATTATATAATGTAAAATTAATTATTTTTTCTTATGAAGAATATAATGCGAAAGATAGTAGAGGTAAATCAATAGATGTAACTTATAAAAATCGTAATATTGTATTATGTGGACAATTAAATGATAGAATTTTAGAAGAGAGAGGGCTTTTTGAGCCTACCTATTATATAATGTGTTTTTATAATGGTGTACATTATGAATTGATTACATATAAAAAGAAAGGAGCATTTACTTTTACAGAATTACCTTATGTAGTTAAATATTTGGTAGTAGAAAAATGTTTAGAGGGAGACTCTGGTACTTTTAATATAATACCTGAATTTAAAGATTATAAAGCTAAAACACCTGAAGCTAATATAGAAACCTTAGTTCATACAGGTGGTGGTTTATTGTTAGAAAATGATCCAACTAATGATTTATTTGATAATAGTATACAATTTGTTTATTATAGTGGATCATTAGATAGTTTACCAGGTAAGGTAAGGGAGAAAAAATCTCTCACAAAGATATAAATAAATTCAGCAAATTATCTGCAAAAGATAATTGGAGAAAAAAATTATCAGATTTGTATGTAGGTGAAGAATTGGAAATAGATGGAAAGAAATGGAAGACAGTAGAACATTATATTAATGGTAATAAATTTAAAAAAGGTTTTCCATCATTTTATAAACAATTTACTTTGGAATCAAATTCTAGTATATCTAAAAATCCCTATTTAGCTAAAGCAGCTGGAAGTAAATTGGGTAAATTCAAAGACAAACAATTAAGACCTAGTCATATTGAAATAGATGATATTTTTGAAACAAATTTACCTTCTTTATTACATAAAGCTTATTATACTAAATTTATAAGAAATCCTGAAATGAAAGAATTATTAAAATTAACAGGAAAAAGTAAGTTATTAAAATATAATCGTGGTAAACAACCTACTATTTCTAAAGAATTAATGAAAATAAGAAAATTAATAAAAGATTAATAATTTAAAATTAATATATATAATAAATTTATAAAATGCTTATAACAATGAATGAATTATTTATTAAATATAAAATTAAAGTAAAAGGAATATTACATGTGGGAGCTCATAAATGTGAAGAATTAAGATCTTATTTGCAATTAGGGATTAAAATAGAGAATATTTATTGGATTGAGGCTCAACCAGAACTAGTATATATGAATAAGATTAATAATCCATCTATCAAGATTTATCAAGCTCTTATAGATGAAGAAGATGATAAAGAAATAGTATTTAATATTACAAATAATGAACAGACAGGAGATAGTCAAAGTTCATCAATTTTGGAATTTGGTTCACATGAAACTAGTCATCCCCAAGTTAAAATGGTAGATAAAAAAATTATGAAGACATCAAGATTAGAAACAGTAATAGAGAGAAAATATATTGATATGAAAGAAGTTAATTTTTTAAATTTAGACATTCAAGGAGTTGAATTACGTGCTTTGAAATCAATGGAAAAATATTTACAAAATATAGATTATATATATACAGAAGTTAATACAGAAGAGGTATATAAAGACTGTGATCAAATGGATGATTTGACAGAATATTTAAAGAAATTTAATTTTAAACTCGTAGATTATCGAATTTATAAACAATATGGTTGGGGAGATGCTTTTTATCTAAGAGAAAAATAATTAATATTTATATAAAATTAATTATTTTTTTATGGATTTATTGATTATAATATTCAATAAAATAAGGATAATAATATTTGTAGAATTCAAAGATAAATATGCCCAAAGCGGTTACAAAAATGTAGTCAAGTGCATGTGGTAATTTTAATATAGTAAATTTGGCACTTTTAACTAATGCATTACTACTTTTTTCTGCACTTTTTTTAACTACATGACCACTAATAGACTCTTCATCTAATCTTCTTACAGTTTCTTTTAATACTTTTCTTACTGTTTCAGGATTTTTCTTACTACCTAACCGCTTTAAAACCATATTTATGATATATTATAAGAAGTTAATTTTTACTAAAAATTTAATTATATAGTAATGCTAATAGGACAGTGATCACTACCAATAATATCAGGATGAATTTCACATTGTTTTACAAAATTAATAAATTCATTATTAATTAGGAAGTAATCTAAGCGATAACCCATATTATTTGTTCTCATAGAAGGTACTCTTTGATTCCAATAAGTATAGAGATTTGGAGTATCTTTATAGAAATGTCTTAGACTATCAATAAAATTATTTTGAATTATTTTTGTAAAATTATTACGTTCATCATCATAAAAACCTGGAATATTATTTTTATATTTAATATGATTATAAATATCAATATCTTGATGACAAACATTTAAATCACCACAAATGATAATATTTTTATTACTTTTTAAATGATTAATATAGTTTAAAAATTTAATATCCCAATCATAAATTCTAAATTTAAATCTCTCAGAATTCATATCTTGAGAGTTTGGAGTGTAGACTGTTAATAGATAATATTCTTCAAATTCTATACAAGTTATTCTTCCTTCTTGATCAAAGTCTGGTGGAGTTATTTCTTGAATAGGTTTAATTTTAGACCAAATAGCAGTTCCACTTAATCCTTTTTTTTGAGTTATTCCCATATTAGAATTCCAAAATTTAAAAGGATATAAATTATCTAACTCAGGAGAAAGTTTAACTTGATCTGGAGTAGCTTTTGTTTCTTGAAAACATATAATATCTATTTGATTTTGGAAAAGAAAGTCTAAATAGTTTTGTTTAATACGAGCTCGGAGTCCAGCAACATTCCATGAGAGAATTTTCATTGTTATTATTATTTTTATTTTTATAAAATATTCAATTTTTAAAAAATTGAAATATATGTAAAAATATAAAATTATTGTATCATAGAGATGGCAACAGCAAATACGATCTCCAATGCACCGAAGGAACTCTATATTTCAGATGGTGTATTTCCTACAGATGTAGAACTTATTAAGAATCGTTTTTATGAAGAGGGATATGGTAAAGTTTCAAAAGTTGAACTAGTAAAACAGTGGGAATGTGAACTAAATTGTGATGATCGTGATCTCTATTCTGCAGCTTTTGTAACAATTGATTATTGGAATAATACACAAAAGGTTTGTGATTTTCTAAATAGTCTATATGATAAGAATGAAAAGACAGTACTGACTACAGGAGAATATGTAGATAATGGTGTTTATGTAGATAATGGTAAAGAAGAAGATTATTGGGAATTTGAAGTTCCTGTTTATCAGACAGTTGAAGATGTAGAAAATGATCCTGAACTTAAAGAGAATAGTGAAGTTTCAGAGGAGGAAGATCTGAAGAATCAGATGGCTCGTATTGTTGAGCGTTTATGTCAAATTGAGAATAAGACATTTAGTACAGAGGGAGTAGTAAAATATCTATTTGAGGTAGATAGAAATAAAACAATCAAGAAAGCACGAAAGGAAAAGAGTCTAAAGATTCAGAAGGAGCGGCGTGCTGCTCAGCGAGGTTGGCGAAATCGTCTGCGTCCACAGAGTGTTCTTCGTGCACGAATGTAAATAGATATAATAATAAATAAATAAATTTTTTTTGTTAAATAATGAAAAAATATAGTTATAATATAATGGAATTAACAAATAAATCCAGTTATATAATTAATAAATTAATGATAAATAAATTTGAAGGAGATAAATATTCAAGAGAGATAAAATTATATTATAATAATTTATATGATTTATTTGATAATATAGATACTAAGGATGTATTAAGTAGAGAAGAAAAGAGAAAGATAGAAAAAAATTTTGATATTAAATTATCACTTAGTAAATTTATAAGTGAAGATATAAGGAAATATATAAAAAATAAAAGTAATGTAAGAATAAAATATAGATTGGAAATATTGGAAAGGGAGATAGAGGTAGATTTTTTTTTATTTGAGATTGATAATTTTAAACTAGAGAGATATATAGATTATTTAGATAATAGAATAAATATGATGAAATTAGTATTATATTATATGATAAAAAATAGTAGTAAGGAATGTAATAATAAATTGCAAATAATAGTTTATTTGACAGAGATAGAAAAGGAATTACCAAAAAGGAGGGGAGAGATAATAGGTCCAGAGAATGTGAATAGTGGTTATTCTTATGTTTGTGTTAAATCTGGTTTGATAGTAGTATTTAGAAGAGAGGAATGGTTTAAGGTATTTATACATGAGTGTATGCATAGTTTTGGAATGGAATTTTCAGGTATGAAATTAAATAGATTAAATAGAGAGTTAGGAGAGATTTTTAAGATAAGAGTAGAAATAAATTTATTTGAAGCTTATACAGAATTTTGGGCGGAGCTAATAAATATTGGAGTTATAAGTTATGTGAATAATGTAAGAAATAAAAGAAATTATTATAGATATGTAGAAAAATTTTTAGATATAGAGAGATATTATTCTATATTTCAGGCTAAAAAGATATTAGAATATAATAAGATAGATTATAAAAATATATTAGAAAAAGATACAAAATATAAAGAAAATAGTAGTATTTTTTCATATTATATAATAAAAAGTATAATGATGATAAATATAAATAAAATTGTGGAATGGTGTTATAAAAATAATAAAAATTTTATTAAATTTGAAAATAATAATAGTAATTTAAAATCTTTTTTAAGATTGATTAGAGAGATAAGTGAAAGTAATAAAACTAAGAAAATATTAGAAAATAATAATAATTTATTAAATAATAATTTTATAGGTAAAAATTTGAGGATGAGTGTAATAGAAATATAATTGGTAAAATGCATTAAAAAGATTTTAGAGATATATATTATATGAATACAAGAATAGATATTAATAAATATTTAGATGATTTATTACTTGAAGAGTTAACAAAGAGATTAAAAAAAAGACAAAAGATAGATAATGAAAAATTTGAAGAATTAGAAAGTCAGATATTTATAGATAGTAATTTATTATTAGAATATGATTTTAATATACCTCAATTAAAGAGATTAAATAAGAAGAATTATTTAAAGATTTCAGGAAATAAGACACAGTTGATGAAAAGAATATATAATTATAGAAAATATTCAAAAATAGTAGGAAAGATACAGAGATGGTATAGAAATAGTTTAATAGAAAGATTTAATAGATTAAAAGGTCCAGCATTATTGTATAGAGAGAAGTGTATAAATAAGACAGATTTTTTATCTATGGATGATTGTAAAGAGATAGGATATGATAGATTTTTTAGTTATAAAGATGAAGATAATAAAATTTGGGGATTTGATTTGATTTCAATATATACATTATATGTAAAAAAGAAGAAGGAGGTAAAAAATCCATATACAACAAAAATCTTACCATTTTATGTATTTGAGAATTTAAAGAAAATTATAAAATTTAATAAGATTTTATCTTATTCAATAGATTTAACATTAAATCATAATGAGCTAGTATTAAGTAAACAAATGTTAGAAATGAGGGTATTGTCATTATTTCAAGAAATGGATTCATTAGATAATTATACGCAAATAGAGTGGTTATTATCATTAAATAAAAATTTATTATTAAAATTTATTGTAGAATTATATGATATTTGGACATATAGAGCAAATTTATCAATTAATTCTAAAAGAGAGATATGTCCTCCTTTAGGTCAACCATTTAGAAATATTAATTTTACACTTTTATCAAATCAATCTCAAAATCAAATATTAAAAACAATTTTACCGATTTTAGAACAATTAGTTAAAACAGGAATAAACAGAGATGCTAGAATTTTAGGTACATATTATATTTTATCTTCATTAACTTTAGTGAATCAAGATGCGGCAGAATCTATGCCTTGGTTATATCAATCAGTTTTAGGAAATAATTAATGCGGTTTTAGAGGGGTTTTAGAGATAAAAATATATTTTGTGAATAAAACACTTAAAAAAGAGATAGTATACTAGAATATAATGGTCAAGAAGACAGTCGCGAAGAAAACTGAGGAAACTCCAGTTGAAGCCGTCACTCTAACTACTACTTCTACAGTTGATGATACTACAACCAAGAAAGCTACAAAGAAATCTACTCGTAAAGTTACTGAACCAGTTACAACTGAAACTACAGTTACAGAGAATCAGGTTGTTGAGAATGTAACAACTGTCTCTGATGTTTTGGTACTTGCTGATTCCTTCACTGAATTTATGACAAAATTCCAAACTCTTGTTCACTCTATGTCTCAGCTTAAAGTAGATTTCAAAGCTCTTGAAAAGAAAGCTGTTCGTGAAATTAAGCTAGCTCAGAAGGAAAAAGCTAAACGTCGTCGCAAGACAGGTAACCGTTCGCCAAGTGGATTTGTGAAGCCTACTCTTATTAGTTCGGAACTAGCTAAATTCCTTAATAAGCCAACAGGAACAGAGATGGCTCGTACTGAAGTTACTCGTGAAATTAATGGTTATATTCGTCAGAATTCGCTTCAGGATAAAGATAATGGTCGTAAAATCAATCCTGACAAAGCACTTGCTAATCTTCTAAAGATTAAAAATGGAGAGGAACTTACATATTTCAATCTTCAGAGATATATGAGTCCTCATTTTGCGAAGGCTAATTCTACACCAGGTGCTACAACCTCAGGTGCAGCTACAGCTTAAATAGATTATATATAATTTTTATAATAAAAATATTAAATTTATTATAAAAAAATTATTAAAATACTTTTTATATAATAATGAAAAAAGGTAATAATAAGTATAAAATCTTAATAATAGTAATAATTTTAATTTATTATATTTTACTGCCTGAAGGTTATTATAAATTTTATAGAAGTTTACCAGTTTATCCGGATAGTTATAGAGAGGTAAGATTAGTAGAGAAATATATAAGAGAAAGAAATGAGAAAGATATAATATTTTTTAGAATAACAAATAATCATATGGATTGGGTATTTAAACAGGTAGTAAATGAGCCAATTGAAAATATAAAAAATTTAGTAGTAGAACATAATTTTTTAATTTTATTTTTAAAAAATCTTATTAATAGGATAAGACCTAAACAAATTGTAAATAATTTAAATATTTTAGATGCTGAAGGTACAGCAGATACTCCCGCTTATCCAGCAGGACATGCCTTAAGTGCATATTATGTAGCTAAGAAGTTAAAAATAAAATATCCAGAAAAAGAAGAAATATTAGATAAGATTGCGAGAGAATGTGATATAACAAGAATAAAAGCTGGATTACATTATCCTTCAGATGGAGAATTTTCTAAATATATAGTGGATAAATTTTTATGAGCATTATAATAACAAATTTTTAATTTTTATTTTAATTTCTTTGTATTTAATAAAAAAATTGATTTAAAAGAAAAAGAATAATATAAACTATAACCATGCCGACCTCAACCAAAGCGACTGCTGCGATTATTTCAGGACTTGATGTCAACCCTGAGAAGGATGTTTATTTTGCGAAGCCAAAAGTAAATGATAAAGGAGGAAAGAATATTGGAGTGCTAAATGTTCATACAAAGAAGAGTTTTCATCTTTCTACACCCCTTATGCTAACCTGGGGTCTAAATGAGAATGAGCCATTTGATGGTAAATCAGGACCGAAGACGTATGATTTTACACTTCAGTTTCCAAATAATGAATATTCATCGGAGGCGACTACAACATTTCTCAAGAATTTTAAGGCACTAGAACAGCATATTAAAGATTCTGCGGTTGAAAACTCACGTGATTGGCTAGGTAAAGCAAAGATGACATCGGAAGTAGTAGATGCACTCTGGACTCCAATGGTAAAGTATCCAAAGGATCCGGAGACAGGTGAATTTGATTATAGTCGGCAGCCCCAGGTCCGAGTAAAAGTTCTATTTTGGGATGGGGAATTTAATGTAGAGATTTATGATCCTGATGAAAAGCTTCTATTTCCAAATGAGAATGGTGTAGAACTTAAGGATCTTATTACAAAGGGTAGTCAAATGGCTACAGTTCTTCAGTGTGGTGGTGTTTGGGTAGCGAGTGGTAAGTTTGGAGTTACATGGCGTCTATTTCAGGCAGTAGTTAAGCCTAAGGAAACACTGAAGGGTAAGTGTCATATTTCACTAGGAAAGGAAGATAAAGAGAAGCTACTTGCTCAAGTAGAATCAGATGAAGATGTAAAGGAAAAGGAAAACGTAGTAGTAGTAGAGGATAGTGATGAAGAGGAAACAGTAGTTTCCCCACCCGCAGTAGCTGAACCAGAAGTTGAAGAGGAGGAAGAAGATGAAGTAGAAGAAGTAAAGGAAGTATCTGCACCACCGCCTGTACAGGAAAAGAAGAAGCGTGTAGTTAAGAAGAAGGGTGCGGAGTAAAGAAATCAATATATAAATGAATAATAATATCTCCAATACTGACAATATCTAATTGATCATTATAATTAATTATTCCATTTTTTTTGTAAATTACTTTTTGATATTTTTTTATATTAAGACAGTGAGTTTGTATATTAATTTTTTGATTAGGTAAGTCAATTAAAATATTATTTTTCAATAAATATTCTATATTAGTGAAATAATTAATTTCAAGATTATATATATTATTTATTTTGGTAATATAGTAGTTATCAGGAAGATTTGGAATTGTTTTAACATAAATATAATCATTATTATTTAATTTAAAATATGTAAAATCTCTCCATAATGGAACTAAAAATTGTTCTCCTTCATACATTAATTTAAAAGTATCATTATTTAAAATATTATTTAAATTAGGATTTAAAATAAAGATTTGGTTATTTTGTAATTTTTTTTTAATAATTTCTTGAATTTTATTTAGGGTATCTTCACTAAAATTAAATAAATCTTTAAATCTTATAATATAATCCCATAATTTAAATAATGTTTCTGGATTAAAATCTTCAATTACTTTTAAAGAAAATTCTTTACAATCATTTTTAAGAGAATTTATTAATTTATCAACTTGATGTGTATCAATAGAATCATTACTAATAAAAGCCATAGTGAAGAATTGAGAGATTAAAGAGAAATATGAATTATCTTCATTATTTTTGTAATCTTCTTTATTTATAATATTTTTATCTAATAAATCATTTAGATAATGATATGCTTGAGTTACATTATTAAAAATTATATTAGCATCAGGATTTTTAGATTTATCTGGATGATATTTTAAAGCAGCATTCATATATGCTTTTTTAAGTTCATGTTTTGAATAAGGTATTTTAATATTTAAAATATGTTGAGCAGTATTAAGATTCATTAATTTCTAATACTAAATATAATAAATAATTTTCTAAGTGATAAATTGGTCTATAATTATTATTGAAATATTGGAAAGATCTATAAGTTTTATTAATAATTTGATTAATATTATCTTTTTTGATTTTTTTTAATTTTACTAATTCGTATAAAATATACCATATTCCCTCAAATATATTTATATTATAAATAAAAACATCATATAAAAGTTCTCTAAAATAAATATAATTTATTTCTTCATAATTGATTAAATTATTAATTATTGTATCACAAATAGTTTTATGAGGTTCAATAAAATTAATGTTAGCTTTTATATTTTTTATGTTATTAATTTGTGAAATATCTTTATGATTTTTTTCTTTAAAATTTTGATTTTTAAGATTTTTTTGATATAAGTTTTTAGAGGGTCTTTCTAAAGGAATTACATAACAACTATTTAAAATATTATCTGGAATAAAACTTAATTCTTCAGTAATTAATATAAATTTTATATTTAAATTCTCAAAAGGAATAGATTGCATATAACTATAAAATATTTCTAATAATTCATTATTAATTTTTTCAAAATATTTACAGACTATAATTCCTGTATTATTTCCTTTAGTTATATATATAATTTCTATAATTTGCAGAAAAATTTCATTCCATAATAATTTAGATTGACATCCTAATAATGACATATCAATTTCATAATGAATATCACTTATCTTAAAATAATAAATATTTTTATTAAAATTTATAGAAATTTTTTTTTCATATTTGAGTTCTGAAGGACTATATTTTTTTATTGCTGAGAGAACTTGAGTATATTTACCTATACCAGAAGGTCCATAAAATATTAAATTTTTTAATTTATTAATATCTTGAGGAAATTTATCATATATATTTTTTAATTTTGGATGTAAATTTGTATTTTGTAAATAATCTTCAAAATGGCTTTCATAAAATTTCATTATTTTAATTAAATAATAATCTTTAATTTTATTATTTAATGAATACTATTTTTTCTTTATTTTTGAAATTAAATAAATATAAATATTCTCATCCTAATTATTATCATATTTGGTTTAATTTTTTAATCTCTCAAGATCCTTCCATTAATTCTGAATTAATTATAAATAAATTAAATAATTTATTTAGATTTTTAGATAAAAATAATGATGTATCAGAAAATGATTTATTAAATATTTTTATTTTTATTCAAACAGTTAATAATCTAATTTAAGAGAGAATATTAAAAAAATGGAATTAAATATATAAATTTATAATTATTAAATGAATATTTGTGAATCTATTAAAACTTTTGATATTAATAATATATGTTATTTAGATCCAATAAAAAATACTGTAATTGATAATAGCAATTTTATCAGAATTCTTTATTCTAACGAATTATTTGCATTAAATGGTATATATATTATTTTTAAATTTAAAAATATACAAAAATTCTTTCAAAATAACAAAGTAAAAACTTGTTTTGATATGAATAATTCCATTAATTTAAATAATATTAATTTTATTAAAAAGTTAGAACAAGATTTATTAAAAAATTGTATTATTAAAAATAAAAAACCTTTTACAAAGCTAAAAGATCAATTAAATCAAGGTTATTTAAAAAATACAAATTGTATATATGTAGAAAATAAAAATGATATTATAAATAATATGGAAGAAAATTTTATTTTAAAAATATCTGGTATATGGGAATCTGACCTGGAATATGGATTAACATATAAAATTATAGATACTCAAGATTCATTAACCGTCGGTTGTAAAGAATTCTAGTACAATTTGCATCATTCCTAATATTATAACATTAAAAATAAATAATACATATTGAATAATTTTTGCATCTTCTATTTTTAATTCACCTTTTTCTCTACTACTTGCTTTATTAATAAAAAATAATAATCCAAATTCTCTATTAAAATAAATAAATAAAGAAATAATTTGAACTATTATTAAGAATGATGAGAGAAAACTATACATACCAAATTCCTTGGGTAAATTAGATTTATTTACTTGTTTAAAATTACTTATATTTAAAATTATTGACCAAACTAAAACTATTAATAATAAAAAGGGAGGAATCATTAAATTAAAATTATTTGATAAAGTATCTGGATTTTCTTTACTTTCTGCTGAATTATAAGGTGTATTAAATGCAAATGTTATTACAACTAATAAAAATGTCGCTATTGCTGATAATCCATATCCAAATATTGAAGCATTTGCAGCTCCTTGATTATTAAATAAGATTTTAATTATAACACCTCCACCTAATAATCCAAATAAATTAATTATTTCTAAATTTCTATCTGTACTATTTTCATATTTTTTAACGGTTTGAGAAGTAGTTTTTGTAGACATATATAAATATTGTTATTATTTTATAATAAAAATATATTTATATCTTATATGAGTAATTTTATAACTCCACCACCTAATCAAAATTTAAATCTTCAAAATAATCATCCTATTATTAAAAGGGAAGATACTTATTGGTTAAATAGAAAATTATTTACTATTCATTCAGAAGATAGAGATAAAGCAAAATGGCCACTTTCTAACGAATTTGAAATTGAATGTCCTCAACCATATACTAATATACAATCAGCTCGCTTAACTGAAATAAATTTCCCTTGTAACTATTATAATTTTAGTAACAATATGCAAAATACTAAATTTGAAATTATTATATTATCTAATGGAAATACTGGACCTGTTGTACCTGGAGCTGGTGTCAAGTGGGAAGATATATCTGGTTCTCATACGATTGATATAAGTAATGGATATTATACTAGTAATCAACTTGCTACTACATTAAATTATCAATTAAATATTCATCTTGGAATAGACCCCACTCCTGTTCCTCCCGGAGCATCTCAATATGGTTGGAGTGTAGTTTATCATGAAACTAAGCAAAAAATTTTAATTGGAAATAATTTTGGAGCTGAATTTGTATTAGATGGTTCTATTAGATTTGATTATAGAACTATATGTTGTTATCCTGATGGTACACCATTATCTTGTACAGGAGATAAAGAACCACCTATCCATTTATTACCTCCAACAGTAGAATATTTTGATAGATATAATAAATGGGGATTTTTATCCTACATTGGTTTTACTAAAAAAATTAAATATTATAGTCAAAAATCTTCTTCACCTCTAGTTTTAGATTATGTAGATGAAAATTGTTCTTGTTCTAATCAAATATGGTTAGATGAATTACCTGATGCTAGTATTAATTATATTGAACCTCCTAAAGTAATTGATATTTTAGGTGAAACAGTAATGTATATGGAATTAAATTATTTTAATAGTTATGATGAATTAGTTCCTTATCCTGATTCTTCTTATAATGTATTAATTCCAGGAAAATGTGGAAGTTATTATAAAGGCATAGCACCAGGTTATAATACTCCAAAATATGTGGCATATAGGGGTGCAGGAATAAATAGTGCATTTGCTAAAATTCCATTAATAGCTACTCCTAAAACTCAAATATTTCAATCTGCTGGAGGATTCCTAGACAATGCCTCTACTTATACACCACCAATAGAAAGAGTAACAAGATTTAAAGTTAAATTTAGATATCATGATGGACGTTTAGTAGATTTTCAAGAAAATGATTTTAATTTTACTCTTGAAATTAATCAATTAAGAAATGATTTTGATAGAAAATTAGTAATTAATCAACCCCAATTTTATAGTTTTACATAATAATAATTAAAACTATCTTTATTAATATTATTATTATGACTAATAAAAAATATAAATCTAATAAAAAAAATAAAATTAATACAATTCAGATCTCTCTCAGATCTCCAATTGAAAGACAACAAGAAATTAGACCAATAATTGAAAAATTATCTGAATTACAATTAACTGCTCAATATGAATCAGTACAAAAAATTATGAAAGTATTTTCTTTATTTATTAAAGATGGAGGCTCATTTGATATAAATATACCTTTTCCTGAAGTAAATAAACGATTTAAGGGATTATTAACTGATAATAAAAAATATGAAATTTGGGTAAAATTAGAACATCTACAATAGATATTATATAATAAAAAATCCAATAAATATATATATATATATGGATTCTAAAAAAGAAATTATTAAAAAAACTTTACCTGGACCTACGGCCTTACCTTGGGAACTTATTCTTTTAATTTGTGCTATAACTATTTCTGAAGCTTTAGGTCAATATTTATTACGTCTTTCAAAAACTTATCCTCTATTTTGGTATTTTCCTTATATATGTTGGGGTTTATATGGAATTTGTACTTGGCTTCTACTTAAAACTTATGAATTTACTACTATTGGTAAGGCTGAAGTTTATTGGGATGCTTTAAGTGCTATTTTAGTACCATTAATTGGTATTTATGCCTTTAATAATCAACTTTCCTTATTTAATTGGATTGGTATAATATTTGTTATTGTTGGAACTTTTTTACTTTCTTTCAAAGATGTTAAACCCTATGCCAAACCTTAACTTATTTCAATTTGTTTTCCTTCCTTATATTTTTTAATTTGCTCTCTTAATTCATCAAATGGTGTTAATGTTAAATCACTTAAATGGAGTCCAGTACAAGGAGATGTATGTTTAGTTTCAAACCATTTCATAATAGATTGTTCATCATAAACTTGATTATCAATAGTTTTTACTGGATTATTCATAAAACTCTGAGAGATTGGACAAATAAATTCTATTGGAATATCATCTAGATTATTAATATAATCTAGTAATTTCATTTCAGTCAGTACCTTACGAGAATTTTGGATTTTATTTTTTAAATCATTAACTGTCATAATACTTCTTTTAATTTCTCTACGAGCACTTAATTCTAAATTTTCTTGAGATCCAAAACATCCATTATTAACTTTTATAATATATTCTCGTTCAATTTCAGGAATTTTAATTGTAACTGATTCATTTTGTTGTGCAAGACAATTTTCAATAAGTTTATTTTGTTCTTGAAAATATGGAATCCACCATTCTTCACCCAGAGATAGTAAATTTCCCTCATTTTCTACAATTCCCCTACACCATTGCCAAACTACTACATAAAGATCATCTTCATCTTCTATATCTAATAATTCTGATTCCCAGACTTTTGGAACTTCAGGTAGAAATGATCCTATTTGATCATTAATTAAATATTGTGACTCAATCACTCCTGTGAAAGTATGTTCCCTTTCATTTTCAATATCTGTAATTCTCCATTCTCCATTAATTCTTTTACTAAAAATATTATAATTTAAATTATCTTCAGCTAACTGTAATCTTCTAACTGATCTATAACCTGGGTGTTTATATCCAGCTCTTCCCATAGAGAATCCAGGTGTTGTTTGATACATACCATTACTATGAAAATGTACAGTTGCATTAAAGAATTGACTACCTAAAACACAATACCCAAGATAATGATGTCCCCATCTATCACTACTTTCACTACATTCCTTAAATTTTGATTCTATTTGTTCAGCTATAGGTTTGGGATAAAAATTTAATTGTCTACGGACTGGGTCAACTGACAGGTAGACGATAGGCATGATTTGTATAAAAGTATTTTTATTTTTAAAATTTCAATTTTATTTTAAAAAATAGCAATGATAAATATCATTAATAAAATTAATAGAATTATTATATTTGTTTAGATCAACTCTATATTTATTAAGAATTTTTATTAATAATTTTGATTCTAATTCATAATTTATAGGATGATTTTCTAAATTAGTAATATTAAAATTATTTAAATTTATACAAGCTATATCAGAATCATTTTTACTAAAAGGAGGAATCAGGCGTCCTCCAGTAACATTAATAAATTTATCTATGTCAATATCCTCTACTTTTAAATTTAGAAAATTATGTAAATCTTTTATATTTTTGATAAAAGTGTAATTAATTTTCCAATTTTTTCCATTATCTAATGCTTTTATCATTAAATTATCTAAGCTACGAATATTTAAATGAAGTAAGAATATTTCTTCATAAGAATTTGGAGAGATGGGATTATTGATTTCTAATTGATTTAATATTTCATTTTCTCTATAAATATATGTTGGCAAATTATTTTTAAATAAATGAGGATGACCCATTATTATATAAGGTGTAATTTTTACAAGAGATTTAATATCTTTTTCTTTATAAATTTTATAATTATTAATTATATAGTTAAAAGATTCTTTATTATTATTAAATTTAAATAAATTTCCCCATCTTAAAAAAAACATATTAATAAAAGGATTTATTTCTAATTTTTCTTTAATAAAATCTTGTATAGTATTAAATTTTTTATGTAATACAATAAATTCATCTATATCACAACCTAATACCCAATCACATTTACTTTGTCTAATTAAATAACTATAAGTTGATAATTCAGTCTCTCCGGGAAGATTTTTAATTTCTTTAATAATAACGAATGGTTCATATATTTTATAAATTTGGTAGGGTATATTATCAGCTTTTAAAAATATAAATTTACAAAAACCTAAATTTAAATAATAATTTAAGAAAAAATTAATATAGGGAGATTCATTATATAGTCTTGTATAAATACAACACTTCATAATATAATGTTTTAAATTAAATATTATATTTTTCTTTAATCCAACTTTCTAATAATTTTAAATTACAATTTTTATAATCATCTTCAAATTCATCTAACTTAAAGAATTTGGGAGTTTTCATTTTATTAGTTTTATAAAATATATAATCTCCATATTTTCCATTTCTAATTGAGACATTTTCATTTATTTTTCTAATAAGAGTTTGATTAAGAAATGGTTTAATATCTTGAAAAGTTATTTCATTAAAATCTTTTTTAATAGATTTGAGAGAAATATTCTTATCACCCCAGGTTATATATATACCAAATTTACCAGTTTTTAAATAAATATCTTTTTCATCTTGATTGCCTAAAAATGTTCCTTCATTTTTTGTAGTATTATTATCAATAATTTCTTCAATTGTTAATTTTTTTTCTTTTATTAATTCATGATCTAAATCATCTTTAATTTTTTTAAATGTAGTTTTATTATCTTTTGTAAACTTAATAATTGGTCCATATTTTCCTATAATATAAAAATGATGATCATCAAGTTTAATTTCCTCCTTACTGAGAGATTTTGTATCACCAATTAGATTTAAAATATTACTATTAAATTCTTTACAAATTTGAATATGATCTAAATTTTCTTTAGCTATTAAATCTAATTTATCTTCCATACTACATGTAAAATTATAATTAAATAAATCATTAAAATTATTAATAAGAAATTCTATAACAATTATTCCCAATGGTTGGATAACTAATTTATTTTTTTCATTACCAAATACTTTTTCAGTTTGATTTTTAGATATTTTATTTTGATTATTTAAGGTAAAATTTAAACAATTAATAGTTTTTCCAATAATATTATCTTTTTTAACATAATTTCTCTCTTGAATTTTATCAATTAACGATGAAAAGGTTGATGGTCTTCCAATACCTTTATTTTCTAGTAGTTGTACTAATTTTGCTTCTGTATAATGAGTTTTTAAATCTTTAATAGTTACAGTTGATGAAATAGATGAAAATTTAACTTCTTTATTTTTAAGTTTTGGTAAATAATTAAATCCAATTAAATTTAAATTATCTTTTAGATCCAAGGTAATATGCCAACCTAAAAATTTTGGTGATTCTGTTAAATATTTATAAAATAGATTATTTGGAGCAGAAATTTTATATAATATAGTAAAATAAATAGCTGGTAACATGCAAGATTGAATTGTATTTTTCCAAATAAGTTTATATAAATTGATTTCTTTTTTAGTGAATTTATCGTCTATATCTTCTTTATTTATATCTGTAGGTCTAATAGCCTCATGAGCTTCTTGAGCTAGGTTTTTATTATCTTTACTTTTTTTATCAGATTGATCAGAAGACTGAAAATTAATATTAAAATATTCAGATCCATATTTATTTTCAATAAATTTTTTACTAATTTCAATAAATTCTTTGGAATAAATTTTTGAATCTGTTCTCATATAAGTAATTAACCCTTCTTCATAAAGTTTTTGACAGATTTTCATTGTTTCTTTAGGTGAGATATGAAGATTATTATTAGCAACTTGTTGTAAAAGAGAAGTAGTGAAAGGTTGTGGTGGGTTTCTTTTTGATTCTTTTTGTTTATCATTAGAAATAATATGTTTATGAGAGATAGATAAATTTAAGAATTCTTCTACTTTATCAGAATCATTAAATTCATAATCTAAATTAAAATTAAATAATTTATCAGTAAAATATCCAATAGTATTATATACTTGAGTTCCATTATTATCTTTAGTTTCTAAATAATTATCATAAACAAGTCTAAGTGCAGGTGTTTGACATCTTCCAGCACTTAAAGAATTTTTAGTATTTGATGAAATATTTTTCCATAAGATAGGAGAGATTTGATAACCTAATAATAAATCTAATATTTGTCTAGTTTGTTGCGCATTAATTAAATTTAAATTTAATATTGAAGGTTTATTAATACTATTTAAGATAGCAGATTTTGTAATTTCATTAAATAATATTCTTTTTGTGGTATTTACATTTAAATTAAATAATTGACAGATATGCCAACCAATAGCTTCTTCTTCACGATCATCATCTGTAGCAATAATTACCTCTTTAGATAAATTTATAGCTTTTCTTAATTTATCAATATGTTTAAGTTTTTCAGAAATAGTCGTAAAAGTAAGTTTAAAATTATTATTGATATCAATGTTTTTGAGAGATGGAAGAGTAGTTAAATGTCCATAACTAGCTAAACATTTATAACCAGGTCCTAAGAAACCTTCTATTTTTTGACATTTTGCTGGTGATTCTACAATAACTAATATATATGTCATTTATTGTAGATTAAATATAATTAATATTTTATCAATTTTTTAAATAATTTTGTTTAAATTCTTTAAATGAAATTTTTTTAGGTTCAACAAAAGTAGATTCATTTTCATCATTATTTTTATTAAGTTTATCAGCTTTTCTTACAGCACTATCAATATATAAATTTTTTAATAAATTACCAATTTTATAAGCACCTTCATGTTGATCTAATTTTCCATCTTCTATTTCTTTGAGAACTATCAAGAATTGTCCAAGAATTTTTAAATCAATTTCATCTTTTTTAACTTTATTATAAATATCAGTATAGTTAACAAATAAAAATTCACAGTTTCTGACACACATAAGATCAAAAGCTTCCGGATTTGTTGTTTGTAAATTTAAATTTTCTTTTTTAAGTTTAAGTAATTTATTTAAATCATTTTGAATTAAAATACTATGACCTTTATCTCTAATTTCTTGCGTACAATCTTCAACATTATTGGTTTTTATCATTTTTTCTAGGTTCAATCTATCAAAGTTATTCATATTTTATTTATAAAATTTTATATTTAAATTAAAGTAAATTATTAATTACTAATTTTTTCTATTTATAATATAATGACTACTCCAAATGATACTCAACCAACTACTACTAAACAGTGGTTAACTAAAACTCCTCATTTAAATCATCCAATAAAAGGTGTTAGTGCAGATCAACATAATATTAGACAACAAAATCAATTATGGGCAGGTATTTTTGGTAATGGAGGAGGAGGAAAAAAGAAAAAAAAAACAATAAAAAGATCTTTGAATAAAAAGAGAAAAACAAAGAAATTTAGAAAGAGAAAGAGCTATAAAACCAAAATTAAAAGAAAAAATAAAAGAAAAAAAACAAAAAAAAACATTAAAAAAGTTTATTTTGGAGGTACTGATCAGTGTAATAAAAGACATTCGGGTGATACTGTAAATGATCAAAGAAATATTCTTTTACG
>Ga0180433_10004424_pt1 | contig 19772 bp, 14 predicted proteins | sample SS_ome_8_FD_132980 | JGI IMG/M metagenome (GOLD analysis project Ga0180433, IMG submission 132980) | Hypersaline lake sediment archaeal communities from the Salton Sea, California, USA - SS_1_D_1 metaG | ecosystem: Environmental > Aquatic > Non-marine Saline and Alkaline > Hypersaline >... | reverse complement strand
TCGTGCAGCGGCTTGAGCACCACCACGAGCTGGATGGTCGAACAGTTCGGGTTTGCTATAATCCCGTTGTGGTCCGCGATCCGGTCCGGATTGACTTCCGGCACGACGAGTGGAATTTCCGGGTCCATCCGAAATGCGCTCGAGTTGTCCACCACAACGCACCCCGCGCGCGCGGCGATCGGGGCAAACCGTTTGCTGATGGTCGCCCCTGCCGAAAAAAGCGCTATATCGACACCGGCGAAAGAATCCTCCGTCAACTCCTCGACAGCGACCTCACCGCCCATGAACTGCAACGTCCTCCCAACAGAACGAGCCGACGCCAGCAGCTTGATGCCCGCTATGGGAAACTCGCGTTTCTCAAGGGTCTCGATCATTTTGCCGCCCACAGCGCCGGTAGCTCCGGCTACCGCTACGTTCAATCGTGCCATCTCATTTCTCCTGCATTTCCTTGGCCATACCCACTAGAACAACCACGATGTCGCCCCGACACTTTGGCTCGTTCCCACGGTGCTTTCGCGACCGGTATCGCTCATGAACTCTCACCCACCATGTGCGTCATCGCCCAATTCATAAGGCCGCCTGACAAGATAATCTCGCGCATGAAATCGGGAAACGGCGCAGCACGATACCGCTCGCCACGCGTCAGATTTGTGATCACGCCCGCGCCTAAGTCCACCCGCACCGAGTCGCCCTCTTGAACCCTCTCGGACGCCTCACCACACTCCAGGATCGGCAGCCCCATATTAATGGCATTACGATAGAAAATGCGGGCGAACGTCGCACCTATCACGCACGAAACGCCTGCCGCTTTGATACACAGAGGAGCGTGTTCGCGCGAGGAACCGCACCCGAAATTGCGTCCCGCGACGATCACGTCACCGGGTCGAACGGTGCTCGAGAACCTCTCGTCCGCACCTTCCATACAATGCCGAGCCAATACCGCCGTGTCGGTCACGTTCAGGTACCGTGCGGGAATGATCTCGTCGGTGTTTACGTTATCGCCGAACCGCCACGCCCGACCTTGCACGACCATGTCCTGAGCGGGTTTCATACGCACCTTGATGATTGTTCTTCCTGCTCCCTGATCGCGACGCGCGTCACTCCTACCGTCCTTCCTCTATTTCCATGACGGCGCGTCTGTTCAAGGCTCTCCCTTCCTCGGTCGAATTATCCGCTACGGGTTGAGATTCGCCGTAACTGATCGTTTGTATCCGTTGTGAGGCGATACCCTGTGCCACGAGATAGTTTCTTACAGTCTCGGCCCGGCGCATGCCGAGTGCCAGGTTGTGCTCTTCGCTGCCCAGCGCACACGCGTGTCCCTCAATAACAAGCCTGTCCTTCAGATACTGTTTGAGATACGCCGCCGCCTTACCAACCGTTGCTTTCCCTTCCGGTCTCAGCTCCGCCTTGTCCAAGTCGAAGAGCACATTGTCAAGGACGATGCGCTCTCGCACCGTCACCTTCTCTATCGACACTGGAGCGAGCTGCGGCACGACCGGAAAGGCGATCGGCGGACCGACAGGACGCGGCCCGATTTCTGCCTGCCGCGTAACGCACCCATCCAGCATCGCGCAGGCCGCGATCATAATACCTATCACGCACAGGTACATGCCCAGCTTCGACAATTACCACAACCCCTTCACCCGCGCCGCGCACACCGACCACCCCCACTGCAGCTTTCTTACGAAACCACGGCGCACCCCACATCACAGTTCGCCGCGACCCTCCATGGCGCGCGCCAGCGTGGCTTCGTCAGTCAATTCTATATCACCACCCACGGGCACACCCCGGGCTATACGCGTCACCACCACTCCAAACGGTCTCACAAGCTTTGCGATATACAGAGCGGTACTATCACCGTCAACCGTCGGATTCGTGGCGATCACCAGCTCCTTCACGGCACCGCCGCGCACCCTCTCCATGAGCTTGTCCAGGGTAACATCCTCCGGCTGGACGCCGCTCAGCGGCGAGATGAGGCCGTGAAGCACGTGGTACAAGCCGTTATAAGAACCTCCTTTCTCGACCATCTGCACGGTGCTTGGCTTCTCCACAACGCAGATGACCGAGCGATCCCGTCGATCGCTCGAGCAGATCGGACACGGGTCGGTCTCCGTGACGTTACAGCAAACAGAACAGAGGGCAATCCTCGTCTTGACGTCCCCTATCGCCCGCGAGAGCTGCTCGGCGTCTTCCCGACGCATGTCCAGTATGTGGAACGCAATACGCTCCGCGCTCTTAGCCCCGATTCCCGGCAGCTTCTTGAGCTCCGATACCAGCCGCTGAATGGATTCTGATTGTACCATACTTGCCAGGAACCTATGAATTATCGCCCTGCCAGGCAAAGCGAACCGTGCAACGGTCCTGCTTATCGCGCCTGTCTCAGGCATGCCGCGGCCTGCCTTGCACGGCCCATACGCTGCACCAGCGAGTCGTTTCCCCTTGCCACAGCGAGACTGAATGATACCCGACGCCGGGGGTGGAGGAAACCGCGCTAACACTTGGGCCCGGCAGTATCGCGTTCGCCGAGACCTTCTTTAGCTTTCCTCCAATCGGCGAGCGCCTGCTCTCTGCTTAAAAGGTCGAGCCTATCGACGAACAGCAGGCCCTCAAGGTGGTCTATCTCGTGCTGGATTATGCGCGCGAGCAGCCCCTCCGCGGTAAGATGAATCTCTTTGCCGGTGACGTCCTGAGCTACAACCTCCACGCGCGCCGCTCTCTTGACATCCCTGAAAGCACACGGGACGCTGAGACAGCCTTCCTGCATCGCCTGTTCGCCTTCGCGCTTTATAATCGCAGGGTTCACCAACACCATCTTTTGCTCGGGCGACTGTCGCGAATCGATCACCACAATTCGTTTCGATATGCCCAGCTGGGGTGCAGCCAACCCCACCCCGTCGGTCTCATACATGATGTCGAACATTCGCTCGGCAAGCGATTGTAACGCAGGATCGAACTTCTTGACGGTCTTGGCCTTTTTCTTGAGTACCTCCGCCGGATACTCGCAGATGTCTAACTGCTTCATTTGAACAAGATCCCACCATCGGCGCAATCGCATACAGCCGGTTGACGCTGCAGATGGTATCACGGTGCGGAACAAAATGCAAGACGGCCACGGGTCTATCGCAGCCCGGTGCGAGCCGGATTTCCCACCCTTGACATATGCTGACACAAGATGCTACCATACGGACAAGTATGAAGTGTTTCTGTGAGTGGGAGAGGTGTAGATGAGTTTTGAAGACAGCAACGAGAGGCAGATGAGCGAGAGCCAAGGAACAAGTACCGAAGCAGTTCCACAAGAGCAACAGGAAGAACTTTTCGTCCACGACATCATCGCCGGGCAAAGCCGCGAGGAAGTAGCCCAAATCTATGAGGATACGCTCAAGAACTTCATCCAGGGCGAGGTCGTCCGCGGACGAGTGGTCAACGTATCCGAAGACAAAGTGCTTGTTGATATTAACTACAAGAGCGAAGGCATCATACCGCGGAGCGAGTTCCCGTCGAACATTGAGATAAAGGTTGACGACCAATTCGACGTCTTTATCGAAGAGACCGAGGGCGAAGAGGGAATGCCGGTTCTCTCGAAAATAAAGGCTGACCGTATTAAGAACTGGACTAAGGTCCAGCGAGCATATGACCAGGACGATATGGTGGAGGGGAAGGTCGTCCGGCGCGTCAAGGGCGGTCTCAAAGTTGATGTGAGCGGTCTGGACGCATTTTTGCCGGCAAGCCAGATTGCCTCTCGCCCGGTCGGCGATCTCGATAAGTTCATCGGCGAGATCTGGACGTTCAAGGTCATCAAGTTGAGCAGACGCCGACGCAATATAGTGCTGTCCCGACGAAAGTTGATGGAAGAAGAACAGGCCAAGGAGAAGGAGGAACTGCTCAGCACGCTGGAAGTCGGTCAGCTCATAAAAGGTGTGGTGAAGAATATCACCGATTTTGGCGCCTTCGTTGATGTGGGCGGTATCGACGGCCTGCTGCACGTGAGTGATATGTCGTGGGGCAGGGTGCGCCATCCCTCCGATGTCGTGTCGGTCGGGCAGGAGCTCGAGGTGCAGGTGCTCAGCTTCGATAAAGAGACCGAGCGCATCTCACTCGGACTCAAACAGAAGGTGCCGAATCCATGGATCGGTGTCGAGGACAAGTATCCCGTAGGGACGACCGCTACCGGGAAGGTAGTCAGCATGACCGACTACGGCGCGTTTGTCGAGATCGAAGATGGGGTGGAAGGTATGATACACGTGTCAGAAATGAGCTGGACACACCGCGTACGTCATCCCTCCGATGTCCTTGAGATCGGCCAGGAAGTCGAGGTAATGGTACTGAATGCGGACTCGGAACACGAGAAAATTGCTCTCGGCCTGAAGCAAATTACGCCGAATCCCTGGGAAGAGCTCGCAGAAAAATATCCGCCCGGTACCGTCATCGAAGGTGAGGTGAAAAACTTGACGGACTACGGGGCGTTTGTGGAGGTGGAAGAAGGGATCGACGGGCTGCTGCACGTGTCTGATTTTTCCTGGACACACCGGGTAAACCATCCTTCCGAAATGGTGTCCAAAGGCGACCAGGTAAAGGTGAGGATTCTCAACATAGATCCCGAACGCCAGAAGGTCTCCCTCGGACTCAAGCAGCTTGAACGCGACCCGTGGTTGGCTGCGGAAGAAGGGTATCATGTAGGCGACCATATCCAGGTAACCATATCGAAACTCGTGTCATTCGGCGCGTTTGCGACATTGGACAACGGGATCGAAGGACTCATCCACGTGTCGGAGCTCGCGAGAGAACGGATCGCGAAACCTGAGGATGTGGTATCGGTGGGCGACGTCGTTAACGTCAAGATCATCGCGCTCGACACCTCCCAGAGAAAGATCGGGCTCAGCGTCAAGGGCTACCTGCGCGATATTGAAGAAGAAGACCGGCGAAAGTACGGAGTCCAGCCGGGCGGCGAGACGGTGAGCGTCGGCGAGATTGTCGGCGAAGCCGTTCCTCCATCGTTCCTCGAGGAAGGAACGACTATCGAGGAAAAAGCGACGGAAATACTCAGGGGCGGCGTCGGATCCGAACAGGAAGCCAAACCCGAATCAGAGCCGGCCTCAACCGGTGAGGAGGAGGAAACGGAACCTCCTCCGGAGAAACCCGGCACCTAGCCCCCATCGGTCGAACACAGATCGTTCCCGCAGGAGCTTACGTCCGCGTTAGTGTCGCATAGCGCAGTCCAGGCGCTCTGGACGGCGCCCGCACATCGTGGATTAGCACAGGGAGAACGTTCTTACCCGGCGGCAGACACAGCGCTGCTCATAACGGAATCGCAGTCGCCTCGACAAACTCTTCCAATTCCGCGAACCTGTTCAGACGAAACGCTTCGCCGTACTCGACACCGGCCTCCCGGCCGACAGCCGCGGCACTCTGCCGCATGAACTGGTCGACGACTGCACGCATCGTCCCCTCGTCAATCTCGTCCAGGAAAGGTATCCGGAGTCCGTTTGCAGCGAGTTTCCCCTTGATGGTGTGCATCATATTGATCATCATCGTCTTGTGAGCGCACACCGCTTCGACCTTCGCATCGATGGTGTCGGTTATATCCACGATATGATTCACTTCCGGCAACTTCCGTGCAAAATACAGCCGTTGCGCAATCGTGTGCGGCTCAAGACCTTCAAAGATATGCTCCGCGTGATGGAGATGACCGGCGCACTGCCAGCATGCGTCGTCAACCGCGACAGCCGTCTTCACGTGGTCCGGGTTCTCCTCATAGACGCCCCACGGGTCGAACGACATCACTGTATGCGGTTTCAGCTCGCGGAACAGACGGACGAACCTGCCCCTGATCTCAACTTCCGAAACCGGATCCATTTCGTCATTGATATATCCGAAATCGTGGACCTTTTCCGCGCCGAGTATGGCCACCGCTTCATGAGCCTCCCGCGCGTTCACAGCGATCGTCTCCTCTTTCGACAGGTCCAACGAATCTTTCTCATCATTCGTGACGCGTATGATATGTACCGACCACCCTTCCCGGGCGAATTTAGCAACCGTTCCTCCACAGAATATCGTCACATCGTCCGCATGCGGACTCACCGCTACAACAACACCCGTATTCATCGCAGCCTCCCTTCTCGAGCATCCCCAGAACACCTTGACGATCAAGAGCCCTCGCTGGAAGCTTCACCTGGTTGCGTCACCCCGGATCGTTCCATCTCGCCAACCAGTTTTCCGTTCAAGTATCATCCGTGCTGCTCCGTCTCCAGTGTAAAACGACGTACACGACGTGTCAAACCGTCCGCTGCCGCAGACAACTGCCCACATTCGTCGGGCGCACGACGTCCAATGCCGAGGGTATTCCTCCCCGGCACCAATTGACCAGGCCAGACGCGACGTCCTATAATGCCGACTGTTGTATCGTGGGTCGGCGTCGAGCACGCGAGGAGGAATTCTATGGAAAAAGTCCGGCACGAAGAGATGTTACCGCACGAGGTGGTCGCGAGGAGGGAGGCGTGTCCGGTTGCCTACCTGCCGCTCGGCGGATTGGAGTGGCACGGGGAACACCTTGCGCTCGGGAACGACGCACTGAAAGCGCATGCGCTGTGCGTTCTCGCAGCCCGGCGTGGTGGCGGAATAGCCTTTCCGCCGCTCTGGTATGGTGAACCGCGGGACCACACGATCATGGAAACCGACCACGACCCCGGCGCAAGAATCAAGCGCAAGATGCGGCTCAAAGCGGCCAACTTCAAGGAGGGAACTCTGGGCAATACGTTCGAGGAGCAGGTCGAAACGTACACGAAACTCGTCGAGTACGTGTTCGAGCAACTACGCACCCTTGAGTTCAAGGCACTGTGCGTGGTGACCGGACACTATCCATTGTGCACGTGGGCGCGAGTCGCCGCACGACGGTTCAACCGTAAACATGCCGGCACGAAGGTGTACGTCGGGATAGAGTTCCACTACGTCCCACGCTCCAACTGGAAGCTCGCTGGTGGCGACCACGCAGCAAAATGGGAGACGTCGTACCTGATGGCGCTCAGGCCGGACTGCGTCGATATGTCGGTGTTCCTCGGTCGTCAGACGGAGAAGCTCATCGGCGTCGGCGGCGAGGATCCGCGTCGCACCGCCTCGAAAGAGGTCGGCAGGCAAGCAGTGGAGCTCATCGTCAAAGGTATGAACAAGAAAGCGCGGAGCCTTCTGGCCAGGGCCGCCAAGAAGTGAGAGTTTCGGTGCAGTTGCCGGCCGACGATTCAGGTGCGCGCTCGGACGGGAACCTCAGGGCTTGTCGCCGAGCACGTCTCCCGGTACGCACGGAGCAATTCCGCCACGCTCAGCGCGCTCGCGATGCATCCACCCGGCCTGTGCGGCGGGTCGCCATCAAACAGTTCCGATATAGTGCCTAGTCCAGCGTCCCGGAGATGCCCACGAAACGCTTCGATGAACCCGCGTGCCTCGTCCACCCTGGCCGGCGTCCGACCGTGCACCCCCACATAGGCCGTAATGAACGGGCCGAGCAGCCACGCCCACACAGTGCCTTGATGGTATGCTCGATCGCGCGATGGCGTGTCGCCTTCGTGCTTCCCATGGTACCGAGGATCCTCGGAAGACAGCGTCCGCAGACCGAAAGGAGTCAGCAGCTCTTTCTGGACGCAATCTACGACGCGCACAGCTCGGTCACCTTCGAGCGTCGCGTAGGGCAGACTCACCGCAAATATCTGATTGGGTCGGACAGAAGCGTCCGCTTCACCATCGCGTATGCAATCGTACAGGCACCCTCTCTCTTCGTTCCAGAAGGCTACCGAGAATGACCGTTTTGCCACCGTTGCAAGGGTCGCAAGGCGATGTGCGCGATCATCATCGAACCGTCTCGCAATGTCCGCTACCACCTTTAACGCGTTGTACCAGAGCGCGCAGACCTCTACAGCTTTTCCGTGTCGCGGCGTAACCGGCTCGCCTCCGACGCTCGCGTTCATCCAGGTCATCTGTTTCGTCGCTGTGCCCGCCTCGAGCAACCCGTCGCGGGCCATGACCACGCCGCGCCCGTTGCCTTTCCTGTAATACTCGATCGCCTCCACCATCTTCCCGTACAACTGGTCACGCACAAACTCATAGTCGGAGGTGTACGATAGATACCTGTGTACCGCCCATATGAACCATAGGGAGGCGTCAGCGCTGGTATACTCAGGCGTGCCGGTACGTTCATCGAAACCGCTCGGCAGCATACCGCGGCAAAAGTACTGGCTAACGGTTGACAAGATCTCTCTCGCCTTGCGAAATCGCCCTGTCACCAGAGTCAACCCTGGAAGAGATATAAGCGCATCGCGGCTATGCTCGCCGAACCAGTGGTACCCGGAAACGACTCCCGTACGACCGTATTTTCCCGTAATCAAGAAGTCGCCCGAGGCGGCGACCAGCGACGCCTCCAGAGTATCGCGCGGGGCTGCAGCCACGACCTGTGCAGCCCGGCGGTTTCTCTCCTCAGCTTCCAGCGACTCCACATCCGCTGCCGCCGGCACTGTGTCCTCAGTCGAGACAAGCAAAGCGGCGGTCTTTCCAGAACGCACGGTGTATGAGAGCCTGAACGGCACAAACAGGTCTTCGCGAAACGGACATCCTCGCGCCGCTTCCTTATCATACTCGAACTGCCTGTACCACGTCGCACAGTCGACCGTAACGTCCGCGTCGTGCGAGAAATACAGCAGGGGCACGTCCGGATAGGCGCGGTACAGCAAAAGGTCCGGCCGCGTCTCGCGCACCTTGCTAATACCGTAGTTCTCCAGCGCCAGCGTCTGGCACGACCGTGCCGCGATCATTGGGCTGACCACCAATTCCCCGCTTGCCGATGCACTCCGCATCTGATACGAGATCGCCACCGTTTGAGCTCCGTGCAGCATGAAGACTTTCTTCTCAAGCACGACGCCTGCCACCTCATAGACATATGTTGGAATCGGATCTACACGGAACTCCCGCAGCAACAGGTGTCCTTCCGGGTGGACGACGCCCGGGTAACGGTTGCACGAAAGGTCGTAGCTCCGGCCACCGACACGCAACGTCTCCTCCACCTTCGCCACCATCACGTAGCGCAAGCCGGTCTCCCCGTGCGGCACGACGAGAAGACCGTGGTACCGGCGGGTATTCGCCCCAACAGCGGTGGACAAAGCGTAACCGCCCAGACCGTTCGTCTCGAGCCACTCTTTCTCGCTCGCCTCGTCAAATCGTGCGAGTACGGCGCGATCGACACTCAGAGGCTCCGGCAACGCACCTACTTCCCGCACCACGGGGTGTCGCACCCGGTGGGGAGTAGTCTTCAGAGTCGCGCTCAAAATCTGGCGGCCCCGACCGGAGCGGACGCTACGACGATGCGGCACGGCTCTGTACCTGCGGTAACGCGGACTCCATATGGAGGGAGCCTTTCTCGCGCCGGAAACCCTTCTTGGAACTGTGCGTGACAACGTCATGCCAACTTTCTCGTACCTACAGATCGTCGCGCCAGTCGCTTGCTGGCGTTTCTTCGGCGCCGAAATCTTCAGCTTGAACCACGACCACACCGCCGTGGGTCACGAAATGGCGTTTGACGTCTTCCGTCGGGTCGGACCCTATGACGGTACCGGCGGGGATATGTACGCCGTCCTCTACGATAGCATTCTCGATTTTGCACCGGCGACCAACCTCCGCACCGTCGAACAGTATGGATCGCTCCACCGTAGCGTAGCTGTTGACGCGCACGGTGGGACTGAGCACGCTGTTCTTGACCACGCCGCCGCTTACGATGCAGCCGTGCGACACGATCGAGTCCACCGCAACGCCGTACCGTTCACCCATATCTGCAAAGACAAATTTTGCCGGCGGATGCTGCGGTTGATACGTCCGGATGGGCCAGGCCGGCTCATACAGATTAAACGTCGGGGTAACCGCCACGAGATCCATATTGGCCTCCCAGTACGCGTCGATCGTCCCTATGTCGCGCCAGTACGGCGGTTCTCCCTCACGGTTTTCCGCGAAACTATACGCAAACGCCCGGCCGGATTTGACCATTCTCGGCACGATATCTTTCCCAAAATCGTGTGATGATGACGAATCCATCGCATCCGCCGCCAACACGTCCTTCAGCCGCTCGCAGGAAAACACGTAAATGCCCATCGAAGCGAGATACTTGTCATCCCCCTCAGACGACGGCGTCGGACGATCCGGCTTTTCCTCAAATCTGACAATCCGATTGTCAGCATCAAGCTCCATGACGCCGAACCGTTTGGCATCCTGTATTCCAACCTGTATACATGGAACCGTCAGATCGGCGTTCACGTCCCGGTGAAACGCGATCATCTTCGAATAGTCCATCTTATATACATGATCGCCTGCAAGGACGAGTACCTCCGTCGGTCGATCTCTCTCAAGCGAATAAATGTTCTGGTACACGGCATCCGCTGTGCCCAGGTACCAGCTGTCCCCTACCCTTCTCTGCGGCGGCACCACCTCGATATATTCGTCAAACTCGCTCCGCAAAAGCCCCCAGCCGAGCCGGATGTGCCGCGCCAACGATAACGATTCGTACTGGGCGAGCAGTTGGATACGCCGTACGCCGGAGTTGATACAATTGCTTAAGGTGAAATCTATGATCCGGTAGATGCCCCCGAACGGTACCGCCGGTTTTGCACGGTTCTTCGTCAGCGGATAAAGCCGTTCGCCGGCGCCTCCCGCCAGGATCTGTGCGACAACGTTCTTCATTTCTCACTAACCGGGCACTGACCGCCCGTTAGACAGGGCCGCGCAGGACCACCCGCGCGGGCGACCCGTCGCACCCGCGAAGCGGTAACGGCAAACATATGAGCTCGTACTCTCCCGCAGGTGGTTCGCGGAGGTCCAGCCCTTCTATCACAACGACGCCGTTCCCCAGAAGCGTGTGGTGGACACCCCAGTCCGACGAGTTGAGTTTCTCTACCGACAGGTAGTCCATACCGAGAAGTTTTATTCCCTGCTCGACGAGATAGCGCGCGGCAGCCACGGTAATCGAAACGTACTCATCAGTAAACTCCGGCTGCTCGAGAAGCAGACAATTCGACGTTCTGATAAGCACCCTGGTATGTCCCGCTATATCGGCATCGCGCAGATGGCTTTCGTCAACCGTTTCCACACCCTCGAGATCGACGAGCTTCGCAGGACCGATCAAGACGTCGAGCGGAATCTTATCGACGGACGCCCCGTCTTCCTCGAAGTGTAACGGCGCATCGATATGCGTGCCGGTGTGAGAGCTCAGCTGCAGGTTCGACATGTTGCAATTGTCACCGGACCGAATCGAGCGACGTTGCGTGATGTTAGCTGGCGCGTCACCCGGGTACTTGATCATACCGGTGAATATCGGAAGCGTCACATCGTAGAGTTGCATTTCAGAACAGTTCCCCCGTACCTCGAAATGCCACCATTACATACACGGGGAGTACAAATCTCCGCACCTCCCCTCCAACACCATTGAAGAACAACACACTACCTTGCGGTTAGACTATAGCAGACGACAACCGCTTCTTCAAGCACGAGAAAATCCCCCCTAATCGCCGGATAACGATCAGCGAAAAACCGGGACTGACACAAGCGAGCGAAGCGAGACGGGTCTGTCCCAGGTTTTTCGCGCTCACCAGACGGGTGCCGATGGCCAAGGCAGGAAACACGCTGCCTCGGTGGTATGGCGTTCTGATAACGTGGCATGGGCATCTTGCCCATGGATCACGGGCGGGACGCCCGTGCCACTGCAGTCAACCATCCCGGCTTTTGCGAAATGGTTTCCAAGAATTAACGCTTGACGGGGTACTACTTCGGCGGAGTAGGCCGGAGCGACGTGGCAATCTGGTTTTCGACCGCGCGGTACAAACCGAGATTGCTTCGTCCGCCGCGGCGGACTCGCAATGACGACCAATCTCATGTAGCCCGGCAACTCATTTGCCGGGATTCGGGATGGTGCAGGTCAACTCGAACGGCTCTGCAAAAGGGTTCGCGAACTGGTGTTTCTCGTTCGGCTCGACAAACACGTTCTGCCCTGGCGCCAACTCGTGTTTTGTGCCGTCCTTATCAACGACCACACCGCGCCCGCGCTGGACTTTGACGAGATGTTCGTAATCGTGCGTATGGTACGGGGTATGCCCGCCCGGCGAGATATGGAACAACCTCTTGATGATGTCGTGCGACCCATGCTCCGGCCCAATCAGTATCTTCTTTACGACATGCTTCGCACCCTCCATATCCACCGGCGCGCCCTCTATGTCAGAATCCCGTGTAATTCTCATCCCCTCTCTCCTTTTCGCAACCGGGTCCGAGCATGACCCTCGAGCTGTTCTTGAACTTCCTGCCCAGACCGATCATCTCCAGCCGTCGTCGCCCATACCGAGCCTATGCTACATCCATTTTACTATATATGGCAACGTCGATAACGAAAAGTGCCAAATGAAATCAGTTACGGCTGCGCAAGATGCACCGTTGTTGACGCGATTGTGACTGCCGCGCGGATTCTTAAGAGGAGCCGGCATACCCCTCGCCGGCAGGGCGGTCGCTGGCGATCCAAAACCCTTTCGAAATGTACTGCTGGTAATAGCGGCTTCCAATCAAAAAGACTTGAGCAGTTTAAGAATCCGTGCTTGTGCGGAGCTTTCCGGGTTCACCCCGGATCAACTCGATATTCGCAATGTCGGTTACCATATCCGGTGCAACCTGGACCTGTTCTATGCGCACGTGACCGGCCCCGCTCACACGCGGATCAATGAAGAACTCCAAATCATAGCAGCCGGGTTCAAGACGCAGTTCAAAAACGGGTTGCTGTAACCGGATCCATTGAAAGAAACCGTTCTCGCCCTGCACACGCACCTGCACAAGCGGTGCATCAGCACTTCCGTCGCTCGGCTGCCGCCTGAGTTCACCCTCTGTCAGCAGCACGTAGCCGGTCACAGAGCCTGTCGGGTACAGGATGAGCTCGAGGTCTTCCTGTCCCGCCTTGACGCCCCGAATGAACAGCCACTCGGAACTGCCAAACCCTCCGCCCGATGGCGGCTCGCCTAGTGTCAGCGTAAGGCCGTCGCCAGCGACTTGCTCGAACTTGAACCGGCCGTGGCCGTCCGTGTGGTCGTACTTCTGGAATCCCCAGCCATGCAACTGCAATGTCTTGCCGACCGCCGGTTTGCCGTCGGGGTATCGGACAATGCCTGCCACGCACTCGGTCATCGGCCGGACCACGAAGTCGACGCCGGTGACCGTCTCATTTGCCGCAACGTCGAGGACGTGTTCGATCGGTTCCCAAATGTGCTTCCTTTCCGGATCACGAACCCGCACTGTGACGTGCCCAGGCGGCAAGGGACCGCTCGTGTAGCTGCCGCTTTCGGCCACCGCGGCGTTCAAATCGCCCACACGAGGCCACGAGAAAGTGACGGTCAGGGAGCCCTCAACGGCATTACCTTCCGGGTTCAGAACATGACCGTCAATCACGCCGCCTGGCATGTGTGGCACGACCTTCGCAAACGTTTCCTCCCCTGCCACCACCTCGATCCTTTCCATCGCAAGCAGCCCGGTAGCCAGATCGCGTACAATGATTGTGTGGCTGCCGGGTCTCACCCTCTTAAACACGAACTCTCCGTCCCGGTTGATGCTGCCCTGTTGCCAATCGAGCACGACCTCTGCTTCCGAGATCGGCCTCCTGTACGCATCCACCACAGTCACGCGGACTTTTCCGTCGGGTTGCACGCGGCACATGTACAGGTCGAACTCCATGGCTTCGTTGGCCCGCAGCTCAATCCTCGGGACCGGCGTTCCGTGCCGGCTCGGGTCCATCTTCCAGCCGCCCCGTCCAGGCATGATTTGCCAAGCGCCTGCATGCACTCGGTCAAACCGGTACCGGCCATAGGCGTCTGTCGTCGCACTTGTTGCCATTCCAAGCATGCGACTTTCCGACATGGCAACCGACATCCGCGCGAGGGGTTCGCCGGAGGCACTATCGTATACTACACCCGACAATGACGCCGGCGGCGCCAGCTTGAAGTTGATGTCGTCCGACATTTCCCCCACGGCTACATTCACGATTATTCCCTCACTCATTAGATCACCGTGAACAGCCAGGGTCTTGTACCTACCTGCGGGCAAATCGGCCAGGCGATACGTTCCGTCCTCGTTCGTGCGTGCTTTCTCCCAGATAATCTCAGGCATCCATCCCCGCGGAGGGTATACGTATCCCTCCACAGTCACAAATGCTCCGGGCACGGGATATTCAGTGCGCTCGTCAATTACCCGGCCCGCGAAACCGCCACCGCCGGACAAGGTGATCACGATCCCCTCCTCGTAGACGCGGAGAAACGACGCGCGCCAGTTTGTGCGCACTGAGTCACTGTAAGCTTCCGCCTCGGCTTCCGAGAGTTCCTCAGAGTACGCGAAGTTTCGCGCAAAGCCCGGCGCCCGCGCTGACAGCCCCCAGATGGCGCATTCCGGATCAAGTCTAGGGAATATGAACTCTCCATTTTCGTCCGTCTGCGCGGAGCACAGAACGCCGAAATCGAGGTGTTGGTAGTACGACCTGTAGTCTCTATCAATATCGAGGTAGTCTTCCGGGTATAGGCCTGAAACCGAGACTTCGGCTCCGGGTATTGGCCCTCCGAACTCACCAACTACACGGCCGCCTGGCGACACTCCGGCTTTGAGACGACATTCGATCCGCTCGCGCGCTTCGTCCCCGCCAACTGGGTTCAGTAGCCCGGCGCAAACAGCCCAGTCAGGATGAATTACGACAAGCAGGAGCTTCTCCGCGGGCGGCAACCGGCCCAGCACGAACGTGCCGTCCGGACCCGTTGCGGTTTGCGCCGCAATACGAGGCACCGGCTCGAAACGTAAGTACCGTTCCTTCTCCAACCGGGCTTCCACACGAGCTCCGGCAACACCTTGTCCCTCGCTGTCGAGCACGATTCCCGCAACGAACGGTGGCACGCGCAAAGTGCTCTGTGAATCACTGCCTGTGCTCGCGACGTCTTCCCGCTGCGCGGGCACCGGTTCTCGTATAACGGCAGGCTGGTCAGGTGCAGTAGCATCAGCATTGGGACTCGCGGGAGCGACCAGCGGAGCAGGTTCCGTTGTTGGTTGTCGTCTGTGTGTCTCCCCCCACCAGAGGAGCGTGACGGCTATAATCCCAGCTATCACGATACCCGCCTTTTTCAACACCAGGAGGCCGCCAATTGCCTTTGCCCCGCTCGACACGAGTAAAGCGCCGTCCGCCACCGCCTTCGTCTTGCCGACGATGGCAATCCTTCCCAAAACCGCTGCAAGTGAAGCAGGAACGGGTGCGGCTTCAGCCAGATTTGCCGCCATCAGACCCACCAGAGCGCCGGTCGCAACCCGTACACCGCGCTTTTTGAGCGATTTGCGAATCGCTTCGATGCCCTTTCCGATTCGGTAGGTCACGGTCTGGCGTGAAGTGCCAAGTGTCCGCGCTATCGCGTCGTGTGTCTGGTTCTCGAAGAAGTGCAGGACGATAGGTACGCGCAGTTTGTCCGGCAGCTCTGCAATCGCCTCGTCGACGAAACGATAAATGTCATTCCAGCGGGCTTCATCCACGGAGTTTCGTTCCGCGGCAAACCGCGTTTCGCGGTCTTTCCGCCGTTTCTCGGCCCGCAGCCGCATCAGGCACCGGTTTGTGGCCACCTTGTGCAACCACGCGCCCACGAAAGTACCCGCTTCCTTACCCTTCCGCGCCAGCATTTCAAAACATTCCTGCGCGACGTCTTCCGCTTCGGTGGCGTCTCCCAATACGCGTTTGCACGTGGCATAGACCATGCCGGAATAGCGGGACGCAATCTCTCTGAACGCTTCAGCATCGTGCCGTTCCGTCCAACGTGTCAGAAGATCCTGATCCGAAGCGCTCATACGCTATCGCTCCCGCTACGATGCCGTTTCCTCAATCCCGCTTTCACTAGTATAATGCCGCCGATGGCCGGAATGCCAAAAGAAATTCCGTGTTCCGCTACCGAGCTAATTGTGAAACGGGGCGAGCCATAATCGAAGTGCAATACAGGGCGGGTTCCATTTCGGTCTACCCGAGAGAACAGCGGGATTCTTCTGTGCTCGGAGAGCAACGGTAGAGACTGATTTCACCCCGGAAACGCAATGCGATTAAGGTGCCTGGATAGCAGGTGCAGGATGCTGTTGCTTGTAGGGGCGGGGCTTGCTCCGCCCGACAAAAGCCGGCGCCAATCTACCCTAAGGGCAGAGCAAGCCCTGCCCCTACGTAAACTGCAGTGAGGTACGAACGGAGACGTGTCTGTACCCTCTTTCCCTCCAGAATTCGACCCGGCCGAACGGGACACGGCGCACGTTCCGCAAGGGGCTCGCCTACGTTGGCGCGCTAGCCGGCGCGGCGCGAAGAGCACCATCAGCCTCTGGTCATTGGTATAGTGTGCTATAATGAGCACCGATACTGGCGTTCTTCGTCGAGTCAGCGCATTCGGAAAGGAAGTGTGAGAATTGAGAAGACTCGTAGCGTCCCTACTCCTTGCGTGCGTGACCGTTCCCTTTTCGGCTTTCACTGAAGACATACCGGTCTACAAAGATCCGGAACCCGGCGTCTTTTTCCGACGCTGGCTCATTTGCGGGCCGTTCCCAAACCCGCTGCGCCCGCCGGCAACAGTCTACACGCACGACGAAAGCTGCATAGGGTACTACACCGATTACCTCGAATCGGTTGGTGGTGAAGTCGGCGTCAGGCCCGCAGCCGGCATGACGGTGACGCTGTCCGACGGCACCACGCGGACATGGAATCTGTACGAAAGTCCCCGCGACCTGATAGATCTCAATGCGATCCTCGAACCATCCGACGCCGTGGTCGCATACGCCGCGTGTGTCATTGACTCCTCGAGAGAACGTGACGCACTGCTCGCGGTCGGCAGCAACGACGGCATCAAGATATGGCAGAACGGACGGGTCATTCTCGATAACCACATTCCGAGCGCGGCCTATCCGGACCGCGATCTCGTGCCGATAACGCTGCGCAAAGGCGAGAACCTGTTCCTCCTGAAGAACGATGAAGGTACCGGAGACTGGGGATTCATGGTCACGCTCGCTGAACTGCCGCAGACCAGACAAAAAGTGATCGCAAACTTCGAGCGATACCTGAATCTGACGATCAAACAAAAGGACGACAAGCTGACTGTAACATTCGGGGATCCTTACAAATTCAGCGTGATTCAACAGAAGTTCCCAGTAGCTGTTTCGATATTGAACTCAGATGGGGCTGAAGTCATGTCCGAGAAAGGAACGCTCGGAACGCCTGTAGCGATGGACACGACGGCGCTGGCAGACGGCCCTCACAGTATCGCGGCGCAGGTTATGGGCCCCGACAACGTGCCGCACGTTCGCCACGGGTTCTTCTACAAAGGCGACCTTGACAGCCTCGTCCGCGCGGCGATAGAGCGCGTGGAACGAACAAGTGCTGCCGCACCTCGTTCCGCGGCGGCACGAGCGTACAACACGGTGCGCGCATACGCTCTGGCCGAGCTTAACGGCTACCTGTCCGAACACAGCGGCACGCCATTCCAGAAGTTCCGCATGACAGATGTCCTGAACAAGACTATGGACGAGATAGCCGAGCTGGCGAGGGCAAAGACGACAGCGGATGGTCTCTTCCCGAACCCGAAGCACGTTACGATGAAGCACGGTGTAGACCCGTTCGTGCTGCGGCATGGCGTGGTGGTCGTATCGGAACCAGCTGCCGCTTTCAGAGCGGGAATCGGTATGCTCGTTGACCTGGTAGAGGAACGGCATACGGTGCGTCTGAGAACGAGGACCGCCCGGACAGTGGAGCCTGGCGAACCGGTAATCCTCGTGCAGACGCTGCGGGAGGCGTTCGAGAACGATGACGGCGCGGCTCGCGCGAAACCCGAGACGTACATGATCGACGTGACGCCCGAGCGCATCTGGATAGTCGGACTCGACGATGCGGGAACCTTCTACGGGTTGCAGACGCTGCGTCAGCTCGCCGAACAGTCAACCAGGATTCCCGCCGTAACCATCCGAGACTGCCCGACCATGCCGACCAGAGCGGCCTACTGCGGCGCATCATCGCTGACTGACGATTTGAAAGAGTTCTTCCTCTCCCTGGCCGACCAGAAGTACAACCGGGTTTTCATCGCTACCAGCCAGTATCTTCATCTGGATGACCGAGAGAGCCGTCAGAATGTAGAGGAGATCTTCGAGTTTTGCCGACGGCATTTTCTCAATCCAGCGCCACTGATTCAGACGTTCGGCCATGGCGGCGCGGTTATCGCGATCGATCCCGACACCGCTGAAGGAATATGGGTCCGTGACGAAGCTCACGTCGTCGAGGACGGTGCTATCAAGCTCGACAAACCACGGCTCGTGGTCACGGAAATGTCGCGTCCCGTCCTGGCGTCGGCTCCGAGCACTGACAACCCGGTCATCTACGAGGAGAACAGCGATTACAAGATCGCCAGCGCGTCACCGCCTGAAATTCAAACCCCACGGTTGAGCCGCATACGGGACGGCCAGACCGTCTACCTGACATACGACTACATCGACAGAGAAGCACATCGCTATTTCTCGTACTGCCCGTCAGAACCGCGCGTGTACGCTATCGTCAAGCCCGCGATCGAGAACGCAATCCGGTATCTCCGACCCGACGCGATACATATCGGGCACGACGAGATCGGGCTGCTCAACAGCGACAGCAGGTGCCGGAAACGAGCAATGACGAACGCGGAGCTTGTCGCCGAAGAGATCACCAAGCTATATGACTACGCGAAAGAAGTCGAGCCGGACGTCACCCTTTTTATGTGGGCGGATATGCTCAACCCCTACCACAATGCGCTTCAATACGACCTCGGCAAGGCCGCAAACCTGCTGCCGAAAGATATCATCATGTGCGATTGGTGGTACGGCGGCCAACGCCCCGCTGACGCCGACCGGTTGAACTCCGGTATCGAGTTTTTCACCGACCTCGGATTCAGAACAACCGGCTCCCCCTGGTACGACCCGTGGAACAATGTCGAGTGGGTCCACACCGCCGTGAAGTATATGTCGCGGGAGAAATGTATCGGGTTGCTCCACACGAACTGGAGCGGTCGATCGACCGGCCAACCGCTCGTCGCTCAAGGCGCGTGGGAGGGGTCAACGTTTCTGGATTAGCGCGCGTGCGAACGCCCGGGGTGCCGCCTCGTCAACCCCACTGATTGCCGAGGTAGTGGGCAGAATCAGGGAACGCCTTGGCATACTCCTCGATGATTTGGTCAGCTATCTTCGGCAAAAACGGCAAGCTGGTGAGATCGTTCACAGGAAAATACTTCACCTCGCGCAGATTCGAATCCGCGCCAAGCCTCAGTTCGCCCCCGATAACCTTCGCGGTGAAGTACACGTCCACCACGTGACGGTGGCGGTTTTCCGGGAGGATATCGTCAACGAAAACCAGCTTGTCCACAACGACGTCAAGGTTGGTTTCCTCCTTGACCTCGCGCACCGCCGCATCCGCCAGCGATTCGCCGAAATCCACACCGCCTCCCGGCAGAACCCAGTACGTTCTGCCGTATTTCTCGTGGCGTACAAGAAGGATCGTGCCGCCATTAATAATAATTACGGACACTCTGATCCTGGGACGGGTCTCACTTTGCCGCTCCGACTGGCTCATTCCTCGAGATACCCTGCTAGCTTTGGTGCAAATGATCGGTCGACGCGCGCCCTGAGCCTGACCGTGCTATTCTTGTACTCCTCCTCAAGCACCTCGCCGTGCTCATGAATTTCAGCCAGAAGTCGACCCTCACCCTGAG
>Ga0180433_10004422_pt1 | contig 19777 bp, 23 predicted proteins | sample SS_ome_8_FD_132980 | JGI IMG/M metagenome (GOLD analysis project Ga0180433, IMG submission 132980) | Hypersaline lake sediment archaeal communities from the Salton Sea, California, USA - SS_1_D_1 metaG | ecosystem: Environmental > Aquatic > Non-marine Saline and Alkaline > Hypersaline >... | reverse complement strand
TGTGGCAAACAACAAATATCTCGGATCAATCAAAGTAACATTTAATACCAACGCTGAATCAGATCTGACTACGGCTGGGCACACAATAGACACTATTACGATAGCCAAAGCGGTTGGCTCCAAGGTCAACGCAGCCGATAATATAAGCGCACTATCGTTTGACATTCAATCTGGAGAATTTGACCAGAGCGGCGTGACGCTTAATGTCACGGATTACTTCAATGAGGAAGTCACGGCTACATGGTCTTCTACGTCAGACCTTACAATGGATGGGACAACTCCGGGAACAATATCAGTGGGGGACCATTTCTATCGGCTTACCGTAAATAAAACAGACAACGGGGTAACGGTAAATGGTGAACTTGATTTAGACACGCTTATTTTAACTGATGGTACGTGGAATCAAACAAACGCTACTGACACCGTAACGGTACAGGCAGTACATATTAACACAACCGACAGCGTTCATTTTCTTGCCCCTATGGTAGTCACAAAAGAAATAACCATAGCTTCAGGTGCTAAAATAGGGTGGGAGGGTGTGGGTAAAATAATCATGAACGGTGCTTCCGCGTCGCTCTCTTTAAACACAAATGCCACTTGCCCACCGGTGCTTATCAAGGATGTGACGACAATAAACGACGGCGGTACTATTAACCGTCTGTCATTCGGTACACAGGGGAAGAAAGTGCTGTTTGAATCGGCAAAGAAATTTACATTCACGAATCTTGACAGTGCTGACTGGTCAGGTGCGACTCCGATACTCGACAGCATGGTGTCATTTACTTCGGGCGAAGCGTGTACTCTCGACGTTCCTGACGGTATGAACCAAGTCACGAGCATGTACTTTAAAGACTGTGCGACTCCTGCCACGGATACGATAAATTGTCCGTGGGATGAAGGGTGCCGCAGTGGGGGAGGGAATTTCTAATGCCTATCCTTTTCGGCACTACTGTACTCACTGCGTCGTATGACGAGGAAACGTATGTCCTGTCTATTACTGGTAAAGCTCTTGGTATAAACGAGTACGTCGGTACATCTGATATTCAGGTTTCTCTTACAGGCGTTGACTCGTGGACATCCGTCGATAGTGTTAACTCGTGGGCAGACGAAGCGGCAGAAGGTTCTTTTCTTTCGGCGCTCGCTGACGGTACGTATGACGTGCGCGCGGTATCGAGCGATGGAGAAATATCAGCCGCGTTTGAAGGGGCGTTCACGATAGGCACAGGAGCTGTAGGTCAATTCTTCTTTTTCAGTCGCGAGGGAAGGAAATAAAATGGTACATAGGGCAATACTCAAGAATACAAATGCGAAGGAGGATGCACATGATGAAAGACTTTTGCGAACATCTGTACGGAACGTCGATCGCGGAAGAGATAGTAAGGAAAAAGACAACCGAAAAGCAGATTCGCGCGGTCGCGGGCGGTAAGGATATTTTCGATGTATCGCTTACTCCTGAAGAGTGCAAAAAACTCTGCAAGAAAGCGAACAACTTCGAGTATCTACAGGGATACGAGAACCGCGTGCGTCAGTATACCGTATCGGACGAAACTGTAGACAGATACGGCGACATCGTGCGCGCGAGAGGAATCAAGCTCGACAACTACACGAAGAACCCGGTCATGCAATTTGCACATGATTATTCCATGCCGCCGATAGGCATCTCAATCAAGACATGGTACGACAAGGAAAGCAACTCGCTCAAGGCGTATGCGCTGTTCCTCGACGAGCGCGTGGACTCTACAGGGCGTGCCGATCTTATCTTTCGCTTCGTGCGATCCAACGGGATGCGTGCGTGTTCAATCGGGTTCGATCCGCTTGAGTTCAATAACCCCGCGACTGAAGCGGAGCGGTCAAAGCTCGGCCTCGGTCAGTTCGGTGTGGAGTACCTGTCTGCCGATATGCTGGAGTTCTCGCCAGTCCCACTGCCGGCGAACCCGAACTGTCTCTCGAACGCATACGTAAAGTCGTTCACTGCCGGTCTCGGAAAGACGCTGCGTTCAGGATTATTCACTGCAAAGGATGTGGATGTGCTCAAGACATACCCGCTTTTCGAGAATACTGTGCTCGACGAGTTTATCAAGGAACTCGGGACGAAGAGTGTGCCCGTCCCAGAACTGCCTGTCGAAAAAGACGTGGCGAAAAAGCCATATCCGAACGAACACGCCGCGCGCGTGCGCGAGCCAGAGGAGTTTGAGGACGATTCTTTTCGTCGGAAGAACATCAAGGAAGGAATCGACATCATTATCGGCAAGCTCAAGGGCGACGATGACAAAATGGAAACGCAGGCGTACAGGTTTAACAAACAAGACTTCACAGCAGACGAAGCGAAAAAATGGCTCAAGGATAACAATATTGAGTACATCAGCTTTGAACCGGCTTCTGAAAAGGCGGTTGAACAGTCACAGCCGCAATCGGTGAACGTAATTGTCAATCTTGAATCAGTACAAAAAGAGTTGTACACAATTTCCGAAAAACTTGATATTTTTATAGCAGAAACGAGAGCCGCGAAGGAGTCTATGGAGAAAATCGCTAAAGAGTTTGACACGACAGCACGAAAGGCGCTGTCCGTCGTTGAACTCGGAACACGCCGATCTACCTTCTACGACAACGAGAAGCGGGTACGCGACATTCTTAAAATCTAACAACAACAAGGAGAAATCACAATGTCAGAACTTACAACCGAAAAACTCGAAGGGATGCTCACGACCTTCAGACAGGACGTGACCAAGGCCATCGAGGAAAGAGCAACACAGCAGAGTGACAAGGCAAATTCAGAGATCGCCGACCTGAAGACGAAGCTCGCTGAAGTCAGCGGCGCGCTGAAGACCCTGGAAGATGAGAAGAAAAAAGGTTTCGGCTTTCCCGGTATCGAGAGCGAAGCGAAGCGTTTCTCGTGGAGCAAGTTTTTCGTTGGTCTTCACAAGAACCACGTCGCGTCGAAAGGCGGCGACATGGGCGCGGCCAAATCGTGGTGGGACGGTGAAGCGTCTTTCGAAGCGACCGTTTGCGACGAGTACGCGAAGCGGCGCACATTCACGGCAACCGACGGTTCCGCTGGCGGTTTCCTCGTACCTCCCGAGATTTATCAGGGTGATCTCATTGACGTGGTGTACGCTAATACCGCTATCATGAAAATGCCCCTGATGAAGCTCACCGGACTGAACAGCGACGTTCCGATCCCGGTCGACAACGGGAATCTTACCGCATACGATCTCGGCGAAAATGAAAAGCCGACGGCGACTTCTTCGTCGTTCGCGCTCCAGTGGCTCCGTCCGAAAAAAATCGGTGTGTTTTGCAAAGTCAGCAACCGGCTCCTGTACCAGACGAACGACGCAATCTCTGCAGTCATTCGCAACAAGATTGCCATGGATGCTGCTGTCAAGCTATCGGCGAACCTGACGAACGGAACCGGCTCCGATTCACAGTGCAAAGGTATCAACTCTTTCTACGGGTCGATGACCGGCACGAGCAACATCGGAACGAACGGCGCGCGTTTCACGATCGACGACCTCGCTTCAATGAAGCAGTCTCTCGCCGCCGTGAACGAACTGCGCGATACGCCGACCTATGGCGCGATCATGCGTCCCGAGGTCGAGTGGGGAATGCTCCGTCAGAAGGTGCTCCAGTACAGCGGACAGGCCGCGAAGAACGGTTCGCCCCTTCTTCCCGTCATTCTCAACAAGGGCGACATCACGAACCCGCTCAAGATCGCGCTCGAAAGCACGACACAGCTTTCAGGCACGCTCACGACCGGCACGTCCTCGACCACATCGCGCGTAATTCTTGGCGACTGGTCGAAGTATGTGTACGCGACTTTCCGCGATCCGATTTTCAGGGTCTCCGATGTCGCTGGCGACGGTTCAACCGGAAGCGCCTTCCTCGACGACCAGACATACATCGTGATGTTCATGGAGTACGATGCGACGTGTCTGCGCGCGGCGGCCTTCACCGGACGCGGCGGTGCGGAAGTCACCGAGTCCAACTGGTAATCGGCAAGTAACGAAAACGATAAACTAAAAAAGGAGACTTTACAATGTCAACAAACGCAAGCGGTAAAACCGTAGAAGCAATCAAGATCGTCAGCGGTATGCTTTCAGAGCGTATCGGCGCGGCGACCATTTATTACAATGGCGCGCCGTACACGAACGCAAGCGGGTATGGTTTTGACAGCCAGCCGTTCGAGGACTGTGTGTGCGCCATCAACATCGGTACGATCCTTGGCTCCCTTGCCACTCTCAAGAATTCGATTTACGAGAGTGACACCGACGATCCTTCAGCGGCATCTGCCATCAGCGGGGCTGATTTCGACGATGCGACACCCTCGACGGACGAGGCGCACCGGGTCGGCGCGATCCAGTGCCGTGATACGAAGAGGTATCTGTTCCTCGTCACAGAGGCACAGGGTACGCCTATCACGATCGACTTCGGCGCAACGTGGATCGGTGGGAAACCTGACGCACAGGCGACCGATCACACCGTCGTCTTTGACGTGTAAGGTGTGATGGACGCAGGGGAGGGGATTTACCCCTCCCTTTTTTAAAAAGGAAACTACAATGCTTTTACTGACAAGCTACGAACGGATGAGAAGATATCTCGGCAACGCGGACGGCACGGCGCTTACCGATTCCGCATATAGAAAAAATCTCATCGTCAATCTTATCATGTCTGTTTCAAAACAGATTGAGACGTTTCTAAACAGGAACTTGACAATTACGAGTTACACGGAGTACTTCGACGTAGTGAAGGAAAAGTACATCGAGTATTATACTTCTGCGTGGCCGGTCACTACGCTTACAAGTGTGTACCAGTCATCATCCGGTGAATGGGATGGAACGAACGAGACGGAAATAACAGACTGTTACATCGGGATAAAAAGCGATTCTGTTGTACTTCCGATAATCCCTGAAATCCTCGGAAGAAAAGCACTTCGAATAATCTATACTGGCGGGCTGGCTTATAACGGCACGCGCTCTGTATTGACCATAGAGAGCAGTACTGGTACATGGACGGCTGGGCAATACGCCAAAGGCGGCACGTCCGAAGCTGTCGGCATCATCCGCGCAAGTTCGGCCACTACACTCACGGTCGAGAACCTGTATGGTATTTTTCAAGCAGACGAAACTGTCACGGAATACACGAATGAAGCGTGTTCATCTTCTGGAGATGCAAGCGCGACAATATCGGCTATATCACAGCAATCTCTTGCAGAAGCGTATCCTGATATAGTGCGCGCGGCAGAGATGCAGGTGCGCTACCTGTGGAAGCATAAGGACGATATTGAATTGACAAGCACGAATCGTGACAGTACGAATAGTCGACGGGAGGGCGGCGGCGCGCCTCCTGTGTCCGGTGGACTTCTTCCAGAGGTCGTCGGCCTGCTTTTACCGTACAGGAAAGTCAACGCATAGTGGAATTCAAAAGCAACGGAAATGAATTAGCCAGAAAAATACCGGAGTTCAACAAGCGTCTAATCGCGGCCATGCAACGCGGCCTTGTTGAAGGACTGCGTAAATTTGAGAGCGAGCGCATAGTACGTGCTCAACTTACAGGGCGCAAGTCGGCGAACTACGGGCTGAACCGACACACAGGCGGTGCGGCAGTTCAACACTGGACTCTCAAGAAGTATCTCACAGGACTGGACTTCACTGCGATTCTTCAGATGCCAAAAAATGCGTGGTATCTCAAGATACATCAGCACTATAATTTCGACGGGACGATCAAGCCGAAGAATAAAAAATATTTAACAGTGCCGATATCTAAGCGCGCACAAGGAAGATCAGCGGCAGATTTTCCAGAGATGTTTCTGATAAGAAGCAAAGCAGGTACCCCATTGCTTGTAAGAAAAAAATCCAAAAATAAACTTGAATTAATGTACGCCCTGAAAAAACGTGTACATATTCCAAAGCGTCTTTACATCACCGAAGAGTTCAGAACATACGGAAGGAGATTTATGCATGACCGTATAAACGCTCGCGCGCGTGAGGAGATTGGAAAATGAAAAAAATAATCTCGTTCTCACTGTGGGGATCGAACACAAAGTATACCGAAGGCGCGGTGAAAAATGCCGAAGATGTACAGGTATTTTACCCCGGATGGATAGCGCGATTTTACCATGATACTACGGTGCCGCAGGACATCCTCGAACGAATTGCCGCAACAGGTGCAGAGATGAAGCCGATGGGCGAAACGACCGACGTACTCGGTATGTATTGGCGTTTTCATCCTATCTGTGACAATCCAGAAGTCGAGCGATTCATCGTGCGCGATACCGACAGCCGTTTCACACAGCGCGAGGTAAAGATGGTGAACGAGTGGGTAGAGAGCGGAAAGGATTTTCATATTATACGCGACAACCGCTCTCATAATATATCCATGCTCGGTGGGACATGGGGAGCAAAGGGTGGAATTATGCCCGACTTCATGACACGCCTGTCAATATGGTTTGCAAAGCTCACTCCGACGAATAACGACCGAGGATTATTCTTCGGAACCGACCAGATGTTTCTGCACTGGTATGTGTGGCCTGTCGCAGTAAAAAACCATTGTGCTCATGTTCTCGCAAACACTCCTGAACTAAAAATAACCGGAAACGAAATCGAGGTTCCCGCACCAGAGGACGGGCACTTCGTGGGGATGCCAGCATGATCTACGACAAAATTTGTTTAATGTTGCCGACGTACAAACGACCGGAAAGTATAATGTCATTTGTAAACAGTGCGCTTAACTGCGCCGATGACTGGCACAGATTGCGCTTCTGCTTCTGCGTAAATAAGTCTGATACTGAAAGCAAGAGAATGATCTCTGAAAGCATGTTCTGGCCTGACGCTGATATGTGGGAGATAATAGAGGAAAGCACCGATCAGCCGAACCTGTCGCTGTACTTCAACACGATGTACGATCAGACGAAATTCAACGAGGAAGAAACACTCGTGACAATGCTCGGCGATGACATGGTGTTCATGACAAAAGGGTATGATACAAAGATACTTGAAACAATAAATTCTCTTGACGGAAAGGCAATAGTATTCTGCAATGATAATTATATCGCCAAAGAAAAGCTATGCGTCAATCTGTTTACAACTCGCAAGGTTGTAAAGGCGCAAGACAAACCGTTCATGTGCGAGTATTATCACGCCGAGATGATCGACGTTGTATGGCATTCGGTCGGAATAATGACCGGAATGTTACGGTATTTGCCGAACGTGATTATTCAGCATAACCATAACACGAAGAAAAATAAAGAGCAGTGGGACGAGACATTCAAGAGAATATCGCCTATTCAGTGCTCGGCCAATTCGTCAGAAAACAAAAAACTTTCCGTAGCTTATTCAACTATATGCGCGCGTAAAATGATCGAGAAAGGGGTCGGGGAATGGAATGTCCTGTAAGTTTGTCCGTGCTTATATGTAGTCTGAAATCACGCGAACGCACGCTTAAAAAACTTCTTACTGAGTTGAATAACCAGATCAATTCAGTATCACCGGCTTATTCCGTTGAGGTGCTTGTCGCTCCTGATAGCGGAGAAATGACGATAGGAAGGAAAAGAAATAAGCTCGTTTCGCGCGCGCGTGGGGAGTATATAGCTTTCGTTGACGACGACGACATGATAAGCGGCAACTATATTCCGCTCGTAATGAAGGCGCTGGAAAAGAAACCTGATTGCGTGGGTATTATCGGAAAGATAACCATACAGGGAGCAGTAGCGGAATTCAGGCATTCAATACAATATCAAGGATGGTATACGAACGGTGAAGTGTTCTACAGGACACCGAACCACCTGAACCCGATCAAGCGCACAAAGGCAATGCTCGTGCCGTTCAGTAATTCAAATTTTGGTGAAGATCAAAGATACAGCCAGACGATAAGACGGTATTTGAAAACTGAATGTTTCATAGATGAACCGATATACATTTACACGCCAGCAGCGCGTGATGAAAGGACAGGAAAGTACAAGTGAAAATATTGTCGATAGACCAGCACATTTCGGTCAACGCTGATGTACAGCACGCTCTGAATGAACTCGGACATTCCGTCACCATTGCATCGCTTTCAGGCCATTCGGCGGTCATCCGTAGGCCGCAGGCAAAGATACCTTTGCTTGAGGGTGACGGGTGGTGCTCGATATTCAGTGAAAAGCGTGTAGAACAATTCTACGAACAATATAAGGAACCATTCAGCGAGTTCGACGCTTTCTTGTGCTGTTACCCGCCGATATTCTCCATGCTCTACGAGAGGTGGCAGAAGCCGATCATAGTTTACATGCCGATACGGTATGAGTGCGGTGCTGAATGCAATGCGGAGATGTGGCTTGAGTTCAACGAGTATCTGCGGCGCGGTGTGGACTCCGGGCAAATTATCCTCCTCTCAAATTCCATGTATGACAAGAAATACGCCGAGGGATTTCTCGAGCGAGAAGTAGAGCACATCCCCTCATATTGCGATTATACCGGCATGTCGTTCAATCCGATATATCCGCAGTTTCTATATTACGCCGCGTTCAAACTGCGCGATCCCGGCCCGAAACTCATTCTCAAGCACGACGCGCTGAAAGCCGGTCATGCATGGCAGGACGTAGCCGATTTCAGAGGGTGTATCCATTTTCCATACAATGCCTCTCTTATGTCTATCTTCGAGCAGTACGTGTCTAATATACCGCTGTTCTTTCCGACGAAAAGATACCTGCTTGAGATGTGGCTGAACGAAGTGCCGGTCGTGCATCAGATTTGCTGGCCTGCGACGCTCGGTAAAACGCCCGGCTCAATCATTCCGCACAAACACGAGAAAGACCCGAACAATTATAGCGACTTCAATATTATCTCTCACTGGCTTGACTACGCGGATTATTACTACGGCGAGATGAAGCATATCCAGTATTTCGATAACAGGGAAGAACGTAACGCCATCCTTGAGCTGTCCGATAAGGCACTATTCGATATAAGCTCGAAAATGCGCGAGGACAACGTGCGAAGGAAAATATCTATACTTAACAAGTGGAACGATGTAATGAAGAGGATAGCGTGAAAATAAATCTCCTGTGTGATTTGTCCGAACCTGTTACGCGCGGCCCGGGTCGACGTGCAAGGAACCTGCTCGTAGGACTTGAACGCCTCGGTATTCCATACGAATTGCGATCCAGAAATTTCGACTACGCTTTCGGATTGCAGAATGGCGCTGTCAACGAGGTATACAAAGAACTCCCAGAGTACACACCTATCGGCCCGAACGTCATGCACAATGCAGGAGATCATACGGGTGTAGCGGCGAAGTTTAAAAACTACGTCGTACAATCTGACTGGGTCGCTGATTATTGGAGATGGCAACATCCTGAACTTACACACGAGTTTAATTTTCACATCTACCCGCCAGCGTGTGACATTAAAGCCGGATACGGTGACGTAGCGAAGAACAGGAATCCTGATATTGATTGTTTGTGGTATACAAAATATCAAAATGATGAAAACAGAAATCGCGCGCGTCAACTGTTTGACGACCGCAAGCACTCACACATAAGGATTGAATACAACGAGTACACAGACAAAGACCTCATCTCCGCGTGCGCGCGCGCGAGGTACTGCATCTATAATTCTTGCTGTGAAAAGGGAAGTAATGCACTCATGGAGATTCTCGCTTGCGGTGTGCCTGTGTACGTTGTTGACAGTGTGCGCTGGATAGGTGATGACCGTTTCGACAGATGTACTTCTGCACCTCATTTCGATGACAGGTGCGGCGTGATAGGGGGGATAGAGGGACAGCGGTTTTCTGAATTTATTGACGGGGTAAATTCAAACAAATACGATCCGCACGGTTTTGTCGCCGAAGGTTTTACGGTCGAGCATACGGCAAAAAAAGTGTGGGATATTTTGCAGGAGTGCCATCCATGAGCGAAAAGAAAATCCGCATTCTCGGATACAGGTACGGGGATAACGACAGCGCGTCCACACGCATAAGGTTCAACCGTGTTTTAGAAGCAATGAAAAATATCGACCTTGAAATTTCAGAAGGTGCGCTACCTGACATTGAAGATGAAACCGATGTTTACTATATCCAGAAGCGCGCCGATTCTACTACATACTGCCTTGCCTGTCATGCACAGGAGCGCGGAGTTCCGGTCGTGTATGACATAGACGACGCGCCCGGACAGTGCGCCAGCACGGACATGGAAAACAGAATGTTCAATCTGGCGAAGATAGTCACTGTTGACACTGAAGAAAAACGCTTGGCATTTCATAACGTGCCCGATGAAAAAATAGAGGTAGTGCCCGACTGTCTTGACTATTTCGACGTTATTCCTGACAAGCATATTTCTGATGGCATTAAAAGGGTCATTACGTTCGGGCGCGAGCATTCTATCGTTGCCGCGCATCCGCTTATCGCGCGACTAAAGGAAGAATGCCCTACGCTCAATGTTTATTATATCTCCGATGCATACGTTCCGCTGATGAATGGGATAGCTACATGGGTATGCTGGAACATAGATGTGGTAAAACGATATCTCATCAATTCCGATCTTGCCGTACTCGCACAGACAGAGGATGCGCGCGGGAACATGCGGTCTAATAACCGGCTTACCGCGTGCATGGCCGCAGGGCTTCCGGCAGTGGTTAATGGTGCGGATAATTATAAAAAAACTATGAATCACGCAGGGTATTCTGATCTTGTCGTGTCTCCGAATACAATAGCGTCAACAGTGAAGATCATGGATAGTGTGGCTGTAAGAGAGTCGCTTTCTGCAAACTTTCAGAAATATGCGTGGGCTTTTAATTCACCGGAGTATATCGCTGAAAAACTTCGTAAAGTTTTCAAGAGGGCTATCAATGGAACACAGCCGAACGTCAATAATTAATTATATCATAGAGCAAAAAAAATACCGCTCGTATCTTGAGATAGGCATCAGAAATCCGTGGCAGAATTTCGATCTTATAAAGTGTAATTTCAAACACGGCATAGACCCTGCCGTCAACCATCCGCAGGTCAGCAGGATGACCAGTGACGCTTATTTTAGTTCACACGATGACAAGTATGACCTCGTTTTTATCGATGGCGACCATACAATGAACGGCGTGATAAAGGATGTTGCGAACGCCCTTATTTATATTAGCGAACGCGGTACGATTGTAATGCACGACTGTTTCCCGAAAACAGAAGGAACGCAGGGCGATGAGATAACAGAGGACGTATGGCATGGGAGCGCGTGGAAGGTTTTTGCATCCATGAGGATGACGATGAGCAACCTGTCGATGTATACGTGCGAGGCAGATTGCGGGTGCGGAATAATCCGCTACGGTGAGCAGGAACTTTTCAGGCCGCTTATAAACATGAACAGTATGACATGGGATTTCCTCGTAGAGAACAGGCAGGAGCTTATGAGGATGACTACGTTCGACGAGTGCATTAAACTGGAGACGGTACAATGATACCTGTATTCAGACCTGTTTACAATGTCGAGAGCATACTGTCCGAATTGCGCACTGTGTTTGAAAAAGGATGGACTGGCCTCGGTGCAAAGGTGGAAGAGTTCGAGAAGAAGATATGCGACTACACAGGGGCGAGGAATTGTGTTGCGCTTAACTCGGCGACATCGGCTCTTCATCTTGCGGTAAGGTCGCTCAATCTTCCGCGTGGGTCGAAGGTACTCACGACTCCGCTGTCGTTTATATCGACGAATAGCGTGCTATTATACGAAGGGCTTGAACCTGTGTTCTGCGACATAAGCAAAAGCATGACAGGAGAGATTGACATTGAGCGCGTAGTAGAGACGTGTTCAAAACACGAGATCAAGGCAATTATGATCGTGCATTATGGAGGATATCCGTGCGACATGGTTATGCTGAATGCCATATCTGAACGGTGGGGAATCCCTGTCATAGAGGATTGCGCGCACGCTTTCGGCTCTCGGTACTATGACGACGGAGAAGGCGATGCGGAATACGTAGGAGAATCAGACAATTTTTGTTGTTTCTCTTTCCATGCAGTAAAGAACCTTTCTATCGGTGACGGTGGAGCGATAACAACGCACGACCAGGAAAAAGCGGAATGGTTCAAGCGTATGCGCTGGCTCGGCATTGATAAATCCACGCACGCGCGCACGGGCGCGCACGCATACGCGTGGGAGTACGGCATTGATGAAAACGGATACAAGTATCACATGAACGACATTGCCGCAACGATAGGAATAGAGAATTTGAAATTATTGCCAATGCAGAATGCACGACGCGCGGAAATCGCAAAGTATTACAGGGACAATCTCAAAGGTCAGCATCCTCAATACGAGGAGCACAGAAAATCGAGCTATCATATTTACCCTGTTCTTGTCAACGATAGAAATCTTGTGGCTACACAGTTACAGCAGAACGGCGTCGGGTGCGGGATGCACTACGCGCTCAATTGTGACTATACGCCATTCAGAAATTTTATACGGATAGATGACTGTAAAAACGCGAGGAAGTTTTCGGAGCATGAAATCACGCTTCCAATGTCTCCAGCGATGACGGATGCAGATGTAAACAAGGTCGTTGAGGTATTCAATGACTATGCGTATTGACAACGAGCGATTGACCGTATGCGAGGTGTTGCGGCAGATAAACGACCGCTTGCAGGGCGAAGAGCACGCCGATATAAGGGACATGCTCGCACTTGCGGAACAGATGGCGAAGAAGATGAGCGCAAAGCTCCGCGAGTACGTCGAGGACTACGACTCCGACTGGTGGAAAGAAAACGTGCTCTATAACGAGTGGAAAGAACGGGAGAAGGAAACATACTGCACTGGCGATCCTGAAAGAGCGCGCGCCATGCTGGAGAGAAAATAATGAAAACGGTCGCCTGCATTATTTCGGTGAACTTTCCGTATTATGAAGATGTGGCACTGCGCGCGATACGCCGATATTATAACCACTTCGGTATTGAGTGCGTTGTGATTGACAAAAATTATCCAGCAGTGGATGAAGCAAAAACTTCCCCTGTGTGGAATAAATATTTTCTGTTTGACTCGATAGATGCCGACTTCATTATCGCTCAAGACCTCGACATTGTGCCGACAGGATTGACGTACAACATCCTCGACTTCATCAATCCAGAGTATGTCAATCTTTGCATGGACTCTACACGTATCGGCCTACACTACCTCGCCTATGAGAACAATATTAATGTGACATCACACCCGCACTTCCGATTCAATGCTGGGCTGTTGTGCTATCCCAGAAAGTGCGCGGAGTTCATGAAAGAGGTTTATCAGTTCGGTGTTACCGATCCGCACAAGTGGCTCACCTATGACCAGTATTATCTGAACTGGCTGCTTGGTGAGCGAAGAATATTCGTAAACGAACTTCCGCAGGTATTCAATACGTTTTTTACCCCGAAGGTGAACATGAGAAAAATTGCTTTCTGTCATTATACTAATTACATGAACACCCTTGAAAAGAGGGACTATATTCTGGACAATCATCCCTGTGACATGCTCTTATGAAAACATTTGAACCGAATTTCGGGATAGTGGAATTGTGCGTCACATACCGATGCAATGTAAAATGTGCAAACTGTTCCAACCTCTGCACTCAAGCGCCGTTCGATGAGGGCGATCTCACACCGCATCATGTTCTGCGCTTCCTTGAGGACTCTATCATGCACGGCCACAAGTGGGGCATGATAACGATACACGGAGGTGAGCCGGTACTCAATCCGCACATAGATGAGATATGCCGTATACTCACAAATTACAAGCGCACGCAGAATCCAGGGTGCGTGCTGTGGCTATTGACGAATAACAGCTGTGTAGAGGTGAGGAAACGCATCACGGCAATAAACACGAAGTACAACATTCCGCTTGGTATTTCAACCAAAAAGAAAACGAACGCAGACGGACATGGGAATCCTATCGAATATATTCCGGTGAATGTCAGCGCCATAGACCTCGGTGTTGAGCACGATAATAGTTGTTTTCAAACATCAAACTGTGGTGTATGTTATAATTACAGGGGTTTTTACGGATGTTCCCCTATGGCGGCGGCGGCCAGGGTATTCGGGTACGAGCCGGTAGCAACATCGATACGCGACTTTACGAGAGATAAAATAATGGAGTCGTTCAAGCAACATTGCGGCCATTGCGGGTTTTCGATACCTGATATGAAGCGTGAGGTCGAGCAGAAGATGACGAAAACATGGGAAACAAAACTTGGAGCATACAACGATGCACGCTGAAGCTATCAGGCAGATATGCCACTGGCACGAAACGCGCAGACCTGAATTTATCGCCGACATAGGTGCGCTGAACATAAACGGGTCAATTAAGGACTTTCTATCTCGTGAACGCATTATCGGCTTCGACGTTTACGATGGAAAAGATGTTGACGTAGTAATAAAAGAGGGGGAAATACCGGAGCAGTACATTGAGAAGTTCGACGGGGCTGTGATGACCAGCTCGCTTCTATGCTGTGTCGATCCTTCGGCAATGGCAAAGCAGGCGTATGATCTTCTTGTAAAAGGCGGTCACTTGTTTGTCACAACCTGCTCTGACTCATGCACCATAACCCACACAGTTTCGCCAGTGACCGCAGACAGGCACAGGTTCAACATTATAACTCTTGAGAGTGTATTCCAACCGTATTTTTACGGATATGCATATCAGCTCGATGATCCTTACCACCTTTACTACAAAGGAGAAAGAAGATGACCACGCTCGCCTTGAATATCATTGTCGCACCGGGAGAAGCGGGACTGCTGAAAAGGTGTCTCGATTCTTTCAATGCGAAGGAGTCATTCGATGAGATCGTAGTGGTCAATACTTCGCTCGACGAGGCGGTAGATAAAACGGCGAGAGAATACACTGATAAAGTTTTCTTTTTCCAGTGGGAGACAGAGGAATATCCTTTCGGGGACTTTGCAGGCGCGCGCAATCTTGCGCTTGAGAACAGCACAACGGACAATATCATGTGGCTTGATACTGACGACATTCTGTTGCCGATTTATGATACGAAATGGACTGAATTTTTACAGCTTGTAAAGAAAGACGAAAATGCGAGCATAGAACAGTGGGCGATACAATACGCGCTCATCTGCAATCCTGACAGCTCGCCGGTGATGTCGTTCTGGCGCGAGCGTATTTTCAAGCGCACCGTAACGGAATGGCGACGCCCTGTTCACGAGTGCCTCGTGCCTGAATGGGACGCGGTAAAAAACGCGAAAGTGAATAACCTGTTTATCACGCATCTTCCTATGAAGCCGGTGTACGTGTCGGCAGTGCGTAACGTGAAAATACTTGAGAAGGAATACGCGAACAATCCAGATGATATACAGACAAAGTTTTTCCTCGCGCGCGACAGGATACGGATAGGCCAGACAGAAGAGGGTATAAAGGCGCTCGAAGAAATGGTTGATAACCTTGAGGCAGGGAGCGAAATGCTGCTTTCGATCTGCCTTGAAATCGTACTGTATTATGCCTATGGGGAATGCTCGACCAATCCGCTTCTTGAGGACATGAATCAGGGGAATCTCGACAAGGTTGAAAAGTGGTGCAGACAGGCGCTATCATTTACAGCAGGATATGCGGAACCGTATCTCATACTCGGTGACGTTTACTGGTTCAAGGGACTGCTTGAGAACGCTATGCAGATGTACATGACGGCGTCGAAGAAGAAACTCGGCGTAGGCAAGTTTCAGTCCATCCCTTATTACACAGAGCTTCCTAACGATCGCCTGTCAAGGGTTTTTGAGGCGCGCGGCAATTTTGCAATGTCGGCACATTTTAATAAACTTGCAATCAAGTACAATCCTATCGATTATTATATTAATCGTAGGAAGTTCATTATAAACGAGCTGGTGAAGGAGTATAATAATGAGTTCGGCAAGGACTAATTTACGCACCGCTTTCGCGGCATGCGTTAAAGAAATGACTGCGGCCGCAGGGTACAATAATACTTATACTCAGGTATATGACCCGCCGCTCAATATGGAGAAGATGACCGAGTACCCTACTGTAAATCTTCTCTGGGGACAGGAGCGCAGAACGAACGATCACCTGACAGGGAATGACCCACTGCTTGACCTGTCAATCACGCTTACCTGTGATATTTTCATCAGCGAGTACAACGACCCGATGCTGGCGGTCGATAAGGTGATAGCCGATTTCCAGAAGTATTTCGGTACTAATTTCTATGTGCAGGCAAGCGGCGGTGAGCGCACGGCGTTCAATTGTCTTTATCTCTCAGCGACTCCGTGGGGTACGGAGGCCGAGCGTCCGTCGTGCGGCGTGTCGATTGAATTTGAAATCTGGTATTCGATCAGACTCACGAACCCGGAGGCGTTCGCATAATGCCAAGAAAAATACTGGCATATTATCAAGGCGACAGCTCAGTCACTGATAGTGTCGGGAGTAATAACGCGTCCTTTATTTTGGGCCCGAGCGCGGCGGCGGCGTACACAGGAGGAGTATTTTGGAGAGCGTTCGAACTTACTTCCGGGATTTCGGCATCGAGCTATACGAGATGGTCGGCTCTCAAAATACATAACCTCGACCAGTATGGTATTATTACCGCTAAATATTTCGAACTGCAATTTTATGTTTATTGCGACAGCGCGGCAGAGCTACCCGATATTGTGCTGTCTATAGCAGATCAGAATACTGAAAATCAATTACTGGATATTGTGTTAGATGTAACCAATTTCGAGACGTACATTGTTAATGTTGCAACCGATGATACTCAGACGTATGATTTTGTTCCAGCGGCTGACACATGGTATAAAATCAATGTGGTTTATAATAATGGACAATGGGACTTAACCATCGATGACGAATTACAAATCCCAGACGCGTACATTAGTTATAACCCGCCGACCGATAGTTGTCTAATTTTCAACACCTCGCGTACGACGATAGAAGCAAATTATGCAAAGTCGCTCAGAGTAGATGATATCAAATTATACACAAATATCGATAGTTACACATATATCGCGTGTGGACATGATGAGTATGATACTACAAAAGGACAAATTTACGGATCGGATGATGGAATCACATGGACAAAAACACTTGACTTATGGGACGGGAATATTTGGACAATCTGCCAGTGTGGTAGTTTTTATATTGTCGGAACAAATCAAGGAATTTATACGACCACTGATCTTGAAAATCTGACTCAGGTTGTCAGCGGCGGAACTTGGCTGAAGGTCATTTATTCAAGCCGATTAAATCTATACATTGCCGTGGGAACTCCTGTGTCATTTGAGTTTGCAGATCCTACGTATGGCATGAATATTAATCCGAGAATCATGACATCATCAGACGGGATAAACTGGACAACAAGATTTGACGATCACACATACAAAAACAATCTTAATGAAGATGATTATTTTTTCTGCGATGTATTTGACGGATCAGATAAACTGCTCGCCCGAATAGAAACATGGTCGGGTGATTCTGGCGCGCATGCGATAGCGTACTCACTTGATGGGATCACTTGGGAATGGGTTCCGGGAACGTATTACGTGCAATACATGAATAGCTCTCTTGAATACTCTGATATTTTCAGTAGGTATTTTTGCGGAGGTGAATCTTCGAACTGGTCGACAGATGGACTTGGCGGAGAATACACGGGCTTCTGGAATCCGAATTATCCGGCACTATTCGGCGGTAGTGATTACTCATGGTATGGAAATAATGTTGAGTTCAATAGTTTCTTATGGTTCATCCTTTATAATGGACAAATACGACGAACAGATGTAATCGATGAATTAACTACCGTTCAAACATTGCCACAGTCATCAAGCGCATACGTATTAAAAAAAACAAGCGATCTTTTATTTGTTTCACATTTCTATTATTGGATTTTCAACTATGTATATGTTTATACAGGAGGATCTTTTCAGCAGATAGTCGTAGATTCGAGGAACTACGGCGTGGACTCTTCATATTACAGCTTTACAGATATTATAAAGTATGACGACACACCAACACCAGCAGAGGAGGACTACATGTTAAAACTCATGTGGGAAAAAGTGACGATGGGATTCAAGAAAGAGACCACGGCGTACACTGCCGAGACTCTCGCAGTGACGGACTACGATAATCGCGCATACGACATTAAAGTATCGCCGAATATCGAGATGTACGCCACGAAGTACAGCCGTGGCGACTTCTCGAAAGAGGTGGACATCCCCGGTCGTGAGATGGCGACTGTTTCCTTTACAGTCGATATTTATCCCGGAAGCGCGGTCAATGTCGCGCCGAAATATTTTGAGATGTTCGAATGTTGCGGATACAAGCAGACCGCTTTCGGCGCGACAGGCATTTCACTGACGCCGAATGCAGACTACACAAACGTTCCAGCAACGATCGAAGTCGTATACCCGCAAGAAGGGACAACGCCGAGCCAGATAGTTTTTAAAGTTATCGGCGCAATGGGAAAAGTACGCATTGAGAATTCACAGGTAGGCCAGCCGTGTAAAGCGATTTTTGAATTCACTGGCGCACTGTCAGGCGTGACGACTCGTGCGTATGGTTCTATTCTCATCCCGACAGGGTTCGACACATCCAGAGCACCGGCGCTTCTCGCGGCAACGTTCTCACTGTTCGGTACATGGCAATATCCGTCGAAGTTTACCATAGACGGAGGGGAAGTCGTGGAACTACACACGAACATCGCGCGCGCGAGCGGGTACGAGGGGGCGCACATAAGCAACCGCGAGGTGACGATGGAGTGTGACCCGGACATGGACGTGACCTCAAGTCTCGACCTATTCACGAACCACAGGAACACTACGACTGGTCAGCTCTCAATCACGATCGGCGGCGCGGTTCCGCTTTACATCACCGCTCCAGCAGTACAGATCGAGGAGTCGTACATTCCAGAAGCGCGCGAAGGACATCTCGTCAATAACCTGAAGCTCAAGCTCAAGCGTTCGACGAACGGGAATGACGAACTCGAACTGCTTATGGGAAGCAAGTCTTAATAACACTTAATCAACCAACCGAGAAAGGGCGAAGTATGGAAACGCGAAATGTAAATATATCGAAGGAATATCTGGACAAGATTCGCAAGTTCACGGCGATCAGACCGGACGAGACTTTCTCGTACACGCCGATCGTCTTCAGGGAACTCGCCGAGGACTTGCGTCCTGTGTTCACGCTTCGCCCGATCTCCGGTGAAGACGCTCTCCGCTTGTCTGACAAGATGAGCGGGGAGATTCAATTCAACAACGATCAGAAGACGAGCACAATCGTAATGCACAAAGGCGAGTTCATTTCAGCGGTATGCCGCAAAGGTATCGTGCGGTGGGAGAGATTCTACGATTTAAACGGACAGCTCGTTTCATACGGTGGCAATCTCGACCCGCTACCGCGACAACTTCTCGAAGAACTTGCAGATGCCATACTGTCACGCGCGTCTTTGGCAACCGAGGAACTTTTGGGTTTAAGATAGTCGCCTATTTGCAGAGCGGCAAGAGTGGGCGTAATTTTCAATGTTCGGTATGCCGCGACTCCCCAGCGATGAAGAAGGTCTGGGGATGCGAAGGTCGGGCGCTTATGGCGAAGCCGACTATGATTGACGAGGAGGACGGAGTGAAAAGAATATTCTGGTCATGTCCTGTTCGGTTTGTTCCATCGTCGGTATGGTCATTTATCGCGTACAATAATTTTTATCATAAGCATCCGAGTGCTCCATTCCCGAAATACGAAGACATTTCACCCCGATATCGTCTTGCCGAAATTGCATACGACAGGGCGATGATCGAGGTACTACAGGAGGCGTGATATGGCATCCGAAATATATGAACTCGAAGCGCGTCT
>Ga0180433_10004420_pt1 | contig 19780 bp, 15 predicted proteins | sample SS_ome_8_FD_132980 | JGI IMG/M metagenome (GOLD analysis project Ga0180433, IMG submission 132980) | Hypersaline lake sediment archaeal communities from the Salton Sea, California, USA - SS_1_D_1 metaG | ecosystem: Environmental > Aquatic > Non-marine Saline and Alkaline > Hypersaline >... | reverse complement strand
TCGGCGACATTGAAAGCCTTCCCTTCCTCGAGGCTATTCGGCAGTTCCGACACGAAGAAGGACGTGGAAATACCCTTTTCATCCACCTTACCCTTGTGCCATATTTGAGGGCGGCACAGGAAATCAAAACCAAACCGACACAGCATTCCGTTGCAAAACTGCGGGAACTCGGCATTCAGCCTGACATTCTCATATGCCGTACCGAAAAGGTCCTCGGAGACGAGGTCAAGGATAAGATCGCCCTCTTCTGCAATGTCGACAAGACTGCCGTCATCGAAGAACTGGACCTGGCACATTCTTACCTCATCTATTCATTGCCAATGGTCTTTGTCGAACAGGGCTTGGACGATCTGATCTTTCGCATGCTTGAATTGCCACAATCGGTACGCGACGTTGAACCGTGGAGGAAGATGCTCAAACGACTCGCCGATCCGACACACGAAGTGGAGATCGCTGTTGTGGGCAAGTACATCGAACACCAAGACGCCTACAAGTCGATCTACGAAGCCATGACGCACGGCGGCATTGCAAATGATGCCCGAATACACTTCCGTCGAATTGAATCAGAGCAAATCGAAAATGAATCCCCCGAAAAGTATTTGGATGGCATAGATGGAATGCTCGTGCCCGGCGGCTTTGGAATGCGAGGCATTGAGGGCAAAGTAAAGGCAATCGAGTATGCTCGTGAGAACAAGATACCTTTCTTTGGCATATGCCTCGGCATGCAATGCGCATCAATCGAGTTTGCCCGCAACGTATGCGGCCTGGAAAACGCGAATAGCTCGGAATTCGATTCCGACTGTGAACATCCGGTCATAGCTCTGATGTCCGAACAGCTTGGCATCGAAGACATGGGTGGAACGATGCGACTCGGAGCACAACCGTGTGAAATACAGCCAGGGACGAAAGCACATGCTGCTTACAATGAAACGGAAATTCGCGAGCGACATCGACACCGCTATGAGTTCAACAACAAGTATCGTGAACTTTTCGAGCAACATGGGATGAAGTTCGTCGGCCTTTCGCCGGACAAGAATCTCGTGGAAATGATCGAACTGGATAATCATCCGTGGTATGTCGCCGTTCAGTTCCATCCTGAGTTTCGCTCAAAGCCGATCGCAGTACATCCATTGTTCCGGGAATTCATCAAAGCGTCGCTTGAAAAAAAACTCGGGAAGCCGATTCCCACTGACTGCGAGTTTGCCGAAGCAGAAGAATGAAAGGGAAGAAGTATTACTATCAAGGTGGTTCAACAAGAAAGTAGGAAAGGAGATGTCGTTGGCTACGAAATTCTATCTTGGAGTTGACAACTGTTTTGCCCGAAAACGGTGGCCTCGCAATGAGGTGTGGGCTGATATTGTGGCAAACCGTTTCAAAGTAAAGTATCTAGAATACAATGGCGACCAGCTCGACCCGCTCTGCTATCCCCCCCATGCAATTCCACGACTGGCCGAGGAAGTAAAGACAGCAACAACCGATCGCGGGATCGAGATTTATGACTACTACACGGGAATCATAACGCACAACCTCAACCTGTTGTCGCATCCCGACGATGATGTGCGTGAGTACGGCTTCAAGTGGTGCGCTGACTCCTGCAAGATTGCGAAGATGATGGGAGCCCGATGCGTCGGCGGTCACTACGATACGATTACGGAGACTGATGCTGCAGATCCCAAGTCTTACGCAGCCTGCATAGATCGCCTCGTGAAGTCGATGCAGAGACTGTCGCGTGTCGCAAAGGAAGAAGGCCTGCCATTCATTATGCTTGAGCAGATGTACACACCACTCGAAGCTCCTTACACGATCAAGCAGACGCGCGAAATGTACGAGGCGATCAATGCTGATGCCGCCGTACCTGTTTACATCACGGTCGACGTCGGTCACATGTGCTGCCAGACTTTCGAGCATAATGCAAAGGACACTGATCCCTACGAATGGCTCAGGGAATTCGGAGCCATCTCACCCGTCATCCACCTGCAGCAGGTCGACGGCAAAGGCAGTCCTCACTGGCCCTTCACAAAGGAATGTAATGCCAAGGGCATCATCGATGCAAAGAAAGTCATCGAGGCACTTGAAGCATCTGGGTCAAAGGAGAACTACCTGATCCTTGAAATATTCCATTCGCTCACGGCTCCTGGCGAAAAAGTGCTCTCCGACCATGAAGAGAGTGTTGACTACTGGCGCCAGTACGTAACTGACTGAGAGAGCGGAACGAAAGCACTCGCAAGGGGAACCTTTCTTTGAGAGAAGGTTCCCCTATTCCTTTTCAGTCCTTGAGCAGGACCACGGCGGCCGTTACAATTTCTCTACAGGCACATGTGGCGTGACAACACTGCAAAGTAAGAACCTTATTCCGAACCCTTTTAGGGACAATGATAGTGGGCAGACTCGCAATCAGCACGACGAGCGAAGAACTTGGAGAAACAACTGAGTTCTGTTCCGCGGAGAGCATCGGAATTGAGATAACGGATTTTTCATTTGCACGCAACCTTGACGGGAACATGTCCCAATTGATAGACCGAAATGCAAAGGCTGTTGCCGCTCTGTCTCCTGTGATATCACACGGCCCTTTCCAAGAAATGATCTCGACAAGTAGAGATCCCGCAATTGTCGAAGTCTGCCGGAAACGTCATCTGTCGTCTCTCGATGCTGCGAACAGGATTGGTGCAGAGATGTACGTAGGCCACACAAATTACAATCCCCTGATAGGACACCCATCTTATCAGAATAACTTCCCTCGCAGGATGCTAGATTTCTGGCTACCGCTAGCGGACTGGGCCGGTAATCACAACATTGTGATCATTCTCGAAAACTTGTGGGAACCAAACCCGGACATTCAGAGCGAAATTGTCGCAAAGGCCAACCATCCACACCTCAAAGCATCATTCGACAACGGGCACGCTCTGGTTTTCTCTGAGGTGCCAGCCAAGCTCTGGATAGGCGACTTGGGTAGTGAATTGACTCATTGTCACCTGCATGACAACTGGGGAAAAATTGACGAACACAATGAGATAGGAGATGGCAAAGAGAACTGGCCGGAGTTGCTGAACGCAATAGACAGCTCTGCTCCAGAGGCTGTGCTTGTCATCGAGTGCGATCAGTTCAACGAAAGCAGGAAGAGTATCGAGAAATTGAAAGGCTTTCTCACGAAGTACCATTTATAATGCATTTCGTGGAGGACGTTGATATCTCACATTGGAGGTACTGCAGAAATGGCTGATAAACAGGAAAAAAAGAAGGTCGACGAAGAATGGAAAAAGAAGGCAAAGGAAGAGGCCGAAAAGGCTGATCAGGAGGCAATAACTCCCGAGGCAGCATCAGAAGCCGTCGCAGATACTCAGGCAGCTGCAGCGGAAGGCGCTCCACATTTTGAACCCAGCTTTCAAATGCTTGTCACAAACTTCGCTATGGAAGCTCTGATCTCCATGGGAGCAATGGAAAACCCCTCTACGAAAAAGACAGAAGTAAACCTCGACCACGCCAAGTACGCCATCGACATGCTCCAGATAATTGCCGAAAAAACAAAAGGGAATCTTACCGACCAGGAGAAGAAGGCTATCGAAGGAACCCTTTACGATCTGCGCATGCGTTACCTGCAGACGGGATAAATGCTGTCACAACACAGTAATGGCGAACAGTCACGACATGTCCCCACCCCCGGTAATTGCTGGCTGCAAGCTTATCATTAAGCATCCATCGCCAGGCAATTCTCCACGCTTGCTTGCACTTTGCTTTCCCATATAATGTCCGTTCAAGCAATATGCTCTCACTTTTCTAAGAGGAGATATTTCATGAGCGGGCTTGTCAGCCGCAAGAGCGCACTATGGAAAAGGCTATACGAACAGGTATGCAAGACAAGAATAGTCGACTGTCACATGCACACCTACACTCAGCGAGAATATGCAAATACGGCGACCAAACCAGGCATATTCACCATATTCAGCTACTTCCAACGCGAGATTGACGGAATCGAAGAAGTCCACGGCCTGAAGCTCAGCGCCTGCAAGACAGACGAAGAGCGCTGGAAGGTTCTCAAACAAATCCTGGATCTAGCCGGAAATGTCACTTTCTGGAGACATATTTGGCAGGTATATCGTGAGCTTTACGGACTTGGCAATGTTGAACTCAACGACAGCAACTGGCGCACGATCCATCGAAAAATGCAGAATCACGCGAAGAGGCCTGGCTGGTACCGACGATTGTTCAAGGAAATTGCTGGACTTGATCTCGGCGTATACTCCGCACCAATGACGAACGTAAAATCGGCCCTGTCCCCCAAGGTTACGGTTCCTCGATCCGTAAATGATGACTATTTCGTCTCATCTGTCCACATTGCTGAACTGATCACGATCACGAACAGAAATCCGCTGTTGGCACTTGAAAAGGAGTGCGGTATCGCTATTCGGAACGCCGCTTCACTTGTTGACGCAATCGAGAGCTTTTTCCACCTGATCAAGTCGGAAGGGGCCGTTGCCATCAAGAGTCCGCATGCATACGAGAGGACACTTCTTCACGAACAAGTTTCACCTGCAACCGCAAGCAGATTACTCAGCAAGCTGCTGCGAAAGGGCGGAAAACCGTCCGCCGCAGAACTGAGAAAATTGCAGGACTTCATATTCTGGACAGTGTGCGAGAAGGCAGGCGAAATTGGCTTGGTCTTTCAGATGCATACAGGGATCCAAACAACCTGGTCCTGGATGCCCGACTCCGATCCCCGCCATCTGATGAAACCTATCGGCCATTTCAGGAATACCAAGTTCGACCTCTTTCACGCGGGCTACCCATTCACAATGGAACTCGGTCTGATGGCAAAGCATTATCCAAACATATGGGCAAACATGGCCTGGATGTACGTCGTAACAATGGAAGGCAGTCGTCGAACCCTGGACGAATGGATTGATCTCATCCCCGCACACCGCATAATGGGATTCGGCTCCGACGTCGCCTGGCCAGAAGAAATGATCGGACATGTTTCGATGGCCCGTCTATGTATCGCCGACGTACTCGCAAAGAAAGTGACGATGGATCTCTTGACTGAAGAGCGCGCCGTTCGTCTCATCCAGCAATTGCTCCGTGAAAATGCCATCAGTCTGTATGGGCTTGAAAGTAATCCTTTACTATCAACAAAGAAAAGCAAAACGAAGAAGCAAAAAGCAAAATCCTGTTCCGGAAAGAGAATGTGATGAAAGAGAAATTGCAGGAACTAAGGAAACGCCTGGCAGAGATCGACGCCATCGATTCTACTGTGCAACTACTCTACTGGGACCAGTCGACATACATGCCACCTGGAGGAGCCTCTGCTCGTGCCAGACAACTCGCCACTCTTTCGCAAATCTCACATGAGAAATTCATTGACCCAAAAATCGGCAGCCTGCTGGACGACCTAAGACCCTACGAAGAGACCCTTTCATACGATTCGGATGATGCGAGCCTCATCCGGGTTACACGACGACATTACGAAAGATCAGTGAAGGTGCCGCCTTCGTTCGCTGCTGAATTCGCAAACCATTCGGCACAATGTCACGATACATGGCAGAAGGCCAGACCAGCCAATGATTTTTCGCTCGTCGAGTCTCTCCTTGCCAAGACCGTCGAGCTGAGTCGGCGGTATTCGGACTTCTTTCCCGGATATGAGCACATTGCCGATCCACTCATTGATCTCAGAGACGAGTCGATGACAGTTGCCGTGCTCCGACCGCTGTTCGAGAATCTGCGTCAACAACTCGTGCCGCTCGTAGATGCGATTACGTCTCGAAAGCCAGCAGACGATGTCTTTCTTCGCAAGACATTCGCGGAAGACAAGCAGATTGCTTTCGGCAAGGACATTGCCAAGTGCTTCGGTTACGATTTCAACCGCGGTCGGCTGGACAAGACAGCACACCCGTTCATGATCAAATTCGCACTTGATGACGTGCGGATTACGACTCGCGTGAGAGAGGATTTTCTCGGCGACGCAATGTTCAGCATCATGCACGAGGCAGGCCACGCACTCTACGAACAGGGGTTTTCACCCGATCTTGAAAGCACGCCGCTCGCGGATGGAGCTTCAACGGGCGTGCACGAGAGCTCCTCGCGCCTTTGGGAGAATATCGTCGGCCGTAGTCAAGGATTCTGGACGCATTTCTACCCCAAACTTCAGGAAGAGTTTCCGGACCAACTGAAGTCAGTCTCGCTGGACAATTTCTACGCCGCTATCAACAAAGTCGAACGCTCACTCATCCGTACCGATGCAGACGAGGTGACTTACAATCTCCACGTCATTATCCGATTTGGCCTGGAACTGGAGTTGCTTGAAGGCACTCTATCGGTCAAGGACCTGCCTGAGGCGTGGCACGAAAGCTACAAGAAGAATCTCGGGATTGTCTCTTCCACCGATGCGGACGGCGTTTTGCAGGATATTCACTGGTACCACGGCACGGTCGGTGGCTCGTTCCAGTGCTACACTATTGGCAATATCATCGGATCCCAGTTCTTCCAGGCGGCATTGAAAGCTCACCCTGAAATCAACAGCGAAATTGAAGAAGGTAGATTCGACACGCTTCACAGATGGCTGACTGAAAATGTCTACCGCCACGGACGAAAATTCACAGCCGATGAAATTGTCCGACAAGCAACTGGCTCATCCTTGAGTATTGAGCCTTACATCGAGTACCTGAACAAGAAGTACAGCGAACTATATTGTCTGTGAATGAGACACGGCACAGCCAAAGGCTATGCCGTGTATTCCTACACTCACACTAGAAGCGATACAGCAGTGATCACTTCAGGAACAACTCGATCACAGGCACGACGACATCGGGCTTGCGAACTGGCAATTCCAATGTAAGGGTTCCGGATTTCACATGGCGCGTCGTCGCGTAGTCATCAGGTTCGCGCTCCGGCGACGTGACTTCCGATCCGTCATGGAGCAACTGCGCATACTCAACTTTGCCGTCCAGTCCCGGCAGGTCCAGATGGCGAAACGGCCAGTTGAAAATGTGAACGTACAATCGCTTGCCGTTTTGTGTAAACCTGCAATCAGACGGCGCCTCATATTCGCTCTGCGTGCAGCCGTAGATTGATCGGCTGTGAAGTCTCGTCCAATCAGAATAGACCTTCAGTGCCTTCAACGCTCGATCATCAAATGTACCGCGTGCAGTCGGTCCGATGTTCATAATCAGATTGCCACCACAACTGACGGAATTGACCAGCAATTGAATGAGTTGCTCAGGGCTCTTCCATGTGTACTCATCCCGCGCGTACCCCCATAGCCCGCTAAAAGTATGACAGGCTTCCCAGACAATTGGCTTACCGTCGACCTTGACCCATTCGTGTGGGACGTACTGTTCGGGCGTGTGTATATCTATCATCCCTTCGGGAATGGTCAGGCGGTTGTCAATGAGAATGTGCGGTTGCAGTTCTCGAACCATGTCAAGCAATTCATAGCTGCGCCAGTCCTTAGCTGTCTCGCCCATCATGTCTCGGTAGTCGCGCGCTTTGTATGAAAAATCCATCCACAAGATGTCGATCTTCCCAAAATCTGTCATAAGTTCGCGAACCTGTGCGTGAAGGTAGTCTACGTACTTTCGGAGATCTCTCTTCTTCTGCAGCTCCTCAACTTCGGGATGATCACGCAAAGGGTGGAACATGTCGATTGGGTAATCCGGGTGGTGCCAATCGGTGATAGAGTAGTAAAGGCCGATCTTCAACCCTTCTTCACGAAACGCCTCGATCATCGGCCTGAGCACGTCTTTTCCACAAGGGGTATTCGTAACCTTGTAGTTTGTATGTTTACTGTCCCACAAGCAGAAGCCTTCGTGGTGCTTTGCCGTAACAACAAGGTACTTGATCCCTGCATCCCGTGTGGCACGCGCCCATTCCCTCGGATCATAGAGATCCGGATCAAAGTGCTCGAAATAGCAATCGTATTGCTCCTCTGGTGTCTTCTCGAAACACTTCATCCACACACCACGTGCGGGCAGAGCGTACAATCCCCAGTGCATGAACATGCCGAACCGGTCGTGAAGGAACCAATCTCTGTCTCCCATCGTGGGCGCAGGTACCGGAATCTTTGCCATGTGCTCTCCTCTACCTCCAATGAAAACGAGATAATCTAATTCTGTTTGTGCTCGTTTATGAAGCCAGTAATTTCTCTCAATGCAACCTGCACACACCTTCTCTTGTGGTAATTCAAGAAACAGTGCCCGGCGTCTGGGTGTTCCTCTTGCGTGAAAAATAGTCTCTTGTGCAGAATGTTCTTGAACTCCAATTTCTCTGCGAATGCTGTCGACTCGGTATACAGCACATCAGCCTCTCCAGCAATAATCAGAGAAGGCGGATATCCATTCTCAACGTGTCTCAGCGGCGAAGCATGGGCCACTCGTCGCTCGCGAATGACCGGTTCGCTTCCCAAAAACGAGTCGACGAAAACATCTATGTGGTTCGCATCCGTACGAACCAGCGTATCGAAATCGAACGCGCCGTAGAACAGGATGAGGCCCTTGATACAGTGCAACGGGATCAGTTCACCCAAACCAATAAGACCTGGCAGTTCCTTGTCAACCAGAGCTGATGCGTACAAACTTGCAAGGTGCGCTCCTGCCGAGTCTCCGGCGAGAAATATGTTCTGCGGATCACCGCCGTATTCTGCGGCGTGTTTACATACCCACTGGACAGCCTCAGCTACGTCAAGCATCGGAATAGGGTATGTATGCTTCGGCCCAAGACGATAGTTGATATTGAATACAATGCAGCCGTTGTTGGCAAAAGTCTTGCACGTCCGTGTGTAGATATCCTTCCCAAAAAGCATCCAGGCTCCGCCGTGTATGTAGATCATCACAGGCAATGGGCCTTCGATGTCCGGCACAATGATGTCGAGCATTTTCTGCTTGTTTCGAGGTCCGTCGTGGTAGGAAACGTTGCGAACAAATTGCTTGACCTTGGGCATGTCCTTGCTGAAGAGAGTCCACCAGCGCCACCACTCAGCAACGTTGTACCTGAGCTTGACCAGATGAGCCTTCAATCGTCCCACTCTGCCCCTCATGCCCACTTTCCGCCGATGAAAAAAACGCCCTCTATTTTGGCGGAGTATTTTCACCATTTTCCCTGTGAAAATCAACTCCCAACAGGCGTGCATCAAACTGCGGACTGCTTTTGTCTGACTGAAATGGAACAAGGGCTACAGTCGATATCGACTGCAGCCCTTGTTTGTAACGTCTTACAATCGCAAAGAAGATCATCCCCTCACGATCAATACATCCCACCACCATACGGCGGTGCACCACCGGCAGGAGGACCTTCCGGCTTTTCTTCGGGCATTTCACTGACCAACGCATCCGTCGTCAGCAACAGACCGGAGATGCTGGCTGCATTTTCCAGAGCCAGGCGTACAACCTTGGTGGGATCAATGATACCAGCCTCGACTAGATTGCAGTAGTCAAGTTTGGCAGCATCGAATCCGTAGTTGTCATCGTCCTCTTCGAGCACTTTCTGGACAACGATTGGGCCGTTAATGCCCGCGTTCTCCGAGATCTGCTTTATCGGCGCTTCCAATGCGCGGCGAACGATATCAGCTCCGGTAGCCTCATCTCCCTTGAGCTTCAGCTTGGATCCGACAGCAATGCAAGAACGAAGAAGAGCCGTGCCGCCACCAGGGAGGATACCCTCTTCGACGGCTGCACGTGTCGCGCGAAGAGCATCTTCGACGCGAGCTTTCTTCTCTTTCATCTCGACCTCAGTGGCCGCGCCAACGTTGATCTGCGCAACACCACCGGAGAGCTTTGCCAGACGTTCCTGGAGTTTCTCACTGTCATAATCGGAAGTAGTCTCGTCGATCTCACGCCTGATCTGGGCGATACGTCCCTGGATAGCTGAGGATTCGCCGGCACCTTCGATGATGGTCGTGTTTTCTTTCTCGATGATTACTTTCTTGGCACGACCCAGGTCGGCAACCTCAACGTTCTCAAGCTTGATGCCCAAGTCCTCAAAGATGGCTTTGCCGCCAGTGAGAATAGCAATATCTTCAAGCATTGCTTTGCGGCGATCGCCATAGCCAGGAGCCTTTACCGTAGCTACATTGAGTGTGCCGCGAAGTTTGTTTACGACGAGCGTCGCAAGAGCTTCGCCTTCGACTTCTTCCGCAAGGATCAAAAGCGGTTTGCCTCCGCGTGCAACCTTCTCAAGCAGCGGCACAAGATCCTTGATGTTGGAGATCTTCTTCTCATGTATCAGGATATAGCAGTCTTCAAGGACCGCCTCCATCTTCTCGGCATCGGTCACAAAATACGGCGAAAGATAGCCGCGATCGAACTGCATACCTTCGACCCATTCGACGTCTGTCTCGAGACTTTTGCCTTCTTCAACGGTGATAACGCCGTCTTTGCCGACTTTCTCCATTGCCTCGGCGATCATCTTGCCGATGACTTCGTCGCTGTTGGAAGCAATTGTGCCAACCTGAGCAATCTCTTTCTTGTCCTTCACTTCTTTGCTCTTCTTCTTGAGCTGCTCGACAATGGCGCTCACTGCCTGATCAATGCCGCGCTTCAGTGCCATTGCATCGGCGCCGGCGGTAACATTCTTCAGACCTTCTTCGTAGATTGCCTCAGCAAGCACCGTAGCCGTAGTGGTTCCGTCCCCGGCTACGTCCGAAGTCTTTGATGCAACTTCGCGAACCATCTGAGCACCCATGTTCTCAATCTTGTCCTCGAGTTCGATTTCCTTCGCAACCGTCACACCGTCCTTGGTTACTGTGGGGGCACCGAATTTCTTCTCCAGGATTACATTGCGGCCGCGCGGGCCCAGCGTTACCTTAACTGTACGTGCCAGTTTCTTGACGCCGTCCAGAATAGCCTGACGCGCGCTCTGTTCAAATACCAATTTCTTGGCGGGCATAGATTCATCTCCCACAAAATCTTAGAAAGAATGCTTCTCGTTCACTTTTCGATAATGGCGAGGACATCTTCTTCGCGCATCACGACCAATTCCTTTTCGTCAACGGTCACTTCCGTCCCAGCATACGAGCTGAAAATGACCCGATCACCGATCTTGACCTGAAGGCTGGAACGTTTGCCGTCTTCCAACATCTTGCCTTCGCCTACGGCGATCACCTTGCCCTCTTTCGGTTTCTCTTTTGCGGAATCCGGTAGCACAATGCCGCCCTTTGTTTTCTCTTCCGCTTCGAGACGCTCAACTACAATGCGATCTCCCAGTGGTTTCAACTTGGCCATATGTAGCCTCCTTCAAAAATAGCGCTTACGTGTCAACGGGATGCCGATCGCCGAGTGCGCTTCTTCGGCGGCCTTAATACCTTTTCCATTGTCTTGACCACTTCCTGTGGTTCAATTGGCTTCTTCAATACGTCACGGCCACCGTAACGTTTGATACGAGCCGTGACTTCCTTCTTGCTCTTTGAACTCAAGCCGACAATCGGCAAGTTCCTGTGGGCAGCATGAAGCTTCCTCACCCACTCATAAGGTTTCTTCTTGGGACTGTCTAAGTCTAGAACAACAGCCGACATCTGGCGTTCGACCATCACCTCAAGAGCCACTGCCGGGTCCAGTGCCACCTCAGGGTCGAAGCCCATTCGCTCAAGTACTTGGCGAATATCCTCAACCTCTGCCACGTCTTCACAAATGATCATTAGCCGCTTTCGCAGCATACAGGACCTCCCCCTCCAAGACGTACTCCTGAAGCACTTAAGCCGTTGGAGCAAAAAACATGCCAGTGGGAAATCTTTGCGACACGAGCACAACATGTTGCTAACTCAACACTTCCGTCGCCAAATGGGGACTGCTGAAATCACGCGTCCTGCCGTTGTGGCAGGCAAGTCTTCGCGTACTGCCAGCTCGGCAGACACCAACAGCATAGAAACAGATGACGGTCTTCCTCAAACGATATCGTTCCCCCGAGACTGAAGAAGTAGCTCACATTTCGCCAACATTTCAGAGCGCCATTGGTTAGAAGTCCACGTCACGAAATCTACTCACCATGTCGTGGTCCGTAAGATCGAAATGAAGAGGTGTGATGGAAACATAGCCTGCTCGCACGGCAGCAAGATCACTGCCTTCCTCCGGCTCCTCATGGCCAGGTCGCTTGCCAAGCATGTAGGCTTGCTCGCCAGCGCTGTCAATACGCGAGTAATTCTCATGCCACGACACCGTGCTCTGGTGACAAAGCTTGAAACCGAGAATCTCGTCCGGTGTCAACGCTGGCACGTTGATATTGAAGATCGAATGCCAATGCTCCCTGCGAGCTACTTTCGCCCCGAGGCGACAAGCAACTGAAGCCGCATAACTGAAATCGGGGTTCTCCGACCACTCCAACGAGACAGCGATGGATGTAACGCCCAACATGAGTCCCGCTACCGCGGCAGCAACCGTCCCAGAGTAAACTACATTGATGCCCACGTTCAGACCAAGGTTAACACCGGAAACCACGAGATCTGGCGGCTTGACCAACAATTTGTGAAGAGCGATCATTGTGCAGTCCGCGGGCGAACCACCTACTTCATAGGCCTGAACGACTCCGTCATACTGCATCTCACTCACCTTCACTGGATCGGATAGCGTGATCGAGTGTGAAGCGCCACTCCTTTCGGCAGCTGGGGCCACTACAACCACGTCGCCCAATCTTTTCATTTCGTCAATCAGTGCTGCAAGACCGGGAGCGCGTATTCCGTCGTCATTTGTTAGTAAGATTTTCACGCCAAACCTCGTACCCAATCTCCGCGAAAGCAACAACGGGAAGCAATGTACCAAAAATACAGTACAGAATCAAAGCCCACAAACTCCTCCCGCCACATAAGTCCCACTGGCTCGAAACACGGCGGGACAGGCGTTTTTAGAGTGACAGTCTTTGTAACAAGTGGTTCTGTTTCTTGACATCGCCGATACATATGGTACCATAAATACGCAGGTCTTCTTGCGATTCAGGTTGGGAAAGTGTATATCTGTGACTTGGCCTGTACAGGGGGAATGTGAGTTTTGGAAAAAACCAGTCTGCGCGTCTTGCCATGTTTTTTCGTTATCTCATTTTTCGTTTCTGTACTGGCGCTAGCGGTCACACCGCAGACCGGCTTTAAGATAGAAGCATTCATCACCGGACTTCCGACTGGCACAATCGTCACAGATATCGCGACAGACAGTTCCGGAAGAGTCTATCTCGCGGACTTTGGTTCTGCCAGTGTGGCTGTGTATGACGCTGGTGGCACCTATCTGAAGAGTTTTACCGGGTTTTCCGGTTACTACGGACAGCCGACGGGTATATCCATTGATGATTCCGGGCGCATATTCGTTTCAAGCTCCGGTTGCTCGACAACAGGCAGCGGAATCGGCGCCGTCGATATTATTCGCTCATATACAGGCTCCCCGCGACGGTCTGTCCAAAACGTCAATGCAATGTCCGTCGCCTGCGGGCCAACTGGGACCATATATGTTTCCGCTGGACACAGCGCAAATGAAATCATCAAAGCTACTATCCGCTGGTTTTTGGGCACAGCGAGCAGCACTTCGCAGCTTGCTCCAGTACCTGACGGAGCATTCGGCTCGGTAGACGGTGGGCCGGATAACATCGCTCTCGACGTGGAATATGTGTACGTGTCCGAGCAATCGGGTCCCCACGTTTACCGCATCAGTCGTACGACGGGTGTTGTCGAGAGCTTTCTGATCAGGGGTCTCGGAAACCCTGAAGGGCTTCATATCGCTCCCACTGGTTTCGGTCCATACGATGACGGCTCGTACGTCGGTGACCTCATAGTCGCGGATCAGACAAACGGTCAGGTACTACGTGTTGTTCTTTTCTCCGATGGCACGGCTATCCCATACGTAATATTGGATGAGCTTGCCTCACCGGAAGGAATGTGCTTTGATCGGACAGGCGCTTTGCTCATCGCCGACAACACGCCCTCAGGCAGTACTGTTTATCGCATCACCGGAGACGTGCTCCCTCCGACAGCCACCCCGACATTGACATACACACATACATATACATATACATCTACGCCTACGGCGACAGAAACAACGGAGATTGTTATACCCGAGGTCGCAACTGACACGCCAACAGAAACATCCACAGCCACAAGCACAGCAACACCCTCAGCCACCATCACAAGCACACCAACAGCAACGGAAACGCCGATTGACCCGTGCACGGATTTTGATGTAAACGGAAACGGGGTGGTTGACTTGGAGGAAGATTTGCTCGCTTTCTTGGCGGCCTGGGGTTCGAGGCTCGGTGATCCGAGCTACTCTTCAGGCGCCGACTTCAATGATGACGGCATAGTCAATTTTGCGGATGTCAGCTATTTTCACTTCTGCTACGGTGGCTACTAGAGCACCTCTTGATGGTGGCAGCCATATAGACCATGTTTGACCCACCCGTGACAATTGACAAGATCAACAAGCTCTCTGCACCAACTGGAGCCTTTGAACAGACTCATTTCCTGTAAAACATGGATCGCCGATAACCTTCCCCGCACCCCAAAGCTTTTTCGTCGTGCAAAATTGCCGGAGCAGAGTGGCTGGTTAACCCTCCTAAGACGGCAGCTTGCTCTGCCAAAGTTTTGCCCCAAAAAGTCTTTCCTTCTTGACATGGAAGATATGTGTGCTAACATAGTAGATGCAGAGTACTCAAGAATCAGGAGCCAATTACTGTCCTGATTTTCCGAACTCTAGGGGGAGAGAATGTGAAGGTGGGGAAGGTCTGTCTGCGCATAGTTGAGTTCTATATCATCACACTATTGCTCGCCTGCAATCCAGTATTCGCCATTGACGCAGTGCCCGGCTTCGAAATCGAGGAGTTTATCACCGATCTTCCGTCGAGCGCCATCATATCCGATATCGCAACAGATGCTTCCGGTAGAGTGTACCTTGCGGACTTCGGCGGGGCCAGGCTTGCCGTGTATGATGCTGGCGGCACCTATCTGAAGAGTTTTACCGGGTTTTCGGGTTACTATGGATTACCCACTGGTGTTTCAATTGATGACGCCGGACGCATCTTTGTCTCAAGCTCTGGCTCCTCCTCGACCGGAGACGGAATCGGCGCTGTCGATATTATTCGCTCATACACAGGCACGCCGCGGTGGTCTGTCCGAAACGTCAATGCATTGTCCGTCGCTTGCGGTCCAACGGGAACCATCTATGTTTCCGCTGGACACAGCGCAAATGAAATCACCAAAGCTACTATCCGGTGGTTCTTAGGCACAGCAAGCAGCACTTCGCAGCTTGCTCCAGTACCTGACGGGGTCCCCGGGTCAGGAGACGGCGGGCCTGACAACATCGCGCTCAGCGGGGATTACCTATACGTGTCCGAGCAATTGGGTTCTCACATCTACCGCATACATACTGCTACCGGCACGGTCGAGAGCTTTCATATCGCGAGCCTCGGGAATCCTGAGGGACTTCGTGTTGCACCTTCGGGGTTCGGTCCTTACGGCGACAGCTCTTATGGCGGCAACTTGATTTTGGCAGATCAGGCTGGAGGTAGTGTGCTCCGCGTTGTTATCTCTGGGGGCATTGTTACAGATGTACACGCTTTTCTAAACAACCTGGAATCGCCCGAGGGAATGTGCTTTGATCAGACAGGGGCCCTTCTCGTCGCAGATAACGCTCCTTCAGAAAGCATCGTCTACCGCATTAGAGCGCTCGCACCACCCACCTCGACACCAACTGCCACAGAGACCGAAGTAATCTTCACTCCAGAAGTGGCCACTGATACACCAACATCAACGTACACCTATACGCCGACTGATACGTCAACAAGTACACCCACACCGACCAGCACATATACGCCAACTGCGACACATACCTATACACCGACAAACACATACACCTACACACCGACTGATACATCAACAAGCACATCCACGCCGACGGCGACATACACCTATACACCGACAAACACATACACCCACACATCGACTGATACACCAACAAGCACACACACACCAACGGCAACGCATACCCATACACCGACAAACACATACACCTACACACCGACTGATACATCAACAAGTACCCCCACGCCGACGGCGACTTCGACTTCCACGCCAACGAACACGTACACCTACACGCCAACGGCGACCAATACACCGACAGATACCGCGACTAGTACAGCGACACGGACCAGGCTGCCAAATGAACCACCAGATGTTTCACAGGCCTATCCAAGCAAGGATTGCTTGTGGGAGCCGGCTTTCAGATTCGTTGACATAACGGTCGAGGGCGTTACCGATCCGGATGGTGACCCAATCACGATCATCGTCCTGAGCATTACGAGCGACGAACCAACGGCCACCGCTCAGGGAGCCGGTAGCCCCAGGAAATCACCGGATGCTTACGGAATCGGCACTAGCACTGCAAGTTTAAGATCCGAGCGTTCCCGAAGAGGCGATGGTCGGGTCTATGAGATCACATTTGTCGCCAGCGATGGTAGAGGTGGCGAGACCGTGGGCAGCGTGAAGGTTTGTGTGTCTCCTAATCGAAAGGCGAAAACCTGCGACTGTGTGGATGATGGGCAAAACTACGACGCGACCGAGGTAAACTGAAGGCTAAATGCGACCAACTAACATGCTCTTCTGGCCATTTACCAGGACAGCAATCGCAACGCATACCAACACTCGACTGAGGTGATCCTCCCCGCCCGGTAACGAGTTCTGGATGGTTCTCTTGAAAAACTCGGAATCAAGAAGCAGGAGGCTCACTTACCGAAGATATAATGGTCGCTACCGAGTCTGGATTTTGTGGCTCCGTGAGTCCGTCGCAATAGTCCTGACCACAAACCGCCACTTTTGGTAATGTTGTTGTCTGTTTGACAATCGGCAAAAGTTTTGAGATATTGTCTATCACAAACAACTTAGGAAACCTACATAACTGTCGTGCCTCTCTTTGATCATCGGATCAGAGAGAAATGTCTTTTCTTGATAATGTTTCGGCTCCAAAATGGAAACGCTATGGCACTTCCGTCCCTGAAAGAAAGTGAGCTGCGTACCCTGCTCGAAGTCGGGAAGACGCTCAGTGCAAACATCGATCTCGACGATGTCCTCAATCTCGTCGTTGATGCAGCGCAAGATGTCATGAACGTCGAAGCCGCTTCTCTCCTCCTTGTCGATAAATCGACAAACGAACTCTACTTTCAAGTAGCTGATGGCGAAAAAGGCAACAAGGTGAAAACAATCCGCCTCGGCATGGGCGAGGGTATCGCGGGTTGGGTTGCCCAGAACGGCGCTCCGCAAATCGTAAATAACGTCCCCTCCGACCCCCGCTTTGCCAACCGATTCGACAAGACAAGCGGCTTTCAGACACGAGAAATAATTGCCGTCCCAGTGCAAAACGGCCCGGAAATAGTCGGCGTCCTGGAACTGATGAATAAGCATGAAAGCGGCGGGTTCAATGACCACGATTTGGAAATGACCCAAGTGCTCGCTGGACAGGCCGCCGTCGCCATTCAGACAGCACAGCTTCACGAACGAATCATCGATAATGAACGTCTGGCAGCCGTCGGACAGGCCGTTGCCGGACTCGCCCATTGCATCAAAAATATCCTCAACGGCATAAAAGGCGGCTCCTATCTCGTCGACAAAGCCATCGAACGTGATGACGCCGAACGCCTAACCAAAGGCTGGGGCCTGGTCAAGCGAAACAGTGACCGCATGTTCGACCTGGTAATGGACATGCTCACTTACTCCAAGGAAAGACAACCGGCCTATGAGAAGTCAGACGCCAATGAAATGTGCACCAGTGTCTGTGAGCTGATGGAAGGAAAGGCGAGAGAAAAGTCCGTTGCCATACAGACTGATCTCGACGAAACGCTCGATTTGGTGACAATTGATTCCAGAGAGATTCATCGATGTGTCCTGAACCTGGTTTCCAACGCGATTGATGCGTGCCCGGCAGACAACGGAGTCGTCACTTTAAGAACACAACCGGGAGCCATCCCTAGCCAATTTGTCATCGCAATTGAAGACAACGGCTGCGGGATTTCCCCAGAAAACATGGCAAAACTGTTCCAAGCATTTTTCAGCACGAAAGGCTCCAAGGGAACTGGGCTGGGACTACCGGTAACGCACAAAATCATTCGAGAACACGGCGGCCGGATTGAAGTTGAAAGCGAACTTGACAAAGGCACCGCTTTCCGAATACATTTGCCTAAGGCACCGGCAACCGAATCGAAAGAAGCGGCACAGTCTGCATAACGAAGCCTAGGTGCATGTTTCGCGAGACACCCTCAAAAGCGCAACACACCAAGAGTCCAAGAGACTCAAGTGGCAAGACCGGCACACAATCTGGAGGCATACGAAACAACAAAAATGGTGAAAACAAACCGACTGGTCGTGCTCATAGCAATCGTAACACTCATGTTCATTATCAGTCCGTTCCAACCGCTTTACGGCAGTGACGCTCCGACAGCATTGGAGCGTCGTATCGAACTCGACAAGCTAGCCGACATCGATGAGCGCGCGGTCGAGATCCCAGCAATAACACTTTCATCCCGCATTGACTTCCGGTACGGAGGATGGTTTCGTTCACTCTATTATGACTATACTGATTACGAAGACAGCAGCAACGCAGCACTCAATCTGGACCTGCGCTTATGGTCGCAACTCCAGATTGACGAGACTCATACGTTCTACGTCCGCCCACAGATCAACTATCTAAAGTCCGTTACGGGAGATAGCTTCGGCGAAGATGTGCAGTTCAAAGATCTGCGTCTCAATGTGGGCTTTTATGACATGGATGTTGCTCGGTTTCTGGACAATACACTTGGCTTCGATAGACTGCAGCGTCTCCACTTCACGGCAGGACGGAAATTCTTCTCTATTGGCTCCGGTCTGCTCTTTGCACGCCGTGCCGATGGAATCGAAATGCGTGGCAAACAAGGAGACTTCGAGTACCTGCTATTCGCGGCAGATACTGTAAGCAGTGATGACGATGAAGATCAGAGTAGACCGGACAACGGAAACAGCGAGAGACGCTTTTACGGAACGCAGATTTCGTTCACGCATTGCTCGGCATTTCAGCCCTACGTCATTCTGTTTCGACAACGCGACCACAACGATCGTCACCCGACTTTCGGCGGCCAGGCGTATGTCTACAACTCCGACTATGTCGGCATTGGGTTCAATGCCTTCATCGGTTCCCGCCTCAAAGCAACAGCGGAGTGGATAAGTGAAAGCGGTCGCAGTTCATCGGAAGGATTTCGGAGAGGCACTGAATCAATCGACGCTTCGGCGCTCGTCGTGAAGCTCGAAGCACCTGTCGGCAAAAAACATGATATGCGTTTGTTCTGCCAATACCTGTTTGGTTCCGGGGACAGCGACAGGTTCGACCCGACAAACACGATAGGCGGCAACGTGCCCGGCACACCTGACCATTCGTTTCAGGCATTCGGCTTTGTTGATACGGGCTGGGCAATGTCACCAACACTGTCCAACCTTCACGTATTTCAATTGGGGGCGGCAGCCAAGCCTATCGATAACCTTGAGATCGGTGCCGCTGTTTACTCCTTCCACAAGGAGCACGCAGAGGCCGGCGTCTCTGATCCCGGGGCAAGCGAGGATAGTCACAACGTGGGACAAGAGTTGGACGTTTTCGCCAATTGGGCTGTCTTCTCTGACCTGACAGTCAGCGCTGTTTTGGGTCACTTCTGGGATGGTTCGGCAATGACTCACGGTCACAATCGGCCGTTCGTCCAGGTTTCGGTCACTTACGCTTTCTAAGAAGCAGTGAGGTACACACAGTGAAAAGAGCATCGTTAGTCCTATTCCTAGTGTTGATCGTTGCAGGCTTCGCCGTCGCAGATACCTCGC
>Ga0180433_10004419_pt1 | contig 19781 bp, 10 predicted proteins | sample SS_ome_8_FD_132980 | JGI IMG/M metagenome (GOLD analysis project Ga0180433, IMG submission 132980) | Hypersaline lake sediment archaeal communities from the Salton Sea, California, USA - SS_1_D_1 metaG | ecosystem: Environmental > Aquatic > Non-marine Saline and Alkaline > Hypersaline >... | reverse complement strand
CTGCAGGTGCAGGTGCGCGTATAGTCGGGCGCGTTGAGCACACCGTTTGCAGCGATCAGGTTTGACGTGCAGCCGGATTTGAACCCACCCAGATTCGCCGTACCGCCATTAGCGTTCAGGTCGAAAAATCCCGCAGCCGCCGACCGGAACGTTATGAGATGTTCGCTCGCGATTGCCGAGTTGCAGCCATAGTTGCGGGTGAACTGCCACGGAACGTCCACGCCCGTCAGCGGATGCTTCCGCATCGTTCGCTCGCCGGTGAGCAGGTCGAACGCCTGCTCCTGCGCGACGATGGTGGCGTGATGCAGCAAACACGGCCCGCGATACTCGACCACCTTGTCCCACAACAGCGTTCCGTCCCGACCTCTGTATGTGATCATCCTATCGCCCGGCTCGTCGCCCAGCATATCTCTCGACGGCCTGCCGGCCTGCAAGAGAATATCGTACTCTTCCGAGTACCCGAGCCACGTCCCGAAGACGTTCTCTTTCGTGCTCCACACTTCCGCTCCGGTCCGCGCGTCAAGAGCCAGAAGCGTCCCGTCGCCGTCCGGCACCTGCCCTCGCCGTTTCATTCGGTCGAGCATTGCCGGCGTCATCATGTCGATGCAGAACACCTTCCCTGCGCCGATAGCGATAGCATTGTGCCGGAAACTGTATACCGCTTCACGTTTCCATAAGACCTCGCCCGTATCCCGATTCATGGCGACGAGCCGTTTGCTCGAAACGGCATTCCAGGTATAGCCACGGACCTCCTCGTCGAATATCACCGGGCCGGACCCTGCGACTAGCAGATCGTTCCACACGCCGAGATATCCCCACTCGGGCGGTTCCTCCTTACCCGCCTCGACCGGTAACCGGAGCTCGGCCAGCTTTTCGCCGGTGGCGGGATCGAGCCGGAGACACTTCTCTCCATATGCCACATAGATACCGTCGTGGACCGACACGTAGTTGCTGCCAAGCGCGTTTGCGCCCGGTTGGTGCGCGGTGTTGTCGTACGCCTTGCCGATGTCCGGTAGCGACACTCTCCACAGCACCCGACCGGTGTAGACGTCGAGTGCGCGGATGACATCCGGCCCTTCAATAAACAGCCGTCCGTCAACGACCTGCTCCGACGGCCCGTGCCCATGACGCGGCAGGATGTCCTTGTTCGACGATCCGCCGAACCACAACAGCCCGAGCGGTGCTTTCACGAGCCTGTCCTTCGACACAACGGTATTCGACGGATCCGCGTACTGATGCGTCCAGTCGGCGCTGCCCGGCAGCGCGCCGACACGCGTCAGCAGCCGGTAATCGCCCGACTGGTCGAGATCGGCGCTCTCGAGTTTCGCCTCATCGAACGCTTTGCTAAGCGCATCGTTTCCAGCACCGGCCGGCCCGATGCACGCCACGCCGCCATACGGGCGTAACGGATAGAATATGCTCTCCACAAATCCCCTGTCCACGGTCGCCCCCAGCGCGTCCGCGTCGGCGCACACGATCAGGCTCGCCAGGTATGGCGGGAACGGAAAAGAAACGGGGTCGCCGGTATGAACGGCGATACGCGCACCGTACAGACCCGCCGCGTCGAGACGACGACGCGCCGCTGCCACCCGCTCAGCGTCCGGATCTACAGCTATAAGGTGCAGCTCGGACCGAGCAGCCAGCTCTTCCAGGAATCCGTCCGACCCTATTCCCCAGACAAGACAGTAGCCTTCCGTTACACGGGTGCGCTCGAGAATCTCGCGCGCCATCGCAGGCCCTTCCGACGACGGGTACTGTGCCTGCTCCGGACTGAACCGGTACGACTTAGGCCAGAACCGCCGTTCGCCGAAACAGTAGATTCGACCTTCCACCGTCACGACGAACAGCTTATCGTCCGCAGCAACCACCCGCCGTGCCGTACCGGCGATCCTACCTCTCCACACGATCCGGGGGTGACCGCCGGCCATGGGAATCTCAACTGCCTGCACCACACCCTCACCAGCCGCATACAACCGTCGGCCTGCAATGATATGCGTGGTAGCGTCAAGGTCAAGCTGCCACATCTCCGGCATGGTCAGGCTGTTCCACTTCCTGCCTCGGTCATCATCCCTCTCCTCGACCTTCAGCCGCGCGGGATCGAACGCCCGGACTGTCCCGGAATTGAGCGCGTAAATTGTGTCCTCTGTCAGGGCAACGTCCGAACGAACCACACCGAGGCTTGTCCCCGACTCCAGGTCAAACATGAACCCGGCGTTGAAAAAGTGGTCTCCTATGGCGGCGACATCGAACGCGCCTATCTTGTCGGTTGCCGCGAGATGGTAGTACTGAAACTCGCCCGTTGTACGGTCATAACATGCCGGTACCGATCGACCGCCGGGAATAAGCAGCTTATCCCGTATAGCGGCGAGATACCCTTGCGGGGCAACTCCTGCGAACGCCGGACTCCTGTGAGGTTGCAGCATGTAAATAGCGCTGCTCCCGTCATTGAGCCATACCACATCGCCGGTCTCGGCATCGAGCGCATAGATGAAAATGCCCTCAAACGGCCAGATACCTGCCGCGAAATAGACGATACCGTCAACAATCACCGGGGCACCGCGTGCCGGCCACACGGAAATCAACTGCTCGTTGCCGAGCACCTTACGGTCCGACGGTGCACCCCGGAACTTCCACAGGAGTCTGCCGGTCTCCCCGTCGAGACAGTACAGACACCCGTCGTCGCAGACGAAATAGACCCTGCCGTTCCAGACTGCGGGTGCGAACCGCACCGGTCCGTCCGCATAGAACCGCCACCGTTCCGCACCGCTCTCCGTGTCAATCGCCGTGACCGAATCGTTCCGGGGCGACCCGACGTACATCGTCGTGCCCGCGACGACCGGCTCGTAGGCGATATCGAACTCCATCCTCGGCTCGTCCGGCCACGCTGGTTCCAACGGCGGGTACTCGCGTACCCAGCGCAGATGAAGCCCTGCAGGCAGATCATCCGGCGACGCGCTGGTCCGACCCGCATCGTACCGCCACATCGGCCAGTCCGAACCGAACGCATTTCCCGCCAGAAAAACGACGAACCACAGTAAAAACAATGTCCTGGACACTTTCACTTTAGCACCATCCATTCCTGTATTCAGGGTTGACTAAACAGCTTAGCTGGTGGGGCGGGCGTCTCGTCGAACATGCGCCGAGGTGTGCCCGCCGCCCGCGCAGATCGCCACCTGTCACTATCCCAAACCCGCGACTATATCACCGTTATCCCACACGTGACAGTTTACCAGCCCAGAGGAAGGTTTGTCCAGCGAACGGCGCACGTTCGGACGGATAGACAAATGTGGGTTCGGCGAAGCCGCCGGAGCCAGGATCACTGTAGGGGAGGGTCTTGCACCCTCCCGTCGAAGATTCGACTAGGCGAACGGGAGGCCACCCGCCACGGCGGATCTTCGACAAGGGCCTCCCCTGCGACACACCATTAGGCTGGACGGCTCCTGCGCTGCTCCCGAAATTCACAAGAATAGAAACGCCCCTGCGAACTGGCATCCACAGGGGCGTAACACTTGCCGTTAGCGTCTATATGCCAAACAGTATCGCGAGCTGTTCCGTGCACGGGAACTTGGATTTATATCCGATCCACTCGACATGACCGTCGAGATACAGCACATTGATACCGCCCGGCACGTGGTTAAAGGAAGCGTCCTCTCCCGTCTGTGCGAACTCGTCGCACATCACGGGCACCTCGCTCTGTGCTATAGCGGTGGCGGCAGGGTTGTTTATATCCTCGATCATGAAGCGCTCGATCCCCTCGCGCAACTGGTAGTACGTGGCATCGCCGACCGTGAAATCGCTGTCCATATAGTCGCGGATCTTCTCCTCCTCAGACAGCCCGTCTATCGTCAGATAGAGATGCACATACATGGCAACGGTGTTCGCCTCTCTCTCTTGGTCGCTTGTTCCGGGTGCTATCCAGGGCATATAGACGTAACTTAATGCGAAGAAGCAGCCGGGATCGATCGGTTGGCTGGAGTCCTCCATGTGATGGAACCAGCTGCCTTCCCTCAGCCCGGTGCGAGCGTCGGCGTCTGACGGGCAGGACATGATGTTCAGATCGGTCATGTACTCCGGGTACACCGCCTGGCCATTGAACGTGTCCCAGACCGGTACTGGCTGAGTAGTCTCTTCAGGAATCTCGCACGTCCATAGCCCACAGGGCGGGAACCGACCCTCCCACTCGTTGGCGTACATCTTGAAGATCAGTCCGAACTGTTTCAGGTTGTTCTGGCAGGTGCTGCGCCTCGCAGCTTCACGTGCTCGCGCCAGGGCCGGCAGCAATATTGCCGCCAGGATACCGATGATCGCTATCACCACCAGCAACTCTATCAGCGTAAATCCTCTACGGCCTCTCATGGCGCATCCCCCTTTCATGTCAGGTTGACCGTCCACGTTGACGGACAAACACCTCCCCTTCGGTCAGTTCGCGTCTGCGACATCACCCCCTTGATGCAGCAATTTGAACACTTCTCCCGGATATGCGTTCGGAAACCCGATCCTCCATTGTCAGAATACCACGAAACCCTACCTCTGTCAACCACATTTGCCGCCCCATCTCGGAAACGTACCGTCGACGAGTAGCCCGGAAACGCACTTTCCGCGACACCGTCCGGATCAGGCACCCCTTTCCCGGGAAATGAGTTGCCGGGTTATATGAAATTCGTCGTCGTTGCTGGCGACCACGCCTTTGACGTGGGAGCGCGGTTGCTGGTGACGACATTTCCGGCGCAAGGCGCCGGAGGACTGCGCGGTAGCAAGCTACCACACTCCACATGGCGGCCGAGGTGGAACTCGTCACTCCCGCATGGCACGGATGTCTGCCCGCGGCGTGCGGCCCGGCCTGCTCAGCCTCCGGAGGAGGCGACAGAACGTAGCCCAGGGCGACGCGAAGGCCGACGCTGCACTGAGCCGCTCGCACCCAACGCCTGGAACCCAACCCCACGTAAGCACGACAAGAGTGTCTGCTTAACCGGGTCATTTCCCTTATCGAGCCTCCGGAGGAGGCGACAGAACGTAGCCCAGGGCGACGCGAAGCGAGCCCTGGGTATACGCGCCCCCGAGATAAAGAGCCCCCGAAGGGGGCGACAGAAACGCAGGGTGGCACGTCTTTGCCCTCTCAATGCCGGTCGTCCACGTCGTCCGGACTGTTTGACAGCACCACGAAAGCCCGATATAGTACAACCTGCACCGGCACTGAAATGGCAGCACGAACGCACCTTACCGGTGCACCCACGCGCGCGTTGGATTGCGGACACACGACGGTGGACCGTACTGAAGCGAACCGGCACCACGCGACGGAGTTCTGGACGGGAGAACGGATACGATGAATAAGCTATGGGAAAAACCGGTGAACCTCGCACGCAAAATGAGCCTTATGGGACACCATCATCTGTGCCTGCTCGGGTTTGAAGGGTTACGGAACGAGCCTGAGTTCGCGAAGGCGTACGAGGCGTTCATCGACGATCTTGCCGAGGACCCGGACGCCGTGATCGAAACCATTTACGGGTACGACGTGTTCTGCTACGTCTGCCCGTACTGGAGCGACGAGGAAGGCAAATGCGTCACCGGCTGGGTGGACAAGATCGAGAAGGACGCCGAGGTGCGCCGGTTGCTTGATGTCCATGTCGGCGAGGAACATACGCTCGAGGATATACAACGACGTCTCGCGCAGGCGATCGACGAGGCGAAGTTCGCCGAACTGTGCGGTCCCGGCAAATACGAATGTGCCTGGTACCCCCTTGGGCACTGCCTCGAGGGTCTGCGCAAGCTCCGCGAGAAGTACTGCACGTAGGTCACGGCCCTAGCGGCACACTAGCAAACGGGAGGAGACGGAAACGTATGTTCGGCAAACGCACACATCGTGGAATAGCGACGACACGCAGACGTTTTCTCGTGCAGCTCCCGCTTGGAGCAGCGGCATTCGCGATAGCACGCAACGCAGGCGCTCAATCGGGCGAGACCGCGAATTCACGGAACAGCTTCTGTGTCGGCATACAGACACACGCGCACGATTTTCTTCACGAAGGCACGGAACACGTCATCACCACCTCCCGCGAGAAAGCGGGGGTCAATGCGGTGCTCACGTGCGCGACGTACGTGAAGGAAAACATGCGGCTGCCGCATAACCCGAAATTCGACCGATACCCGACGCAGGGCGGGTTCTATTTCGATTTCGACCCGCAGCTTTACGAGAAAACCGGCATCAAACCGGTGCGAACACCTGAGGAGAACTTCAACAACTTCGACGCAATCCGATCCGTCTCCGCAGCGTGCAGGAAGCTCGACGTGCGGTTCCATGCCTGGGTCTCCTCGTTCAACTACCCCCAGGAAGGACCGTCATATCCCGACCATCAGGTGGTGAGCGCCGGCGGTGAACGGCATACCGGTTGGTTCTGCCCGAACAGCCCGGAGGCGCGCGAATTCTCGCTGACCGTGTACGAAGATCTCGTACGAAACTGCCAGCTCGACGGCGTATTCGTTGACAGGTTCCGGTTCCCGGACGATATCACCACCTGTTTCTGCGACCATTGCGTCCGCGAGATGAGAAAACGCGACCTCGACCCGGACAGCCTCCGGCGTGCCATCCTTGCAGTCGCGGGCAAGACACCGATGATGAGCTATCTTTCGCTGACGACGCTCGGACTCAGCATCGATCCGGTGTTCTACATTTGCGAGCTCCCGGAACTCGCCGACCTCGTCCGGTTCAAGACGGACACGATTACCAGCTACGTGGAGACCCTTTACAAACGCGTGAAGGCCATCAATCCCAAGGTGGAGGTCGGACTGGATATGTTCTCGCCGAGCGTCGCCTGGCAGGTAGGCCAAGATCCGACGCGGCTCGCTCACTATTGCGACTGGATCAAACCGATGCTGTACCATCTCAGCGACGGGTACCACGCTATACGCGCGGTGCGGACCATGGCGGAACAAGGGCTCGGCTCGCAGCAGGAGCTGTACGAGCGTATGAGACGGATGCTCACCCCGAAGGGAATGGAACTGCCGGATACGTTCGAGGAATTCCGCCGGACGAGCTTCCCGACATCGTGGGTCGAGACCGAGATGACCTTGACGCAGCGGCTCATGGAAGAGCGGAAACCGCTCTACGCAGGTATCCAGGTATGGCCGACGACGACACCGGATATCGTGAACGACGCGATCCGGGCGGCGGTTCGTGCCCGGTCTGACGGCGTCTTCCTGTACTGTTACGGCTGGTCGCCGATGGAAAACCTGGAGGCTGCGGGACAAACGCTGCGGCAGCTACAGGTCATTTAGGTCCGGTTTCCGGCGCGCTCAGCGTCAGCTTATACGTCCGTATTCCATAAGGCTCGATATCGCAGGTGAAAGTCTTCCCGTCTCCCTGCGCGGTGATATCGGTCGGTTCTTCCTCGATGATGTTCGTTTCTAGAAGTTCGCTCAGCAGTCGGAAGAGCTCGACCTCGGCACGCGCGCCACTCCCCTCAATATCAAAACATCGCAGCACGTACCTGTCGTCATCCTCGGCCTTCTTGAACGTGCTGATGATGATGTTGTTCGGTTCCACAGCGATGAAACTCGCACCGCTCTCCTCCAGCTCGCCACCGGTCTTCTCCGGCAACACAACCGGATACAACGCGTGGTTGAACTCGTAACCGAACCGGTAGGCGTCCTTCCAGTCACCCGCGTGCGTCGTCAGCGAGAACCGATACTGATGCATCCCCTTCTGCCGGTAGTAATACTTGTCCCCACCGCATGAATGGATAGACGCAATGAGAATCGGCTGCAGAACAGGCGTCGCGGCCGCCGGCGGCGACCGGTCCTCATAATCGTTCACCGCGCACGAGACCCCCAGCGTGACCGCGCGACCCTGTTCCGACACCGTCATGAAGTTCTGCACCTCGCGCTGGCGTCTCCATGCGCAATCGAACTCCTTCCCGATCTGCACCACGCCGAACGGGACGTCGTAACTTACCCGCGCCGTATCGGACATGTTCACGGGAAATGTCATGCGCAACTCTTTGTCATGCACGTTGTACCAGTTGAGATCGACGAAGAAATCGATACGCTTCATGTCACGGTACAGGACGATCCTGGTAACGGCGTCAAAATGATCGGCGTTAACTTTGTACCTCAGCGTCAGCCAGAGATCGCTCTTCTCTATGGCGATAGCAGAAATGTCGGCTGTCCTTTCACACCCCAGCTCATAATCTTCCAGCGAATTCTCCGGCCGTACATCGTCCGCGGTGTTCTTGAACGTGATGAACTCGCCTGCGAGGTACTTGCTCGAATCTATCAGTTCACGGCCGGTCTCTTTATCAACGATGCTCTTTACGCCACGTCCGCCTACAGTCACCCGGTAATAGTCGTTCTCAATGAAGTCCTGCCCCGCACGAAACGTCTCAGCCAACTCCAACTCGCCTTCCCTGAGATAGAAGATCTTGTATCCCACCGACGGAATGCCGGTTGCAACAAACCGCATCGTATCTCCATCGACCTCGACCGGTATCTCCACACCGTTCTCGTCCACAACATGAACGGCTCGTGCCATAGCCGAACCGAATCCGACGAGCCCGTCACGTTCCCACGAGAGCCCGTTAAACACCACGACCGCCGGTGCTTCCTCCTTTCGTGACAGGTTGGCGGCTATACACGATGCCGCCTCGCCAAGTACGCTCTTCGACAGGTCTCTCGCTTTCACGCAGCTTTCCAGGTAGATCCTGTCGGTGCTCAACCCTTCCGTCCCGCCCCAATTGTGGTCAGTCGGGAATATTTGAGCTTCCCACGCTTCCTCAAACCGGTCTTTGGGATACGCGTAGCCCGGGTCAATGATCGAGGCGATTGCGGCGAACTTCTCCCCGTCGGTGAGATACCCTCTGGCTTCACGCATCGCGTTGACGGCGTCAACATGCGTCGGGCCGTGAATCATGCACCACGGGTTCGGAATCTCTCCCGACATGACCGGGAACGATACGCCCGCCGCCTCGAGATCCTTGATGTACCGCGTGCTCGTCGCGAACCGCACGGGCGGTTTCTTCACCACGCGGTTCCACGTCTGGGCGTAATCATACATCTCCGGTTTCGGCGCAACCATATCCGTACCGGCACCGACGAGGAAATCCTTGATCCCGTACTTGCTGCACACATCGTCCGCAGTCCGAATGAGCCGGCTGAGCCTCCGGAAAAACTCGCGCTCGCTGTCGCCCAGCGTTCTGCCCGCTGCATAATCCTGAATGAACGTACATGCCAGCACGCTCGACCCGTTCGGGCTCTTGTACCGGAAGACCGGATGCGGGATGCGCTGGCCGCCCTCGCGCGGGTGGAATCCCGACAGGAAAAAGTACTCGATCCCGGCTTTCGCCATGATCTGAGGATGCTGAAACGTATGGCCCGGCGTATCCACGTTCCACACGATACGCGTGTCGAACCCCGTCTCGCGTTTGTACCACTTTCGGCCGAAATAGTACTCCCGGATCAACTCTTCCCCGCCTATCAGCGCCTCGTACGGCATGTTGTACGTCCCGGACCATTCGAACCGGCCGTCGCGTATCAGCCGCATCATCTCGTCCCGCTTCTCCGGAAACGTCCGCAGCCAATGGCGGAGAAATTCCGTGCTCTCCATGGTGAACGTGTACGTCTCGTGCTCTTTGAGGAGCTCGATCGTCTCGTTGATGATCCTGTTCGCTTCCTCCAGCGTATGGTACGGGTCGGCCGTCCACGCCTGGTCGCAATGAATATGGGGAATGATGGTCACTCGTCCGTCCGCGAGGTACAGCCCGGACAGGTTCGGGACACGGATGGTCTCGTCGTTCTCCTCAGCACGAACTCTCGCAGCCCAGCCTGGGAAACAGAACATAACGACCAGCACGTTTATCACTATCGCGGTTATCCTCACCGTCAACACTCCCTCCACAACGAAATTAGCCGGAACACACATAGGAGCACCTTTCCTTTAGTCTTTCCTGAGCTGCACCCGGTTGATGAGCACCGCTACCAGTATGAGCAATCCTCTCACGACGTACTGAACGTCGGTCGGGACGTTCAACAACGTCATCCCGTTGATGATCACGCCGATGAAAATCAGCCCGATCAGCGTGCCCCAGACCGTCCCGACACCGCCGGTCAGGCTGGTACCTCCGATGATGACCGCCGCGATGACGTCCAGCTCCCATCCCTGGGCGACCGTCGGGTTGCCCGAATCTATCCGCGCCGACAGCATGATACCACTGAGCGCAGCGAGCGTGCCGGTTATCGCCAGCGCGGTTATCCTCACCAACGACACGTTGATCCCGCATAACCTTGCGGCGTCAGGGTTGCCCCCGACGGCATAGACCGACCGACCAAACGAGGTATAGTTCATCAGAAAGTGTACGATGATGAACGTGACGATCAACACGATCGCCGGAAACGGGATCGTGTTAAACACATATCCCGTCCCCATGAACGTGTACCAGTCCGGAAAGTCGGGCGCTACCGGAAAGCCTTTCGTGATCAACCTCGCGCCGCCGCGCAACCCCGTCAGGAGCGCCAGCGACGTTATGAACGTCGGCACCTGGTACCGTCCGCGAACGAACCCCGTGAACGTCCCTATGCAGCAACCAACGGCAAGCGTTATGGCGAAGGCCGTCGGGACCGGCATCCCCGACTTGACCATCACCGCGATCAGGCAGCCGGAGAATGCAACCGCCGAGCCAACGCTCAGATCGATCTCGCCGGAGATAATCACCATGGTCATACCGAACGCGATCAATCCCTGCATCGAAACCGTGCGCAGGATGTTCAGCATGTTGCCGACGGTAAGAAAGTTCGGCGCCCGGAACGCGAGGAAGATACACAGGACAAGTAAGATCACTTCCATGACGGCTCGCGCCGCGTATGCTCGCAGCTTCTGCGGGAACATCACCGTCAGTCCCTCATACTGAGTTCGAGCAACGTGTCCACCCGTAACCCGTCGGCGCCCACTTCCCCGACAACACGTCCGTTCCGCATGATGAGTATCCGGTGGCAGACCTCGACCAATTCCTCCAGCTCGCTCGACACGAGGATCGAACTGATACCTCGTCTGCTGAGATCCCAGATGATCTGGAACATCTGCTGTTTCGCCTGAACGTCGATACCGCGTGTCGGCTCGTCGAACAGCATGATCAACGGCTCCGTGTTGAGCCAATTGCCGACGACGACTTTCTGCTGATTTCCTCCGCTGAGCGATGCGACGAGCTGCTCGACGTCGCCCACCGCGATACGCAACTCCTCGACCGTTTTCTTGGCAACGGTTTGCTGTCTGCGCTTCCAGATAACGCCGTTCGACGAAAGACGGTTGAGACTGGCGAGACAAAGGTTGTCCCGGACGGTGAGCAGAGGGATCAACCCTTCCTCTTTTCTGCTTTCCGGAGTCAGACCGAGACCGAGCTTCTTCATCCGGGCCGGGTTCGGCCTCGTGACGGTGCGGCCGCCTACGACGATCTCGCCGCCGTCGATAGTGTCCGAGCCGAAGATCGCACGCAGAAGCTCCGTCTTGCCCGAACCCAGCATCCCGGCAATTCCGAGCACTTCACCTTTATACAGCGTGAAATCAATGTCGTACAGTCCGTCCTTCCTGCTCAGATGCCGCACCTCGAGCACCGGTTCCTGTTCGACCGCCAGTCCGGCCGGTCGCGCTTTCTGCACCACCTCGCCGAACATCATCTCGGCGATAGTCTCGGGCGTAGCTTCCTCGATATTGACAGTCCCTATGAGGTCCCCGTCGCGCAGCACGGACACCACGTCGGCGATCGCCTCCAACTCCTGAAGCCGGTGCGTAATGTAGACGATCGCCACACCTTTCTTCGCAAGCCCCCTGATGAGCTCGAACAGGTTCTGCACCTCGTGGTGAGCCAGCGCCGATGTCGGCTCGTCCAACACCAACACCGACGGGGTGAACGACATCGCTTTTGCGATCTCGACCACCTGTTGCTGAGCAACGCCCAACTGGCTCACTTTCTTCTTCGTGTCCAGATCAACATGCATATCGTCCAGAAGCGCGTCGGCGCGGGTGAATACCTCGTTCCAGTCCACCACCAGCCCGCGCGACCAGCGTTTTTTCGGCAGACGACCGAACAGGATGTTCTCGCCAACGGTAAGCTCCGGTACCAGGCTCAACTCCTGGTACACCGTGGCGATACCTTCACGGAACGCGTCTCTGGGCGAGCGGATCTGTACTGCTCTGCCGTTCACAAGGATGGTACCGGCGGTAGGTTGAACCGCGCCGGAAATGATCTTTACGAGGGTGCTTTTCCCGGCACCGTTCTTCCCGATCAGGGCGTGGATTCGTCCTCCCTCGAACCCGATCGAAACGTCGGTCAGAGCGACCGTACCCGGATACACCTTCCTGATATTTCTCGTTTCTAACTGGAAATTACTCACCGTACTATGACGAATCCGCCTATGTCGCCACCCTCGACTGCTGATATGCGACCGCCCGTGAGAACGTGCTCACCCCGTCAGTTCCTCGAGCCGTTTCACGTAAGCTCTCACCTCGTCCGGCCGCGCCCTCGTGAACAGAACGCCGGGCAAACGTACCTTCTTCTCGACCGGTTCATCGTTCAGCACTTTCACCGCCGCCTCAAGCGCCATATACCCGATCTCGAACGGTTTCTGGCCGGTCGCCGCCTGCAGGATGTTCTCATCCGCCAGGAGGAAATCGCCGAGCTGCTCGCTCATATCCGTGCCGAACACCATCACCTGACCCGCCTTGCCGGAATTCCTCACGGCGGTGACCGCACCAACCGTTCCGCCCTCGTTCGACGCCCAGATAACGTCGAGGCCCGGGTGCGCGGTCAGAATGCTCTCGACGACATCCGCCGCTTGCGGCGCAAGCCACGCATCCTGTTTCGCGACGATCTCAACACCCTCGAGGTCGCCGAGCCCTTCCACGAAACCGTCCGACCGCATCCCGCACTGTTCCGGTGTGCACGCCTTACACTCGATCATCGCGAGCTTCGCCGTCCCGCCAAGTTCCTCCTCGATATACCGCCGTACCGCCTTGCCGGTCGCCGCGCCGAGATCGATCTGGTCGCTCTCGATAAAGGAAGCGGCGAAATCGTCGCCGATCGCCGTGTTGTACGTGACGATCTTGATCCCGCTATCGTAGGCGCGTTTGAGCGCCGGTGTGGAACTCTTCATACTCAGCGGCGATACCACGATCGCGCCAACCTTGCTCACAATGTACGTGTCGATAAGCGATATCTCCTTATCGAGCGAGTTGGAACTGTTCGCAAGAAGAAGTTCGACGCCGTACTCGTCTGCTGCCGCCTGCATCCCGTACTGTACCAGCCGGAAAAACTGGTCCTCCTGGAACACGATCCCGGCTACCTTCGGCTTTGCGGCTTCCTGCGTCGGACTCCCGCAGCCGCCAACCAGTAGCGTCGAGGTTATGAAAAGGACCGACAGCATCAACGATAATAGGCCTGTCCGGCGAAATGTGCTGACACACCGTTTGCTCGGTATCATGTACTCTTCCTCCTGTCACGTCGAGATGCCACGTGGCCAATCTACTCGACTGAATGATAACATTCTGAAAGCGCTTCAATCCAGCACAACTGCCACACCCATCAACGATCGCCGGCTGGCACGGGTCGGGCGACACCGGCGTTTCGCTCATACCACTGCCGTTTTGTCCTGCAATGCAGGAGCGCACAGTCCCCGAAGGGGACGCCAGATTGTAGCCCCGGGTGACGCGAAACAACGTTGAGCGGAACCCGGGGTAGTACGGCGCCATTATTGCGGAGCCCCTGAAAGGGCCGACAGAAGAAATCGTGGCGGGAGTAGTGTTGAAGCAGTCTGCCACCTGATGTTTCTGTCGCCTCCTTCGGGGGCTTTTCCCGTGGGGACCGGGTAACCCAGGGCTTGCTACGCGTCGCCCTGGGCTACGTTCCGTCGCCTCCTTCGGAGGCTAACCACACCGAACCGCACGCCGCGAGCAGATATTCGTGCCGGGCGGGAGGGACGAGTTCCACCTCGTCCGCCCTTTCGCGACGCACCGCAACAACGGCGTTTCCGACTTGTTTTATAACAATTCTCAGATTTACCACAGAAATCCTCGAAAAATCGCTACAGATAATGCCTTACGAACGCTGCAGATACCATTTTCCTGTTGACACTATCACCGGTTCTATGCTATAAAAAGATCGGTAGGGAACCAGGGTAGTCCTCGGACCATGGGGGGACGTGAAACAGCTCAGACACTCACATCAGCGAGCACGCATGATCCAAACTAAGATCTCTGTTGTTCAGCCGGCTCACACTCTCCGCCTGTATCAGTTCGGGTCTCATAGGTTACTGCATGTTCCGACGCGTTGTTTCCGCGACAACGCGCATTGGTCACGATGACGGTGGCGCTACGACGACTGGTCGTTTAACCTTGCGACCCGTCGGCGTGGCGCGATGCTTCAGGAGGTGTACGGGAGTGAAAAGACAGAAAAGAACAAGCCATGCGCTCCTGCTGCTTTTCGGCGGGATCGCGTTGTTCCTTACTACTGCTACCCTGCCGCGACAGGCACATGCAGTCGTCACCATTGAGTGCGAGGTGCTCATCGAGAGCGGGCAGGTGCTGGAGCTTGGCGCCGATCCCGTTGCGGTGGTCGGGATCAACGTCGAGGAGGACGGCGAACCTACCGAGGCGGTGCCACCAGTTGCGCCGGTACCCCCTCCCTCCCCTGGCCCTCCCCAGATCGTCTACCTCGACCCCAACTCAGGACCCGCCGCTGGCGGCACTGACGTCACGATATATGGGTTCAACTTCGCTGAGGGTTCGCAAGTCACCTTCGACGACACGTGGATAACCGGCGCCACGGTCACCCTCGCCGAGGGCGAGGGAGAACTGGATGAAATACAGATAACGACACCACCGGCGCTAACGATAGCGACCCTTCCCGATGGGTTTGGCGCCGTCGACGTTACCGTAATAAACTGGGGCGGCGACAACGCGGGGAGCGATACGGTCGCCGACGGGTTCACGTACCTTCTCCCTTCTCCATACCCAGGTCTCGAGGGCAGTTCCACCCTGAAATGGGTCGAGGTGATAGTCAGCACGGACGCGCTGGACGATTTTTCCTCCACAGCCACCGGTGCGGACCTGATCGAGGACTTTCGCGATTACCTCGACAAACTTTTCACAGGGGTGACCATCTGGACGGACGGTCTTTCCACTCTCGAGGACGAACAGGGCGCCTTTTTCTTCAATGACCCGGTAGATCCGAGCTCCGACGACCGACCGCTTCGGCCGCTCCAAGATCTTCAGGTACCCGGCCAATCAGGGTACGGCGTGATCGACGATTCGGAGAACGCGATAGCCGAGGTGTATGAGAACCCGCTTATTGGGAGCCGCGGACGTGTGGTGAGCTTCGCCAGAAACAGGGCGCTCGGAAACGAACTGCGGGCGGCACTTATCTACTCCGAGTTACCGGCACCGTATGACCCGCCCGTGACAACCGAGGACACGGTCGGGTCTTTTCGTAATCCGGACCCCGATAACCCGATAATGCTCGACCAGATCATGTACCGGTTCATCTGTAAGTGGCCGGAGCACGATACCAACCCGGACGACGGGGACGCCCAGTACAATGAGTTCGTCTATCTGCTCGACCAATTCGAAGTCGCCGGTCTGCCGCTCATACCTATCTTTTTCGGAGTGCCGGGGCTCGGCTGGCCCGTCAGACCTTTCATCGGCGCACCGGGGTTCGTGGGAGATATTCCGGCACATGAATCCAACCAGTACATCGGGCCCTCAGGAACAAATGAAGGTGAGAGTCCTCTCTTCGATGGCAACGATTACTTCATCACGCTCGAACTCGGATCATCCTGGCCGCCCAACAGGCAACGGGTCGCACACGTGCGTGTGCTGGCAGGCAGCCCTCAGACCATTTTCATGCCGGCCCACCCTCCAGGAGTTCATACGGAGCCTCGTCCGGATGAGCCGTTCGAAGGGTGTACCAGTGACAACAGCCTTCTCATAGGCGCAAACATGCTGGTGCGGGTCGATCCGGTGCCCCGCAGGACCGGCGTGCAAGACTACTCGCCACCGAATGTCTTCACGCGGATCCGCCCGGATGCCTCCGGCACGGCATTCGAGGATGCTCGCATTGACGAGTGTCTGCCTACCATTATCGCAATGGAAGATCCTACCGCGGTGCTCGCAATACACGCTCACGGCGGCGACCCGAGCGAGAATCCGATCTTCATTGACCAGATCACGGTAACGCTCACAGACATTGGCGGGGGTGCGCAGTTCGGCCGCAAGGCCGCAGATACGTTCCCGGGTGACGGCGACTTTGACCCGTGGTTCGGTCTCGACAGCTTCGTCCGTGGTTGTCCCTTCCCCGTCCGAGGGGTAACCGTCTACCGTGACGCCGACAACAACGGTGATTTCGATCCGAACAGCGACCTCCTTTACTACGCAATGTGGACCTTATATGCGTACAACATAACCGATCCTCTCCGCGCACCCTGGTTTAGTCTGGAGTCCGGTTACGAGCCCTATGTATATGTCCAGGACCCCGGACGCGGTGGTCCGCGGCGGGGGAGGGACGATCCCGAGTGGACGATAGTGCTTGATCTCACAGCGCGACAGCTCGCGCGACCACCCGGCGGCGAGTGGGAACCGCTAACTGACAATAACGTGGCGGATTTCGCACTCGAAAGCCCAGTGGATCCCGATGACACGCCGGACTTCTTCGTTGTAATCCGCCTCGACTCAGGCTACGATGACAGCGGTATTGGCGTAGGAGACGGTACAGGAATACGGTACGGTGCCGATTTCCGCGCATACATAAAGCCAGAGGTACTGACCGACTCGGCCGATCCTCTGAACGCATATGCGCAAAGCGTCGCGCAGCAGGCAGCAAACGCAGGTATTATAAGCGAGCGTGAGGTCCCACATTACAGATTCCCCGGCGGCATCGTTTTCTCACACAACCCAAAACCGTTCTTCGCGACAACCATGCCCGAGACGGATTCTCCACCATATACCGGGGTGTTGGACACGCACGACCTCGTGATGAACATGCGGCAGAACAACGTTTTCGGCATGGGGTATTGGGAGGTCGTCCCATTCTTCCTGGAAGAGGATTTGCTCCTGAACTCAGGTCCCCGGTCGCCGTTCTACTACGCTCAAAATATGCTGCCGCATACCTTTCCAGGTCCATGGGCTTTTCCCCCGGTAAGCGATACCAACTACTACATCCCGGACGCGCAAGCCGCCGCTCTCACGCTATACGAAGAGCGGAACTTCTTCGAGGGTAAGGCAGGCCACCGGGTTTTTGCACAGCGAATCGATAACCTGTCGGCACCCACGGGCGTGTTGGGTCTCAACGTCGTCAACACACCCGACACCAGAACGGCTAGTCTGAACAACCTGCGCGTCGCCCGGATCGACTGCTATATCGTGTCCGAGGATCTGCCGCACGGTCTTACCGGATTCGAGCCGAGCGACCTGCTGCCCATATCGGACGACGGGCTGGGCGATACCGGCATATCGCTGTGGCTGGATAATACCGACGACGGTGGCTCGAGCGGCTGGTTCGATAGCACTGACGACACACAGGTCCCGCTCATCACACTGCGGGTTGGCGACACCCCTGTTCCTATCGACCTCGACGGGATAACCCAGGATAGAGGACCGGACATGTGGGGATACCCTGTAAGTCTGGAGCCGGTGAACTCCTTCGTCGTCCCACCGAACGATACCGGCGCCAACCAGGGAGACGATCTCTACGTCGTCATGCAGACATCCGACACCATTTCGTATCACGATAGGATCGAAGTGGTGATTCCGTACGGCGGGGTGGTATTTCACCCGGTAGGCCGCTCGTCGGGTAGCGCCACGGAGAGGCACGACCGAGAATTCTATCATGACGCTGAATGGTACTCCACGGACTTGCCGAGGCTTGCATGGTACTCGTGGCCGCTACCGATCGAGGACGGCGACAGCTCGTATCTGACTGCGGACGCGTCGCGAGCCTTCGCGACCTCAGCGCTCATCGCGAACGTGCCGACGGAGCTCAACCCGTTGGTCGTGCCTAACATCGACACCAACGCTGACGGCGTTGCGGACGCCCGGGCGATAGGTCCCGAACAGGAAATACCGGTGTTCGGCCTGGATATCGCTACGCTCAACGAGGACACGGAGGTGTACCTCGAATATCTCGTCGTTGAGTTTTACAACCAGGGAGGCGACGCCGATTTCGCCCCGCTGACGGACCTGCTGCCGTTCACGACCGATTCAGCAACCGGTGGCATCGCCCTGTACCGTGACGCCGACGGAGTAACGGGCAATAGGAACGGTGAGTTCGATCCCGATGTTGATATCCCTGTACAGTTCGACGATCCGCCCGATCTCGTGGGCGTATCAGGCGAGCCGCCGATTCAGGTACGGATGGTCTTCTCGAGTCCCGGCACCGACGATTGGGCCGGCACGGACGTGCCGATCAATGCGCCGTCAAACGTTGCGCTCGCTGACCAGGAGAACCTGCGCCAGCTCGTTCCGAGCACCTTCGGGCGGGATGAGGACGGTGATTTCATCTCCGGCGATCCGGACGCCGGAAACGACTTCTTTGTAATGATCCGGACGAGCGATAAGATCGGTCGCGGCGACGATTTCTCCGTTGGGATAGTCAGTTGGGGTCCCGACACGCCGACGGGCGTGGACCCCGACACGTTCACCGCGCCGCCTGCACCCTGGCAGCCATCGGACGAGTACGAGATATTCGACGAGAATCCGTGGAGCTCGCGCGGTATCGGGTTTATCGAGCTGTTGCCGCCACGCGAACTTTACGACGACCCTGACACGCCGGCTCAGGAGTTTTATCCCGAGTTCGACTTCTTCCGCACGAGATCAACCGTGCAGGCTGAGTCGGCGGTACTGTCGGCGACGACCGGTGTCGAGCCGAGCGAACCGGGACCTGGTCCGACTCCCGGACCCGGCGATCAAACACCTGAGTCGCCGTTCCGTGGTGGCGGCGGCGGCGGCGGATGTTTCATAGCGACCGCTGCGTTCGGCAGCCCATACGAGGATCATGTCGCGACGCTTGTCGCGTTCCGCGACCGGTATCTGCTCACCAACGCCTGTGGGACCTGGCTGGTACGGCAGTATTACAGGATGAGCCCGCCCCTGGCGGAGTCGATCGCCGCGCACGACGGTGTCCGCACAATTGTGCGCCAGACCATACGGCCCATCGCGTTCATGTCGCGACTGTGTCTTGCGACTTCGCCGGCATGCATAGTTGCGGCAACGACTGCTTTGGTGTTGGTCGCACTGGCATTAATTCGGACAAGGAGACGGCGGCTGGCGCCGGTCAAGGTCCGCAGAGGCTGACATCGGCTTTGATGACCGTGGACATACGAGTCCCCGGAGGTTGATCGAATATCGCTTCCGGGGACGTTGTATTACGGGGGCAGGGCGGGCGTCTCGTCGAAGATGCGCTGTGTTGAAAACTCGCCGTGGCGAGGCGTGCCCGTGATCACCATGGGCAAGATGCCCATGCCACGCTATTGCATAATGTATATTCCGTTGGGGGCGCGGCAAGCGGCGCCCCTACGGGCAGGCGGATGTAGGGGAGGCCCTCGTGGCCTCCCGCGGGAGGGTACGAGACCCTCCCCTACGCCACGGACGGACATGGGACATAAGGGACACATTGTTCCCAAAATTGCAGGGGAACGTGATATATTGGTGTGACAATTCGCATTGATTGCCATGAAAAAACGACCGTCCAGCTTCGTGAAACGCGCCGTACTGCTCGGTTCTGGCGCGCTGGTACTGTTCGCCGTGCTCGTGG
>Ga0180433_10004418_pt1 | contig 19782 bp, 15 predicted proteins | sample SS_ome_8_FD_132980 | JGI IMG/M metagenome (GOLD analysis project Ga0180433, IMG submission 132980) | Hypersaline lake sediment archaeal communities from the Salton Sea, California, USA - SS_1_D_1 metaG | ecosystem: Environmental > Aquatic > Non-marine Saline and Alkaline > Hypersaline >... | reverse complement strand
TGTGCAGGCAAGATGCCTGCCCCCCGACTGGGGACACCGTGCGGTTGTTCAGTTGGGGGGCAGGCTTCCAGCCTGCACGAGCCAGGGGTAAACGGTTAGTTCCTTAGGAGCAATCCAAACCGCGGCCGTGCGGCAGGTATACGTGAGAAACAAAGCTCAGGACTCGCAATGGTGGGCAACGGAGAAAAAAGGTACCAGGTATCTTTTTTCGCCGCGAAAAAAGATACCTGGTACCTTTTTTCAGCTGCCCGCAGAGACGTAGTTTCTTAGGAGCAACTCAACCCGGCCGCGACCCGGTTTGGATGCTCCTGTCTACTGACTACTGCCTACTTCTTCTTCTCCGCCGGCCGCCGGCTCCGTGTACGGCTGACCCTGCCTGTACATGTCCAATTGTTTTTCGATCGCGGCGACGGCCCCGTCGGGCAGTTGTTGGGACCGGGCCAGATCCAGGGCCTTTTCGGCGAAACGAACCGCCTCGCCAAAATCGCCGTTTGAGGCCAGAGCCGCCGCCAGAGTACGGACGAGTTCGGGCGAGTCGTAACCGGTACGCTCACAGGCTTTTTGAGCCAACTCGAGCGACCTGGCGGGATCACGAACCGTCCTGTCGCTGTTTGTAGCCAGGATCCATGCGAGATGACTTGACGGACCGGGCGGATCGCCCTTGGCCTGCACGATCCATTCGAGGTGTTCCACAGCCTCGCGGGTCTTTCCGGCGGCAAGCAGCGTACTGATCAGGCGGTTGTGCGCGGGTATATAATCCGCTGCCAGCGCGACTACCTGTTTGTAATGTTCCGCCGCTTCATCGTACCTGCCCGCGGCCGCAAGAACGTTGCCCAGGGCCATGTAACCGTCCGCATAGGCCGGCGAAAGCTGCAGGACCTTGCGGAAGTGTTCCACGGCCTTGTCAGTGTTCCCCTGCGCCGCCTTAATCCGTCCGAGATTGTAATGGGCTCGAAGCGGAGCCGGAGGCTCGATTCCAAGGGCCATGTTGAAGTGCCTTGCCGCCTCGTCGAGCCTGCCGGCCTTCTCAAGAAGCAAGCCCAGTTCTACGTGCCCGGCCGCGAAATTGGGACTCACCTTCATGCCCTCGTAATAGTGTTGAATCGCCTCGTCGATGCGGCCGGCCGCCACCAGCGGCTTGGCAATGCACATGTGGGCCCGATGGTTGTTGTCGGTGACTGCGAGGGCGTGCTCAAAAAGCGGCAGGCTGCTTCGCCAGTAGCTCAGCTGCACCCGGGTGACGAGCGCCATCGCGGCGATGCACAGCGCCGCGGCAGCTGGAATCACCAACCGGCCGAAACGACAGACCATCGCGGCATCACGGCCGGCCCATGCCACGATTAGGAAAAGCCCCGTGAGCGGTATATAAGTGTAACGATCGGCCATGCCCTGTTCTCCGACCTGAAGTATGCCGATCACCGGAAACAGCGTTACCAAGTACCAGAGCCAACCGGTGATTAAATAAGGCCGCCTGCGCCCGAGCTTGAAGATGACGGCGGTTATCGCCAGGAGCAGCCCTGCCGCGGCCATCACCGGCCATGGGGTCACCTGCCGGGACGGATAGGGGTAGAACACCGCCATGCCGGCTGGCCAGAATGTCTTGGCCGCATACGTCAGGTATGAGTTTACCGCATTGGCGATCCGGTTAGCCAGGGGGAAGAACCGCATTCCAGCCACCGCTCCGCTGTAACGCTGGGTGAGCAGGGTAACGACACCAGATGCGAGAGAAAGGGCGAAAAGAGGCAGCTTTTCCCAAACCAGCAGTAAGATTGTCTTTACGAAAGGCCTGCCAGTGAGGCGCTGAAGGGGCCAGAAATCCATCAACAGAAAGACGGCCGGAACCGTCATTAGCATCGGTTTTGCCATCAGGCCCGCGGCAAGCGCCAGGAATGTAAGGACATACCACATCGCACGGGTCCGCCTGACGTAGGCAAAGTACGCCCCCATCGCAAGTATCCAGAAAAACATGCTCAGAACGTCCTTCCTCGCGGAAACCCAGGCAACCGACTCGACGTGAAGCGGGTGCAGGGCAAAGGCCGCGGCCACGAAAGCGCTGGCCCAGACAGCGCCGGTGCACCGGCGTAAAACCTCGAACAGAAGCAGGGTGTTCGTTACGTGAAACACCAGGTTCACCAGATGATGGGCTCCGCTGTCCGGCCCGAAAAGCTCGCAGTCGAGCATGTGAGAGATGCTCGTGAGCGGGTGCCAGTTGCCCATGTGCGAGCTGGTAAAAACCCACCTGAGCCCGTCGAGCGTGAGACCGCCGAGGATATAAGGGTTTCCCGTAACGTATCCCATGTCATCGAGGTTTATGTACTCAAAGCCGTGAATGGGCCAGTATATCGCCACGGCAGCAGCCGCAAGAGCGACGTGTATCCAAGGGACGTTGTATTGCCGCAGGCAGCTCGACATGACGCAGACGATAATGGGTAAGACTTGGCAATGTCAAGGCGGCTGCACCCTGCCCCAAAAATTGAATTGCGGTACAAGAAAGAAATCAGAGAGGATTCTTGACGTATCGCGCCGAGGCTGCTATTGTGTCCTTATCTCGGGGCCGTAGCTCAATTGGCTAGAGCATCGGACTGTCGATCCGAAGGTTGAGGGTTCGAGTCCCTTCGGCCTCGTTTTTTAATCTGGGGACACCATACCTATTTCTCTGTAAGAAGCATTAATCTGAGGACACCATTGATCTGATACAGAGAAATAGGTATGGTGTCCCCAGATTATGGTGTCCCCAGATTAATGCCAGATTATAAATTTCACCATGGCGACGGCATTGTAACGCTCAAGATCCCTGACGCGAATGTCGCAGCGGTAATCCGGCCATGGCACAGCAGCCAGGGCGGGGGCAATGCCTCACTTGTGGCCGATGCGTTGGGCTGCGCCGAGGCCGCCGCCTTCACATCGATGACGGCTGGGAAAAAAGTGTGTGTCCTGGTCGATGACGGCACCCGCCAGGAACCGCTGGAGGATGTTCTCAAGCCTCTTGTGCCGATCATGAAAAAGGCATCGCAGGTGATGTTCATGGTCTGCACGGGAACCCACGATGCCGAAACCCCGGAGAACCACCGGATTGAGTCGAAGATACGGAAGGCCTCGACCGATGCGAAGCTTGAGTCCGTGAAGGTCCACGTACATGATTGCCGGCAGGATACCATGGCCGAAGCCGGCCGAACGTCCCGCGACACCAGGGTACTTTACAACAAACTCGTCGACGGTGCCAACCTGGTGGCGCTGTACGCCGACGGCGATAAGATTTGACATGGCCCGTCCGGTCGATACACTGTTGCCGTTGTATTCTTGTCTCGCCGAATTACGGAGCAACTGTGCCTGAAAAAACCGTTACTACGGCCCGATCGAACTCCAAGACCGTCCTGGTTGCCGGCGGGGCGGGCTATATAGGCTCTTACACGTGCAAGGCTCTCGCGGCCGCCGGCTATATGCCCCTGACGTATGACAATCTGAGCACCGGCCACCGATGGGCGGTTAAATGGGGCCCGCTTGAGGTGGGCGAGATCGCCGACCGTCGGCGTCTCGACGAGGTTATCGGAAGATGGCGGCCGAATTCGGTAATGCACTTCGCCGCGTGCATCAGCGTAGCCGAATCCGTGGAGAACCCCTCGCTTTACTATCGCAACAATGTGGCCGCAACGCTGAATCTCCTGGAGGCGGTTCGATCACACAATATAGGCAGGTTCGTCTTTTCAAGTTCAGCCGCTGTCTACGGCATTCCGGGCCAAACGCCGATTCCCGAAGATCATCGCCTCGAGCCGGTCAACCCATACGGCTGGTCGAAGTTCATGGTTGAGCGGATCCTTGCGGATTTCAACCGCGCACACGGCCTCGCTTCGGTTTCGCTGCGCTATTTCAATGCTGCAGGTGCTGATCCTGACGGGTGTATAGGAGAAGACCACGACCCGGAGAACCATCTGATACCGATCGTACTTGAAGCGGTGATCGGCCGCCGAAAAAGCGTTTCAATCTATGGTACTGACTACGATACCGCCGACGGCACTTGCGTGCGCGACTACATACACGTGGCCGACCTGGCGGAAGCGCACGTTCTGGCCCTGCGCTATCTTTTGAAAAACACCGGTTGTTCCGCGGTAAACGTGGGCGCGGGGCGCGGCTGGTCGGTCCGGCAGGTGATCGAGACCGCCGAGAAAGTCACCGGCAGCCGCATACACGTCGTTGAAGGCGCAAGAAGACCGGGCGATCCACCGGTGCTTGTCGCCTCCGCACATCAGGCCAGGAAGCTTTTGGGCTGGAAGCCCTCTCAAAGCGGCCTGGAAAATATCCTGCAGACGGCCTATAACTGGCATAGACTAAAGGGACAGCGACCCGGCACGCAGCCCGCGGGGGATGCATCCCACCGAACGGGCGACGGCAAGTGATAGGATCGATGAAGAAAGCGCTGATAACCGGCATAACCGGCCAGGACGGCAGCTACCTTGCGGAGCTGCTGCTGGAAAAGGGTTATGAAGTGCATGGAATCGTTCGCCGGGTGGCATTGGAGGATCCGGCCCACAGGCTTTGGCGCATCCGGCATTTGCGCAACGATGTGAACCTGCACGCCGCCTCTCTGGAGAGCTTCGCAAGCATCTACAGGGTGGTCAACAAAATCCAGCCCGACGAATGTTATCACCTCGCCGCCCAAAGCTACGTGGCGTATTCCTTCGAGGATGAATTTTCCACGCTCAATACGAACATAAACGGAACACATCACATTCTCTGTACGCTGAGGGAATGCGTGCCGAAGTGCCGATTCTACTTCGCCGCGTCAAGCGAGATGTTCGGAAACACGGACCAGAGCCCACAGAGCGAAACGACCAAGTTCAGCCCTCGATCGGCCTATGGCATATCCAAGGTCGCGGGTTATCACCTGACCCGTAATTACCGGGAGGCTTACGGCATGAAGGCATGGTCGGGTATACTCTACAACCACGAATCGCCGCGGAGGGGCTACGAGTTCGTCACCCGGAAGATCACCTCGCACGTGGCAAGAATAAAGCTGGGGCTGGAGAAGCAGATCAAGCTCGGCAACCTGGATTCGAGGAGGGACTGGGGACACGCCAGGGAATACGTCAAGGCGATGTGGCTGATGCTCCAGGAGGAAAAGGGCGACGATTATGTGATCGCCACCGGCCGGTCCCATACCGTCCGCCAGTTCCTGGAGGCGGCCTTCGGCCACGTGGGATTGAATTACCGGGATTATGTGGTCGTGGACCCGGAATTTTTAAGGCCCACCGATATCAAGACGCTGGTCGGCGACAGCCGCAAGGCTCGAAACGAACTGGGCTGGACGTACTCCATGCTCTTCGAGGATCTTGTTCGCGAAATGGTTGACTGCGATCTGGCGATGATCAAAGATCGCGTCGGAGGAGGAGGCTGATAACCGCCGCGGCGGTATTGGGAAGCCTTATCGGCGGGTGTTCGAGCTGCCTGGGGGCGGCTCTGACTGCACCTCAATCGTAGGCAGCAAACCTCTGCGAGGCAAATTGCAACCGTTTAACAAGCTATGAGGCGCATTTGCTTGAGAAGGCGGCTTAAAGCTCCATGTAGTCCGGTACGCTACAAAGTCGGATTTCCCTGCTGTTTTCGGATCGTAAGCTGATTTCCACATCGACGTGCGGTATGGATCGGAGCAGCTGTTCGACCTTGTCAGCCCACTCTATCAAAACCGCCGCCCTGTCCGAACAAAGTTCGTCGAAGCCGGCCATTTCCAGTTCGCGCGGGGTTTTGAGACGATAGGCATCGATGTGGTATATCGGCAGGCGAGCCTCATACTGGTTGATGATTACAAAGGTTGGACTTGTGACGTAACGACCGTCCCCGGCCCCCGCCCCGGAAGCTATTCCCTTGATCAGGTGGGTCTTGCCGCTGCCGAGCGGCCCGCTCACGCCGATCAATTCGCCGCCTTTCAGCTGCCGGCCGATCGCAGCGCCCAAATCGACGGTTTCGCACACGCTTTCGGAAATTACCGTAAAGGACTTTCCAGACATTGCCGTACCCATGCCGCTGTTACCGTGACATGTGATCGTACCCGCCTGCCGGCAGGTCATAAACACCGCCGGATCGCCTGAGGCGAATCTTTCCGGTATCAGTTATTCGGCCGATCTCGGTAATCGGCGTCGGTTCAGTCCACCGCGCCAGCAGCTTCGCGCAGCTTCGCGACGAGAGTGTAAAGAGAAGCTCGAAGTCCTCCCCGTCGTTAAGCGCCGCCGAAATCGGGTCCCTTGTGTCGGAGGCGTCAGCCGATACAGGGATGGCTTCCGCCTCGACAACGGCGCCCACGCCGCTGTGTCTGCACAGCCGGGTAAGATCGGTGCTGAGACCGTCGCTTATATCGATCATGGCGTGAACCGGCACCTTGCAGGCGATATTGACGGCTTCGGCCACCCTCGGTGTGAATTCGAGGTGCCTCGACCGACGCGAACCGCCCAAGGCGCCCGTCACGCATATACGGTCGCCGGGCCTTGCCCCCGATCGCATAACAGGTTTGCCCACGACCGGCCTGCCAAGAGCGGTAGTACACAGGACCAGCGACCCGGAGCGTTTCCACCTGGTTATGTCGCCGCCCACCAGGCTGCAGCCGAAGGCTGCCGTAGCCCTGGTCAAGCCGCCGTGAAGCTGCTTAAGTTCCACATCGCCAAAGGATACCGGTATGGCCACGGCCGCCACTACCGCCATCGGCCGGACGGCCATCGCCGCGCAGTCGCTTAAACTGACGCAAACGGCTTTGTACCCGATTTGGTCAAGGGTGGCCCGTGAAATATCAAAGTGAACGCCCGCCAGCAGCATGTCGGTTGTGATAAGCACGCTGGAACCTCTGCCCAGTCTGACCTGGGCCATGTCGTCGCCTATTCCGATCATGACCGACGCTGAGGAAGGTTCGGCCCGGCCGGCGAAAAAACGGATTATTTCATCCTCGGTCGGATTCATCGTTTGGCCAGATACTTGTTCCAGTATGCAATCTGCTGTTTTGCCTGGCGGGGGCCGCAGGCACCCTCGGTTGCGTACCGCAGCGCCGCTTTTTCGGGTCCGATCGCGTCGTAGACGTCGATGTCGACAACCTTGCAATATCTCTTGAATTCCTTCAGTTCCAGCTGACGGAGGCTTTTGCCGTTTTTCTCACAGTGGCGGACCAGCCTGCCGACGATACCATGGGCCTTGCGGAAAGGCACTTGTTTGGTCACCAGGTATTCGGCCAGACTGGTCGCATCGGTAAAACCTGCGTCGAGCGCCTCGGCGGTCCTGGTCTTGTCGAAGCGGCTGTGGGCAACGATTTTGCCGGCCATTTCAAGGCAGGCCGACACCGTGTCGAAGGCGGCGAAGACATGGCGTTTATCTTCCTGCAGATCGCGATTGTACCCGGACGGTTGGGCCTTGAGGACAGTAAGAATGGCCGTTAAAGCCCCGTACACGGTTCCCGAGGCGCCGCGTATAAGTTCCAGGGCGTCCGGATTACGCTTCTGGGGCATCATGCTCGAGGATGTGCAAAAAGCGTCGGCTATCCTCACGAAGCCGAATTCCTGCGACGAAAAAACTATCCAGTCCTCCGCCAGGCGCGAAAGGTGTGCGGCTATGACCGCACAGTCGAAGATGAACTCGGCGCAGAAATCCCGGTCGCCGACAGCATCGATGCTGTTTCGACTCACGGCGGTAAATCCGAGCTGCCCGGCGGTGAAATTCCTGTCCAGTGCAAGCGTGGAGCCTGCCACAGCACCGCTTCCCAGCGGACAGATATTGGCAAGCTGACGGCAGTTCCCGAGCCTTACGAAGTCGCGCTCGAGCTGCTCGACAAAACTCAGCAGGTACGACGCCACCGACACCGGCTGCGCACGCTGCAGGTGCGTGTACCCGGGCATAAGGTCCGCGGCATGTGTTGATGCCAGTTTTACGAAGGCCTTCTGCAGGTTGTTTATGCGCGACTGGAGGATTTCGATTTGATCGCGGACCCAAAGCCGCATATCGGTGGCAACCTGGTCATTGCGGCTTCTTCCGGTGTGCAGCTTCGCGCCCGCCGGGCCCGCGGCGGCTGCCAGGGCCGACTCCACGGCCATGTGGATGTCCTCAAGGCGCTTGTCGAACTCGAATTTGTCTTGGGAAATCCGCTGCGCGATGTCCAAAAGCCCTTTCCTGATGTTTCTAAAGTCGCCCTGCGAGATGATTCCCTGCCCGGCGAGCATCTTGGCGTGCGCAACGGAGCCGGCGATGTCATATTTATACAGCCTCTTGTCGACGGAAAGGGACTCGACGAATTCGACCATCGTACTGTCAGGGCAGCCGCCAAGGCGCTGCTCCCACGACTTTTTTTCGGTGCTGGCCATGCATATCTCCCGTTTGGAAGTGACTCTAAACGTTTACACTCAAGATGGTAGAACCGCCTGTGACAGCTGTCAAGGCCCGCGCAGCCTGACGGTGCTAGCCTTTCGATCGCGAGCACAGTCGGATAGGCTCTTAACCTCACCGGGCACGAGCACAAAGAACGGGGCATCGCCAGGTGGGGGAAGGAGAAACCGGAATCGGGAGAAAATCATCACAGTTTCCTCGGTCGGTGTTTCCACCTGCGGTGAAGCCACCAGTACTGACTCGGGTCCTCCCGTACGAATTTCTCAATCGCAGCGGTGTACTGCGAGGTGATCCACGTTACAGGGTCGTCCTTCCCCGCCCATTCCTCCGGGAAGATTATGCGGTTCACGCCTATCTCGAACAGGAACCGGTCGCCGATCCTCCTGCTGTAGCCCACGCCTATAGGCACATTGCGTGTCGCCGCCAGCAGAGCAATGCTCTTATAGGTGCTCGCTTTTCGGCCGAAGAAGTCCACGAATATCCCCTTCCTGCCGGCGTCCTGGTCTGCTATGAAGCAGAGCGTTGCGCCATACCGGACGAGTTCGTCCATCATTCTACTGGCGCCTTTCTTGTCGATTATTTGTTGCCCGGCGCGCCTCCGCACTCCGTAGAGGTAGTCGTTGACGAACCTGTTGTCCAGAGGGCGGGCCACGCTATAGATGTTGAAGCCGAACAGCCCCAAGAGGTAACCCATGATTTCGAAATTGCCGTAGTGGCCGGTTACCATCAGCAGGCCTGTGCCTTCCCGCATGAGCCACTTGACCCTTTCCACGCCATTGTAGCTGGAATAGTCCCGCCAGTTGTACTTCCTGACAAGCCGGGGGGTGAACAGTATATCGACCGTGAGCATCACGACCTGCTCGAAGCTGCGGCGACCGGTCCTTTGGATCCAGTCCCGGTCCTTTTCGGGGAAACTGGCCTCGAGGTTCTCGATGGCCCGCAGCCTTCCCCGATGATAGTGCTTCCACATCAGCCGTCCGAGAAAACTAGCGATCTTCAGCGAGTTATCGACGCCCAAAATATAAAGGAACACGATCAGGCTGCGCAGGGCCAGATAAGTGAAAAGGTCCGCCGCCGGACCGGACTTTTTCTTGCGTTTGGCTGAGGCACGGGCCATGGCGAGAGATTGTAGGCCCACAACGGGAAGTGTCAAGCTTTGAAAGACTGTAGATGACCCGTTTTGGGGCTGTTTAGGGATGGCTTCCAGAAGCATTGACACGCTGAGCCGCGCATACTATACTTTCGGGCTGTGGATAATGGTAACGATACAACGTCAGCCGGCCGCCCGGAAAGTTTCGCGCCGGTCGAATCAGCGTCGGCGCCGAGGAAAAAGTCCAGGCACCGCTTCTGGAAGGTTTTCAGCGGAATTCTCCTTGCGATATCCATCCTTGCAAACATCGCCATGTTCCTGATACTGCTGGGTTTGCTGGCTTTCTTCACAGTGGGCCGCACGGACATCTTCACCGAAGAGATCATAGAGCCCGGGCCGCATTCAGCCAAGATACTTGTAATTTCACTGGAAGGCATAGTCGAGGACCGGATGGCCGACGAACTGAAGGCCCAGCTTCGTTCGGCGGAAAAGGACACCAGGATACGGGGATTGATTATCCGAGTCAACTCGCCAGGTGGAACCATTTTCGCCAGCGACCGGATATACAATGAAATTCTCAAGTATAAAAATGGCAGCGGCGATCCGGTCGTTGCTTTGATGGAGGCGGTAGCCGCTTCCGGCGGATATTACCTCTCCCTGGCGGCGGACAGCATCATCGCCCAGCCCACAACCATAACCGGTTCGATCGGCGTGATCATGGGACATTTCGTTGTGTCCGAGCTCCTGGAGGAAAAACTCGGAATAACACCGGTCGTTATAAAGTCCGGCCCGAAAAAGGACTGGCCCAGCCCCTTCCAGCCCGTTACGGACGAGCAGAAGCGATACCTTGCCGACAAACTCATAATGCCTGCGTATGAGAGATTCGTAGAGCTTGTGGCCCTGAATCGCCCGGACCTTTCGATAACCGACGTGCGGCGCCTCGCCGACGGAAGCATATACAATGCCGCCGAGGCCAGTGAGAACAAGCTGATAGACGAAGTAGGCTACCTCGACCGGGCCAAGCAAGTGGTGCTGTCAAAGGCCGGCATCGAGGACGCGCAGCTTGTCGGGTACCGCCGCCCCTTTTCGCTGTCCGGCATCCTCGGCATGAAGAAACCTGCCGCGTTCCTGGATAAAAACACAATTTACGAACTTATCACTCCCCGGGTCCTCTATCTCTGGACGGCAGACCAGTAGAATGACCACATTGGGTTGAGTTGGAGTCGCCCCAACTGACACCTTGTGTTTAAGGGCGGGATTTTTTCCATCGGCAAGGCTTGGCCGGCCGATCAACCGGAGCTGTACATATAGTACTGCGAGGATTGCGAGGCCGGCCATAACGCAGCAGATGGAAAAAATCCCGCCATTAAACTGGGCGATACAGGATTCGAACCTGTGACCGGCCGATTAAGAGTCGGCTGCTCTACCAGCTGAGCTAATCGCCCGTCGCGATGAACGCAACGGCGTGATTATAGGCACCGGTGATTTCGGCCGCAAGTTGAAAAAACCGGCCGTTTCAAAAACAGAAGTAAACAGAAGTGATTTTTTTCTTGACAGGCAATTCTCTTTTTCGTAGACTTTGGATGCTGCGAGCGCAAAAAGGGATCAGTAGGTCTCGGCAGCACCGTCCGCGGCAAGGTGTGAATCGGCGCTTCGCAACAGGGAGACGGGCCTAAAATCAGTTTAAAAAATTGCCCACGTCTCCCTTTTTTTTCATTCTCAGCGACTTCGCGTCGGCCGGAAGCTTGCGCACAGTAAAAATATCCCCTGTTTCCTTTTCCCCGCGGCCGCTTGGCACAAAAAGGCGAGAATCGGGACAGTCGCCAATAATGCGGCCGATTAATACCGAGAGTCCACCAATAAATTGGGCACCGCATAAAAAAACTTTGCATTGCCCCGGTTTCGCGATTAAAAGTGCCACAGGCGGAAGCGCATCACGCGGTTTCGACTATATCGTGGCTGCCGGCGCTCTCAGCTTCCCGCCCGGCGACATGCCGGAGGAAATTGAAGTCGAGATTACCGACGACAGTCTGCAGGAGACCGACGAGACGGTTATATTGACACTTTCAGGCGCTACAGTTGAAATGTCTTCCAGGGCATGCGATGACAGCTAAAACTATTATCGAGTTGTCCGCGGCGGTCCTGCTCGCCGCGGCTAGCGCGTGCTTTGCCATGGCCGGCGGCCCGCGGCAGAACCGTACGACACCTGAGGATTTCCCCACCGCACGAAAGCATATGAACAGCCTGGACATGGAATTCGTCCGAATCGAGCCCGGCTCTTTTCGGATGGGCTTCGAGAGCCACGTGCTGGAACCGAACATCGCTGCCGGGAAGGGGCAGTTTAACGAAGGGGACTTCGACGAGCATCCGGCGCATAAGGCGGCGATCTCACGACCTTTTTACATGGGCTGCCATGAGGTCACAAATCTGCAGTTCGAGCTTTTCGACCCGCTGCACCGCCGGTACCGAGAAAAAGGCCCTACCGGTGATGATTCTGCGGCGGTCGTCAACGTCAGCTGGTACCAGGCGTCGGCGTTCGCCGATTGGCTTGCCGACCTTGAGGGCCTGCCTTATCGCCTGCCAACGGAGGCCGAATGGGAATACGCCTGCCGGGCCGGTACGACGACTGCCTATAATACCGGAAAGGAACTGCCCGACGGGTTCTGCCAAAAAGACAACAATTCCCTGCTGGTCGGCGAGTCGCCGCCGAATGCCTGGGGACTTTATGACATGCACGGCAATGCCGAGGAGTGGGTTTTGGACTGGTACGGACCTTACGGGCGGTCTTTTGAGGCGGATCCTGTCGGGCCAGCCGCCGGCGAGTTCAAGGTCACCCGAGGAGGCAGCCGCGGCACCGGGGTCTATTACCTGCGGTCAGCGAACCGTCTGGGAACGCTGCCGGAAGACAGGCACGCCCTTATAGGTTTTCGCCTGGTAATCGGCCGAATGCCCGACACACCGCCTTCGCCCGCGCGACCGCCGCAGGCCTACCGGCAAGACGTACGACAAACGCACCACTCGGCAAAAGCTCCCGAGGAAACTTTTTTCAGAATCCGCCGGTTCCTCCGCATGCCCGAAGGCAACAGAGGACCGCTTTTCGAGAAACACAACCATTTCACCAGTGTGACGAACTGCCCCAACGGTGACCTGCTGGCGATATGGCACACCTGCATCAGTGAATCAGGCAGAGAGCTTTCAGTCGCCGGCGGAAGGCTCAGATACGATTCTGACCAGTGGGACGTTGCTTCTGTCTTTTGGGACGCCCCGGACCGCAACGACCATGGTCACGCCCTCTGGTTCGACGGCAACAACACCATCTACCACTTCCAGGGGCTGGCGACGAGAACGCGAAACGTAGCGCTTGTACTTCGAACCTCCACCGACAACGCCGTCTCTTGGTCTAAACCGCGAATCGTCGCCGCCCACGGGCCCAGCCGAATGCCCATAGAGTCGGTGTTCAGGGCCGCCAACGGCGCGATCGTTACGGTCTGTGACAAGGGCCCGACAAGGCTTTGGATAAGCACCGATGAAGGCCGCAGCTGGCAAATTTCTGATGGCGACATACGCGGAAAGCATGCCGCTGTCGTCCAGCTTGCCGACGGCCGGCTGATGGCTCTGGGGCGGGAAGGCAATATCGACGGAAGGATGCCGATGAGCGTCTCGAAGGACATGGGTTCGACGTGGGATTACCGCGCAAGCGAGTTTGATCCGGTCAAGTGGGGACAGAGGCCCGTTTTGCTCAGGCTTCACGAAGGCGCTCTTTTCTTTGCCTCGTTCTGTAGGAGGATGGAGGTGGAAAACGCCGCGGGCGGCAAGCACTTGGTGTCCGGCTTGTTCGCGGCGGTTTCCTTCGACGAGGGGCGGAGCTGGCCTTGCAGGCGGCTTGTAACCGTTGACGGGCCCGGCCGCGATGTGGCCACGCTTAATGGTTTTCCGGTGAGGTTGGACCCGCACACCAGCGAATTCGCCGGTTATTTGGCCGTGTGCCAGACGCCCGACACGTTAATCCACCTCCTGACCAGCAGGCAACATTATTCCTTCAACCTCCGGTGGTTGAAGGCTCTGCCTCCGGCGGCGGCCTATGAGCCGGCGCCACCGGAGCCGGTGGTTCTCGCCCCGAAGTGCCGCCTGCCGGAAAGATACCGGCCCGAACCGGCAAAGGCGTTCGTCGTTTCGGCGGCCGACGGGCAGCTTCTTGTCGACACAACCTCCGGCGGGCCGGTAAAGCTGCGCAGCGAAGAAGACGACCCTTTCACGGCCGTGGACGCGGACAAGGGCTATGCCGTGGAGATACGCACACGCATAGACGCGAACCGATCGAACGGCCGCGGCGTGGATCTGGAACTCTACGACGGTCGATGCGGGCGCTACGCGATCACGATAACCGAAAACGGCCTGTACTGGTATGATGGTTACATAGTCGGCACGGCGGATCTCCCATTCGACCAGTTCAGCCCTTTGGCCAAGGGCCTGGACAACACCGGCCGAATGCACACATACCGCCTCTCTGTAAGAAGTGACCGGGTAGTACATATATATCGCGACGCCGATCTCGTGGGCACGAAACGCTACGAGTACCGCACGCCCAGGGGCCCTTACATTGACATCGGGGCCGACGGCGGAGTGAAGGCCCTGATCGACTACGTAAGTTACGATTTGTCGGGGCCGTCCGCACCAAGGTGAGCAAGAACAGCATACATCGACTGCTCGGCATATCCACAAGCCCCAGAAACATGTCCAACAGCGACCTGCTACTGCGCGAGGTCATAGCGGCCGCCGAGGCAGCCGGTTCCGAGGCGGAGTACATCTCGTTGAACGATTACACCATAGCCCCGTGTGTCGAATGCGGCTATTGCGCCGGAGCGGGCCGCTGCAGAATCGACGATGACTACCAGAAAATAATGGCCAAAATGCTCTCCGCGGAACGAATCGTCATCGCCACGCCGGTATTCTTCATGTCGGTGTGCGCCCAATGTAAACTGCTTATAGACCGCTGCCAGTGTCTCTGGTCGAAAAAGTATATCCTCAAGAAGCCGGTCGCCCCAGGACACGGCTGCAGGCGGGGCATGGTAATAGCGGTCGGCGGCTCGAAAAGTAAAAAGATGTTCGAGGCCGTAAGGCTTACTGTGAAGTACTTCTTCGATGCGCTGGATGTGAAATTTGCGGGCGGTCTTTTCGTCAACAGGCTCGAGGCGGCAGGGGAGGTCCTCGAACGGCCGGAAGCAGTCGAGGCGGCGCGGCGATTCGGCCGCGAACTTGCCGCCAACGGATACGGCGAAACAGATAAGCCCCGGATTGTCGAACTGGCCTGACCAGGCCGGCCGCCTTGTCGTTCGGGCGGCTTATGGAAAGCAATCCACAAAAGGCTCCTGCCCCCTTTTTTTTCTATGGGCCGCATGTTATAATCGGTTCCCGAACCGGGGGAGCCTGAGAACGGCTGAGAAATCCCGCGGCGGCCAAGCGCGGGATGACCCTTCGAACCTGATCGGGGTAATGCCCGCGCAGGGAGCGAAATCAGAAAAAAGCCCGGCCTCGAAAGTCCCTGCACGGCACTCCCGGAACGATGGTGCCTTTGTTGATGGTCAACAAAACGCGGCGGTTTGTGCCAATGCGATGGGGTAAACGATGTGCAGTCTTACCGTTAACGGCGAGCAAAGACAGTTTCGGAATGACTGTTTTCCAGCCACGATCGCCGAGCTTCTGGACCGCCTGGGCGTAAATGCCGCTACGGTCGTGGCTGAGGTGGAAGGTGACATCATCGCGCGTGAACGATTCGCCGAGACCGCAATTTCGGCGGGGCAGAGAATAGAGCTTGTAAAGTTCGTTCCCGGTGGTTGAAAATATGGAGAATCTGCAAATAGCGGACAGGTCGTTTCGCTCCAGGCTGTTGATAGGCACCGGCAAGTTCTCATCACCGGCGGTCATGGCCGACTCAATAGAGGCGTCAGGGGCCGAGATTGTGACTGTGGCGCTTCGCCGGGTCGACATCGGCAACAAGGATGACGACATGCTCGCGGTAATCGACAGGAAAAAGCATCTGCTGCTTGCCAACACCTCGGGCGCGCGCGACGCCGCCGAGGCGGTGAGGCTGTCGAGGCTTTCGAGGGCTGCAACAGGCATAGGGTGGGTTAAGCTCGAGGTCACGCCCGATCCTTACTACCTGCTGCCGGATCCGATAGAAACGCTCAAGGCGGCTGAAACCCTGGTAAAGGACGGCTTTGTCGTTCTGCCGTATGTCAACGCCGACCCTGTACTGTGTAAGAGGCTCGAGGATGCAGGCTGCGCTACGGTTATGCCTCTGGGAAGCCCGATAGGCTCGGCGCAGGGACTCAAAAGCAGGGCGGCCCTTGAGATCATCATAGAGCAGTCGAACGTCCCGGTTGTCGTCGACGCCGGGATTGGCATGCCGTCGCATGCCGCCGAGGCCATGGAGATGGGAGCCGACGCGGTTCTTGTCAACACAGCTGTCGCAACAGCCGAAGACCCGACCGCCATGGCCGCCGCCTTCAAGCTGGCAGTGGAAGCCGGGAGGGCGGCCCGCCTGGCTGGTCCGCCACCGCCAAGACAAAAGGCTGAGGCCAGCAGCCCTCTAACCGGTTTTTTGGGCTAGTAATGAACAGGCAAATTCAATCCGCCCTCACCGCCCTGGGGCTCGACGATCACGGCGGCGAATGGCTCCGACGCGTCGAGTCCGCAAACGCTGGGGATATCGAGCGGGCCCTGGCCGAACCGCCCGGAAGTTATCGCCTGGACAGACTTGCCGCGCTTGTGTCGCCGGCGGCGAAACGGCGCCTGGAGGATATGGCCGCCGCCGCACGCAAGCTTACGGTCAGACGCTTCGGCAAAACAGTACGGCTCTACGCGCCACTTTACCTTTCCAACTACTGCGTCAACAGCTGCGTTTACTGCGGCTTCAACCGCGACACAGACGCCCCCCGCGCGCGACTTACGCCAAAAGAGGCTGCCGCCGAGGCCGATGTTCTCGCGGCCGCCGGCTTTCGGGACATACTTCTTGTCAGCAGCGAGGACAGGGAATTTATAACTGTTGATTACCTGCGGGAACTGGCCGGGAGGCTGTCCGGAAGGTTCAGCTCCATTTCGGTGGAAATATACCAGATGGCGGCGGAAGAATACGAAGCACTTTTCGCGGCTGGCATCGACGGTGTGACGATCTACCAGGAAACATACGATCGGGCTTTGTACGGCCGCTGCCACCCCGCTGGACCCAAGTCAGATTACGACAATCGCCTCGACGCGCCCGGCAGGATCGGTTCCGCAGGCATGAGAGAGATAGGCATCGGGGTGCTGCTGGGCCTGGGCGACTGGAGAATCGAAACGCTCGCTCTGGCCGAGCACGCTTATTGGTTGATCAAGCGCTACTGGAAATCGCACGTTTCGATCTCCTTTCCCAGGCTTAGGCCCGCCGAGGGCGTGGACGGCAGCAGCTTCCGCCAGATCCCGGACGCAGAGCTGGTGCAGATGATAGCGGCGCTTCGCCTGTGCTTTTCGGACGTGGGACTGGTCTTGTCCACCCGCGAGCCGGCGGTCCTTCGGGACCGGCTGATCGAACTGGGCATAACAAAGGTAAGCGCCGCCAGCCGCACCAGCCCGGGCGCCTACACCGGCCGCTGCGGCGAGGCGGTCAGGCAGTTCGAGGTCGAGGACACCCGGACCGCGTCCGAGGTGGCGGCGGTGATAAGATCGCACGGCTACGACCCGGTGTGGAAGGACTGGTAGAAAAGTAAAAAAGGTACCCGGTATCTTTTTGGCAAATTTTTCTTGACAAAAGACCGCTTTTTTGCATATGGTAACCTTTGAGAAAAGGGGATTAAACCACCCTAAAACACGGTTGAGAGGAGAAATAAATGTTTACCCCCACCAAGACCCGCAAAATCTGTGTCAGTTTAGTGCTTGTGGCCTGCCTTATGCTGCCCGGGCTTTCCCCGGCGCAGAGACTGGTTGAGGACAACGATAACTTCCCGGTCGTGGGCGGCAAGTACAAGTCGCAAAATACGGCCACCTTCACCGGACCCGATTTCCAGGCCGAAATCGTCAGTATGTCACTGAAGGCGGACCGCAAGACGCAGCCCGTTTCCATCTCCGCCTCCGGCGGGGGGCAGTTTTCCCCCGAAAGCTTCTTCGACGTTTTTACCGAGCTTTCGGTGGACGGCGGAGATTTTCAGGTTGATTCTTTCTTCGACGTATTTGTCGAAATCACCATCGACATACCGCCGGACCAGACGACGGGCAACTTTCAGGCCGAAATCGTGTCAATGGAGCTTGTCGGCGAACTTGAACTTCCCAGCGGGCCGGTTCCGATGATCATCCGCGAGAGCCCCGGCCGGCCGTCGCCGGGCCTGCACACGGTTACCGAGATTACTTCGGCTGGCGGCGGGGGACAGTACTCGGTCGAAAGTTTCTTCGACGTGTTCACAGAGCTTTCGGTGGACGGCGGGCAAAGCTGGATACCGGCTGACGGTCCGGTGGGCGTCATGCTGGTTCCGCCGCTGCCGCCCTACGTGGCGCTTGACACGGCGCAGCAGTGGAACGACGCCCTCGGCCGGACGGTCCTGCCGGTGGCCAGGGACGAGTGGACCAGCTATATGAACCAGTGGAACCAGTACAGCCAGGAGGGACCGCCGTATCCGGAGAACCAGTTCCTGGCGCCCGATCTTTATATCTGGGAGGACGACTGTCCGGGCGACGATGATCCGTGGCCGGACGAGCCGGGACTGGTGATGGCTTGGGGCAATGAAAAGATGGCCGACGGATCCTACAGCAGCGCGTGGAAGTACCATTATCCCGAAGATCCGGATCTTACGAATGTCACGATCACTATCACGGTAAGACCTCCGTGCGGGATCAACGCGGTCTCATTCGGCATGAGGGACATCAACGGCAACATAAGGGCTTGGTACTGGAACGTCGCCGCAGCCGCCGGACCCGGCACACTGGCATGCGATGTCACCACCACGATCAGCATCAACATGTCGCTGACGGGCACGGCCGCCGCGACACCCGCCTCCGCCAGCTACATGAACAACCCCGCCTTCGACATCACGCAGGTCCAGGACCTGATCGTCGACGAGAACAACGCCTGGGTGGGCGGCGCCCAGCCCGTTCCGCCTCCGGGCCAGCTGATTCAGCGGCCCTGGAACTACTGGTACGATTTGATTATCACCCCGAACGTTTCCGGCAAGCCCGACAACCCGGTAAAGTGGAGCCAGCCCCCCAAGAAGATCGCCCCCAACGTTCTACTGGGCTGGGATGAGGTATCGGTGAGGCCCTGGGTCCCGCTGATGGCCGACGACTGGCTCTGCAAGGACCAGCGGCCGGTAACCGACGTTCACTGGTGGGGCTCGTTCTTGAACTGGCTCGAGTCCGAGCCGCCGCTTCTTCCGGCTGCGTTCCACATCGGCATATGGACCGACGTTCCCAAGAACGCCGACGACTTCCATTCGTTCAGCCACCCTGGAAAGATGGTCTGGCAGTACATCTGCACCGACTACCAATGGAACTTTGTCGGCTACGACAAGGACCCGCGTGCCGCCGACAACCCCGATCCGGTGGATCCGTCGACGGTTGTGACGGCCGGAACGGTCGACACCACGGTGGTGCAGCCGGCGGTCCACGACGCATGCTTCCAGTTCTACTGCGTGCTGCCTCAGTCCGCGTGGTTCTACCAGAAGCCGCTGGACAACGGCAGCGGCAGAGTCTACTGGCTGAGCATCGCGGCCATTTATGATCCTGACCAAGGCGACCCGGTGCACCCGTGGGGGTGGAAGACCAGGCCCCGCTTCTTCAACGACGATGCCGTTCGTATTTTCAGCCTGATAGACGGAAACTGGCCGCCGGTGGTTGGATCGGCCTGGCAGTCCGGCAAGCCGGTCGCGTTCCCTGACCACATAAGCTGGGATCTGGCTTTCGAGCTGACAACGAACAAGCCCGAGCCGGTCGAGCCGTCGCCCGACTTGAACTTCGACAGGCTCGTCAACTGGCGAGACTTCGCTATCATGGCGAACAAGTGGCTTGCTACCGTTCCGTAGCAACAGTTTCGGCAAAGCGGACAAACAAAGGGGCGCCGCGTTCGCGCGGCGCCCCTTTATAATTTTAATCCGGGCACGCCATGAGTATTTTGCGTGCTACAGCACGTCGGTTTCGGCGGCGGCCCGGGAAAGTTTGGAAAGTTTTTCGGTTGTAAATACTCATCTCATCGGGGAACCCTCCGCTTGATTCCAGTGCGGTGCCAATATGGCGTACCTTCTTAAGCCTGTCAAGGTATCAAATTTGTGCAGGCAAGATGCCTGCCCCCGCCGGCCTTTGGCCGGCAGAGCAGGTGA